>JADMIO010845910.1_pt1 | contig 84801 bp, 63 predicted proteins | sample 8958161 | NCBI WGS metagenome assembly JADMIO01 (sample SAMN16585339, study PRJNA669376) | soil metagenome | isolation source: Crop rotation soil | place: USA: Cullars Rotation, Alabama | collected 2011 | reverse complement strand
CCGCGACTTCAAGTCACGTGAATTCCAAGCTTCGGATCCCACTGTGCTGGAAAGCTCCGCTGGCGTGTTTCCTGATCGCAATCGGTAACACACTCGAAGCATGGCTTGGCGCACAGCTCGCCCGGCGGTTCGCCCGTGGAAAGCTGGCGTTCGATGGCGCTGGCGACATGTGGCGATTCGTGCTGTTGGCTGCGGTGCCAAGCACCGCGATCAGCGCCACGCTGGGCGTGAGCACTCTGCTCATGAATAAGCTGGTGCATACGGATGCGTTTGTCCCGGTCTGGCTCACCTGGTGGACTGGTAATTTAATCAGCGACCTCATCCTCGCGCCGTTCCTCATTCTCTGGCTCGGCAAACCTTTGCCAAAATATTCAGGCAAGCGGCTTGCTGAGGCTGCTGCCTTGGTCATTTGCGTCCTGGCGGTCAGCGCCGTGATGTTCGGCTTCGATTACGGCATTCATGCCGAACTCTATCCGGTCACGCCTCTCGGCATCCCGCTATTGCTCTGGGCCGGTTTCCGTTTCCACCAGCGCGGCGCAATCGGCGTGGCGGCCATCATGGCGGCGTTCGCCGTGCGCGGAACCTTCATAAAATTCGGTCCATTCTGGGTAGGCGGTCACGCCAACGATTCATTACTTCTGCTCCAGATGTTCATGGGGACGATCACGCTGACGGCACTCTTTGTGGCAGCCATCGTCGCAGAGCGCGAAGAACTCTTCCAACGCGAGCAGGCCGCCCGGGCCGAAGCCCAGCGCGCCAACCAAGCCAAAGACCGCTTCCTCGCCGTTCTCAGTCATGAACTGCGCACGCCCCTCACACCGGTGCTCGCGACAGCGGCACTTTTGGAAGAGAACACCGATCTTCCTCCCTCATCGCTGGCGGATGTGCGGATGATTCGCCGCAATGTCGAATTGGAAGCGCGCCTGATCGATGACTTGCTTGATCTGAGCAAAATCGCCAACGGAAAAATGTCGCTCAATCTTCAGGGCGTTCACGTACATGCGCTTCTCGATGCAGTGCATACCATGATCCGCGGCGAGGCCGATGCCAAATCGCTGACCGTTCGCATCGAGTGCAACGCCCAGTGCGATCAGGTCTACGCAGACACCGTGCGCCTGCAGCAGGTGCTCTGGAACCTTTTCAAAAATGCCGTGAAATTCACGCCCACCGGCGGGAGCGTCGTCGTCCGCACGCAAAACCATCAGGACGCCGACGGCCAGCGCTTAACCATTGAAGTGCGCGATACTGGCGTAGGCATCAAGCCGCAGATATTGCCGACAGTATTCAAACCGTTCGATCAGGGCGGCCCCGAAACAACTCAGCGCTTTGGCGGCCTTGGTCTCGGTCTGGCCATCAGCAAAGCCATCGTCGAAATGCACGGCGGACACATTCATGGACACAGCGATGGCGAAGGACGCGGCTCGATCTTCACCCTGACTTTTCAAACCGCGCCCCACCTTGCGGAAAGAGGCGATGCCCGCGCGCCCGATACCGATCTCGCGCCGCTGCTAGGCCGGCCCATTCGTGTGCTGCTGGTTGAAGATCACGAAGACACGCTGCGAACACTGCGTCGATTACTCGAGAACGCCGGCTTCCGTACCACCGGCGCAATATCCGTGACATCAGCGATCCAAGTCATCAATTCCGAAACTTTTGATGTGCTGGTCAGCGACATCGGCCTGCCCGATGGAAATGGGCTTGAACTGCTCGGCAAAATCCGAGCCAGCGGCATCGAAATCCCCGCCATCGCCCTGACCGGCTTCGGCATGGAGGACGACATCCACCAAAGCCGCCTGGCCGGCTTCGCCGCGCACCTAACCAAGCCCGTCGACACCAGACAATTGGCCGGCACAATCCGGCAAACAGTCCTGGGCACGCTGACACCAGCCGTATCAGCCCCTGTGCGGGATTGAATAACCAATCTACCGTAGGGTTCGCTTGAGCCAACGTCTTCAGCCGCGTAGCGGCGGCAAAGAGTAGCCCACGTGCGTAAGCCGTGGGGGACTGATGTGACAGAGTGCAATCAGCCCCGTAGGGACGACAGATAGACGTTTGAACAGCGCAAAGACTAGGGACCAAGCTGAAACCATCCTACAACTTCGTTGCCAGAATAATCCGGCACAGAACGCGCCGCGAACGCTTCGTAAAATTTCACTTGCTCCGACGCCGGCGCGCGGTTTTCCGGGCGCCCAGTGTAATCGAATCCCGTCCAGACCTGCATGCAGAAAAGATCCTGCCACCGCTCAACTTCGGAAAGATCGTCCGGTGCTAACTTGCCAAGGGTTTTCATGATCGAGTACCACCAAATCCAATCCAATCAAAAGCCTCAATATGGTCCTCAAAAATCTGCCCATAATCTGGCCCCCGATCCAAACCGTCAGACAATGCAAACAAATCTCCGATTTTTCAGCAAACATTTCCCCGCCCAAATCGTCTTATTGTTGGGAACGCTGTTTCAAAAAAGGGAGGCCCTAAAATGCCATCGCTCCAATCAATGCCCCACTCTTATTTTTCTACCCAAAATCTTTTACCCTCCCTCCTATTTTTCTATCCTCACTCTTTCTGTCGTCTCCTATTGCCGTCACCCGCACCGCGCACCAACCTGTGCCAAAGCGCTCCAAAGCGTTCCAATCTCGCGCCGGCGAAAAACAAACCCATTCATCTCTCCGTGTCCTCTGTGCTCTCCGTCGTGCGTCTTCTTCGCCCCTGCGCAAAACGAACTTCACACTGGGCAATATGTCCGCTCTCCCGCGCATGGCACCGCACCATGGCGCACCGCCGCGCACCATCTTTGCCCAATTTGGACAAACGAACCCGTTCGACCCACCCGTTTGCCAACAATCCCCTCATCCCTCAAAATGGACACTCGCCATGGAAGATGCTCCTCCCATCACCGGCTCTCAGAAACAATTCCGCTGCAAAAACTGCGGAGCCGATCTCGTCTTTGCCCCCGGCACCGATTCACTCGTCTGCCCGCACTGCGGCACCGAAAACCAGATCCCCAAAACCGCCACGGAGCCTATCGAAGAAGAAGACTTTCACGCCACCCTCGCCAACTTGGCCGACAATGCCCAGCTCCAGGACACCCTAACCGTCAAATGCAATTCCTGCGGGGCTGAATCGCAATTCAAGGGCGATGTCGTCTCCAACAAGTGCGCCTTTTGCGGCGCGCCCATCGTGGCCACCGCCCACAGCAAAAAGCAAATCAAACCCAAATCGCTCCTGCCCTTTTTAATAACAAAAGACCGCGCATCCGATGCTTTTCGGCAATGGGTCGCCTCCCTCTGGTTTGCCCCTAGTGCCCTGTCGCGCACAGCCGAGCGCTCCGGTATCGATGGAGCCTACATTCCAGCCTGGACTTACGACTCCGACACCTCCTCCGACTACACCGGCCAGCGCGGCGACTATTACTGGGAAACCGAAACCTATACCGAGACCGATTCCAACGGAAACCTTTCCCCCCGTACCCGCCAGGTCCAAAGAACCCGCTGGACCTGGGTCAGCGGCAATGTTGCCAACCAGTTTGATGACATCCTTGTCCTCGCGACCAATTCCCTGCCGCGCAAGATCGCCGATCGCCTCGAACCGTGGGACTTGAAAAACCTCGTGCCGTACCAGGATGACTACCTCAGCGGCTTCGTAGCGGAGAGTTACCAGATCGATCTGCCCCAGGGTTTTGAAATTGCCCGCGGCATCATGGATGGCTACATCCGCCAGTCCATCACCCGCGACATCGGCGGCGACCAGCAGCAAATCAGCTCGGTCAACACCAGCTACGACAACATTACCTTCAAGCACACGCTGCTGCCGATCTGGATTAGCGCCTATCGATACCAGGAACGCGTCTACCGCTTCCTGGTCAACGCGAGAAGCGGCGAAGTGCAGGGCGAACGGCCGTATAGCGTCTGGAAGATCGTCGCGCTGGTCCTCTCCATCCTGCTGGCGATCCTAGTTATCATCCTCATCGCCCATCGTCATTAATAGATGTGCAGATGTTCAGAATTATCGGACGTTTATGCGGGTTCGATAAAATGGGGGAAATCGCGTGACAACGCCCCCACGGTTGTGTTACCATCCTCTCGGAAGCAGGAATACGTATCGAGTTTTTTGAGCTAGAGGCCACTCACCCATGTCACCCACAGCGACCATCGCCTCCATCCTCGTGGCGCTGATCTTTTTCGCCTGGCTATTCCAGAGCGACACCCGCGATCCTGGCTACGACGCCTACCTCAAACGGCAGGAAGAAGCCAAAAAAGCCGACCAGGCCCAAAAGGCCGCGATGAACATCAACGTCACCGACTCCGGCGTGACCAAGGATGATTCCGATATAGGCCAGCACAAAAAAGACGAAAACCAGGGCGGCTACGTCGATGATGGCGGTGGTGGCGGCGTCTTCCACGGCGATAACAGCATCGACCTGGCCGGTAACAATGATCCCGCCAATCCATCCACCACCAAACCAGTAGTCCTGACCGGTACCCACAACGGATTCAGCCCCAATGCCAAGCTCCATGGCACCTTCGTCCGCGTGGAATACGTCGGCGACACGCCCGCCGCCGGTCCAGATGTTCCCGCCATCACCTTCCGGCGCGATGGCACCTTCGCCACTCAGAATATGGCCAATGCCGATGTGGACATGGAAGCCGGTACGACGGTCATCGCTGCGTCAGATCGAGGTTCCGGCAAATACAAGCTGCACGGCAATACGCTCGATTTGACCTACACCGATGGCCTGACCCGTAAAAAGGGCCCGAAGCGCACGTATGTGGTGGCTCCGGTGGGGGGGAGCGAATCCACGCCCAGCGCCATTACGATCCAGGGGAAATTCTTCAAGGTGGATACGGGGCGGCAGTAAGGGTGCAATTACTTTCCTTGTTGGCAACTGCCGGGAACGCATTCTCCCCTTTTCCCGGTTCACTTCCGATAGCCTCGCGCGTTAAGACGATCTGTCGAGGTGTAACATGATTCGCAAGCTCAAATCAGGTCAATATCGTCTCTACTCGCGCAAAACTGACCCAAAAACCGGCCGGCGGCGGAATCTGGGGACGTTCGGAAGCCGGGCGGCGGCCGAGAAGCATGAACGCGAAGTGCAGTATTTCAAGCGGCACTGACGAAAAAATGAAAAAAAGCGAGCGCCATCTTTCGATGGCGCTCGCTTAACTTCATACCTCGGTCTTTCTAGCCGCGATCAACCCCCGGATCTGCTCGCCGATGTCGCCCTGGCCGAAGACGAACGTCGCCGACGTACCGGCCAGGATCTTTTCGAGCATTTCCAGTTCCTTGAGTCGCGCCAGCGCCGGGCTTTCCGCCAGCAGCTTGGCGGTGTTGGCCTGGCTGCGCGCGGCGGCGGTCTCTTCGCGGCGGCGGATCAAGTTGGCCTCAGCCTCCTTGGTGGCCGCGATCACCTGGTTGAGGAGCGTCTTCATGTCGCCCGGCAGGACGATGTCGCGCAGACCGACGGCATTCACACGCACACCGATCTCGGCTGCCCGCGCTGCCAGCGCGCCCTTCACTTCGCCGCCGACGCTCTCCTTATCGCTCAGGAGGGCATCGAGCGTCTTGACGCCGACGGCTGCGCGAAGCACCAGCTGCGCCTCGCGATAGAGCGTCTGCACGTAATCCGCGCTGGCGCTGACGGCCTTGAGCGCATCGACCACCTGGTACGTGACCAGGAGGTTGACGCGCAGGGTGACCTTGTCAGCCGTCATGATTTCCTGGCCGGCGACATCGGCGACCTGCTCGCGCCGATCGACCGTCTTCCAGGCAACCTTGCCCGTGCCGTTCCAGAAAACATGCAGACCTTCAGCCAGCCGGTCGATGAGCGTGCCGTCGCGGTAGAGGAGGACATCCTCGTGCGCATCGACGAATACGCCGCTGAGCCAGCGCGTTGCTTCCGGGTGCTGGAGGATGGCCTGCAGGCGCGGATGCGAGAAGCGGAATTCGCTGATGTCGTACACTGCAATGTGAACGGCGTACGGCACCTTCCAGAAAGCATGTCGGCCCGGACCCAGAATGTTGGCAAGTCGGTCATCCTTCCAGACCAGCGCACGCTGCGTATCGTTCAGATCGACCACATGGAACTGATCGCGGAAGACGCCCTGCGCGAGCAGAACATCGAGCATCGTGTGATCGAAGCGCGTGTTCAGCGTGCTGACGACCTGGATGGTGTCGCGGTTGAGGTTCCAGAAGGGAATGCGATAGGTGCCCGGGTTGAGCAGGCCCGCAAAATCGCCGTGGCGAAGCCAGAGGCCGCGCTCGTGGCGCTTAATGTGAATGGTCTTGAACATGGTGTCCGCCTCCTTTCGATTTGCGGAGCGTAGAACTACGAACAATATGAACGCAGAGACACAGAGAACTCGGAGAATTAGGGTATTTGTTTCCACTGGAACTCATTCCGTGGGTTTCAAATTCAAACGTGCAGGTGAAAGGGCCAATCACGACTGAATCGCCCATCGTCCTGACGGAAGCGGTGCTTCTTTGATCATTGCGCGGTTACTAAGTGCGCTTCGCACGCCCCCATGTCGTGACGATGCGCACGGTTGGCTCACAATAGTTCAAACAAGTGTTTCCGCTTGCAAAGCCGATTCGATGTTGCCTGGCGACTGCCCAGAAAACGGGCAGTCGTCGAGGCTGGCGTTGGGAAGGATCAAATCCTCTCAACCTGCTTCTTTGGGGCGAATAACGGGAATCGAACCCGTAACCTCCAGCTTAAAAGCTAGTGCTCTACCAATTGAGCTATAGACTCTCGCTCTTCCTGCTTTTCGAAGCTGATAATCGGAACCTGCTGGGGCAATTTTCAGTCCCGGCAGGCCGCTCAGCAGCGCGAAGAGCTGTCGCGAAAGGAGTAACGCGCGCGGATCGGGAAATCTGACAGCATGGGTGAATGACCCGTTTTATTAAGCGGCGCGCGGATTGCTTCTCGTGCTCCGGCAACTTTGGGCGCGGGTGCGCATCCAAATGATAGAAGCGCAATCGTACTTGCTGGTTTGCACGGAGGTCGTCATGCGTGGCCGGTCGTTTCGATGGGGCGGATGTAGGGTAATGCTGGTCGTGTTGTCGGTGGTTTGCTTCGCGGTTGCTGCTCAATCCGCGGCTGAGAGTGATGCTTATATGGGCATTCTCGCGCAGCAGGGGATTGAGCCAAAATCGCAGAGCATTGTTGGCTATTTGAATGCGCTTCCTCCAACAAGCCAAAACCATCAGCATTTGCTGGGCCTGTTCGATCAACTTGCCAGCGGCGATTTTGCGCGCCGGGAATTGGCGATGCGGCAACTGATCGCGTTACCAGTCATTTCGGAAAAAGATCTAACCGACGCAGCCGATGGTGGTGCATGCGAGATTCAACTTCGCATCAGCCAGATTATCGATGCGCGCTCGAAGGGAAATTGCAGTTCATCTGTGGCAGTCGCCTGCTTTAGAACCATCTGCCGGCAAAAACTGATCGGGGCAGCGCCAGCCATTCTGGGGTCTCTACCGCTTTATCACGAGGAATTTGTTCTGGCGGCGGCGCGCGATGCCTTGAAAGCGACCAGCCGCGCCGAAGATTTGCCGCTGCTACTCAAAAGCGCGGTGAGCGGCAACATCGAAGCGCGCATTGCGGCGATTGGCGCGTTGGCGGCTTTGAATGCCAGTCAAAATCAGTCCGACCTGACTGCAATTCTGGAAGACGACAACCCGCGCATCCGTCTGGCGGCGGCGCGGGCACTGGCGGAGCGGGGCGATCGTGCCTGTCTTGCGCCGCTGGTGGCGCTGCTTTCAGCGGATGATGCACGGGTTCGGCATGGGAGCATTTCGACGCTGCGGGCGCTGACCAGCCGCCCATCGACATTTGCGTCGTGGATCGAGCCAAAATCGCAGACGGATGCGATCGCTGGGTGGCAGAAGTGGTTGGCCGATGAGTCGCGCACCGCGCAGTTAAATCATCCACTTCGAGCAGCGGACATCGAAAGCGGTCGCACGCTGGCTTGTCTTTATGCGAAGAATCAGGTGATTGAATTTGACGCAGCGGGGCATGAAACTTTTTCCGTCTCCGAGCCTGGCGGTTGCCCGTGGGCGTGTGAAGGTTTGCCCAGCGGCGGGCGGCTGGTCGCGATGTATTCGCCGAACCTGATCATTGAATATGGGCCGGATGGGAAGGAGCGCGTGCGGATTTCAGTGCCGACGGGGCCGATGAGTGTGCAGCGGCTGGACAATGGAAACACGCTGGTTGCATGCAACGGCGATCAGAAAGTCGTGGAAGTCAACGATGCGGGGAAGATTGTGTGGCAGGTGACGCTGAATGGTTGCCCGTGCGATGCGGTGCGGCTGGAGACGGGCAATACGCTGGTGACGCTGCAGAACAGCAATTCGGTGGTGGAGATTGATCCAAGCGGAAAGGTGATTTGGAAGGTGGAGGATCTTCACACGCCGCGCTCGGCGAGCCGGCTTGAGAATGGGAATACGCTGATCTGCGATTTGGCGAGTGGAAAGGTGATTGAGGTGGATGCACTGGGAAATCAGGTGTGGGCGATCGACAATCTCAGTTCGCCGTTTGGGGCGCAGCGGCTGAGCGATGGGACGACGGTGGTTTCGGATACGCAGTCGATCAAGCAATTTGATCGGAACGGGAAGGTGATCGCCGAGAAGGTGCAGGCGTCGCTGGGGCGAGTATGGCGGTATTGAGTGGGGAATGGGTAGCGTAACGAAGAGATCGGAGAGAAATTCGTACCCCGACTTCGTTGATCTTCAAACCGCCCCCATGTCGATACAGTCCTCATGAAACATCGTAAAAAAGAGGTGTTATTGTGATTGAAGCGGGGGTTATTGAAGTTCCGCAAGCCCGTGGACTTAAAAGGATCTGGGATTGGATTCGCCGAACTATTCTGCGCCCGGTTGGTCGTGCCAATGTGCCTGCAAACGACATTATCGGTCTTATCGACCAGCCCGAAGAAACGGAACCGCCCGCAGTCGCGCCGCGCGGGTCGCGGTTGCGGGAACTTCCCGCCGCCCCAAAACAAAACAACGTCCTCGCTCCGATCCGCCAGGGTCTCTCTGAAATCCCGCCGCTGCCGCATGTCGTGCGTGAGCTGCTTCGCGAGTTATCGGACCCTGATTCCAGTTCGCGGTCGGTCGCGCGGATTGCGGCCAGCGATCCGACGCTGGCTGCTACACTGATTCGCACCGTCAATTCCGCTGCCCTGGGCCTGCGACGCAAGATCACCAGCATCGCCGAATCGGTCAGCTATCTTGGCTATTCCACCGTGCGCTCGCTGGTCATCCGCATGCGCCTGCAGCACATCATGCCGACCCGCCCGGGGCAGGCCGCGTATGATGCCGAAGATTTGTGGGTGCATTCGCTCGCTGTTGCTTACGCCGCTGAAACGCTGGCCGCGCGTGTGCCGGGGATTGACCGAGACTTTGTCTCGACCCTGGGTCTACTGCACGACATCGGCAAGCTCGCCATCAACAGCTATTTCCCCGCCTCAGCCGAGCAGATTCGCAACCGTTCAAGCGACTATCCGGATGAAAGTTTTCTTGACCGCGAGCGCCGGATTCTCGGAGCCGATCATGCTGAGATCGGCGCGATGCTCGCCACGCACTGGAAACTCCCGGCTGATCTGATCGAAGCCATCCGCTGGCATCATGCCCCGCAGGATGCGCCGGAAGACCTCGATTATTCGATTCGCGCTGCGACAATTATCGTTCACGCCGCCAACCAGCTCGCCAAATACTGCTACGTGTATAGCGAAGACATGGAGATCGACATCGTCCCCGATGCGCTGCTGCGCCAAAGCGGTCTTCCCGTCCCGCTCACACGCTTGCTCGCCAGCCCGGTGCGCAAAGCCATCAGCCGCGCCATTTTCTTCGCGGATGAAACGCCCAGCGGGCAGGCGCTTAACGCCATTCGCCGATTCGTCCGCATCAAGGAACATCCGCCCACTCCCGCTGCGCCGCCGGCAATACGATATGGCGTGCCGCATGTCGGCTGGGCCAAGGATGACTGGCAGGCCGAGTTGCTGGGGGAACCCTTCACCATCGATTGTGCGCCAGCGTCCGGTACGCGCCTCGATCGCGCCATCAAATCGGCTGGAGCTTGCGCAAGGCTGACCTCGCGCTGCACGGCGGGCGGCATTGAGCGGCTTCTCTCCAGTGCGCTGCAGCATCAGGAGCTACTGCCGCTGGAAGAAGACGACCGTCTGCCCGCCAAGTTCGTATTGCGACGGTTATTGCCTAATCTTTCTGAAATCGCCGCGGCGGAGAAGGTCGAAGTGATTCAATCTTTGCATGATGGCGTGCTGGTCACGGCCATTCTCTCACCCGCTTTGTTTTTCTCGCATCGCTTCGGCAAAGAAGTCCACCGCCGCGCCGCCCGCCATGCGTTAAATGGCGAATTGGCCAACATCCTGAACCTGCGCTGGTTCACCAGAATCCTCACGCCGCGCGATGGGAGTGCGATTATTTTCGTCAATCACATTCAGTAAGAGGGAAAATGAGAGAGGTAGAAGTTCATGCCGCTTTGGGCGTAATCGCCCCCAGCAACTCCGGCAGCGCGATCGGTTTTTGCAGCACCACCGTGGGCGAAAGCTTTTTCACCTTGGCGATCCGCTGAGAATTTTCTACGCCGGTTGTGACGGCCACTGGCATTTTCGCTGGTAAAGTTCGCAGTTGTGCCAGCAGGTCTTCCCCTTCGCCATCCGGCAGCATCAGGTCGAGAATGACCGCTCCGAGATTGTCGCCCGATTTGACCGCGGCCCTGGCTTCTTCAAGCGTGGTGGCGACGGTCACATCCCAACCCCGAAGCGTCAAAATGCCTCGCAGCGCCGTATACGTCGCGCGGTCATCTTCCACGAGCAACAGCCTGGGGCGGTTCACTTCTGATCTCATCTGCTCTGGTCTCCGATCGGTAATCGCTTGCGGCCTTTCATCTCCCAATTACAACAGGAGGCCTCATTGCAATATCGGCAACTTTCTGCTTCAACTGCTCAACTTTTTGGCTCGCTTTCGGGTAAAACAAGGGTTGGCGCAAATTGAGTATGCTTAGCGCCAAATTCATCACCTGCCGCGAATGGGCCGATTCAATCGAGTGGGTGGAATTAGCATTTTCGGCACGAGTAAATTTGCATTTTATAGTTATTATTCCCTGACACTATGACACTTCCCTTTCGATCAGCACTGGTTACCGGCGGGGCCGGGTTCATCGGGCATCATATCACTCATGCCCTGGTCGCTCGCGGCGTGAAGACGCGCGTCATCGATGATCTTTCGCGCGGGACTTACGCGCGATTGAAAGACATCGCTTCACAAATTGACTTTGTCGAAGGCTCAATTCTGGATTCATCCAAACTCACTCGCGCTCTCGAAGGCGTGGACGTGATTTTCCACCAGGGCGCATGGGCGTCGGTCCCGCAGTCGGTCGAACAACCGCTTGAATACAACGAGATCGACGGCACTGGCACGCTCAAGGTGCTTGAGGCAGCCCGTCAGGCGGGGGTGCGGAAAATCGTCTATGCGGCTTCTTCATCAGCCTATGGCGAGCATCCCGAACTTCCCAAGCGTGAAGATCAGATGCCTTCGCCCATCAGCCCCTATGCGGTGGCCAAATACATCGGCGAGCTTTATCTGACTGTCTACGCCCAGCTTCACAAGATGGAGACGATTTCGCTGCGGTATTTCAATGTGTTTGGGCCTCATCAGGATCCGAAGAGTTTGTACGGCGCGGCCATCCCGGCGATTGTGTCACGTGTCATTAAAGGGATTTCCCCGACACTCTATGGCGATGGGGAGCAGACGCGCGATTTCTGCTACATCGATAATGTGGTTGAAGCGAATCTGCTGGCGGCTTCGACGCCTAACCTCCGTGGGCAGGTGATCAATATCGCCTGTGCCCAGAAAACCAGCGTCAATGATATCGTTCGCCTGTCCAATGCCTATCTTGGGACGGATGTGAAACCGACCTATGCTCCGCCGCGAGTGGGGGACGTTAAAGATTCCTATGCCGACATTTCGCTGGCGAAGAAAGTAATCGGTTTTCAGCCCAAAGTCTTCTTTGAAGAAGGTTTAAAGCGGTGGATCGACTGGTATAAGACCAGTGAGTACATGCGCTCGTAGCACAGGCTTCGGGCCTGTGACTCACCGGCAGGATGCCGGTGCCACGGTGCACAACCCCTTTACATCCGCATACTTTCGCATATCCTCAGCGCGCCCCTCGCTCGCGATGAAACTCGAACCCCTACAGTTCGAAAAGCTGGCCATGGAGCATCTTGATATGCTCTATCGGGTTGCCCGGCGGATGACGCGCGATGCCCATCGGGCGGAGGACTTGGTTCAGGAAACTTATCTGCGGGCGTTTCGGTCGGCTGCGGATTTTGATTTGCAGGAATTCGGCATCCGGCCGTGGCTGATCCGCATTTTACATAACCTCCATGTCAGCAAGGGGCAGCGAGACAAGCGCCAGCCCGCGAGCATGGAAGATGAACATCTTGAAACCGCGGCTGTGACGCATGATGCGCCGGCTGAATCCACCTGGGATGGAATGGATCAGCAGGTCAAGAAGGCGTTTGACGTATTACCTGAGGAATATCAGGAAGTTATGCAGTTGTGGGCGATTGAAGAGCTGTCGTACAAGGAAATCGCCGATGCTTTGAGTGTGCCTCTGGGAACTGTGATGAGTCGCCTGCACCGTGCGCGGCAACGGTTATCGGAGCAGTTGAAGGAATATGCGACGCGTGAAGGAATTATTCGGGAATAGAATTTGTGATAAGAAGTGTTCTTTCAGCAGGATAGAAGACTGATGCGCTACGCGCTGCGAGGGCCGCGCGACGCTACTGGAGACACTTCACATCTGTTCGTGCGGTAATAAATCTTGGCGAGATAAGCGGTTATGGAAGAGCTGCCAGTCCAACCTTTTGACGACCCTGCCCTGAAGGCGGCGCTGCGCCGGTGTTTGGGCAAGGAGAGTGCGCCTGCGGGATTGCGGGAGCGCATTGCGGCACTTTCTTCCGCGCCGACGCAACCGACGATGAAACTGGCGACTGATTCCAAGCCCGCTGCCGATGCTAAACCGATTCCTATGTTCCGGAAGAGCCCACTCTACCGATTTGCGGTGGCGGCGGTATTGCTGATTGGGTTTGGGTCGCTGGGGTATCAGATCTGGAAGATGACCCACCAGAATCCCTATATCCCATCCTATATCATTAGCGATGCCGCCTATCAGAACATGGTGGATCACCATGAGGATCATAAGACTGGGAAAACCACCGACCACATCACGACCCTGGCGGCTGCGCCTGGGTTGGGCAAGCAATTTGGCGAAATGAAGAAGGGAATCTTTGTTCCAGACCTGACAAAAGATGGCTGGACGTTCAAGGGGGCATCGGTGCAGAAAGTGGAGAACGGTACCGGCGTGCAGCTCTTTTTCACTAAGGGAAACGAGGCACTGTCGGTCTATTCGCTACCGGCGTCGACAGTCGCGCCCAAGTCGATCGATAAACAGGATTACGAAAAGATGTTCAACGGAATGCCGATTGCCGGCTTCACCGATTCGGGCGGCTTGTACTGCATCGTGGGGGACAAATCGGTCGATCTGACGGAGGTCAAGCGCCTGTTGAATGAGCACAAGGGCGAAATTGCAAAGGGTTGAGGGTAGCGGGGTGAGGGCAGGGGGGTATACTTCGATTTATGGATGATCCGTTTCAAGAGCCGCCGCCACCTACTGCCTCCAACGCGGAGCAGCCGCTGCATTCTCCCAAGCCGGCTGAGGAAATGATCAGCACGGGCAAAGGCGTGAAGGAGACGATTGAATCGATCCTGATTGCGTTCATCCTGGCGTTTGTCTTCCGGGCATTTGTGGTGGAGGCGTTTGTCATTCCGACCGGTTCGATGGCCACGACGCTGTTGGGGGCGCATTTGCGGTATACGTGCAAGGAGTGCGGGTATCAGTTTGATGTGGATTTCCGCAGCGATGGGAACCCAGATGAAATCGATATTCCCGCCCGCGCCACGGGTCGCTCTTTCGGTGCCTATTGCCCGAATTGCCGCTACAAGGTTGCGTATGCCGAAGCGAATGAGCCGATGGTGAGATACGGCGACCGCATACTAGTGCTGAAGTATCTGTATCTGCTGGAAGGGCCGCAGCGCTGGGATGTAGTGGTTTTCAAGACGCCGGATCAGCGTTCCGACTCAAAGGTTCCGCTTTATACTACGAATTACATCAAGCGGCTGGTGGGCTTGCCGGGCGAGCACATTATGATTCTCGACGGGGACGTCTATGTCTGGGATCGCAATGTTCCCTGGCAGCCAGATACGAGCATGCGCGACGTGCGCCACTGGAAAATTCAAAAGAAGCCGGACCGTGCGCAAGAGGCGATGTGGCGGATTATTTACAACAACGATTACCGGCCTTTGCATGAAGAGCGCCCGACAAACATGCAAAAGCCCAATGAGCTGCGTCCTGCTTCTGAGCTCACCGAGCGATGGACGCTGCCTTGGGTTGCGGCTGGAGGAAGTGGCTGGGATACCGGCGATAAAGATCATTCGCGGGTGTTTCTATTCTCCAATTCCACTGGAAAGGGAAGACTAAAGTTCGATCCCACCACTGTACCCTCTTACGATGCGTATCGTCTGCCCGGCGGCTATTTCAATGATTGGATGGGATACGATGCACCGGAGCAACATCGGCCCGAGAGTTATCTGAACCCGTCTTCTTATGACCCTTTGAGTATCGTCAGTGACTTCAAGCTTTCCTTCTTTTATGAGCGCAAGAAGGGAGACGGTCCACTTAAGGCCAGTTTGTCGAAGCACGATCACGAGTTCGTTCTGGAGATTCTCGGCGATCGCATGAGGCTTCTGCATCGCCTTCCCGACAAAAGTGAGAAAGAAATTCCAGCCGTTGAAACGATCAATCCCTCATCGCTGTCCGGACCGATTCACGTGGAATTCTCGAACGTGGATTATCACGTCACGGTGCGGATTAATGATCGAATCGCATTTGAGACTAATGCTGATTCAAAATCCCAGGCATATTATCAACCCGACTTGGTGGAACTCTGGGATCGATTCGTCAGGCGTTCCAAGGACGATTACAAGGTGCCTTCAGTTTGGATGGAGGCCGAGCGGCAGGAAGCGCGGATTTCTCATATCAGCTTGTGGAGAGATGTTTATTACACGCATCAGGGATTGCGTGGAAAACCCGAAGCGCCGGCAGAAGTGAGCCCAACGGAATATTTTGTGCTGGGTGATAATTCCGTCGCCAGTTCAGATGCACGGATGTGGGAAAACAAGGTGGATTTGCCTGAGGAAGATTTAACCGCTGACCCGGGCCGTGTGCCGGCGCGGTTTATGCTGGGGCGGGCGTTTTTTGTTTATTGGCCGGCGGGGTATCGGCCCATGGAGAGTATGCCGGCGCTGGTGCCGGATTTTGGGGATATGAGGCTCATTCATTAGATTCTGGGTCGTCGATGTTCAGCATTGGCGCGCCCAGGCTAATCGAGCGAAGAAACTTGACCACAGAATCTCGAATTTGGGTAGGCGTATTCTTCGGCAAGAGAAACGATACGACGTATCGCCTTGAAACTCCTTCGATCTTGAAGCCTTCAAAAGGTATTTCGAACTCATATGAAGGTCCATTGTCGCGGCAATTGCGGGTTGACGATCTGATTAGCTCTTGCCTTTGTTCCTCCGGCATTTCGGTTTCGCGCCAGTGCGCCACTTCACGCTGAAAGCGTTCTTGTTGGAAGTCGACATTATCAGATGTCATCTGCGGAAACGCCTGCTTAATCAGGCCAAGAACCTTCCATGGATCAAAAGTGCCAACGAAGTCTGTCCAGTAATCGATGGTCAGCTCGAGACGATCCATTTCCTTTTTCATTGCCAGTCTCCAATGTCGCACAAGCAAGAGACTATTGTTCCATTCATTCTGCGCCGTCGATCCAGCCGCCGCCCAGGACTATATCGTTGTCGAAGAGGACGACGGCTTGGCCGGGGGTGATGGCGGATTGAGGTTCGTCGAAGACGACTTTGATTTCATCCGAACCTGTGACGAAGAGCGTGGCGGGTTGGGGTTGGTGGTTGTAGCGGATTTTGGCGGTGCAGGGGGTTCCAGCGGGCGACTTGCTCACTGAAGTTAGCAAGCCGGGACGTGTGGAGAGGAGGTTGATTTGGTGCGCGATGAGCGTGCGCTTCATGAGGGCGTCTTTGTCTCCGAGGATGACGCGGTTTTCCTGTGGGTCGATATTGACGACGTAGATGGGGTAGCCGAAGGCGACGCCTACACCTTTGCGCTGGCCTATGGTGAAATGCTGGTGGCCTTCGTGCTGGCCCACGACCTGGCCGTCCGTCGTGACGAGTTCGCCTGGGCGGAATGTCTCTGGGCTGCGGCGTTGGACCAGGCCGGCATAATCCTGGTTGGGGACGAAGCAGATTTCCTGGCTGTCGGGTTTATTGAAGACGGGGAGTTTGAGGTCTTCAGCGATTTTTCTCACTGTGGGTTTTTCGAGATCGCCGATGGGGAGGAGCGTGTGCTCCATGGTCTGGCGCGTCATGCCGAAGAGGACGTAAGACTGGTCTTTGCGATGATCGAGGCCGCGCATGAGACACTTTTGGCCGGTGATGGGGTCGATGCCGATGCGGGCGTAGTGGCCTGAAGCGACATAATCCGCGCCCACTGCTTCCGCGTATTTGGCGAGCTTGCCGAACTTGAGCCAGTCGTTGCAGCGGACGCAGGGATTGGGCGTGCGGCCACGGTTGTATTCGCCGACGAAGTAATCGATGACGCGGCCAAAATCCTCCTGGAAATTGAGGACGTAGAAGGGGATGCCGAGCATGCCAGCGACGCGGCGGGCATCGGCGGCGTCAAGGACGGAGCAGCAGCCTTGTTTGGATTTGGCGGGGTGGGAGGGGTCGCAGGTTTCCGTGGAAAGCGATTGTGCGCTCGTGCTCTTTCCGCCGTTCGTTCCGCTCGCTGAAGCGAGCCCTACGGGGTGTGCGTCGTCGGTACTTTCCACGCCCGGCGGTGTGCCGAGGCGCATGAAGACGCCCAGCACCTCATAGCCTTGCTGGAGGAGCAGGGCGGCGGCGACGGAGCTATCGACTCCGCCGCTCATAGCGACTACGACCTTTTTTCGTTTTGCACTCATTGCAGTATCCAGTGCCCTCCGTACACATGCGAGATACCATGCAAGACTAACGCCGTGAAATCTTTTTTCTGACGTTATTGTTCAATCGCTTGCGCCAAAGTTGAAGTAAGCGATCGCATGCCTGCCAATAGTCTTGAGTAAAGTCGATCATCTGGAATTGCGGCAAAATCCACGACAGCGCGCGAACATCACATTTCTTAAACAGAACGGGCACAATTCGATTCTGATAGCGCTTCTCCATCAATGCGTAATTCAACTCTCGCCGAACCCACATGGACTTTACGGCATGCGGAGACAGGAAAAGAAGAAACCAGCCGCAACGGGCTAGTGCATCGCCAATTTCATCCTGCCATTGCTGCGCGCCACGAATGTGATGCGGGCTGAACCACACCGGCAGGTGGTGAGCGAGAAGAATCTTTCGCAGTTGAGCGGCTTGTTCGTGGTCTTGGCTGGCGTGTGACAGGAAGACTTCACGCATTTGCGTGGCTTTCATTATTCTGCAAAGCGCGAATTTCCTTTACGACTTCATTGAACTCGCGGGAGGATTCGATTTGACGATGAGGCAGCTTTAAAAGAATCCACGGCATGTCTTTGCCAGCTTCGAGGGTCGGACCGACGAATACAGAGAAAAACCGCCCCTCGAACTTCTTGGAGGCAAGGGCATATTCGATATCACTGCGTAACGAATCAGACCGAAAAGCAGACGGGGTCAGAAGTATGACCATCCATTCTGATTCTTTAAGCGCCTTTCCGGTTTTCTCAGCCCAGTTATCGCCAGGGGCAACTTCTTCGTCGGCCAGCCATACATTGAAACGTCCGTCTGCCTCCAGGCGGGCGGCAAACTGGCGCGCCAGATCGGCATCCTTGCGTGCATAGCTGAGAAAAACTCTCATACCAGAATTGTAGCTTCTGTTTACGTGCCCAGCAAACGAGAAGTTGGGCAAGCCAACCTGCTTTTCGCGATTATTTCAGACCACCGGAGCCATCAGACACTCACCGGTTCGGGCTTGGGGGCGGGCGGGGTTGTTCCCGTTGCGGTTTGCGATTCTACGCGCATGCCGTAGAAGGAACGGAGGATAAAGACGATGGCGACCAGGAAGAAGGCGGCGGAGAGGACGTAGCGCCAGGTGGTCAGGCCTTCTTTCATCTGGAGGGCGAGTTCGACGGCCAGCAGGCCAAAGAGGGTGGCGAATTTGATGATGGGATTGAGGGCCACCGAAGAGGTGTCTTTGAAGGGGTCGCCCACCGTGTCGCCGACGACGGTGGCGGCGTGGAGCTCAGTTCCTTTTTCGCGCAGCTCGGTCTCGACGATTTTCTTTGCGTTGTCCCAGGCTCCGCCGGCGTTGGCCATGAAGATCGCCTGAAAGAGGCCGGTGATGGCGATGCTAATCAGGAAGCCGATGAAAAAGCTTGGATCAACGAAGGCTGCGGCGAGCGTGATGAAGAAGACTGTGAGGAAGATGTTGAACATGCCGGCTTGCGCGTACTTCGTGCAGATTTCGACGACGCGCTTGCTGTCTTCCATGGTGGCCTTGGTTGCGCCGCTATCGAGGTTCATGTTGCGCTTGATGAAGGCAACGGCGCGATAAGCGCCGGTGATGACGGCCTGCGTGCTGGCGCCGACGAACCAATAGACCACCGATGCTCCGGCGATCAGACCGAGGAAGAAGGGGGCGTGGAGAATGGAGAGCAGCTTGCCGACTTCTGCAAGCGCGGCGGGAGTGACGGCTGAGCCAGGTGTCATGTGGGACTGCGCAAGCAGCATGATGATGGAGAAAATCATGGTGGTTGCGCCGACGACGGCGGTGCCGATGAGCACGGGCTTGGCGGTGGCTTTGAAAGTATTGCCCGCGCCGTCGTTTTCTTCGAGCAAGGCTTTGGCGTGCTCGAAATCGGGATCGACGTTGAAGTTATTTTTGAGGTCTTCGCGGATGTTGGGTTGCTGCTCGATCAGGCTGAGTTCGAAGACGCTCTGGGCGTTGTCGGTGACGGGGCCGTAGGAATCGACGGCGATGGTGACCGGGCCCATGCCCAAGAATCCGAAGGCGACCAGACCGAACGCGAAGACAGCGGGGGCGAGCATGAAGGGGAGGGTGGCAGCATTGGCTGGGACAGGGAAAGTGGTGCTGATGCCGTAGGCTGCGCCCATCAGTGCGACAACGACCACACCGCCGATCCAGAAAGCGCTGAAATTTCCAGCGGTCAGGCCAGCGAGAATGTTGAGCGATGCGCCGCCTTCGCGACTGGAGGTGACGACCTCTTTCACGTGGGTCGAATGCACCGAGGTGAAGATGGTGGTGACCTCGGGAATGATGGCCCCAGCGAGGGTGCCGCAAGTGATGATGCTGGCGAGCTTCCACCAGAGGCCTTCGGGAAGATCATTGATGAGCAGGTATGAGGCGATGTAGGTCGCGATAATCGAAATGATCGATGCAAGCCAGACGAGGGTTTTGAGCGGCGTTTCAAAGTTCATGTGCCGCAAATTGGCGTAGCGGCCTTTGGCGATCACATCGTTGATGACATATGCCAGGCCGCTGGCGATGACCATCACCAGACGCATGACGAAAATCCAGACGAGGAGCTTGACCTGATTGGCTGGTTCGGTGACCGCGAGGAGAATAAAGGAGATTAGGGCGACGCCGGTCACGCCATAGGTTTCAAAACCGTCAGCGGAGGGACCGACGGAATCGCCGGCGTTGTCGCCAGTACAGTCAGCGATGACGCCGGGGTTTCTCGCATCGTCTTCTTTGACGTTGAAGACGATTTTCATCAAATCGGCACCGATATCGGCAATTTTTGTGAAGATGCCGCCAGCGACGCGAAGGGCGGCAGCGCCGAGCGATTCGCCGATGGCAAAACCGATGAAGCAAGCGCCGGCCATGCTGCCGGGGACGAAGAGCAGGATGATCAGCATCATGATCAGCTCGACGCTGATGAGCACCATGCCGATGCTCATGCCGGCCTGGAGCGGGATGGCGTAGCAGGGGAAGGCTTTACCGCCGAGCGAGCCCATGGCGGTGCGGGAGTTGGCGAAGGTGTTGATGCGGATGCCGAACCAGGCTACGGAGTAGGAACCAGCAATACCGACGAGGCTGAAGAAGAGAATCGTCAGCACCTTGACGGGCGTCGAAATCTGATCGCCAGCGGGTGCGGCTGCGCCTTCATGTCCGCCCTGCAGGAATCCGAAATAGGCGACCATGATGGCGGCAATGAAAACCCATAGGATCAGGATGAATTTGCCCTGTGTTTTCAGATAGGTTTTGCAGGTTTCATAGATGAGCTCGGAGACATCGAGCATCGATTTATGCACGGGCAGACGGCGCAGGCGCTGGTAGAAGTACATGCCAAAGGCGAGGCCGAGCACGCAGATCACCAGGCCGATCATCAGCAGGGTGCGGCCGGGGATGTTCATGAATTTCTGACTGTCCAGCGGTGGGATTCGCAGAGCGTCCTCAGCCGCGAAGGCGGGCAGGGAGGCAGTCAGAGCGCAAACGGCGGCGGCGATGATGCCGATTGGCCGCCGAAGTAGGTTCCTGGTCATAATAAATTCACCCTCGTATCAAAAGAGGTGTTGTCTGGTTTCACAATCCGTTGGGGGGGATGATACCGGGCGACTGGTAAATGGCCAATAGCGCGAATTTGCCGGGTTGACGCGCTTAAAACTGAAAAACCCACGGAACGAGTTCCATGGGCTTTTGTTCTGCAATTCAGATGATGCGAGATTTTATTTTGCTTTTACGTCATAGCAGAGAAGGGTATCCATGTCGCGGACGTATAGCTTGCCGTTGGCAATGACCATGTGCGGCCAGTAAGGTTTGTGACTGAGGTCGGGCGGGGTAAAGTGACTGATCTCTTTGTAGGCCGTCGGGCTGGCTTCGATCAGGGCGATGGTGCCTTTGCCTTCATCGCGGATATAAAAATGTCCATCGGCATAGGCGATGGTTCCTTTGCCGACGCTTTCTTTCCCTTTCCATTTCATCGCGCCGGTCAGGAAGTCCTGGCAGATCCAGCCTTTCTTGCTATCGGAATAGCCGTAGATGCAACCATCTAGGTAAATCACGCCGCCGTGGTGGTTGACCATGACGACATTTTTAGCATGGGTGTAGACTGGTTCGACACTGAACTTGCCCCCTTCGGAGTTGATTTTAAAGAGATCGCAACCGATGCCGTAACCGGATGTGCAGTAAACATAATTTTCATGCACGATGGGCGTGGGGCAGACAGCGGTTTCGCCATGCCGTTTAACGCTCCAGAGCAGCGAGCCATCTTTTGAGTTGATGCCGGCGAGCGTTTCGGGAGTCAGGGCGATGATCTGATGCACGCCGCCGATGTCTGCTGCGACCAGCGATGTGTAATGGGCCGGATCTTTGAGGTCTTTTGCTTTCCACACGACATTGCCGGTCTTCTTGTCCAGGGCAACCACCGCGCCGCCGCCGCCACCGGGAAAGCAGACCGCGTTATCGCCGTCGATCAGAATGGAATCGCTGTAGCCCCAGGTGGGGATCTGTCCGCCAAACTGTTTTTTCATGCTGGCGCGCCAAGCTTCCTTGCCATCGGTGACCGAGAGCGCGACTACATCGCCAGCGGGGCCTTGCACATAGACCATATTGCCATCGACGGTGGGCGTGCTGCGCGAGCCGTGACCGCCCATGCTGTCGGGCTGATTGACCAGGCCGCCGACTTTCGCTTTCCAGATCTGCGTGCCATCTTTTTCATTGAGGGCAAAGGCCATGACCGAGCCGCTGTCATCTTCGCCGCTGGTGAAAATCCGGCCATCGGCGACGGCGACGGAGGCGTGACCATCGCCGATACCTTTGGCTTTCCAGGCGAGGGGCGGACCTTCTTTGGGCCATTCTTTCAGGAGGCCTGTTTCTTTGGAGATGTTGTCGCGCGCGGGACCGCGGAACTGGGGCCAGTCTTTGGCGACATCAGCGAGAAGCGGCACGCTGATCAAAGCCGCGCCGGCCAATACCATTGATGCGATTCGTTTACGGATTGTCATGCAGAGTTCCTTAAAACTTACTTCGCCTTCACGTCATAACAAAGCAGCGAGTCCATATCGCGAACATAAAGCTTTCCGTTGGCGACAACCAAAAACGGCCACGCCTGTTTGTTGCTCCGATCGGGCGGATTGAACTTGCCGTGTTCTTTGTAGCCATCGGAGCTGGCTTCGATCAGGACGATCGTGCCTTTGCCGCCTTCATCGCGGAGATAGAAGCGGTCGTCGGCGTAGGTGATGGTTCCTTTGCCGCCGGGGCCCTTGTTTTGCCACTTGGCTTCGCCCGACATGAAATCCTGGCAAGTCCAGCCGCCTGAATCAGAGTGACCATAAACAAAACCGTTCAGCAGGATCACACCGCCGTCTTTATTTTCCATCACATGCCGCTTGTCGGCGGCGTACATGGACTGGGCGGAGAATTTTTCGCCTTCCTGGGTGATCTTGAATAATGCACAGCCGCTGCCGTAATCCATGGAGAGATAAACGTAATTGTCTTTGACAATCGGCGTCGGAATGACGGCGGTTCCGCCTGAATCATCGGCGTACCAGAGGACGGAGCCATCTTTCGATGCCACGCCCGCCACACCCGCATTTTTTCCGCCTGAATGGGTGCGGACGATAATCTGCCGCACGCCGCCGATTTCAGCGATCACGGGCGAAGCGTAGGTGGCTGATTTGTTGAGTTCTTTGCTGCGCCAGACGGGGTTACCGGTTTTCTTGTCCAGCGCGAGCAGCGTGCCGCCATTTCCGCCGGGCGTGCAGATGACGTTGTCGCCATCAATCGCGACGGATTCGCTATAGCCCCAGCCGGACATGAGTTTGCCGCCGAAATCTTTCTTCAGGTTCTTCCGCCAGAGTTGCTTGCCGTCGCTGATGGCAAAGCAGGAGAGATCGCCAGATGGGCCTTCGAGGTAGACGCGGTCGCCATCAACCGTGGGCGTGCTGCGCGGGCCTTTGCCGCCCTGGCCTTCATTGCTGCTGCCCAGTCCGCCCGCTTCGGCTTTCCAGATTTGTTGGCCGTCCTTTTCGCTCAGCGCGAAGAGATAGACGAAATCATCGACCTTGCCCGCGGTGAAGATTTTTCCATCCGCGACCGCGACCGATGAATGACCATCGCCGACGCCTTTGATTTTCCAGGCAAGCGGCGGGCCGCCCGCGGGCCAGTCTTTTAACAGACCTGTTTCTTTCGAGACGTTATCGCGCGCCGGGCCTTGAAACTGCGGCCAATCCTTCGCGACATCGCCCAGACTCGAACTCACGAATAATCCCGCCCCCGCCAACACCATCGCTGCCAGCCGTTTTGCCATTGCCATGTTGCTGTTCCTTCTCAAAGTGCCACCCAAATCAGTGTACGCCCGACAATATATTGCCGTTGTACCAGCGGCAAGTTTGTATTTTGTACCGGATCATTCTACCCTTGGCGATACCTATGAGCGGGATTCTGGGAATTGTGGAGTTTGAAAACCCAGCCTTCTGGGCTGTGCTGATTGGCTGGGTAATGTCTGTCACGCTGCATGAATTGGCGCACGGCGCGGTCGGCTATTGGGGCGGCGATTACACGATTCGCGAAAGAGGGGGACTGACGCTCAATCCGTTGCAATATGTCGATCCGGTCATGAGCATCATCCTGCCCGTTGTTTTCCTTATGATGGGCGGCATTCCGCTACCGGGCGGAGCGACGTATATCCGGCATGATCTCATTCGCAGTAAGCATTGGGATAGCGCCGTCTCAGCCGCAGGGCCGGCGATGAATTTGATCCTGTTTGCGATTTGCGCCTACTTTATCCTGCCGACGACGGGATGGATTAATCCAGCCACCGATCCGATCAACTGGACCATTCCGCAGAAGTTTGTGGCTGCCATGTGCTTTCTGATGTTGCTTGCGGCCTTATTGAACTTGGTTCCCGTTCCGGGTTTGGATGGATTTGGAATCATTTCGCCCTATCTTCCATATGATTTACGCGAGCGCTTGAACGCACCGCAAGTGCGATCGCTTTGTATGTTCGGCTACTTTTTGCTCCTTTGGCAAGCGCCGGGATTTATGGCCGCGATTCGCCAAGGCATGGAACATGTCATGGGACAAGCGTTGTATGATCGCGCAAAGGACGGCTTTGTTGCCACCATGTATAATATTTCACCTTGGTCGTAGTGGACCGCTCAACTGCTGGCAACCGTTTCCCCTCCCCATTATCCTAATCCCTCGTGATCATCGACCGCCAAAGCCTCCATCACAGCCGCGTCTGGATCATTCTCTCTCTGCTCATTCTTCTCGTCTGCACGTGCGGCTACTTCGTCTATGCCGCCACTTCGCCCAAGGGCGTCTCCGGCGGTAGTTGGCAGGGGCTGGCGTTTGGGTCGGTGGGCACGGCCATCATTCTCTTTGCGTGGCTGCTCACCGTTCGAAAATGGCGGCGCTCGGCCCGCGTCGGCAAGGCGTACACGTGGCTTCAGGGACACGTTTATCTCAGCATCGTCAGCTATCCGCTGATTTTGTATCACGGCGGTTTTCACTGGGGCGGGCCGCTGACGCGCGTGCTCATGTGGGCCTTCACCCTCTGCTATTTCAGCGGCATTTTGGTGCTCATTTTGCAGCAGATCGTCCCGCGCCTGCTGCTGGCGGAAGTGACGATGGAGACAATCTACGAGCAGATCGATCATGTGGCGCGAAAAAATCTTGCAGCCGCCGATGAACTGGTCGAAAGCCACATCGCTGTTGCGGTGGCGGTACCCGACCTGGGGGATGACGATTTTCAACTCCAGCAGCGAGCCCCCAGCCCGCAGTCGCCGAGCGATCTGAAGACTTTTTACGATCGCCGCGTCCGCCCCTTCCTCGCCCACGAACTATCGACCAATTCAAACGGCAAAAGCGCTGCGGTCGTTTCGGCCTGGCTGCAAAGCACGCGAGAGCTGTTGATGCCCACGCCGCGCCCGCTCGCCCCGCTCGCCGAGGAATTCGCCCAAATCCGCCGAGCTTTGCCTGAGGGCCTGCATCCGGTTCTAGAAACCCTCGAAGGCTACACCGAAGAACGCCGCCAGTTCATTCTGCAGAAGCGCATGCAGCACATGCTCCACGGCTGGCTGCTGCTGCACGTCCCAGCCTCGTGGGTGATGGTGGTGCTGATTCCGCTGCATGCGGTGATGGCGGTGAGGTATTAACGTAGCACAGGCTTCCAGCCTGTGGGCCACCGGCTGGATGCCGGTGCCACTTTTTATACCCGTGGCGCGCTCGGCTTATGAAACTGAATCCAGTCATAATACTCGCGCATTTTCAATTTCCCCGCGGCCGGTTCGTCCAGGAACATCTTGGCTGAAGGATGCATCTGCAGCGCGCTGGCGGTGATCATCGATGTCACCGGCCCCTCCACCGCCGCTGCCACGGCATCCGCTTTCTTCGCGCCGTTGGCCAGCAGCACAATGCGCTTGGCCTCCATGATCGTGCCGACGCCCATGGTAATCGCGTAAATCGGCACATCTTCCTTGCGCTCAAAAAACCGCGCGTTATCATCAATCGTCTGTTTCGCAAGCGTCTTGAGCCGCGTGCGCGAGGAAAGAGATGAAGTCGGCTCGTTAAACGCAATGTGGCCATCCGACCCGATCCCGAGAATCTGGATGTCGATCCCGCCGCATTCGACGATGCGCTGCTCATACCATTCACAAAACGCCCGATAGTTCGTCGTCGTCCCCGATGGAATATGAATATTCTGCGGCGGAATGTTTACGTGCCGGAAGAAATTCTCGTGCATGAAATGGTGATACGACTGCTCATGCGTGATCGGCAGGCCGACGTATTCATCGAGGTTGAAGGTCGTCACGTGCGAAAAATCCACTTCGCCGCGTTGATGCAGTTTCACCAACTCCTGATACACACCCAGCGGCGTCGAACCCGTGGCCATCCCCAGCACGGCGTTGGGTTTGGCGTTTAATACATCCGCCACCTCCTGCGCCGCCGCCCGACTCATCTCTTCATATGCCCGATAAATGCAGACTTCCATAGGTGTCGCAGTATCGCGAGGGTATTCGGCAATGACAAGTTGCGGGGCATTTCTCCCTCCCCCGGTACGCCCGGTACGGAGGAGAGGATAAAAGGCTTCGCCATCGCACTGCCCTAAACAGGTCCAGGGAATAATTTATCAAAAACCAGTGTTCCCGACTGTATGGACGAAACGGTTCGTCCCTCGTTCGTCCGGTCAAGCCCCGCGATGGGGCGACCTTCCGAAGCCTTACGTTCAGCGGCTTGGGGCCCCTTGCCGCGTCGTCTACTTCGGATCGTGTGACCAACTTAATCCCTTCGCTGCGCCAGGCGCGGCGGCAACTTAGGAATCAATCATGTACCAGAATCACCTGGAACCGCTCGAAGTGCGCATTCAATTGGCCGTTACCGCGGCCATCGCCCCTCTCACTGAACACATCGTCGCCAAGAGCGTTCCGCTCAGTAACATCACGGCTTCGTTTGCGCCTAGCTCAGGCACGCTCTCCGTTTTCGGAGACAGCAACGACAACACCATCACCCTCAGTCGCGACGCTGCGGGAAAAATCCTCGTCAACGGCGGCGCGGTCAGTATCAAAGGCGGTACGCCCACCGTCGCCAATACGGCGCTCATGCAAGTCTTCGGCCAAGGTGGCAACGACAACATCAGCCTGAGCGAAGTCAACGGCGCACTCCCCAAAGCGTTCCTCTTCGGCGGCGCGGGCAATGATGTCCTCACCGGCGGCAGCGGCGCTGACATGCTCTTCGGTCAGGCGGGGAATGACGTGCTCCTGGGCAAAGGCGGCAATGACCTCCTCTTCGGCGGCGACGGAAACGATGTCGAAACCGGCGGCGATGGCGATGATCAGGTCTTTGGCGAGGCAGGCGATGACCGCATGATCTGGAACCCCGGCGACGACACCGATCTCAACGAAGGCGGCTCGGGCAACGACACTGTCGAAGTCAACGGCGGCAACGGCGCTGAATCGTTCAGCGTTACGCCCAACGGCACGCGCGTGCGTTTCGATCGGCTTACGCCCGCTCCATTCACTATCGATATCGGCACCAGCGAAAGCCTTGTGCTAAATGCCAACGGTGGCGATGACACCTTTGTTGCATCCAATGGCCTGGCCTCACTCATTCAACTCACAGTTGATGGCGGCACCGGCAACGACTCCATCACCGGCGGCGACGGTAACGACAAACTCCTCGGCGGCGATGGCAATGATCTGGTCATCGGCGGCAGAGGCAACGACGCCATGCTCCTGGGCGCGGGCGATGACACGGCCGTCTGGAACCCCGGCGACGGAAGCGATGTGATCGAAGGGCAGGATGGCGTCGATACCATGCAGTTCAACGGTGCAAATATCGCCGAGAAAATCGATATCTCCGCCAATGGCTCGCGCGTCCGCTTCACCCGCGATGTGGCCAATATCACGATGGATGTGAACGGCACCGAAAATATTAACTTTGTCGCCCTGGGCGGAGCTGACAGCATCAACGTCGGCGATCTCGCCAACACCGGCGTGACCAATGTCAACCTTGACCTCGCAAATCCGGCTGGCAGCGGCACGGGCGACGGAGCGGCGGATACCGTCACCGTGAACGGCACCAACTGGGCGGATAACATTCAAGTCGCCGGAGCTGGAACTTCCTATAGCGTCGCTGGTCTGGCGGCGACGGTCTCGGTGACTGGCTCCGAAGGCGCAAATGATGCGCTGGTCGTTAATTCGCTCGGCGGCGACGACACGATCTCGGCTCTTGGTCTTCCGGCTGGTGTCGTCAAGCTCACCATGGATGGCGGCGCGGGCAACGACAATCTCCTGGGCAGCCAGGGTGTCGACGTGATGATCGGCGGCGATGGCAACGACTTCGTCGATGGCAATCGCGGCGATGACGTGGCTTTGATGGGCGCGGGCGACGACACCTTCCAATGGGACCCAGGCGATGGAAATGACATCGTCGAAGGCCAGGATGGCGCCGACCGCATGCTCTTCAACGGCGCGAACGTCGCCGAGAAGATCGATATCTCGGCCAATGGAAGCCGCGTGCGCTTCACTCGCGACGTTGCGAGCATCGTCATGGATTTGAACGGCGTCGAGCGGATTGATTTTAACGCTCTGGGGGGAGCCGATCTCATCACCGTCAATGACACCACCGGAACCGGTCTGTCTACCGTCAACCTGAATCTCAACAGTTCAACAGCAACCGGCGATGGCGCAGCCGACAGTGTGATCGTCAACGCCACCAATGGCGATGACAACATCAAGATCAAGGACGGCATCGCCGTGACCGGCACGCCCGCAGCCGTAAACATCACTGGCGCTGAAGCCGGTCTCGATTCTCTGACTCTCAACACGCTTGGAGGAAACGATACCGTCGATGCATCAGGTCTCAGTGCAGGAATTGGCCTGACTCTCAACGGCGGTGCCGGCAACGATTTCTTGATCGGCAGTCAAGGCAATGACCTCATCAACGGCGGCACCGGCAACGACACTGCTCTCATGGGCGCAGGCGATGACACGTTCGTCTGGAATCCAGGCGACGGCAGCGATATTGTCGAAGGCCAGGCTGGGGATGACACCATGCAGTTCAACGGCGCGAACATCGCCGAGAAAATCGACATGTCCGCCAACGGCAGCCGCCTGCTTTTCACTCGCGATGTGGCGAGCATCGTCATGGACGTGAACGGCACCGAACGCGTGAACTTCAAAGCACTGGGCGGAGCCGACCGCATCACGGTCAACGATCTCTCCGGCACCGATGTGACCGAAGTAAACATCGACCTGGGCGCAGCCGACGGCAGTGGCGATGGCGCAGCCGACACCGTCATCGTCAACGCCACCAATGGAGACGATGTCACGACGGTCGACGGTGATTCCACCGGTGTCAGCGTGCAGGGACTTTTCAGCGTCGTGAACATCCAGCACGCCGAAGCCGCCAACGATGTCCTGACCGTCAATCTGCTCGATGGCGATGACGTGATCCAGGCTTCTGGCTTGACTGCCGATGCCATCCGTCTCACCTCCGACGCCGGCAATGGCGCGGATGTCATGATCGGCAGCGCCGGCAACGATGTCTTCCAGGGCGGCGCAGGCGACGATGTCCTCATCGGCGGTCCGGGCCAGGATGTCCTGGACGGCGGCACAGGAGACAACATCATCATCCAAGACTGATAATGACCCACGCCGGGGCATAGCGCAGGGAGCGCAAGCGACCACAGCGCCGCCCCGGATACGATCCCCGTAAAAGACTCTTCGTAAGGCGCGCTGACTGCAATCAGCGCGCCTCATATCCCCACAAGCCCACGGATGCTCACCGCCGTGGGCTTGCTTGTTTTCAAATTTCGACATGTAACGCGATTGAAGAAAGCAGAGACCGCGCAGCCCAACCAATTGCTGGCAAGCCTCTCCCGCGCATCCAACTACGCGGGAGAGGCTTTCGCGCAGGTCTCTTCCCAACCTGCCCAGTTTGTAGATCAAATGACGCCAGTGATTGGCGATGGATTACAACGTGTAACGCCGCGGCCGATCGATTTCCGCCTCGGCGATATCCGGGACATGCGAGCGCGCCGGTGCTGTGGCACTGGCCTGGGCGATCTGGCCGTGAATGCGCTCGCTGCGCGCATCCGCGGTTTGCAGGCGGAGCATGTGGCGTTTGAATTCGCCCACGCTGCCGACATGTTTTTCGATCATCATTTGAAGCAGGGCTTCGATCTCCTGCTGCTGCTGCTGGACGCGCAGGCCCAAATGCTGGTTAAGCTGAACGACGGCGCGAAACGCCCGCCTGACATCCGGATCAGGAATTGTCGAAACATCCACCTGAGGTTGCGTACCCGTATCGGCCATAAACGACTCCGTGCGAAAGAGATGTGAACAGACCTGATTCGCGCGCCTCCCTGAGTCAAAGAGATGAAAGGACTCGACATGCGAATCGAACGAGGCCTTATCCTAACACGCTGTAGGTGGAATCGCAAAAAAATCCTTGAGAAAATTCTGGATTGGTTACGTCATTTAAGTAATACTTCGTGGCACCGGCATCCTGCCGGTGATTTCACAGGCTAGAAGCCTGTGCTACGTCTTCATCCGGGGTTTCTTTGGCTGGATCGATTCAACCTCCGCCGCAGCCGTTTTCACCTGTTTCTCCAACGGGATCGGCAAAACTCGAGCATCAATGGCTGTGCCATCTGCTTCGCCGCGCGACGCTGGCGGTTCGGCCTGAACAAGTGCGGTCATTTTCTGGTCAATCAGCGACTCAAATTGTCGATGCGCTCACGAGTTATGATGCAAGCGATGATCGACCTTACGAAGAGATGATTAGGGGCCTAAGCGGATCGCTGTCGGTCATTCACAGCGCCGATCAGGCCCAGCGATGGTGGATTTTCCGCATGCTCGATACCCCCCGCCCACTGCAGGAGCGGATGGCGCTGTTCTGGCATAATCATTTCGCGACATCGACCGGAAAAGTGCATCAATCCGCCCTGGTTAGCCGGCAAATCGATATTTTCCGTAAATTGGGATTGGGTAGTTTCCGTGATCTGTTGCAGGCGGTGACGCGCGATGCCGCCATGCTCCTCTGGTTGGATGGAAGTCATAATAAACGGGGTCATCCGAACGAAAACTACGCCCGCGAAGTGATGGAACTCTTCACGCTGGGCATAGGTCACTACACCGAAAAGGATGTGCAGGAACTCGCGCGGGCGATGACCGGTTTCCAGGTGCTGGATGAATCAGTGGAGTTTTTCAAGGCTGCATTCGATGATGGCGAAAAGACGATCCTCGGCCAGCGCGGAAAGTTTAACGATGAATCCGCCATCGATTTGCTGCTCAAGCAATCCGCGGCCCCTCGCCATATCGCTCATAAACTGCTGAAGGAGTTTGTGCATCCCCAGCCAATGGCCGAGCATGTGGAACATTATGCCCAGCGATTGGTCGATCATCGCTGGGAAATTAAGCCCGTTTTGAAAGAGATTCTCACCAGCCGCCTCTTCTTCAGCGACTACGCCTGGCGGGCGAAAATCAAAAGTCCCTGTGAACTGGTAATCGGATCGATGCTGGCGCTGGCTTCGCAACGCGATACCCTCGCAGCGCGTGATGCGATGAATAACATGGGGCAGACGCTCCTCGCGCCGCCGAGTGTGAAGGGGTGGGATGGCGAAGACGTTTGGATCAACGCGAACACGGTGTTGCAGCGATACAATTTCGCGCTCGATCTGGTGCTAAAGCAGGAGCCAGCGAAATTGCTGTCGGAACTTGAGAAAAAAGACGTGCGCACGCCGGAAAGACTCGTGGATGAGTTTGCATCGCGCCTATTGGATGGAAAGCTCAGCGAAGCGATGCGCGGGAAATTCGTGCAGTATTTGAACACACCCAAAGCGTTAAAGCTGACAACTGGGAGCGTGGAAGCGCAGGTCCGTGGAATGGTGCATTTAATGATGTGTACGCCGGAGTATCAGTTGGCTTGATCTTTTTCCTGTAGCACAGGCTTCCAGCCTGTGACCCCACCGGCAAGATGCCGGTGCCACATGAGTACGAGGATTCATATGAAAACCACTCGTCGCAATCTGCTCAAAGTCGGCCTGGGCGCTCTGCCCGTCATCAGCATGTCCGGCACCATCCCCGCCTTCGTTTCGCAAATGGCCTTCGCCGAACAAGCAAAGCGCCCCGACCTCTCCAACGACAACATCCTCGTCGTACTTCAACTCACCGGCGGCAATGATGGCCTGAACACCGTCATCCCATTCGCTGATGATGCCTATTTTAAAGCCCGGCCCAGGATCGGCGTCGCCAAGCAAAACGTCGTCGTGCTGAACGATCATTTCGGTCTCAACCCCGGGCTTGCACCGCTGAAAGAATTGTTCGATCAAGGCCACCTTGCCGTGATCAACGGCTGCGGCTACCCGTCGCCAAGCCGCTCGCATTTCCGCTCGATGGAAATCTGGCACACCGCCAATCCAAAGTCATCGCAGACCGTCGGCTGGCTCGGTCATTATCTCGATCACGCCGCACGCGGCGGAACTGGACCAGTGCTCGCATTGAACATCGGCACGGAACTTCCGCAAGCGCTGGTGAACGAAGGCGCGCCGGTTCCATCGATCGACAAACTCGATGATTTCCGCCTCAAATCCAACCCAGCCAGCGCGCAAGGGAAACTCGAACGCGAAATCGTCATGGAATTGAACAAAGCCGCCGATGAACAATCGCCCGCTCGAAAGTTTCTAGCTCGCCAGGCCACCAACGCCATTCTCGCGACTGAAAAGGTGCATCAGGTTTCGCAGAACGATCCATCAAACGTGTTCTACGGATATGAAGGGGTGGGCCCGCAGTTGCAGATGATCTCCAGCTTAATCGCCGCTAATACGGGCACCAGGCTTTATTACCTGCAGGCCAACGGATTTGACACCCATGCGAGCCAGCCCGAGACACATCAGAGGCTGTTGAATCAAGTGGCGCAGGCGCTGGCGGCGTTTCATCAGGATATGTCGAAAAAAGGCCTGGCGGACAAAGTCATGGTCATGGCGTTCAGCGAATTTGGCCGGCGCGTCGCCGAAAATTCCAGTCAAGGCACCGATCACGGCGCAGCCGCCCCCATGTTCGTCCTGGGCGGCAAAACCAAAGCCGGCGTGCATGGCAAAATGCCCTCGCTGACCGACCTGGATGACGGCGACCTGAAATTCACCACCGATTTCCGGCGCGTTTATGCGACGATTCTGGACAAATGGCTCAACGCCGATAGCGAAAAAGTACTAGGTGGGAAATTCGACCCAATCGCCTTTTTGTAATTCTTCCGCCGACGCAAAAACCTTGGGTGGCATGGGCAAGTGTACTCGCTTGCCCGTGGTCTTTCTGACGACCAGCGCACGGGCTACGGAGTACCGTAGCCCATGCCACCCATTTTAGAGAAGACTGACGGCTACTGCGCCTGAGGCGGCGATTCCGCAGCCGCATTCTCATCCACCTGCTGTCTGTGCCATTTTCGACTTAACCAATACCCCAAAATTGCCCCCGCCGGTCCCGCCGACGCGTAATCCAATGGCAACGGCCTCGCCAGCGGCGCAAGACGAAAATCGAGCTGCCCAATCTTCCATTCCTCGCTCGTCCCAATGCTGAAATATGCCAGCGCATAACCGATTATGCCCACAATCATCGGCCCCATCCAAAGCCACGGACTGGGCGAAATTGGATACATCCAATATGCAATGCACGCCCCGATAAATGCCGAGATTCCGATCGAAGCGATCACCTGTGCCTTGGCGTCGCTCTGACTCAGAAACATCATCAATACCGCCATCACGCCAACCTGCATCACCATCGCCGAAATTTTGAAGAGCATCGGTTCATCGGTGTCTTCCACGCCATCGCGAAATTCATCCGCCTTGAGATAACCGCCCGCGTGCATCCCCCACAGCACCGACCAGGCAATCGCCACCAGCGCATAAATCAGCGCTAGCTCCAGCGCAAAATGGATAAAAATCGTATGTGTCGCCGCATTCGAATTGCGAAGCACATCCCCCATCGTCCCGCCGCGCACCGACAGCGTTTCCATGCCGATGGCCGCGCAGAACAGCCCAGCATCAAACCGCAAACTCCCCGCAATCAATGTCGCAAGAAAAACCGAAACCACCAACCCCACCGCCACGATCAGCAAACTGACAAACGCATTCGGCTCCGCCAGCATCGCCCCGCCATGCCCCACGTAGGCCGGGATATGAAACTGCCGCGACGCAAATTCAAACACCCCGATGGAGACAATGATCCCCGCCAGCATCAGAAGCCTGGCTCGATGATACGCACTAAGAAGCATTCCGCGTTTTCCTAACTATTGCCTAACCGTAATGGCGGGAGTAGCATTATTCAACCGACAAGGTTGGAGAATAGCAGAAGGTGATTGTTGTAGCCATTGCTTGAATCATGACACAGGTCGATCCGCGACAGACTCTGTTTGGAATTGAGGAGGGGCAGGAGGAAACCGCGCCACAAGTGATCGAAGGGCCGGTCGCAGCCGTTGCCATGGAAGACAGCCTCGACAAATTGCTCGATTATGCGATTCCCGATCGCCTCGCGACGCGCCTGGCGGTCGGCCAGCGCGTGAAAGTCCCGCTCGGCAAGCGCAATCGCCCGCTTCCCGGTTATGTGGTCGCCATCAAGGATTACACGACCTATCCGCAGGTCAAAGCCATTCTGGCCATCGAAGATGAGCGAGTCCTCGTTACGCCCGGCCTGTTGGAACTTTCCCGCTGGATGAGCCGCTATTACTGCGCTCCGCTGGGCACTGTGCTCGACAGCGTTATCCCCGCCGCTGTGAAAAAGCGCGTCGGCATGGGCTATGTGCAGATGGTCCGCCTGCATAAATCGCGCGAAGAAGTTCAGCAGCTTTTCGAGCAGACCAAAACCAAAAAACGCCGGGCGATCCTGGCCCATCTCCTCCAGATCGAACCGGGCGAAGCAATCGAGCTCATCCGCCTGGCGCGCGAAGCCGGCTCGACACCGCCAACCGTCCGCAAACTCGCCGGCATGGGCGTCATCAGCATTAAGGCCGAGCCGGATTGGGATTGGATCTCTTCAGAGGTGTCAGGAGCAAGGAGTCAGGGGTTGGAAGATGTCCATGAGCTGAATGAAGACCAGCGGAAAGTTTTTGACGAATTGTCCGGACGGTTGGGCTGCGGCTTTTCGGTAAATTTAGTATTCGGTGTGACAGGCAGTGGCAAGACCGAAATCTATCTCCGCTGTATCGAACAAGTCGTCAAAAGTGGCAAGCAAGCCATCGTGCTCGTCCCCGAAATCGCCCTCACGCCCCAGACCGTGCGCCGTTTCACCGCGCGCTTCGAGCGCGTGGCCGTCCTGCATAGCGGCCTCACCGCCACCCAGCGCCATCGCTTCTGGCAGCAATGTTCCTCAGGCCGCGCCGACGTCGTCGTCGGCGCGCGCTCCGCCGTCTTCGCCCCGGTCCCCAACCTCGGCATGATCGTCGTCGATGAAGAACACGAAGCCAGCTACAAGCAGGACCAGGCCCCGCGCTACAATGGCCGCGACGTCGCCATTAAACGCGCCCAAATAGAAAAAGCCCCGGTCCTGCTCGGCAGTGCGACACCTTCGATGGAGACGTATTATCGAGTGGCGAGGAAGTCGGTGGGCAGTGAGAAACATCCAATTGTTAGTCAGAATGTCATTCCGAGGGATGCGCAAGCAGCCCGAGGAATCCGGCCTGGAACTTCAGGGCCAGATCCTTCGTCGGTAGAACCTCCTCAGGATGACGGTTCCCGGAACATTTCAGCAATTCAACGCGACACGGTGACCAACCCCCAGCCCACCGAAATCTACCACCTCCTCCACCTCCCCAAGCGCGTTCGCGGCCTCTCCATGCCCCACGTCGAACTCGTCGACCTCAAAACCGAAGCACGGATGCGCGCCCGCACCGGTGTCCACGTCATCTCCCAGCGCCTCGAATCTCTGCTCAAAGCCACCGTCGAAAAAGGCCAGCAGGCCATCCTCCTCCTCAATCGCCGCGGCTATTCCAACTTCGTCTACTGCGTCTCCTGCCAGGAACCGCTGAAGTGTCTCTATTGCGACACGACCATGACCTATCACCGCACCGCCGGCGCAAATGTCCAAAGCGCCGCCCACGCGGCAGCGCTCCACACCGGCCAATTGCAGTGTCACTACTGCCTCGCCACCCGCCCGCTTCCCGAAAAATGCCCCGTCTGCAGCAAAAAGCTAAGCCTCTTCGGCCTGGGCACCCAGCGCGTCGAAGAAGAACTCTCGAAAAAATTCCCCAATATCACCTTCGCCCGCGTCGACAGCGATTCTATGCACAGCAGCAAAGACTACGAAGCCACGCTCACGCGCTTTGGCAAAAACGAAATCCAGGTCATGCTCGGTACACAAATGATCGCCAAGGGGCTCGACTACCCCAACGTCACGCTGGTCGGCGTGATCAGCGGCGACACCGCCCTCTCTCTCCCCGATTTCCGCGCCGCCGAGCGCACCTTTCAGCTCATTACCCAGGTCGCCGGCCGCGCCGGTCGCGGCGACAACCCAGGCCGAGTCGTCCTCCAAACCTTCATGCCAGATGACCCAACCATCCAATCCGCCCTCAGCCAGGATTTCGCCGGTTTCGCCGCCCGCGAACTACAAACCCGCAAAGAAGTCGGCCTGCCTCCCTTCAGCCGCATGGTCCGAATCGTCGTCCGCGATCAGGATCAAAACACGCTGCACAAGAAATGCGAAGAGCTGAACGTAAAAGTGCTTGAATCGGTCGAAAAAGTTCAAACCGACCAAGCCGCCTCAACCATCATTGTCAAAGGCCCCATGCCCTGTGCCATCAACAAAATCGCCGGCTATTTCCGCAACCAGATCGTGCTCCAGTGTGTCCGATCCGACACACTGCAAAAAGTACTGGCCCTCCTCCGCGAAGCCGGCCACCTCGCGACCAACGATCGAATCGCCGTCGATGTCGATCCGGTTTCACTGCTCTAACAAGCTCTTCTTCGCGTCTTCCTTTGCGTCTTAGTGCCTTCGCGGTTCAATTCGGTACGCCCAGCGCAGAGCCGCTTTTATCAAAAAATGTTAGCACCCAGTAAGAACCTTGCCTATCCCCAGCCGTATTCTTTCTTGTGAATCGGTCGACGTATTAAACCTCAGGCGTCTCTGATCTGACGCTAAATTCACAGGAAATCTTTGCATGAAGTTGAAGCGTTCTCGCAACGTCCAAAGCTCCCGGTCTGCGCATTTTTCCGCTAATCCCCGACGCATGATCGAATTCACAAGCCTCGAGCGCCGGATTATGATGCACGTCGACCCCAACGACCCTACTCACGTCGATGAGCTCCCTGACGACCTGCGCACTTTTCCCGCCATCACAGCCAGCACAACCACCGGCGGCACCACCACAACCGCCGCCGCCAGCTCACCCCTATCCGTCATCCCCGTCCTCGACAGCAGGGCCAGCGCCACCGCCAAAATTTACCTCGATTTCACCGGCGACACGACTGCAAACTGGGGCAGCTATCACCCCGGCACCACGCCCGCCTACGACACGGATGGCGACGCGACCACTTTCTCCGATGCCGAGCTCGCTTCAATCAAAACCATCTTCAACCGCGTCGCCGAAAAATTCTCCCCCTTCAATGTCGATGTCACCACCGTCAACCCCGGCAATCTGACCGACCTGAAAACCGTTAAGGTCGTCGTCGGCGGCGATGGCGCATGGCTAGGCGCACAAGCGGGCGGCGTCTCCTACGTCGGCTCGTTTTCCAACGCCGCCAATAACACGGTCTTCGTCTTTCCCAAAATGCTAGGCAATGGCTATGCAACTTACGTTGCCGAAGCCGCCGCCCACGAAACCGGCCACGCCTTCGGCCTGGAACACCAAAGCTCCTACGACTCATTCGGCAACAAGACGGCTGAATACGCCCCCGCCAACGCCAACAATGATGCTCCCATCATGGGCGGCAGTTACACCGCCCGCCGCGGCCTCTGGTGGAATGGCACTGCCTCTGATTCCGTTACGCATATTCAGGACGATCTGTCCGTCATTTCCTCCGCCGTTAACGGTTTCGGCTATCGCACCGATGATGTCGGCAACACCTCCGCCACAGCCTCCGCCTTTTCGCTCAATGGCACCAGTGTCTCCGCCGCCGGTGTCATCGAAAAAACCTCTGACGCCGATGTCTATTCCTTCACCACCGGCACCGGCGCGGTTTCATTCAACGCCAACCCCGTTGAAGGCGGCATGGCCGACCTGAAATTAGAACTGAAAGACGCCGGCGGCGCAGTCGTCGCTTCCGCCGACAGTGGCCTGGCTGAATCACTCTCCAGCAATCTGACCGCCGGCACCTATTACCTCTACGTCGAAAGCCATGGCTCCTACGGCGATGTCGGCCAATACACAGTCACCGGCAGCGTAACTTCGCCCAACGTCACGCCGCCACCCGTCGTGTCCGTACCCAACGCTCCTTCGAACTTGGTCGTGAAAAATCTCTCCAGCACCTCTAACCGCCTCAGTTGGACGGACAATTCAACCAACGAAACCGGCTTTAAGATCTACTCCTCGCGCGACAATGCAACCTGGACGCTCGTCGGCAGCATCGCCGCCAACGTCACGTCAGTCACCAACACGGGCTTGCGCCGCAACGCCACCTTCTACTACCGCGTAACCGCTTACAACACCGCGGGCGAATCCGCTCCCAGCAACGTTGCCTCCACCAAAACCGCGCTCCTCGCCAACAGCACCATCCTCGGCGATGCCAACCTCGACGGCGTTGTTGACTTCGCCGATCTCACCGCCATCGGCCAGAACTACAGCCAAGCCGGTGCCTGGCCTCAGGGCGATTTCAATGGCGACGGCGTAGTCGATTTCGCTGACCTCACGGTCGTAGCCCAGAACTACGGCAGCGCCCTCCCCGCCGACACGCCCGATTCGGACATCGGCACATTGAGCGATCCATTGATCGATGTCGGCGCAGTCGTGACCACGACAGGCACCGCGACAACCGCCACCGCCGCCCCCGTCAAAGTCGCCACCACGGCCAGGAAACTCGTCTTCTCCACGAAACCCATCGTGGCAAAGACAAAACTAACGAGCCTGGCGAAATCCGCCCGGCATGCTTGATCTGACATAATGATTCGTCCGGGATGAGCGCGTCGAGGGCCGCGCCATTTGGACGAAACAGGAGCCCGCGGCAGCAGTATCCCGCGGGCTTGCTGTTTTTATGCTCTAACCCATTCTTTCTCTGCGAACTCTGCGCCTCTGCGGTGAATAATCCGATTTAGAAACGAACACCGTTCATCAACCCCCGCAACCGCACCAGCGCCTTCCCCCGATGCGAAATCGCATGCTTCTCCGCAGGCGAAAGCTCCGCCGTCGTCTTCCCCAATGCATCAATCAAAAATAGCGGATCATACCCAAACCCATTGCCCCCCCGCGCTTCGCGAATCACCCGCCCCTCCACTGTATCGCGCGCCGTCAAAATAGTCTGCCCCTCCGGATTCGCCAGCGCCAGCACACACACAAACCGCGCTGTCCGCTTCTCATCCGGAACCTGATCGATCTGCCGCAGCAGCAGCGCATTATTATCCGCATCTCCCCTCCCCGCCTGATTCATCTCAGCCCACCGCGCACTATGAACCCCCGGCGAACCAGAAATCGCATCCACCTCCAGCCCCGAATCATCCGCCACCGTCCAGCTCTTAAAAAGCCTGGCGTAATAACTGGCCTTCAGACACGCATTAGCCCGAAACGTATGCCCTGTCTCCTCCGGCGCTTCAACCTTCCCCAGGCTCACCAGATCCGTAAACGAAACCCCGCTGGAAGAAAGCATCTCCCGAAACTCGCGAATCTTCCCGGGATTGGTGGTAGCAATGAGAAGTTGCACAAGTCGCTCGGGTGGCATGGGCTATGGTACTCCATAGCCCGTGCGTGGCGAGCGCCAATAACCACGGGCAAGCGAGTACACTTGCCCATGCCACCCAAATGTCATTTAACTCGATTTAATTCCCCAACCCGCGCAACCGCGCCGTCCCAGGTTGCCGCGTCGAATCCGTCGGCGGTGGCAGCGAATTCGCCTGATTCAACACCGGCGGCGCATTATCCAACCCCGAAGGCTGCTCGCGCGGAATCACAACCAGAAAACTCGGCGCATCCAGCTTCTTCTTCGTGCCATCCGGCATCTTGGCGACATGCGCCATCAGTTCGTAATTCACCAGATGATTGGGATATTCCGCCATCGTGGCCTTGAGGCTGGGATCGGCCACTTCAATCCGCTGAGTGAAAGGGCGGATTCGATGCCCGTCCTTACTCATCATCTGCGCCTTTTGATAGCGCTCCGGAAGCGGATCGGGAGTTACCAACACATCGTCTTCCGGGCTGACCGTGCGCCCCTTGTCATCCTCCTGTTGCTCGATCGCTTCTTTCGGCCAAGCACCGACGCAAACAGAACTGATGCTCTCTCCATGATAAAAATAGGCCTCTACTCCCTTTGAGCGAAACTCCTTCACCATATCAACCGCCGCCTGTTTACGAAGAGGATTATCTCTAAACGCTGCTACTTCAAGCGACCAGTAATTCTTCGCCGGCGCATTCGTCAACTTCCACTCCGCCGGAGCCACCGGGTCCGGCTGAACAATCGGCGTAAAGAAACACGTCGGGAACAACAAATCCCCCACATCATTCTTCAATTGCCGAATCGCCCGCTGATCCGCATGTGCCCGCCCCGAAGCCGGATCAGACTTCTCCACCGCACTATAGAACCCATAGAAAAGCGTGCTGCCATTCTGATCATGAATGACGTACCAATCCTTTAATCCGGTTTTTGTTGATAGGGCCGACTTCAATTCCCCAATCCGCGCAAACCGGTCCGGACCAACCATGGACGAACAATAAAGCGTGTACCGGGCATTGGCGGGAATCTGAATTGGAGGTTCCACCGGCAACTTTTCCGCCGGCGCAGTCGGCTGAACCGTCAACCCACTCAGGTTCAGATCAGCCCGCGTCATCGGCTGCGCCTGATTGCTCATGGGCTGAGCCGCACTGTTCATCGCCGGCTGCATCGTCCCCGGCTGGCTGACGATGTTCGGCGAATACGTCACCGTTCCCTGCTGCAAATCAGCAAACGAGTGGCGTGCGGATGGCTTGGGCTGTTCGTTCTCATTGCACGAAACGACCGACAAACCAACAACAGCAGCCAAAGCAACGGTGAGGTACTTCATAAGGTGTCTCCGCGAAGGGTGGGGTTATACCATAAAGCCCATGGGCGGGTGATAGCGCAGGGAACCGTTCGCGACACCCCTTTATCGCCCAAAAACCGCGATTTGCAGAAAAAAGACCCCCAAACTGATTTTCGACCCACACTTAACCCAAAAATCCCTGACAGTTCAGGGGTTAAATTCAATCGGGGTGACAAGACACCAGTTGACCGCGCTACGCTTGGATTCAGGATGCTCTTGAACGCGCTCCGGGCGATTCTGCCCTTCGACGGGAATACGATGGACTGCTGACGGAGGTGCCCGCATTCAGAGGGTTACTCCAAGCGGCTGAAGCACGCGCCAGGGCAATTCTCAAATCCAGCAGGTGCTCAACTCCGAACTTGGACGTGCTACTGGCAGTTGGGTGTCCACGCCCAGCTTGATGATCTGAGCCTGCGGAGCCGGAGCGCCAGTCGAGTCGTTCTCCCCTCGACGCTGGGAGGCCTTGCGGCTAATTTGGGTGGAAGGTTTTTTCATAGGTTGTCGGGTTTAGCCTTAACCGGCTTGCCCAACAACCAACATGCCATCTACGGATGGTTTTCTTTCAGGAGCAATTCGGCGATTTTCAGGTCGATGGCGGTGGTGATTTTCAGGTTTTGTTCTTCGCCGGAGACCAGCCAGACTTCGGTTCCGGAAAGTTCGATGAGCTGGACGTCGTCGGTGACCTGGTGGAGGGGAATGGGGCAGTTCTCGAAGGCGCGGAGGAGGTCGGGGCGGCGCATGATCTGGGGGGTTTGCATGGCCCAGAGTTTGTCGCGCGGGATGGTTTTTTCGACGCGCGCAGGGAGGGGGGCGGCGGCTTGTTTGATAGTGAGGGAGACGGGGAGGGCGGGGACGGCTGCGCCATGATCGATGGCGGCGGCGAGGGTGCAGTCGATGAGCGGCTGGGAGATGAGGGGGCGAGCGCCATCGTGGACGGCGACCCATTCGATAGTTTCGCGCGCGGTTTTGACGCCGTTCCAGACACTGTGCGCGCGGGTTGCGCCGCCTGGGCAGAAGAGGAGGCGCGGATCGGGGGGCAAGAGCGTCGGGAGTTCGTCGAGTCCGGTGGGGAGGATGATTTGTGCGACATCGGGGCGTTGCAGGAATGCGCGGACTGTGTGGGTGATGACGGGTTCGCCGGCGAGGTTTTCGAGGAGTTTGTTTTTTGGGCCGCCGAAACGAGTGGAGGAGCCGGCGGCGGGGATGATGACGGCGAAATCAGGCATGGTTGATCTCTGAATCCATTCAATTCATGCCTGGGTCTCGGGTTGTGGGCGGCCTCGGCGGGGGGTTGGTGGAGATGAGGTGGGGGCGACGCCGTCTCCCATGCGCCCGAAAATCATGCGACCGGCGGAGGTTTGCAGGGCGCTGGTGACGGTGAACTCGACCTCTTCATTGAGGTGGCTGCGGCCTTGCTCGACAACGACCATGGTGCCATCGTCGAGATAGCCGACGCCCTGGCCTGGCTCTTCGCCGCCTTTCATGAGGCGGACGCGCATTTTTTCACCGGGGAGGACGACGGGTTTGAGGGCGTTGGTGAGCTCGTTGATGTTGATGACATCGACGCCGCGAAGCTGGGCGACTTTGTTGAGATTGAAGTCGGTGGTGAGCACGCGGCCATTGAGCTGCTTGGCGAGGGCGAGGAGTTTTTGATCGACGCCTTCGACTTCGGTTTCGCTGTGGACGGAGTGATCGTAGATGATCACTTCGATCTTGGGCAAAGCGCGGAGCTTGGTCAGAATATCCAGGCCGCGACGGCCTCGGTTGCGTTTGAGTTTATCGGTGCTGTCGGCGACGAGTTGAAGTTCATCGAGCACGAAGCGGGGAACGATCAGTTGGCTATCGAAAATGCTGGTGGCTGCGATATCGGTGATTCGGCCATCGATCAGGATGCTGGTATCGAGCAAAATCGGGCGGGTGCCTTTGGTGCCTTTGGAGAATTCGACATAGGGGATGATGAAACGGAAATCGTCCTTGGTCTGCAAAACGAAACTGATCGAGAGGTAGCAGCAGATGACGCCCATGATGAGGTTGACGTTCTGGACGACGATATCGCGATTGGAGACGACTTTTTTATCGCTCAGGCGGTAGGTGCGGGCGAGCCAGTCGGCCGCGGTGTCGGAAATGGCGGTGATGTAATTGTCGACCACCAGCGTGACGACGAATGAGAGGGCGTAGGCGATAAATATGCCGACGACCAGGCCGAGAAAGGTGCCGGAGAAAACGGCGAGTTTTCGGCGGGGGGCGAGAATATCGACGCAGACGATGAGCACGCCGATGCTCAGGACGATCATCATCGTCAGCCAGGTGTAGGCACCGAGCACCTGCCATGGCTGAAGGAGGAGGAAATATCCGACGGCGCCCATCAGGAGGATGAAAAGAGCTCGCAGGATATGAAGGATCATGATTGCTCCGTCGCTCGCCTGACTTTAGTGACCTATGGATTATATCGGATTGGGCTTTAGCTTGCGAAAGATGTGGTGTGAAATTGTGGTGCGGCCGTCCCCGGTTGCGGAGAGTTGAAGCAGGCGAGGACGCCCGCACCACAACGTAGCACAGGCTTCCAGCCTGTCGGCTACCGGCAAGATGCCGGTGCCACGGCGGGCGAGGACGCCCGCACCACAAACGGATACTGGACGAATGAAGCGAAATCGGCGAAGTTTGCGGCTCGCAAGAATTAAACGATGAAATCAATTACTCCAACTGAGGCGATAGGGCAGGCGCTGCGTGAGTCGGGCAACGTTGATCTTTCATGGATTGTGCCGCCGCCGGCGGCGGATGGGTGGACTTTAGCGCCCGATGCGCTGCGGTTTATTACGAAAATGGTCGAAGTGGTGAGGCCGCGACATATCTTGGAATTGGGATCGGGCTTATCGACGCGGGTGTTATCGCGGGCGGCAGGGGGGTTATCGCCTAAGTGCGTGATTTCATCGGTCGATCATGATCCGCAATACAACTGGGAGACGGGCGGAGCGGCAAGTGAGGAAAACGGGGCGAAGGTGAAGTTTCAACTTGCGCCGCTGGTGGTCAGAGAGTTTGGGGGAAAGCTGCTGGGGGCGTATTTGATGCAGCAGTCGAAGATGGCGAGCAAGAGGCCGGTGGATCTGGTGATTGTCGATGGGCCGCCTGTGAATCTGGGCGGGCGGGAGGGGACGCTTTATCAGGTGATGGATTATGCGCGAGCGGGGACGATCGTGCTGCTGGATGATTCCAAGCGGCCTGAGGAGAAGGCGGCGATTAAGGCTTGGCGGGAGAACCTGGGGGAGGCGGTGACGGTTGAGCAATTGGCGGGGTTTGGCAAGGGGATGGCGGCAGTGGTGATTCATCAGCCTGTGGCAACGAAGGATTTGTGGCATCATCGATTTTCGCTATGCAAGAAGGAACTGGAAGGAATTGTGCCGGCGGGAGGGAAGCTGATTGTGGCGGGCGAGAGCTGGTGGGGGGAGGAAATGGGGCTGGAACGGGAGTTGATTCCGTTTACGGAAAAGGAGGGGCAATATTGGGGAGAGCCGGCGGATGATGGAGCGGCGATTGGGGAGTTGGAGAAGTCACTGGCGCGCGGGGGGAGATGTTTTGTGTTTGGGTGGCATACGTTCTGGTGGCTCGGGCATTACAAGGGGTTGGTGGAGGAGTTGAGTCGGCGCGGGAGGCGGGTGGTGGAGAATGATCGGATGGTTGTGTATGAGGTTTGATGATGTTTGCTTTTCGTAATTTCGAGACAGCCGTCATCCCGAGGAGGTTTTACCGACGAGGGATCTGGCCTCGTACTTCTCGGCCAGATTCCTCGGGCCGCTACTGCGTCCCTCGGAATGACGGTTCGAGACCAATGCTGGTTTGTGTATGCGCCCCATGACCATTTGCTTAGTTTCGCAGGAATATCCGCCTGAGACGGGAGGCGGGGGGATTGGCACGCAGACCTGGTTGCGGGCGCATGGGCTTAGCGCGCGGGGGCATGCGGTGCATGTTGTCGCGGCTTCGTGGGATGCGCAGGAGCGGACTTACATGGATGGGAAGGCGACGATTCATCGCGTGGCTGAGCCGCATTTGCGCGTGGCGGGGTATGAGGATTCGACGTACTGGCTGGCGTATTCGGAGGCGGTGGCGGCGAAAATTACGGAGCTGGAAAAGAGCATTCGCTTCGACATTATTCAATTCGCGGAATACGGCGGCGAAGGTTTTATTTATCAGAGCGACACCTTTGCGAATCGGCGGGCGAAATTTGTGGTGCAGATGCATGGGCCGCTGGCGATGTTCGCGGAGCATTGGGGGTGGCCGGGGAAAGAGAGTGCGCTGTTGAAGATCGGGGGGTTTATGGAGAAGACTTCGCTGGAATATGCGGATAAATTGCTGGCGAGCAGCCGGCATACGGCGGAGTATTGCGGAAGGGTTTATGGTGTGAATACGGCGGGGGCGGGAGTGGTGTACAGTGGCATTGATGTTGTGAAATTTTCGCCGCGGCAGCCTTTGAGTGAAGAGCGATCGCCGCGGATTCTTTTTGTAGGTGGATTGAGCGGCGGCAAAGGAATTACCGATCTGCTGCGAGTCGTGGCGAGGTTGAAGGCGCGGTTTCCAAAGATCGTGCTGCGGGCGATTGGGAAAGCGAGCAAGGAGCAGCGCGCGGTGATTGATCGGTTGTTGGCTGAGCATGATCTGGCGGCTCATTTTGACTGTCCGGGATTTGTGCCTTATGAGCGGTTGCCGGAGCATTACGCGTGGTGTGATTTTTTCGCTGCGCCAAGTGTTTATGAGGGAGGGCCGGGGAATGTTTACTTGGAGGCGATGGCGTGTGGGCAGCCGGTGATTGCGTGTAATACGGGCGGGATTCCGGAAGTGGTGATCGATGGCACCACGGGATTTCTCGTGCGGCCACATGATCTGGATCAGATTGAAAATGCCATCGTGAATCTTGCCAGCGATAGTCAGAAGCGCGAGAGCATGGGAAAGGCTGCGCGGCAACATGTGATCGAAAACTTTTCCATGGAAAAATATCTCGACAAGTGCGAGCGTCATTATCAGGAATTGTTGTGAAGAAACTGCGACTGGTTGTGCTGGGGATGATGGGACGCTGTCCTTATGGTGGGCAGACTTGGCTTTATTTGAACTGGCTGCGCGGCTTGGCGGCGTGCGGGCATGAGGTGTGGTATGTCGAGGATGACACGGTTTGGCCTTACGATCCGCGGCAGAATACGGTGACCGATGACTGCGGTTATGCGATCAGGCATATTTCAAGTTGCCTGGAGTGCGTGGGGTTGGGCGGGGTGTGGGCGTATCGGTTGGCGGATCGGAAAGATGCTTGCTGGAATTTGAGCAGCGACAAATTGGATGAGCTTTATCGAACGTGTGATGCGCTATTGAATATTGTGGGGGCGATCGATCTGCGCGAAGAGCATTTGGCTGCGCCGTTTCGGGTGTATGTGGAGACTGATCCGGTGACGGCGGAGCTGCGGCTTGATGAAGGGGATGAACACACGCGCGAGGCGTTTGCGAATCATCATGCGATTGTGACCTATGGTGAGAATTATGGGGCGGCGGATTGCGGCGTGCCTTTGTGCGGGCTGCAATTCAAGAAGACGCGCCAGCCGATTGATCTGGAACTCTGGCCGATGGCATTTGATGAGAGGGCGAAATACTTCACGACGATTGGTAATTACCGGCAGGAAGGGAGCGATGTGACCTGGCGCGGGCAGACGTATCGCTGGAGCAAGCATCATGAATGGGAAAAGTTCATGGAGTTGCCGAAGCGGACGAATCAGCCGTTTGAACTGGCGATGGGGTGTAATGAGAGTGAGAAGAAATTGCTGGAGAATGCGGGGTGGAAGATCGTGCCGCCTCTTGAGATGTCGCTCGATATTTTCGGGCGGTATCCGGAGTATTTCCGAAAGTCGCGGGCGGAATTTACGGTCGCCAAGGATCAGAATGTGAGACTGCGCAGCGGGTGGTTCAGCGAGCGCGATGCGTGTTATCTGGCGAGCGGGAAGCCGGTGATTACGCAGGATACGGGGTTTTCGAATATTCTGCCGACGGGGGCGGGGTTGTATGGATTTTCGACGATGGAGGAGATTCTGGCGGCCATCGATCGGATCAACTCTGATTACAAAAGAGAATGTGAAACAGCGCGGGAGATTGTGCGGGAATGGTTTGATGCGAAGAAGGTGGCGGGGAAGATGCTGGGGGATCTTGGTTTTTGAAGAAGAGGGGCATCCGCGAATTCACGCGAATGAACGCGAATAAAGAAGAGGATCACCGCAGAGACGCAGAGAAAAAAATTTCGGATTGTTCTTTTTTATTCGCGTTGATTTGCGTGAATTCGCGGACGATTCAGGGTTTACGCCAGGATCTCTTTCACCACCTGCCCATGCACATTGGTCAGCCGGCGCTGGATGCCGTTGTGATAGAAGGTCAGGCGCTCGTGGTCGATGCCTAGCAGGTGCAGGACTGTGGCGTGAAAATCGTACCAGGGGGTTGGATTGACGACGGCTTTCCAGCCTACATCATCGGTTGCGCCGTAGGTGATGCCGCTCTTCAATCCCGCACCGGCGAGCCAGACGGTGAAGCCGTACTGATTGTGATCGCGGCCCTTGCCAATCACATTCGCGGCGGATTGGGTGAAGGGGGTGCGGCCAAATTCGGTGGTAAAGAGGACCAGCGTGTCATCGAGCATGCCGCGCTGGCGCAAGTCCTTTAAGAGCGCGGCCACTGGTTGATCGATGCGTTTGGCTTCGTGGCTGTGGTTGGCGACCATGTCTTCGTGGCCGTCCCAGTTTCGGCGCGGGCTGCCGAAGGTGCCGCCGGAGAAGAGCTGGACGAAACGGACGCCGCGCTCGATGAGCCGGCGCGAGAGCAGGCAGGCGCGGGCGAAATCGCCGGTTTCTTTGCCTTCGACGCCGTACATCTCGCGCATTGAAGCAGATTCGCCGGAGATATCGGTGACTTCGGGAACGGCCATCTGCATCTTGGCTGCCAGCTCATATCCGCGAATGCGAGCGGCCAGTGCATCACCACCGCCAGCTAAACCTTCACGCGCGAGATGTCGCTGATTCATCGAATCCAGCAATTCGCGCGTGGCTTGATCGGCCCCATTCGCCAGTGGCAACGCAGGGAAGAGATCATCAATCGGATTGCCGCTGCCGCGAATGACGACGCCCTGGTGCCGCGCCGGCAGAAAACCGTTGCTCCAGTTGATCGAGCCGCCAGCCGGAAACTCGCGGGCGTCGGGGATCACGACGTAGGCGGGCAAATTGTCGGTTTCGCTGCCCAGGCCATAGCTGAGCCATGCGCCCAGGGTCGGAAAACCGTTCAGGCGGAAGCCGGTGTTTTGCTGGAAGGTGGCGGGGGTGTGGTTCGAGGTCTCGGCGAACATTGAGTTGATGACGGTCAGCTCATCGGCGCACTGGGCGATGTGCGGAAATAGCTCGGAGACCCAGAGGCCTGATGTGCCGCGTTGTTTGAATTGCCAGTCTGATTTTCGCAAGAGACCAACCTGGCCAAAGAAGACATCGGGGCGTTCGCTCGATTGCAGGGATTTACCGTGGAATTTGGCTAGTTCGGGTTTGTAGTCGAAGGTATCGACCTGGCTCATTGCGCCGCAGAGACAGATGTGGATGGCGCGCTTGGCTTTAGAGAGGAAATGCGGGCAAGGCGTTTTGGATTCGCCGGGGACGGCGGCGGCGTGGAGGAGATTGTCTTTAAGGAGAAGCGAGGCGATGGCGGCGCTGCCGAGGCCGTTGCCAACCCAGGAGAGGAAATTTCGCCGTGACTGATTCATTGCATTCTCACTACAAATCGGTGCCGGGTGCCATGCTCTCGCCCGCGCGCACCGACTATGGATCGTTCATAACTATTCCGCGGGCGTGAGCATGTTCGCGCAAATCGTGATGGATTCCACAATACTTCACTCCACAAACAAGAACTCATTGCTATTGAAAATCGCCCGGGTGAGCACGTTCAATCCATGCGCTTCGACGACTTTTCGCGCCAGTGCAATCTCTTCTTCAGTCGGCCGCCGTCCATACGCCAACCGATACGCCAGCTCAATACGCGATTCGGTTCCCTGCGCCTCGCGCTCCAATCGTTTCGCAAACGCATCGCTGGATCGCAGAATGGCCGCATTATTCAACATCGCCAGCGCCTGCAGCGGCGTATTGGTCACCGCCCGTGCCGGCGCGGTGGCCGATGGATCGGGGCAATCCAGCGCATCGAGCAGGCCGCTGCGCCCGCCGCGCGCCCAGGCGCGGTAGAGCGTGCGGCGGTTGAATTGTTCGCCGATGGGATCGACGGGCGTGTAGAGATTTGTCGTCGTTCCCGGGGCGGCCTTCACCGAATATTCCATAAAACCGGGCCCGCCGAGGGTGAGCTTGAGCTGGCCGGATAGGGATAGCACGGCATCGCGCACTTCTTCAGCCTCCATACGCAGCGGCATCTTTCGCCAGAGCAAGCGATCGCCGGCGTCGATGGCCATGCCTTTTTCATTCGCGCGGGAGGATTGGCGATAAGCTGCGCTGGTGACGATGAGTCGCTGCATGGACTTGAGGCTGAATTTTCGTTCGACCAGTTCGCTGGCGAGATAATCGAGCAGAGCCTGATTGGATGGACGGCCGCCGTTGAAACCGAAATCATTGGGCGTTTCCACCAGACCGACGCCGAAATGATAATGCCAGAGGCGATTGACGATGACGCGGGTGAAGAGCGGATTGTTTGGATTGGTTACCCAGTTGGCCAGAGCGATTCGGCGATCTTGATCACTCGCATCTTGTTTCACTCCAAAGTTAGGCGATACACCACACACGGATGACACGCCGCCTGCGGTCACTTCTTCTGCTGGTTGGGCGGTGTTGCCGCGCGTGAGAAGATGAACGGGTTCGATTGGGCGTTCGACGACGGCAAACGTACGCGCCTTTGGCGCAGCGATCACCGCCCGATCTTTCTCCATTTCATCGATCAGTTTCTGCCGCCGCTCGCGCTGCTCATCCGACAATTTCGCCACGATCTCATTCGGCGAAACATAATCACTGCCCGCCCCAAACGTCGCCGCCACTTCTTCCGTTGAAAGTGCTCGATCATAAATCGCGGCTCGTTGAATGATGCCGCTTAGCATTTTCCCTGGGGCGACTGGCGAGTGTCTTAATCCAAAGATGACCTCGGCACCCTTCTTGAATTCTTGGAGCGCCGACTTATACGCCTGCCCGTATGGCCTGCCGTTGCGATAGGCCGTGATCGTGCCATCTTCGGCGTACGTGATCACGATCTGTACAAATTGATCCGCCGCCTCTTTTTCGTCGGGCCCGTTCAAACTTTGGTATCGCTTATAAAAGTCACTCCCCGCCATCCATTTGGCTGGTTCGCGTTCGCCGAAAACGATTGCATCGAAGACGTTTCCATCGGGCGTTTGCAAGCTGATTGCCGCGCCGGCGCGCTGATTCAGGCTATCGAGCTTCACCCAGGCTTCCAGGGTTTTTGTGCGGAGTTCATGTGGCAGCGGCCCCGCAATCGCATAGGCATCGCGGCCGTTCAAAACCAATCCTTCCTTCGACAGCTCGGCCCTTCCCATTAGGCGCGCGGTTAAGTGCCCATCGACGGCCTTCAATCCCGTTCGAAAATCAAACCGCGCCATCGCTTCAATCTTCGCAACGGGTTTCCCTTTTCGGCCTGCGAGAATCTGCTCGCGCACCGGTTTTTCCAGTTTGGTCAGTTCGGCTGTCGTATCGTTCAGACCCTTCTTCGCTGAAACAATCGCAGCGTCATCTCCCGGCAGTTCCCGCTCCCCCGCCGTCACTCCCGCCAGTGCCGCTGTCAGCCGGTAATACTCCTTCTGCCGAATCGGATCGAACTTATGATCGTGACAGCGGGCGCATTGTACGGTTAATCCAAGAAAGGTTTGGCTGAGCGTGCCGGCTATGTCTTCGAGTTGATCCTGCCGTACAACTTTCCGCATGGCCTGGCTTTGCTGGGTTTGGCCGACGCTGTCATAAGCGCCGGCGACGAGAAATCCGCTGGCTGTGATTGCGGCTGGGTCGTTTGGATGGAGAACGTCCCCAGCGATTTGAAGGCGCGCGAATTCATCGTACGGCATGTCGCTGTTGAGCGCATCGACGACCCAATCGCGATAGCGCCAGGCGTTAGGGCGAAACTCATCATGCTCGAAGCCGTTGCTTTCGCCAAAGCGAGCGACGTCGAGCCAATGCCGCGCCCAGCGCACGCCATATTGTGGCGACGCGAGCAAGTGATCGACGACTTTCTCGTAAGCATCGGGCGATTGATCTCTTTCGAATATTTCTACCTCTGCTGGCGAAGGGGGCAGGCCGATCAGATCAAAATAAACCCGGCGGATCAAAAGCCGGCGCGGGCCTCCATCATTGGGCGTCAGTCCTTTTGCTTCCAACGCCGCGAGAATAAACACATCGATTTCATTCTTCTTCCAATCTGCTTTCGCCGTTGCTGGGATTTTCGGCTTTACTACTGGCTGAAGCGCCCACCAGTCCCGTCCCGCCCGCCGATCGGTCGAATGAGCGAAAGCATCGATGGGGTTGGTTCCCCACTTCGCGCCGGATGCGATCCATCGCTTGATTAACTGTCGCTCATTCTCTGGCAGTCTCTTCTTAGGCGGCATCTTCCCACGCTCAACCAGATCCCACATCGGGCTTTCATCGAGCTTGCCTGGAACGATGACGATCCCGTCTTCTCCTCCAGTCATGGCCGATTCGCGCTTTGTCAAATCCAGCTTGCCCTTAGGCGTGGCTCCGCTATGGCAATCAAAACAGCGCTGCACGAAAAGCGCCGCGATGTCCCGATCAAAATCGACGGCCTCTTGTGCCAAGGCAATTGGCGAGGCGATCAAGAACAGGAAAAGCGCATGGCGCATACGGGTATTCTAAATAACACAGTTCGCGATCGAAAGTGTGGAGAATTTGGTTGGGAATGACAAAAATATTCGTGACAAAAGACTAAGCCGTGATATGCACTGTCCGCCCCGTGGCGTAATTCTTATAGGTCAGCGTCCCCGGCAGCCAGGACAAATTCGATCCTTTCCCTACGATTTCCGCCTCGTATCCATCCCCAAGAGCATCGTTCGCGAAGGGCCGATATGCTGATTTGGCCGAAATCTGCTTCAGCGAAAAGAGTGGGCTGATATTGTCGTGATGCTTGGTGTTGTTCTGCAGCGTCATGTTCGTGAACAGAAAAAGCACGTTCGCATGCGCGACAAAGCTCGAACGCTTGCCGACATCAACATTGATCATCTCATCCGCCGTATCCGCTGCCGACACTGTGCCATAATCCGATCCGATAAATGAGATCGAATAGCGCGAATGCGCTTTGTAATCCGTGCCCGAAAAATCGATGCCGCCCAGGGCAGCGGTTGCGGGGTCGAGGGCGACGATTCGATTCACGCCGCCGTTGACATTGCGGGCGATCTGATCGGTCATGTAGCCGCCGTAGCTGTGGCCGACGAGATTGATGTTCGCGCCTGCGATGCCCCAAGAGGCCAGCTTCGCCGCCGCCCACGCGCCGACATCGGGCACATCGAAGACGACATTCACCGCGTTCGCATCAGCGGCGACCTGTGACCAATCCAATTCCAGCACTTGCAGTCGCGGATTCGCCGCTGCGATCGCCTTGGCCAGCGGATGCACATCATCCGGCGAGCCAAGCCACCCATGAATCACCACCCACGTCTCGCTGTCGTTCGAAATTCCCGCGGCCGTTCCGTCTGTGCGCTTTAAGCCCAGGTTGTAATCCGTCCCGCCGATGTTCACCGTTTCGTAATTCAGATCAGCCTGAAGCCAGAGCGTGTAGGGCGTATCGCCTGCGGATTTCCCGCGATCGATGCTCAGCACATATGTCCCGCGCCCCAGTTCCTGTCGGATGATCTCCGAGCGCGTTTTCCCTCGCGCTGAGCTGTCGATCAACTGGCCCGAAGCGTTATACAAATTCAAATTCGCATTGGCCGCCAGATTGCCCAGCGTCAAAACCACATTCCCCTGCGACTGAACTGAGAACGAAAAGAAGTCGCTAGCTTCCCCGGTGCTAAGCGAATCATTCACCGCGAGCACGCCGTTCTGTTTTCCCAGGTAAAGCGCCGTGGCCAAAATCGCCCCCCCATCCAGCGACACCGTCGTCGTGGACAAAACCACACGATTCTCAAGCTCTTCCATCATCAATCGCAGATTCAACCTCCGTCGGAACCTATCCCACTTTAGGACCAGCAAACCCCCGGCGACAACGGCAAATCCCCAACATTGCACTCCTCCTCAATTGTTTCTATTACGCGATGTAGGCCTTCTTTTTTTTTCCGCTTAGATAGCTCTCCATAATACACGAAGCCAGTTGGTCGCTGCTGGTGTAGAAGGCAACGCCTTTGGTGAGTTTGGTTAACTGGTCGACGAAGCCGACCCAGTCCATGCCCCAGTAGTCTTCGATGAGGGCGAAGGTGCTTAGGCGGCAGCCTTCTTTGGTGGCCAGGACGGCTTCTTTGAGGGTGGCGATGGTGCTGCGCTGGTCGGGGGGGTAGAGGAGGTAGATGTGGTCGCCTTCGACGTGGGCGGTGGGTTGGCCATCCGTGACGATGAAGATTTGTTTGTTTTCGCTGGCGCGTTTCTGGAGGATTCGGCGGGCGAGTTGAAGGCCGAGGTGGAGGTTGGTGAAGTGCTGGGGGGCTTTTTCGATTTGATCGATGGGGACTTTGAGGCGGACCTGGTAATCATAAATGGTGACGGGTTTGGGCATGCTTAAGGGGAGCATGGCTTCGGGGATTTTGTTGGCGCCGGAGTAGAAGCCGACGAAGTCGATGGTGTCTTGCGGGAAGCGCGAGCGGACGAGGGCCTGCATGGCCATGGCGACGCGTTTGGCGGCGAGGAAGCGACCATAGCGCATCATGGAGCCGGACATGTCGAGGAGGACGACGGTGGAGCAGGTGGTGAGGCCTTCGTGGAGGTGGAGTTCGAAGTCTTTTTCGCTGAAGCGAATGCGAGTTGCCAGTTGCGAGTTGCCAGTTGCCAGTGAAGGAGGAGTTGCCAGTTGCGAGTTGCCAGTTGGCAGTGAAGAGGGGTCTTTGCTGGCAACTGGCAACTGCCCACTGGCAACTCCCTGGCGTTGCAGGGCGTTGCGGAGCGTTTGGTGGATGTCTAATTCGCTTACCGGGTCGCCGTATTGGTAGGGTTTGGTGCCTTCGATGCGTTCGCCGCCTTGGCCGGGGGTGATTTTTTCGTGGCCGTCGCGCTGGCCCTGTCTCAGGTTAGAGAAGACTTCCATGAGGGCGCGGCGCTGCATTCGGCTGATGGCGCGGGGGGTGAGGCGGAGCTTGCCTTTGCCGTCTTTATCGAGGAGGCCTTCGTTGATGAGTTGTTCGAGGAGGTCGGAGTGTTCGGGCTTATTGGGGTTTTTCATCATTTGCTCCAGGGCTTTGAGGGCTTGTTCGCCGTGCTGCATGATGAATTGCATCATCTGGTCGAAGCCGAAGAGCTGGTCCTGGGTGGGAAATTCATCTCCGTTGAATTCGCCGTAGAAGTACTTCATGGTGGGATTGTAGCGTGGGTTGGGTTGGAAGTCTGTCTAAACCCCACATCTACATGTGGGGCTTTGATGGAAAAGGAAGATTGCCCCTTATCGCGGGTGTCTGTAACATTCCACACCTTGACACGCTGATGAGTTCAACTGCTGCTACGATGCCTCCGGGTGCTGATGCGCCCGCTTTGCCTGACACGATCCGGGCTGCCTTTGCGCCTGTGGGTGATCTGGAGGCGGCGCAGGCTTATACGCGGGGGCTGGCGCATTCGCATTATGAGAATTTCAGCGTGGTGACGTTTTTGTTGCCCAAGCGGCTGAGACAGGATTTTTGCAACATTTATGCGTTTTGTCGGATTGCGGATGATTTGGGGGATGAGGTGGGGGATCCGAAGCTGGCGAGTGAATATTTGGGGAAGTTTCGGGAGCAGTTGGATGATTGCTATCGAGGGCGGGCGAGCACGGCGGTTTTCGTTGCGCTGGCGAGCACGATTGGCAAATATGATATTCCGAGCCGGCCGTTTCATGATTTGATTGATGCGTTTGAGCAGGATCAGCGCGTGAATCGTTATGCGGATTTTGAACAGCTGGTTGATTATTGCAGACGGAGTGCTGATCCGGTGGGAAGGCTGGTGCTTTATCTTTGTGGGTATCGGGATGAAGAGCGGCAGCGGTTGAGTGACAAAATCTGCACGGGGTTGCAACTGGCGAATTTCTGGCAGGATGTGCGGCGGGATTTGGTGGAGCGCGATCGGATTTATATTCCAGCGGATTCGATGGCGAAGTTTGGGGTGAGCGAACAGATGATTGCGGCTCGACTTCAGAATTTGAAATTTGAGGATTTGAAATTTGAGGATTTGAAATCTGAGGATTTGAAATCTGAAAAGTTGGCTGAGAGTTTGAGATTTGATGAAAAGTTTCGGGCGCTGATGAAGTTTGAGGTGAAGCGGGCGACGCGATTTTTTGATGAAGGGGCGGCGCTGTTGCCGCTGCTGCCTCCATCGGTGCGGCGGCAGATTTCGCTGTTTGAGCAGGGGGGGCGGGCGATTTTGCGGGCGATTGAAAAACAGAATTACGATACACTTTCGCTCCGGCCTCGATTATCGAAGTGGCAGAAGGGGCGGTTGATTTTTAAGGCGCTGGGCGGAGCGATCTTGCAGAAGATTCGGGGCGATGATCTGCAGAGGGGGCCAGGATGAATGCGGCGATTTCGGCTTCGGTCAGCCTGGAAGAATCGCGCACGTATTGCGAGCAGATTACGCGGACGTATGCGCGGAATTTTTATTATGGGTTGCGGTTGCTGCCTCCTGCCAAGCGCGATGCGATGTATGCGCTGTATGCGTGGATGCGGCTGGTGGATGATATTGCGGATGATGAGAATGGCAGGCCTGTTGCCCAGCGGATTGAAGAGTTGGAAGCGTGGCGTGCGCAGACGCACGCAGCGCTTGCGGGGGCGGGGCATGAAATGGATGGCGGGGCGAATCGTGAGCTTTGGCCGGCGTTTTGTGATATGGCCACTCGGTATGCGGTGCCGGTGCGGGTTTTTGATGAAGTGATCGCGGGGCAGCAGCAGGATTTGTCGCCGATTGAGTTTCAGACGTTTGATGAGCTGTATCAATATTGTTATCGGGTGGCGGGGGTCGTGGGCTTGGCGAGTATTTATGTATGGGGATTTACGGGGGGCGAAGAGACGGAAGAATTATCGATTCAGCGCGGGGTGGCGTTTCAACTGACGAATATTCTGCGCGATTTGCGGGAGGATGCGGCGCGGGGGCGGTTTTATTTGCCGCGCGGTGAGGTGAATGGGGCGATGCGGCTGGACGATTTGCGTAGTGGCAGGGCGGGATCTGAGTTTGATGAAGCGATGCGGTTTCAGCTTGCGCGGGCGGAGGAATATTACCGAAGGTCAGCGCCGCTGGAGGAGCGGATTTCAGCGGATTCGCGGCCGACGCTGGTGGCGATGACGCAGATTTATCATACGCTGCTGCGGAAGATCGCGGCGCGACCTGGGCGGGCGCTGCGGAATCGGGTGTCGCTTTCGGTGTGGGCGAAGTTGCGGATTGGGTGGAAAGCGCTGCGGGCGCGGCCATGAGTGAGGGATTGTTTTCAGAGAAAGATGATGCGCGGAAGCAGGGGGTGCGCGTGGTAATTGTTGGCGGCGGGTTGGCGGGAATGGCGGCGGCGGTTGCGCTGGAATCGGTGGGCGTGCGGGTGACGCTGCTGGAGGCGCGGCGGAATTTGGGTGGCCGGGCGGGGTCTTTTGAAGAGCCGCAGACGGGGGAGCAATTGGATAATTGCCAGCATGTGCTGCTGGGTTGTTGTACCAATCTACTCGATTTTTACCGGCGCATTGGCGTGTCGAATTTGATCCGCTGGGAGCCGGTGGTGCATTTTGTGGATGGGAAGGGGCGCGTTCACGATTTGAAAGGGTCGCCAATTCTTCCCGCGCCGCTGCATCTGGGCGGGTCGATGGCGCGATTTAAATTGCTGACCCTGGGGGAGCGAGTTGCGTATTCGCGGGCGATGATGGCGATGATGGAGATGGGGCGCGAGGGGCGGCGGAGGCTGGCGGATGTTTCGTTTGGCGAGTGGCTTGATGAGCATCAGCAATCGGAATCGCTGGTTCATAAGATGTATGATCCGATCTTGATCAGCGCGCTCAATGAGCAGAGCCGGCGGGCGAGCGCGGCGTATGCGATTCAGGTGTTTCAGGAGGCGATGCTGGTCAATTCGCGCGGGTATGTGATTGGGCTGCCGAATTGTCCGCTGAGCCAGTTGTATGCTTCTCTGCCGGTGAGTGATGTGCGGATGGGGGCGCGGGTGGTGGGGTTGGAGTTTTCGGGTCGCCGAGTGTCAGGGGTTGAGTTGACTACGGGTGAGTTGATCACGGCTGATGCTGTTATTCTTGCGACCAATCGTCATGTGATTCGGAAATGGATTGGCGAGGAACGAGCGGCGACGGATTCGCGTTTTGATCATCTGGATGAATTGGAGGATGTACCGATTCTGGGGGCGCATTTGTGGTTTGATCGGCCTGTTTTAAAGCTGCCAGCGGTTGCGTTGATTGATGGGCCGCTGCAATGGTTATTTCGAAAGGACGATGAGGGCAGAATTGTGCATGGCGTGATCAGTGCTGCGCGCGATTGGGTGGGGGTTTCGCGCGAAGAGGCGCTGGCGGCGTTTGCTCGGCAGATTCAACAGACTTTTCCGGCTGTGCAAAATGCTCAACTGGAGCGAGGTGTGACTGTGATTGAAAAGCGGGCCACTTTTAGTCCTGCGCCAGGGAGTGATCGCGCCCGGCCATCGCAAGCGCCGCCATCCGGCGGAATTGAGCGACTTTATCTGGCGGGGGATTACACGCGGACCGGCTGGCCTGCGACGATGGAGGGGGCGGTGCGGAGCGGCTATCTTGCTGCTGGTGCTATTGCAGCTTGTCTTCTTCACCAGCGGCATGACTTCCTTGCGTCCGATCTTCCTACACAATGGCCGGCGCGGTTTTTGGGATTGTAGCGATTTGTCCGGCTTTAAGATGGCGAAATTGTGGTTGAAAGCGGGTAGGATGGACGGCATGCTGCGGATTGGATTGGTGATCGCTTTTGTCCTGGTGGCGGGGTGTGCGCATGATGATGGAGCCGCCGCGCCCGAGCAGATGACCAATACGATGTTCGTTACTCGGTATGCCCCAGAGTCGCGAAGTGATCGGTTAAGCGAAGGGGAGCAAGAGGAATTATTTAAGGCTGTTGGCGAGCGCGTGAGGCCGGGGCGAGTATGGATGGTGAACGTGGAATACAATAAAGGTGGGATTTTTGCGGGTGAAGTTTATTTCGAGCCGGATCAGAGTAGCGAACGCGTGCGGCGGGGGTATTGCATCCATGTCGAAGGTTGGAGCGATTTGCTGGCGGCGGTGAAAGAGGGGCCGTATGAGTCGAGCGGGCGGTATGCGCAGGTGGCATTGGCGGTCGATGTTGTACATGGTTTCGGAAAGGGTTTTGGAGGAGGTTTGCCTTTTCTGGAAGAGCAGATGCCGTTCGAGCCAGGGCGCGCGTTTTATGGGCGCGGCGTGGAGCTGGGTGATGAGGAACTGGCAGACGTGGTGGATGCAGCGCGGCGTGTGCTGTGGGAACGCGGGATGGGGCGAATTGTGGGTATGGAGATGCGCGATGGCGCGATTCGCGTCTATGGGAGATGGGCAGGGTGGGGGCCTGTTCCGCTAGTGGGCGGAGTGTTTGTGGATGTCAGTCGCAAGGGTGAGAAATATGAAGTTAGCGCGGAAGGGCGTTGGGAGTGATAATTATCTGTGAGGGGAAGGGCAGAACGAGGTAAGATCGGGGCGTGCGGCGATTGTGGCGGATTTTCTTAATGGGTCGACCGGGGTTTCGTTGATGCTGTTTCTTGCAACCGCGCTGATGTGGATTCGAGGGATCGGTGTGAGTGATAATTGGTCGGGGTGCCGCAATGGAAGGTACTGGGCGATACATTTCGGATATGGCGAAACGCTTTACGAGACGGAGTCGGGTGAAAAGGAAGAGGACTTCCAATCTGCATATTGGAGGGAGCACCGGGAGCCGGGTGAAGGGCATCGAAGCGTTCTCGTTGCGCACGGTTGGCCGGGATCGTCTGTCGACCGCCAGGTACGGCTACCAGGTTTTTCATACGAGTCGCAACACCTTCCCCTAGTGCCTGGTGAAATTATCTACTCGAGTCATTTGAGGGTTTCTTTTTGGATCATCTTTGTGATGGCTCTGGTGCTGCCGGTGTGCCGCATTCGCTTTCGCAGGCGTTATCCGCCCGGGCGCTGTGCAAAATGCGGGTATGATTTGCGGGCTACGCCAGAACGCTGTCCGGAGTGCGGAGAGGTTGTGATGGAGAATGCGCCGCCCACAGGAAATTGAGGGTCAACGGGAAAACGCTAATCATGGCTTCAGCAGTTCATCCATTTCTTCGGGAGTGTTCGCGATGCGGGCAGCAGTGAGAATATCAAGAGTTGTGTAGGTGTGATTCTGGGCGTCGCTGCGAAGTTGTTGAAGAAGGCGCGGCCACATGTGTCTGGCCAATTTGGGATTGTCTTTGGTCCACTGAATCCAGTTGTCTTTGCGCAAGACAAGCTCGCGATGGAGAGGGGAATCGCCGTCGCGCCACTGGCGGTTGAATTGATAGACGAAGAGCCAGCGCGGATCGTTATTTTCCAAAGGCGACCAATAGTGATTGGCGACGAGATAATCGGCGAGCGGCCAGCGCCAGGTGGACCAGGGGCCGTGAAAGATGGGCTTTTCGATAATGGGAAGGAGATATTCGCTCTGAGTGCGGGCCTGGAGTGTGTCGGGGGAGAATTCGCAGCGGCTGCCTGCACCGAACATGAACGCAGAGGCTAAAACCAATAGGGCGATGCAGACGAGGATAGTCAGGATTGTGAGAGATTTGCGAGGCATCGGGATTCGAGAGGTCTGGATTATATCATCTGAAGAGAGGCAGCAGCCGTTTTGGGGATTTTTGGGTACAATTTCAACATTGTCAGGGGGGTGAGGCTATAGGTTATTGTCATCACAGGCCGATTTGAAGATTCGTGGGATCGGTCTGGTTGCGGGAGAAAAACCTAAGGTTTGAGGACTTTTGTATGAGCCAGAAGCTGGTTAATGGTTGGTGCAATGATCCGCGGCATGTTCGGCCTTCACGGCGGGATGCCTTGTATGTCGGTTTGATCGGCGGGCTTGGGCTGACTTTGGGTGATTTCTTTACCCAAAAGGCCCAGGCGGTACCGGCCGTTCAGGATTCGCATGGCGGGCCTTCCAAAGAAGGTCAGGCCAAGTCGGTCATTCATATCTTCCTGCCGGGCGGGATGGCTCAGCATGAATCGTTCGACCCCAAGCCGAATGCTCCGATTGAATATCGTGGGCCGCACGGCACGGTGAAGACAAGCCTGGATGGCGAAGTTTTCAGCGACCAGATGAAGCACACGGCGAAGATCGCGGACAAGATCACGGTGGTCCGCTCGATGACGCACGGGGAAGCCGCTCACGAGCGCGGGACGCACAATATGTTCACGGGGTATCGGCCAAGCCCGGCGCTATCATTCCCATCGTATGGGTCGATCGTGTCGCATGAGTTTGGCGTGCGGAACAATCTGCCGCCTTATGTGTGCATTCCATCGATGCCGAATCCTTATGCAGGGTCGGGTTATTTGTCCTCAGCGTATGGACCTTTCGCGCTCGGCAGCGATCCGGGGACGAAGGGAAACTTTACGGTGCGCGATCTGAGCATGCCGGGCGGGATTGACGAGAAGCGCTTTGACCGCCGCAAGGACATGCTGGCGACAGTGGATGATCATTTTAAGACGCTGGAAAAGTCGGACGATCTGGATGCGATGGATTCGTTCTACAAGAAGGCGTATGCGATGATCAGCAGCAAGGCGGCGCGCGAAGCCTTCAACATGAGTGCTGAATCGCAGGCGACCAAGGATGCTTATGGCGTGAACACGGCTGGCGGGCGCATGTTGATGGCGCGGCGGCTGGTGGAGGCTGGCGTGCGGTTTGTGTCGCTGACTTACGGCGGGTGGGACCATCATGCGAATGTGGGTCGGGCATTCACACAGCAAATGCCTGCGTTTGATCAGGCGTTTGCGGCGCTGATCAACGATCTGGAACAGCGGAAGTTGCTCGATTCGACTCTGGTGATGGTGTCGAGCGAATTCGGGCGCACGCCCAAGGTGAACAAGGATGCGGGCCGCGATCACTGGCCGCGCGTGTTCAGCATTGTGCTAGCCGGCGGCGGGATCAAGCGCGGGCAGATTTACGGGTCATCCGATGCAACCGGCGGCGAGCCGAACAGCGATCCGCTGAGCGTGGAAGATATGTCGGCGACGATTTATCACCAGTTGGGGATCGATCCGGATAAGCGGTTGATCTCGCCGGGAAATCGGCCGATCGATATCGTGCATGGCGGGAAGGTTGTGCGGGAGTTGCTGGCGTGAAATGAATTTAACCACGAAGGCGCGAAGGCACGAAGGAAGACAAGAGAGACGTAGTAGCCCGGCCAACCCAAAAGTGTGGGTGGCATGGGCTATGGTACTCCATAGCCCGTGGCGAGAACGAAAGACACGGGCAAGCGAGTACACTTGCCCATCCCACCCATCTTTTTAGGGTGGGTGGATTACTGCTTTCGCCACGATTGAACACCCATGCGTAATTTCATTTCTATAACAATTCTGCTGGCGATTATTTCCTTTGGCGCGTGGGCTGCGTCGCCGCAACTGGTGCGGATTCTGCCGCGCGGGGGACAGCGCGGGACGGAAGTGGTGTTGACGTTTGATGGGCAGCGGCTGGCGGATGCGCAGGAAGTGTTTGTCTATGAACCGGGGGTGACCGTCACCAAGATCGAGCAGCCGACCGAAAAAGCCAAGGCGGGGAAAGAAGTAAAAGTCACCGTCAAAATCGCGCCGGATGCTCGGCTTGGCGAATATCAGATGCGGCTGCGGACAGCGAGCGGCATCAGCGAACTCAAAACGTTCTGGGTGGGGGCGATGCCAGAAATTCAGGAGAAAGAGCCGAACAACGAATTCAAATCGCCGCAGCCGATTCCGCTGAATGTAACCGTTAATGGTGTGATCGATAACGAGGATCAGGACTATTTCGTCGTCGAAGCGAAGAAGGGACAGCGCATCACGGCGGAGATTGAAGGGATGCGGCTGGGCGAAGCGCCGTTTGATCCATATCTGGCCATTCTGGATGAAAATCGGTTTGAGATGGCGCGGGATGATGACAGCTCGCTGCTGCGGCAGGATTCGGTGGTTTCGATCATCGCGCCTAAGGATGGGAAGTACGTCATTCTGCTGCACGATGTGACGTTCAGCGGCAGCGGGAATAGTTTCTATCGATTACATGTCGGCACATTTCCCCGGCCGCGCGTGACGTATCCGCTGGGCGGGCAGACGGGGCATAAAGTGGCGCTGACGTTTCTTGGGGACGTGAAGGGACCAATTCAGCAGACGATCGACCTGCCAGCCCAGGCGAGCGATGATCTGGAACTGTATTGCACGCAAGATGGGCAGTCGCCCCCTTCGCCGAATCATTTCAGGGTGAGCGATTTTCCCAGTGTCGATGAAGTGGAACCGAATGATTCGCAGAAGCAGGCGACGGCTTACAGCGGGCCGCTGCCGGTGGCGTTTAACGGGATTATTTCCAAGCCGACTGGCCAGAGCGCAGCCGACGAGAAGAATCAGGATACCGATTATTTCAAATTCGCTGCTAAGAAAGGGCAGGCGCTGGATATTAACGTGTATGCGCGGCGGTTGCGGTCGCCGCTTGATCCGGTGCTTTATTTGTATGATGACAAGGGAAAACAGATTGCGACCAATGACGATACCGGCGGGCCGGATTCGTATATCCGGTTTAACGTCCCAGCCGATGGCGATTATTTCGTCCGCGTGCGCGACCAACTGCGGGCAGCGGGGGATCAGTACGCCTACCGGATCGAAATTACGCCGGTCAAGCCTCACATTGAATTGAGCATCCCGCAATATACCCAGCAATATTCGCAGGAGCGGCAGGCCGTCACCGTGCCGCGCGGAAATTTATATGCGACGCTGGTGCGCGTGCAGAAGAAGGATGTGGCGGGCGGGGCGGTGGAATTATCGAGTCCGGATCTGCCAGCGGGCGTGAAAATGATCGCGGAAAATCTCGATGCGGGTGTCGATGCGGTGCCGGTGCTGTTTGAAGCGCCAGCCGATGTGAAACCGCATGGCAAGCTGGTCGAAATGCATGCGACGCCGGTCGATCCGAAGAACGGCAAGGCGAATGGCGTGAGCAGCGGATTTCATCAGTTGGTGGAGCTGGTGACCAATGGCAACCAGCAGCCGTTTTACACGATTGGCGTGGAGAAGATGGCGTTTGCGGTCGCTGATGAAGTGCCGTTCAAACTTGAAATCGTCGAGCCGAAGGTCCCTATGGTTCAGGGCGGGCAGATGAATTTGAAGATCATCGCCAAGCGCCAGAAGGAATTTACGGGGCCGATCAGTGTGAAGCTGCTGTTTAAGCCGCCCGGCATGGAAGCAGCGTCGAATGTCGACATTCCCGCGGGCAAGGATGAAGCCATTTATCCGATCAATGCCAGTGATGGGGCAGCCGTGCGGAAGTGGAAGCTGATCGTCGTCGGCTCGGCGGATCAGAATGGAACCGTATGGGTTGCCTCGCCTTTTACGACGGTGGAAGTGGCTGCGCCGTTTGTCACGGGGAAGATTGAGACGGCGGCCGTCGAGCAGGGGAAGAATGTCACAATGACCGCAGAACTGGATGTGAAGACCAAGTGGGAAGGAAAGGCGAAGGTGGAGTTTGTCGGCCTGCCCGGCAATGCGACCACAGCGGATAAGGAAATCACAGCCGACGATAAGAAGCTGGAATTTCCGATCACGACGGGGAAGAGCACGCCGGCAGCGCTGCATAAAGGATTGTTTTTGCGGATCACGATTATGAAAAATGGCGAGCCGGTGGTTCACAATATCGCGCGCGGTGGGCAGTTGCGGGTGAATTTGCCGCCGACGCCTAAGAGTGAAAGTAAGCCTTCAAATAAGACGGACAAGGCAGCGGCCAAACCAGAGAAGCCCAAGGCCGAGAAGAAGTAATGAAGACCCGCGGGCGAGACGCCCGTGCCACATGAGAGAATGCCATGAAAGTGACAATGAAAACCTGGATGGCGGCGGCGATGTGCCTGGCATTGCTGGGGACGCTGGTGATCTGCAGCATCGGTGAGGCGGAGCCAACAAACGCTGCTAAGACACCGGCGGCCGCAACGGCAACACCGGCCAGCGGACTCGAAGTCTTCCCTGCCGATATCAATCTCGAAACCTCGCGCGATCTGCAGTCCGTCGTCGCCAAATTCACCGAACCAGGCGGCGTGACGCGCGATGTGACGGCCCAATGCAAGTTCGAGTTTGCCAATCCGCTGGCGAAGATTGAAAAGGGCGTTGTACATCCGCTTGCTGATGGGAAAACGGAATTAAAAGTAACTTACAACGGACAGACGCAGACGCTCCCCGTAAACGTGAAAGATGCGAAGGTCGATCGGCCCATTTCGTTCAAGCTGGATGTGATGCCGGTCTTTCTTCGAGCCGGTTGCAACGTCGGCGGATGTCATGGCAGCGCCCGCGGAAAAGATGGCTTTCGACTCTCACTCTTCGGGTTCGATCCCGATGGCGATTACAACCGCCTCACGCGCGAACAGCCAGGCCGGCGCTTAAACCTGGCCGTGCCCGAAGACAGCCTGCTCCTCACCAAATGCACAGGCAAAGCCTCGCACACCGGCGGCACACGCTTCAAGGAAGATTCAGAGCTGTATGCGACGCTCATGCGCTGGCTCGACGCCGGCGCGCCGCAGGATAAGCCTGATGTCGCCAAGCCGGTCAGCCTGGAACTGATGCCGAAGAATGCCGTGCTTGAAGAAGGGGACAAGATGCAATTCACCGCCCAGGCGAAATATTCCGATGGGAGCGACCGCGATGTGACCAATCTCGTGCTCTTCCTGTCGAATAACGACAACTCCGCCGCAGTAAGCGAGAATGGCCTGGTTACGGCGGGAAAACGCGGCGAGGCATTCGTGATGGCGCGCTTCGCGACCTTTACCGTCGGCTCGCAGGTGATCGTCATTCCGAAGAATCTGAAATACACCTGGCCAAAGGTTCCGGAATTCAACTACATCGATTCGCTGGTGGATGCCAAGCTGCAGAAACTGCGGATTTTGCCCTCCGAATTGTGCACCGATGAAGCATTCCTGCGCCGCGTCTACATCGACGTGATCGGCCAGCTTCCCACCACCGAAGAATACGAACGATTCATGTCCGCCACCGGTCCGGATAAGCGCGAAAAGCTCGTGGATGAACTATTGAACCGCAAAGAATTCGTGGAAATGTGGGTGATGAAATGGGCTGAGCTGCTGCAGATTCGTTCGGACAACAATCAGCAGATGAGCTACAAATCCGTCATCCTGTATTACAACTGGCTGCAGGATAAGATCGCGCGGAATGTGCCGTTCGACCAGATCGTGAAGGAGTTGATCAGCTCAAGCGGCGGCACCTTCACCAATCCCGCCACCAACTATTATCAGGTCGAGCGCGATACGCTGAAGATCGCCGAGAACACCGCACAGGTCTTTATGGGCATGCGCATACAGTGTGCCCAGTGCCACAACCACCCGTTCGATCGCTGGACGCAGGATGATTACTACGGATTCGCTGCGTTCTTCGCGCAGGTCGCCCGTAAGCCAGGGGAAGACCCGCGTGAAGTCATCGTTTACAACAACGGCGGCGGCACGGTGAATCATCCGCTTAAGGGGCCGGTCAAAGATCCGAAGTTCCTGGGCGAAGCGACCACCCGCCCCATTCCGCAGGGAAAAGACCGGCGCGAAGTGGTCGCCAATTGGCTCGCCTCGCCTGAGAATCCGTACTTCGCCAAGAACCTGGGGAATATCGTCTGGGAACATTTCTTCGGGCGCGGCATCATCAGCCCGGTCGATGATGTGCGCATCAGCAACCCAGCGAGCAATCCCGAATTGCTCGAAGCATTGGGCGAGCATTTCACGCAGTATAAGTATGACTTCAAGCGACTGGTGCGCGACATTTGCCTGAGCCGTACCTACCAACTGGCAACGACGACCAATCCGTCAAACGAGCTGGATGAGAAGAATTTCTCGCATGCATCGATTCGGCGCATGCGGGCTGAAGTGCTTCTGGATGTGATCAATGAAGCCACCGATTCCAAGCAGAAATTCCGCGGATTGCCGCTGGGATCGCGCGCGGTGCAGATTGCCGATGGCAAGACGACGGATTATTTCCTGACGACCTTTGGCCGCGCGACGCGCGAGACGGTTTGCTCCTGCGAAGTGAAGATGGAGCCGAATCTGTCGCAGGCCCTGCACCTGCTCAACGGCAATACGGTCCAGAGCAAAATCAGCAGCGGCGCGGTCATCGGCACGATGCTCAAGGAAAAGAAATCGCCTAAAGACATTGCCACCGAGCTTTATCTCCGCACGCTGACCCGCCGCCCGACCGACAAGGAAATCCAAAAGCTCGACAAGCTCTTTTCAGACGCCAAGCCCGACGAGCAGCGGAAAATCCTGGAGGATTTATTCTGGGCGCTGCTGAATTCGGAAGAGTTTATATTTAATCATTAAGAATTGGAGCAATCTATGACGGACGATTCCGAAAACAAGCCGCAAGAACGATCCGTCAAAAGTATTGAAGCTATTCGGATCGGGGTGCAGCAAGCCATGTGCGGTCAAGGTCGGCCGATGCGCGAATTTATCGAAGAGCTTGCCGCCAAGGCTGGTATCGATCTGCATAGCAAATCACGCCGCGTTTTTCCAAAAGATTGAAAATCATGCGTCTTACACGACTACCTATTTGCCTTGCACCGGCTTTTCTTCTTGCGCCTATTGCGCACGCAGCAGATTCCCCTGCGCCGAAGGTTACTTACCAGGACCATGTTCTGCCAATCTTCCGGAATAACTGTCTAAACTGTCATAATCCCGATAAAAAGAAGGGCAATCTCGATCTCTCCTCCTACACGGGTCTCTCCGCTGGCGGTGGCGGTGGCAAGGTCGTCGAGCCGGGCGATCCGGATTCTTCCAAGCTCTACAAAGCTGTCACCTGGGCGGAAGAACCGAACATGCCCCCCAAGGGCGACAAGCTGGGGGATAAGGACCTGGCCATGATCCGCGCCTGGATTGCCGGCGGCGCGCCCGAGACCAGCGGCTCGAAAGTTGTCACCAATAAACCCAAAGCCAATCTCGCCGTCGTCGCCTCAGCCGGCAAACCCAAGGGCCCGATTGCGATGCCCAAGGATTTGCCGGTCGAGCCAGTCGTGGTCACGCGTCATCCCGCTGCCCTCACTGCGCTGGCGGCCAGCCCATGGGCGCCGGTCATCGCCATCGGCGGCCAGCGCCAGATCGTCCTCTACAATTCCGACACGCTCGAACTCCTCGGCATCCTCCCTTATCCCGAAGGCATCGCCTTTTCGCTGAAGTTTTCCGCCAACGGCTCGTTGCTTATCGCCGGCGGCGGTCAGGGCGCAAAGACGGGAAAAGTCATCGCCTTCGACGTCGCCACCGGCAAGCGCGTCTCGGAAGTCGGCGATGAATTCGACGCCGTACTCGCATCGGACATGTCGCCCGATCAGACGCAGGTGGCGCTGGGCACGCCTCTGAAGATGCTCAAGATTTACAACACAGCCGATGGCTCGCAGGAACATGCGATCAAAAAGCACACCGATTGGGTGCAGGCCGTCGCCTACAGCCCGGATGGAAAATATCTCGCCTCAGGCGATCGCGCCGGCGGACTCTGGGTCTGGGAAGCCAAAAGCGGCAACGAAATGTACAACTGCGCCGGTCACAAAGAAGGCGTCACCGATGCCTGCTTCCGCGGCGATTCCGCCATTCTTGCCAGCGCCAGTCAGGATGGCACCATCAAGCTCTGGAACATGACCGATGGCACGCTGGTCAAATCCATCACAGCTCACAACGGTGGCGTGCTTTCCGTCGCCTTCGCCCACGATGGCAAAATCGTCTCCTGCGGGCGCGATCATCTGGTGAAGCTTTGGAGTCCCGATGGCGCGCCGATTAAAACATTTGAAGCGTTCAATGACCTTGCCCTGCGAGCCACCATCGACTGCGACGGCAAGCATGTCATCGCTGGCGATTTCACCGGCGCGATTCGCGCCTGGAATGTGGCCGATGGAAAACGCGTCGGCGAACTGTCCGCCAATCCGCCTGCCTTATCGCAGCAACTGGCCGACCTGGATAAGCATCTGAAAGAGCTGCAGGCCGGGATGGACAAAGCCACGGCAGAAGTCAAAGCAGCCGAAGCCAACGTGCAACAAGTGGCGAAGGACCTGAAGACCGCCAATGACGCTCAAGCGACGGCAAAGAAGGCCATTGAAACCGCGCAAGCTCAGATCGCCAGCACAACCGATCCGAACAAGTCGAAGGCCGCTAAAGATTCGCTGGCCAAGGCCAAGGCGAGTTTCGAAGCGGCGACCAAGGCAATTCCAGAACGCACCAAAGCCGAAAAGCCCGCCGCCGAACGACTCGCCAAAGCACAGGCTGAACTGAAAGCCGCGACAGCCCAACTCGAAGCCGCCAAAACACAAAAGACGCGATTGGAAGCGCTCGTTGCCAAGGCATCTACCAAAGCAGCGAAATAGACACGCTTGGATCACCACCCCGTCACCTCGCAACCCATCCGAAACATTCCCGGCCCCGTGGCGACCCTTCCCATGAAAGGTCGCTTCGCCATGTCGTCCCATCGCCCGTTTTTCTCTCGATTTCGGCGGTTATGGTCGTTCTGTTATCCAGATCGCCTCTCTCACCGCGCTTCCTCCGGAAAACACCGATATCCCGTGCGGGGAAATCGCGCCGCTGAACCAAACCGCCCCATTTCCGCCATCGCAACCATCCAACCTGGAGATTTCATCTTTAATCCAACCAACGACCGATAACCTATCCAATCGGTGACTCGGGCGGAGGACCTTTGGGTGCTGCGGTTCACCGCAACTTACCAAAATCCCTATTCGCTCCAGCCCGCTTAAACGGTATTATCGGCCCTGCTCCAGCCGGCTTGTCGCCTGTTGGGTACAGCGTGGCACCGGCATCCTGCCGGTGATCACAGGCTGGAAGCCTGTGCTACACGTGAGGTTTGCAGGGCTTGTAGCGCCTATACGGAGTTGCTACCATGCCCCGTTTTCCAACCCTCCACCTCTCGGCCTTTGAAGAAGAACCTTCCATGAAATTGGTTGTAACGATTCCCGCCCTGAACGAGGAAAAAACCATCTACCAGGTGGTCAGCGGGGTCCCGCGCGATATCCCGGGCATCAAACAGACCGAAGTCATTGTCATTAATGACGGGTCGACGGATAGCACCGCCAAAGAAGCACTTCGGGCGGGCGCGATAGTGATTAGCCTCCCCGGCAAAGGTGGCCTGGGGCACGTTTTCCGTACAGGCCTCGAACGGGCCATGCGCCGCGGGGCTGACATTATCGTCAACATCGATGGCGACGGCCAATTCAATCCCGCTGACATCCGCAAGCTCATTCAGCCGCTTTTGGAAGACAAGGCCGACTTTGTCACCTGCTCGCGCTTTTCCGATCCAGCCCTGCGGCCAACCATGCCCGTCATCAAGTATTACGGCAACCAGTGGGTCACCTCGATGATCAACTGGATTTGCGGTGGAACCAAATTCACTGATGTGTCCTGCGGATTCAGAGCTTTCAACCGAGAAGCCGCCTATCGGCTGACGCTTTTTGGCCGGTTCACGTATACCCAGGAATGTTTCATCGACCTGTTCAGCAAGGGCCTGCGCATGGCCGAGGTGCCGCTGAAGGTCCGAGGCGTGCGCGAACACGGCAAGAGCCGTATCGCCTCGAGTATCTGGAAGTACGCCACCAACAGCTTCCCCATCATCCTCCGTGCCATGCGCGATATTCAGCCGCTCAAATTCTTCGGCGGCATCGCGGCGATCTTTGGTGTGATCGGCGTGCTCATGGGCGGCTTTGTCGGGGTCTGGTACATCTTCAATACCGAAAAAGTCCGGGCGATCGTCAAGGGGAAGGAAGTCATCGAATTCGTTCATAAGACCACGCCTTTCACCAGCCTGATTCCCATTGCCAGTGCGCTGGTGGTCATGTCGTTCCTTCTGGGCATGCTCGCGCTGCTGGCGGATATGCTGGGCCGGCACCGCCGAATCAGCGAAGAGCTTTTGTATCTCGCCCGCCGACGGATTTATTCGAGCAAGCGGACCGTGCGCGTCAGTTTGCCCCCGGTGCCGGAAGACGAAAAGGAAGGTCTTACGCTGCACGATTCATGGAGCCTGCCGGTCATCCGCGAAGTGCCCTTGGGCGCTGAAAAGGTGCAGATGCCCGCCGTCAGCGTTTCCTCGCGCCTGCCGCGCGACGAGGCGGAGGATCAGGATCATTCGCAGGCACACGTGGCGTGAAGCGGGTTCTCTTTGTCACCACGACTTATCCGCTGAAGGCGGGCGATGCGATTCCATCGTTTGTGGCGGATTTGGCGCAGGCGTTGGTGCGCGACCATGGGGTAGCGGTTCGAGTCATCGCGCCGCATCACGCCGGTGCGGCTAAATCTGAAATCGTGAATGGCGTTGAAATCGAGCGCTTTCAGTATGCATTCGATCCTGCGAAGCAATGCGTGGCCTACGGCGGCGGCATACCGGACAACCTGAAGAATTTTCCCCGCGCCAAGCGACAATTGCCTGGCTTCTTTGCGGCCATGGCTGCGGCGGTTTGGCGCAATGTGCAATGGGCCGATCTGATCCATGCTCATTGGGTCGAGCCGGCATTTTTGGCCATGCTGGCGAACTGGGCCAAGCGCCCGCTGGTGATCAGCGTGCATTCGCTCAAACCCAAGGCCAACCGCCTGTACCGATTTACCCTTCCGCGTGCGGATCGCGTTCTCTTTAACAGCCAATACACGATGGAGCAGGCACGGACCAAAGGATACTTTCCCTGTAAGGCGCAGGTCATTTATCAGGGCTATGATGACGAACTCTTTCATCCTCGCGCGCGATCCGATGACGAATCAACCCGAGCTAAACTCAACATTCCCGCCGATGCGACTGTCGTGCTTGCCCTTGGCCGAATGATCGAAGTAAAGGGCCTGCACATCCTCGCCGCTGCGGCCCATCGTTTCCTAAGTTCGCGCCCCGATGTCCACTTGATAATCGCCGGCGACGGTCCGCTGCGGCCAAAGATTGAAGCCAGCATCAACCAATCAACCGTTCGCGATCGCATTCATCTCCCTGGCGCTCTGCTGCGCGAAGAAGTAGCCCACTTGTTCTCGGTAAGCGACATCTTCGTGAATCCTGGCATCATCGATTCCACCGGCCGCGCCGAAGGACTCGGAATCACCACCATCGAAGCCATGGCCAGCGGCTTGCCGTGCGTGGGCAGTCGCGTGGGTGGCATTCCGGAAACCATTGAAGACGGAGTGACCGGATTTCTTGTAACACCGAACAACGAAACGGAACTCTCGCAGGCGATCGTTCGGCTTCTGGATGATGCGGGATTGCGCGGCCAATTCGGCCAAGTCGGCCTGCGCGCAGCGGAGAATCGATTCAGGTGGAAGGTCCTGGCGGCGCAGGTGCGGCAGGTGTATGAGGAGTTGTGGTGATTGTCGTCGTCGTTTGCAAATTGATCGGCGAGTGTTCTGTCATCGCGATGAGTGGTTTGTGTGCAGTTAGTAATTTCCGCACAGACTTCTCAATCGGATAAAGAAGTCGTTCAATAACCTCGGTCTTCACCCGAGCCAGAGGCAGCCATCGCTGAGGAGTGGCCGAGTATCGCGTCACGTGAGCTAAGTCATAGAGCACGTGAAAGCTCTCGTAGATTTTCTGATAGCGCTGCTCGTATTGAAGAATCTGAAAACGGTCCTGGTGTCGGCTGCGATCTTTGGCGCCGTCTGCGGTGAGCAATGCTTCAACGGCGTGGATTGCTGCATACAGAGTTACAGTGACCATCCAATCAGGATATTCAGGCGAGATAGTGCTAATAAATTTGCGATTGTGCGCCCACTGCCCCAGATGTTCCTGAATGCTCGCCACATTGAACCCCGATCAAATATCCTTTGGCCACACTCGATATGCCTGGCTGGAAACGAATCGCTGAATTTCCCAGGCGGGAACCTGGCGCGTTTCGACATACCCGATGCCGCCTCGCGTATTGAGGTGAAGATCAAGCATTGCCTGCTCGCGGCCCAGATCGAAATCGTATTCTTCGCTTTTGGGGACAATCAGGAAGACGGTCTTATCGTTCCGCAAATCCACCAACCCAGCCAGGACTTTATCTCGCCGTTGTTCGCACCATTCAGCTACATGCTGCAACATGAGATCAAAGTTTTGGTACCACGCGCCAACACTGATTTGAAGCTGGCACGCACGAACGATCTGCTCACCCGTGCGTTGAATGATGTCTTCATTGGAAGTGATGATTCGAAATTGCCGGGCGGCGTGCTGAAGCTCGTGGATCGTTCCAAGGGAAGCGGCGGAGGGATGATTGGCGGCGGTGCTCATGGTTGAATGCCGATCGTGCAAGAATTCTATCGGTAAATTTCGGCAGGCGTCAATAGTGCGACGACTAGAATAGTATTAACGCACAAATTCCTTCAGATTCGAAAACACAAACGCCACCGCGTTTACGTAAAGCTTATCCAGCAGACCGCTCCACCGCTTGGCATTATGATCGAACTCACCAAAGTAAAGATTTTCAAACCACTCCAGGTCGATCTCATCCGCTGCATCAAGATACGCTTCCAGTGAATCCTTCTTTCGAAGCTGAATGTATGCGTCTTGTTTTCCGATCAGCTTATCTACCGCTTTGCAATATGCATCCGCCAGTTCAGGGAGCTTGACCCATCGCATCGCCTCTTCCACATAAGCGGCCCACTTTGGACAATTCCAAAAAAACTGCATAACCCCGCCATTGAGAACCTCATTATTGAAGCATCTAAGTGTGATCAATACCTTTTGTGCGTCGCTCATAAAGTCTGGTAATTCTTCGGAGGTCGATACATTCTGCAAAGCCGGATTGCCATATAACAGAAGACGGGCCAATTCTTCAAATTGATCTTCCGCATTGGGAACTGCGCGGATTGCCTCAACCTTCGCTATCGCACCTGCCAATCTCGCATCTGCCACACACATGACATTCTCCATTCAAAAGAACATCAGACAAATTCCATCACCCCTCCGCCCCCTCCCCCTTTAACCTCTCCATCCGCCTCCCAATCTCCTCCTCAAACCCCCGATCGGTCGGCGTGTAATAGGTCTTCTCCACGCCAAGATAATCCTGCTTCACATATCCGCCCGCGTGATCGTGCGCGTATTGATATCCCTTTCCATGCTCCAGCCGTTTGGCGCCCTTGTAATGCGTATCCTTCAAATGCTTCGGCACCGGCAGCGTGCGGCCTTCGCGCACGTCTGACATGGCTTGCCAGATGGCCATGGCGCTGGCGTTGCTCTTGGGCGCGGTGGCCATGTAAATCGCCGCTTGCGCTAATGTGAGCTGCGCTTCGGGCATGCCGATTTTTTCCACCACATCAAAAGCGGCCGAAGCGACTACCAGCGCCTGCGGGTCGGCGTTGCCAATGTCTTCGCTGGCGAGGATTGCGATTCGGCGGGCGATGAAGCGCGGATCTTCTCCGGCTTCGAGCATGCGGGCAATCCAGTAGACGGCTGCATCGGGATCGCTGCCGCGCATGGACTTGATCAGCGCGCTGGCCGCATCGTAATGCTCATCGCCGGTGGCGTCGTAGACGATGGCTTTGCGCTGAATCGATTCTTCAGCGATGGGGAGAGTGATACGGATTGCCGATTGCGAATTGCCAATTGCGGATTGAGGAGAAGTCGCGAGTTCCGTCCCTCTTCCCGTTCCTTCTCGCTTCTGGCTACTCGTTTCCCGCTTCTCACTGCCCACTGCCGACTGCCCACTGCCCACTTCAGCCATCAACGACAACACCGCCACTTCCAGCGCGTTGAGCGCCCGCCGCGCATCGCCATCGCTCATTGTCGCCCAGTGCTTCACCGCCTCTTCATCAATCTGAACATTCAATTTCCCATACCCGCGCTCTTTATCCTCAATCGCGCGATGCACCAGCGCGGCGATATCCTCCTCGCTCAGTGGCGCGAATTGAAAAATCTGGCTTCGGCTAACCAGCGGCGAATTCACGGCGAAAAATGGATTCTCCGTCGTCGCTCCGATCAGCAGAATCAATCCATTCTCCACATCCGGCAGCAGAATATCCTGCTGGGCGCGGTTGAAGCGGTGAATCTCGTCCAGAAAAAGCACGGTCCGCTGGCCGGTGTTGGCGAGGCGCTCCTTGGCGGTATCGAGAATCGCCCGCACCTCTTTCACGCCCACAGCGGCTGCGTTGACTTGATCGAAATGGGATTTGGTCGCGCCAGCAATGATTTGTGCGAGGGTTGTCTTGCCTGTTCCTGGCGGACCGTAAAAAATCACGGATGACAATCGATCTGCTTCGAGCATCCGCCGAAGCAATTTCCCCGGTCCCAGAAAATGCTGCTGCCCGGCAAATTCATCGAGCGTTCGAGGCCGCATCCGCACGGCGAGCGGCGCCGCTGCGTCCAGGTTTTTCTTGCGAATGTCGCCAAAGAGATCCATCAATTGATACTGTCGCCGAAAGCAGTGGGAGTGGGAAGGGGGATTAAGCGCCCACTGAAACCTCACAGTGTCTTGCAACTCACATGCGCGGTGGAAAAACGCCTTCTTCGATGAGCGATGCACGAATCAGTACACGCGCCCGCATGTTAATCGCGAGCACTGCAATCGTTGCCCGCCCAACACCCGTCAGACCGATCAACCTCGGACCTTCCCAACTGAAATGCTCGTCCCATCGCTCGCGCCGTGGATTGAAGAGCGGAACAAGAAGTTGCGTGTCTGGATCGATGCTGGCAATATTTGGCCCCTTATTCGCATTGCATAAAAGGCAAGCCAGCGCGAGATTATCAGAAATGGTCTGTCCACCGTGCTGCTCAGCAATGATGTGATCGATTTGAAATGGAAGAACTGTCATGCCAAAAGGCATGTGGCAGCGACAAGTCTGCATTCTGAGGATCGATGACACGATCTAAAATGATTGAAGCGGCATTCGCAACCATGACTGTAGTATACCAAATTCCCTCTCATTCATGTTTTCTGAGAACGAATTTTATTGTTGCATTTCCTTGCCATCGCCGGTGAAATATCATTCGCGGGATCGTCCGTTATTCGCCGGAGGCCTGGGAGATGAAGTTATTGGGTGCGCGCAATTGGGCAATCACATTTGCTTTCGTTTCATTCACAGGATTCGGCGCGTTTTCAGCCATCGCCGCTGACCGCTATTACGCCGGTCCCAGCGGCGGCAACTGGAACAACACCGCCAACTGGAGCGCGAGTGATGAATCCGGCCCCACCGGCGCTTCAGTTCCCGCTGCCAATGACAGCGCCTATCTCACGCGCTTTAGCAACGATGCGAGCGAATTCTCCGTCGCTTTCGACATGCATTTCCCCGCCAATGCTTTCCTCGATCTGCTCATCCTCAAAGACGGCGGCACTGGCACTTTTCGCCTCGACATGAATCCACTGCCCGGCGGCCAAGCACCGGTGCTGCGTACGATCGATGTAGGCATCGGCATGGGCGGCCACGGCATCTTCAATCAAACTGCCGGCATGCATGTGGCCGAGGATAATGTCTACGTCGCGTCCGGTCCCGGTTCTACAGGCGCATACAACCTGTCAGGCGGATCATTTGAAGGCGCGTTTTATCTGGCGGTCGGGCAGCAGGGGGCCAGCGGCACCGTCAATGTCACCGGAGGCGCGATGAAAGGCGCGGTCATTCTCGTCGGCGGATTTAACGGCACCGGCGAATTCAATCTCAACGGCAATTCCACCGTCGAAAGCTTTGAACAGCACATCGGCGAAAATGGTGGGCATGGGACCTTCAACCAGACCGGCGGCACCAACACCGCCAAGACCACTTTGAACATCGGCGACAGCGAAGTTGACAGCGATGCGGTCTACAAGCTTTCCGGCGGCACGCTCATCGCCGCCAAAGTCGAAAACACTCGTCAATTTCTCCAGACCGGCGGCACCTTCAGCATCTCTGGCCCATTCAATAACAGCGGAACGGCGACCTTCGCTGGCACACAGCAATGGAACGCCGGCTCGAGTCTCAATGCGACCGGTACTTCAACTACAACTTTCAATTCCAACGCCGGTGCTGCATCGACGTTTGCGCTCAAGCTGACCGCCGCTGATACTGCCAAGGTTCATTTCAATACCAGCCAAAATATTCAAACGATCTCGCTCAACGGCTCATCCTCCACTGATCTTGCCTCATCCCCCGCAGCCGATCATTTCATCAATGTCAAGCAACTCACCATCTCGACCGGACAAGCAAAACTCGACCTGAACAACAACAGCCTGATAGTCGACAAGACGCTTACAACCGCCACTTCGATCCGCATCCAGCTTCAGCGCGGCTATCACAATGGCGCATGGGATGGCCCCGGCATAACCAGCACCTCCGCCACCAACGATGCTTCGCACAACACCGCTTTGGGTTACCTCGATAACGCCGATGGATCTTACGCCAAGTTCCTGGGCGAACCCGTAGGCATTTCCTCTCTCATCGTTCGCTACACCCTTTACGGCGATGCCAACCTCGACGGCGTCGTCGATTTCGCTGACCTCGTTCGCGTCGCGCAAAATTATTCACGAACCGGCACCGGCGAATGGTACCTGGGCGATTTTAATTACGATGGCGATGTTGGCTTTGCGGATCTGGTGAAAGTCGCCCAGAACTATGGCGCATCAGCCCTTCCGGCGCAGGCCGATCTTCCCGCCGGTTTCGCCGCAGATTGGGCTCGGGCAAAGGCCGCCATTCCGGAGCCCGCCGGTATCACCGGACTTCTCAGCGCGATCGCGCTGCTATTCTTCCGTAGGAAATCGCCGCATAAGCATCATTAAATTCCGTTGTGTTCCCCTCGCCTGCAAAGTAAGATTCCCTCTGCACGTCACAGAGGGGACATTTCGGTCGAGGTCGCATCATGTCGGAACGTTCACGCACATCCGCCCGCGCCTTCACTCTTGCCGAGCTTCTCGTCGTCATCGGCATCATTGCGCTGCTCATTGCCATTCTTCTCCCCACACTCTCGGCTGCGCGCGAGCAGGCCAATCGTGTGAAATGCTCGTCGAATCTTCGCACGCTCGGCCAAGCCGTCGTGATGTACGCTAATGAAAACAAAGGGTGGATTCCGCGCGATTACTCTTACGGCAATCCCGATCATCGCTTCTGGGGCGATGTGCTGGCTCGCTCCATGAATTACGATATGCCTCCCGCCCAGGCCGTCGGCAGTTCCAGCTACGACCAATTGATGGCTCCTTATTTTCTAAAGATCGACATGTTCAAATGCCCGGTCTTTCCGAATGAAAAACAGCCCATCTGCTTTGTCATCAATGGTTGGGATATTTTCACACCCAGCGGTCAGACGGGGCCTTTCCTTAAGATCACCAGTCTGCGGCATCCAGCTGAACTGCTCCTCATGACCGAAGCCAACAAAGACCGAGACATCGCTGACTTTGAGTACCATGATGTCTGGGAGCCCAGCCACATGCCCAATGGCTCCGAATCGCGCATCTGCAATGACAAGCGGCATCGCGGATATGTCAACTGCCTGTACATCGATGCCCATGTGGGCGGGCGGATGTTCAAGGAACTCAAGCCCGAAGATTTTAGGCTGGATAAGTTTCAATAAGACGTAGCACAGGCTTCCAGCCTGTGGACCACCGGCAGGATGCCGGTGCCACGAACAATTCCTGCTGCGAAAATGGGAAAAAGTGTTTGTTTTTAACGCGGTTATGCACGATAATCCGCGCTTGTCGGGTCGACGTTGGCCCGAACCCCGGGCGGAGGTTGTATGAACTGGGGGTATGGATGGGCTGTTGAATGATGAGTCGGATGTGCAGGCGGGCCAAGCAGTTACGTCACTTGGCCCAGAACCAGGTCCAAGGGGCGACCAGGGGCCGCGCCCAGATTCTGGCCTGCGAGCCCCGGCTGTTCCTCAGCGCCGCGCCGACAGCCTCCAGTGATCAGACTAACAATGCGAAAGCCGCGCAGGCGTTCGATCTTGCTAGTGCGATCTTCGTTCAAAACCAGGGGCAGTGGGAAAATCCTGATCTGAAGTTTGCCTACAACGGCCACAGCATTGACGTCGGCTTTACTAATCAGGGACCGATCGTGAATCTCATCGGGCAGGCCAGTGTCAATGCACCAGTGCAACAAATCCGCCTCGCAATGACGTTCGATGGTGGGCAAACAGTTGCTCCGACCGGCGTAGAGCGCTCGCCAACGCTCTTCAACTTCCTTACCGGCGATGCGAGTCAGCATCGCTCCAATGTGCCCGGCTATCAGAAGGTTCAATACACCAATCTGTATGACGGGATCGATCTGCTCGCCTGGGGGCAGAGTGCGGGAATGAAATATGAATTTCATGTCGCGCCCGGCGCTGATTGGAATCAGATTCACTTAAGCTACGCCGGCAGCAATGGGCTGCGTATCGCAACAGATGGTTCGCTTCATATTGCCACGCCGCTGGGCGATCTGGTGGAACATGCGCCGGTGCTGTATCAGATGATCGATGGGCAGCGTGTTGAAGTAGCCGGGAAATTTGTCTTGGTCGATTCCGACACATACGCCTTTCAAGTGACCGGCCAATATGATCACGCCAAAGAGCTGGTCATCGATCCCGATCTCTCCTGGTCCAGTTATCTCGGGGCCGGCAACGACGACTACGGACAAGCCATCGCCATCGATGCTTCGGGGAATGCTTATGTGGCGGGCTATACCGCATCGGCCAACTGGGCGAGCAGCGGGGCTTACAACACGAATTACGCCGGCAACAACGATGTCTTCGTTGCCAAGCTCAATTCTGATGGCAACCAGTTGCTCTACGCCACTTACCTCGGCGGCATCCAGACGGATGTCGGGACCGGCATCGCGGTGGATTCGTCTGGCAATGCTTACATCACGGGTTACACGTCCTCGGCGGGATGGGCGACGGCTGGTTCGTATGATCCCAGCTTCAATGGCGGGTTTGACGCCTTCATTGCCAAGCTCAATGCAAATGGATCGTCGATGCAATATGCCACGTATCTCGGCGCAGGCGGCGCCGACTACGGTTACGGGATTGCCATCGATGGCTCGAACAATGCCTACATCACCGGTTTCACCGCATCGGGCGGCTGGGCGTCGGCGGGCGCTTCGGACACCAGCTTCAACGGCGGCGATTCGGATGCTTTTGTCGCCAAGATCGGTCCGGCCGGGAATACGCTGGGGTACATGACTTATTTTGGCGGAAGCGGCAATGATTTCGGCAATGCAATAGCTGTCGATTCTTCGGGTAATGCATATATCACTGGTCAGGTCGGTTCGGCGGGCTTGGCTACAGCGGGGGCGTATGACACCAGCTATGGGCAGAACGTCGATGCGTTTGTTGCCAAGTTCAGCGCCAATGGATCGACTTTGAGTTTCGCCAGTTATCTCGGCGGCAGTGGGATGGATGCGGGCAATGGCATCGCGGTAGACAAAACCGGCGTTTATGTGAGCGGTTCGAGCGCTTCGGGAGGGTGGGCGAAGGCGGGTAGCTACGATGACTCGCAGAACGGCGGCTCGGATGCGTTTGTCGCCAAGCTGGACCTGACTGGCGCATCGTTGATCTACGCCACGTACCTGGGCGGGACTGGCGATGATTTTGGCAATGGTCTGGCCATCGATAGCTCCGGCAACGCTTATCTCACCGGTTACAGCGGCTCGTCGAAATGGACGCCCGATGTTGCGGGGACTACGCCCAGCGGCGGATATGATGCGTACATCGCCAAGATCAGTGCGAGCGGCGCATACATGCCGTACATTTCGTTCGTAGGCGGCGCCAACAATGACATTGGTTATGGCATCGCGGTCGACAATGCTGGAAATGGTTACATCGCCGGCAATACATTCTCGGGCGCGTGGACCTCGGCCAACGGTTACGATTCGAGCTTTAATGGCGGGACGGATGCCTTCGCAGCCAAGTTCACTGGTTTGGACAAAACCGTCATCATCATTCCCGGCGATGCCAATGGCGATGGCAAGGTTGATTTTGCGGACCTCGTGGCTGTGGCGCAAAACTACGGCGGGGAGAATAAGACCCGCGACCAGGGGGATGTGACTGGCGATGGGAACGTCAATTTTGCGGACCTGGTGGAAATCGCGCAGAACTATGGGACAACCGGCCCGGCGAGTGGCGTGATTAGCGCCGCGGCGACACCGGTGGCGGTCACATCGACTTCGACGGTGAACAAAAAAACGGTGCAACGGGTGGCTGTTGTCGCGCCTAAGAAGAAGCCATTCGCAACGCGCAAGCGCATTGATGATGCGGTCTGGCGGAGTTGAAGTTTCCATCCGCTGATCAGTCCCCACTATTTGCTTTCGGTTCCACATTCCGGAAATCCCCCAATCTGTCAGCTCATTTATCCACTCGTACTTCCACAGTCGAGATCGGGCCGTCTACGCCGAATTGATTAACGGATTTGATTTCCAGCTTGTTTAAGCCGGTGTGGAGCTTCCAGCCTATGGAACTGTCGCAGTCATCCCATTTGTCATTGCCGCTGCGAGATTGGAAGGTTTTGAAGTTGGGGGTCATCGTGCGGATGGCGACAATCAAATGGCCGCCATCAACGGTGAGCCTGAGAGCAGATTGATTGATGGGAAAATAGGGGTCATGGGCGGGGTCGGCGGGGTTTTTGCGCTCGTGCCATTTGGTGCCTTCGACGATCTTGTCTTTGGTGATGAACATCTTGCCGTAGTCCGGGCCGGCGTCCATGAAGTTGGTGTTGGGAATGTAGCCGATGAAGCCGTAGGGATTGATCGCGCCGCCATCGAGAACCAAATCGCCAAAGCCGGCGTAGCGGCCTCGGAGAACCGGCATGTCGGATTTTTTGTAGTGCTTGTTGTCCTTGTCGAGAATGAAGGTGAGGTTTTTGGCATCGTTGAGGAACCAATCCTCTCGAATTTCCCATGCGTTGAGCGGCTGACCGTCTTTTTCGATGTGCATGGCAAAAGTCGGATCGAGCATGATCCATTTGCGATATTGATTGGACCAGATTTCGGTGGAGGTGTGCTCGGTTGAGCCCTGGCCCCAGTTGTCCGGGCGGCGAAGGGCCATGGCGCGGTCGACCCAGCCCATGCTGGCGGCTGCGGAGACAAAGACGTCGCCGTAGTGGGAGCAGAAGAACGTATTGCCCTGGTCGATGGCAGCCAGAATGTCGAGTGCGCCGCGGGCATTGGAGGAGGGCTTGCCGAACTTCTTGAAGCGGTGATTGACCCAGTCGAGCAGGAGCAACTGTCGGGAAAATTCATCCTTGCCGGGAGCGACGACCTCGTCGAGGTGATAATCCTGCCGGAGTTGCTTGAGTTTGGGGTTGTCGAAGGAATCAAACTTGAAAAGTTTGGTGTATTGACTTTCGACATAGGGGAGATCGTCGAGGCGGGTGATGGTGGCTTTGTGGCCATCCAGGTCGAAGGAAGCACCCTCGCGGAGCGGCTCGGCCTGGGCGAGGAGGGGGAGCAGGGTGAGAATGGCGAGGACGAATGGTTTCATAAGTGATCTCCGAAGTGAGTGATGACGATTTTCGGCTGGGCAGGGGGAAAAGGGAAGGGGATTGCGAAGGCTGAATTGAGAAGGATGAATGTAGAATGCTGGGGGGCGTGGGTTCGTTTGGCGCGAGAAAGCGGCCTGCCGCGGTGGAAACGAGGTTTTTTGGCTTCGTTTGGAAATACGAGACAGGAGAACGGTGACGCAAAGAAACGGAGAAACAGAGAAGCGGAGAGAGGAATGAAGGTGGAGTTCCTCGGTTGACGGGAGTTCGTTTTGCGCGGGCGCTTGTGCAACGGTTGTGGTGGAAATGGGGATGGGATTGTCGCGATGTGTTTCGGTTTCGCGCCAACCACCGGCTTCGGCAATCAGCCACCCCTCCACCTTGATAAGCAGACCGTATGTGGCGGGCCGGGCGGCCTCAAGGAGGAGTACCAAAAATTCTGGAGGTGCTGACGCGGGTGCAAATTCCGATGGCTTGGCCGCGCACCTCCAGAATTTTTCGCTGCGCGTCCTTGAAGATCGCCCGTCCCGCCACAGGATGCGCTGCTTATGAAGGTGGAGGGGTTAGTGTGTTGAGGGGTAGGAGGGGGCCTCTGGAATGGAAGCGAAGCACACGCCGGAGTACAACTACGAGCGCAAATTCCCAATGCCCGCGCCGTCAAACATCCTCGTGCATTTCGAACAAGGCGAACCACCCATCCATTGCGACTCCATCGCCGCCTTGGATGCGGTTTTGGATCGCCTCCACGCTGCGGAGCTGGACCGGCTGGCGAAAGATGCAGACCAATGCCCGTTACAGGTGTCGATCGAGTTCGACCAGTATGCGGTCATGACCGGACTTGGGTCTGCACTGACCTTTGTGACGGTCGGGACCGAAGACGACTGGTATTACGCGCTGGGCGATTCGGACGCCGAAGAGCCGAAAGAGATGTTCTGCGGACCCAATCAGGATACGTATTGGGCACCCAGGAATCTTATTCCATTAGCAGTTGCTCGCGACGCCATTCGATATTTCATGGAGCATCAGCGGCCCTCGCCCACATTGGAATGGGAGAATTGAACCGTTTGCAGGCTTAAAGCGCGATTCTGAGCAGGAGCCATTGGGGCATTCGCCATTGAAGATCTCCAACTTGCAGCTTGCGATTTCTGGGGCGCGGAATTATTGAATCGAAAATGGGCGATTCCCTGCTTACTCATCTGCAAAAGGCTGCGGGCGAAGGTTCCGCGGAACCGTGGAATGAGGATTATCTTCCTTACTATTTCCAGCGGTTCCGTCCGCGGGGCGAGGGTATCAAAGCAGCGCTTTCAATTGTGCCAAACGCGAAGGCCTATGTTGCACGTTTGCTGCCGATTTATGAAGCTACCAACCATCCGGGATGGGAAAACGAGATGTACTTTGTCGTCCGCCAACCGATTGCCGCGAAGGCAGCCGAAGTGGTCGCACTCGGTGATGCATTCCTGGCAAATCTTCGGCTGCTTGCCGACGTAGATGAAGAGTTCTCCGCCTATCTCAACTCTGTCAAAGGTGCTCGACTGCTCACCAACGGAAAGCTGGATCGAACGTCCGATGACCACACGCTCGTATACGAAGCGGTAGGCGATTTCTTCGGGTTTCTGTCGAATGAAGAGGATATTATTCCAAAACTCTACGAAGCATATTACACCATCGCCTGCGACCCGGATTTGACACGGTATTTGCAATGGCCGTATTTCAAAGAACTACGCCGTGTGGATATCTTTGAACCATACTTTCAACTTTGGCGGCGCGGATATAGCTACGAGTTCAGGGGGGATGCTTTGTTGTTGGCTAGACGTTAATCTGGATTCTGATTCGGTCTTGCGCGGAAGTCCCGCCCGCTGAAGCGGGGCTCGCCGGGGGCGCGGCAGGAGGGGAAATTGGGTGAGAGAAGTTTGGGATTGATGAGTTGGTGAGAGAGAATGCGGAGCGTATGCCGATTGATGGGATGACGATTGGGTTTTATGTGGGGGTGTTGGTGGCGCTTTGGATTTTGTATTATTCGATTGCGGGGTTTCGGGGGCCGCGGTTGCGGTATGCGGCGGTGGCGGAGGGGCCGCGGTGCCAGGGGTGCGGGTATATTTTGTACGAGGGCGGCGGGGAGAATTGTCCGGAGTGTGGGGAGCGGATTGTGTCGGATCGGCGGATACTGGAGAGGCCTGCGCCGCCAACGCCGCCGGTGGCGATGGCGCTGGGGATTGCGGTGGTGTTGTTTCCGGTAGTGGTTGCAGTGGGGTATCCGGTTGCGGCGGCGTTGGATCAGGTGTGGCGCGGAGAAACGGGATGGTGGATAAAAACTTCTGAAGGCTTCATTATAATTTCGGCGACGGTGGAAGGGCGAGGCGCGAACCGTAGGACTGACGGCATTGAACTGCACGTGCAAAAGCCGAGCGGCATGCGGGACTTTTGGGTTGACCCGACGTATCGCAGGATTTGGCTACCAAAATCGGGTCCTGTCGCCATTAATCGCGCAGGTATTCTTCACGCACGCGGAATTGAACTGAGCGGTGCGAATGCGTACGAGATTGCCGAGGCTGATGAAGTGGTGAGGGATATCGACTTAATGATTAATAACCAATGGAATGATTCGTACTTTGGGTGGGACAGGAAGGGGCGGTATTTACTCGATCCGGATGATAGATATGGCCCGTTTTTCTGGCTGCCGAGTTATGCGGGGGCGTGTGTGCCGGTATGGCTAATTGTGTCGGTGGTCTTCGGGTGGCGGTTATTCAGGCGGTATCGGCGGCGGATGATGGCACATCGGGAGAAATGGATGAGCGCCGCATCATAAACCATACAAATCGCCGGGAATTTCGGCAGAATGCTGACATTCAGCAGGTATATTGTCGGGGAACCCTGTCCCTTTTGGCGGAAGGCGGCCAATATGGGGTGGGCGATTCAACGGAGCGGAGCAATGGGTCAATTTGCGAATGAAATGGAAGCGTTGGAAACCAGGCGGTTGTTGTCGGCGGCGATTCAGGTGCGGGATGGGACGCTGATTGTCATGGGGACGCCTCGGGGGGACGAGATTGTGGTGAGCAATATTCATGCGGATGGGGCGATTCCGGTGGATGAGGGGAAGCCGATTTTTGTGACGATCAATGGGCGGGAGCGGAAGTTGGATGGGAGTAAGATTCGGCGCGTGCGGGTCATTGCGGGCGGGGGGGGTGATCGGGTGGTGATGAGCGAAACGGTGAATGAGTTGGTGAAGGTAGCTCAGGGGTTGCCTGCGACGATTCTGGGCGGAGAGGGTAATGACACGATTACTGGCGGCTCGGCTGCGGATTCGATTTCGGGCGGGGGAAAG
>JADMIO011432745.1_pt1 | contig 84803 bp, 72 predicted proteins | sample 8958161 | NCBI WGS metagenome assembly JADMIO01 (sample SAMN16585339, study PRJNA669376) | soil metagenome | isolation source: Crop rotation soil | place: USA: Cullars Rotation, Alabama | collected 2011 | reverse complement strand
GCCGCGACTTCAAGTCACGTGAATTCCAAGCTTCGGATCCCACTGTGCTGGAAAGTCGGTCAGTCCCTGTTGGGCAACCGATGAAATAAACATAAACGGAATTCCTTTTATTTCTTTCTTTAACTGAGCTGTCAGTTCGGCTTTTAATTCATCATCCAGCATATCGCATTTGGACACTACCAAAAGCTTGTCCTTATCGAGCATTTCCGGATTGTAACGACGTAATTCATCCAACAGGATTTCGTATTCCTTTTTGATATCGTCGGCATCGGCAGGAACCAAAAACAACAATGTTGAATTACGTTCGATATGTCTCAGGAAATAATGGCCCAAGCCTTTTCCTTCAGCTGCTCCTTCAATAATTCCCGGAATATCCGCCATAATAAACGACTTGAATTCGCGGTAGGCTACTATTCCCAGATTAGGTTTTAAAGTCGTAAACGGATAGTCGGCAATCTTTGGCTTTGCAGACGTCAGCACTGAAAGTAAAGTTGATTTCCCTGCATTTGGAAAGCCTACCAGACCAACATCGGCAAGAACCTTTAATTCGAGAATAACGTCAAGTTCTTCAGGTGGCATTCCCGGTTGGGCGTAACGCGGCGTCTGGTTAGTTGAACTTCTGAAATTCCAGTTTCCTAAACCGCCTTTTCCGCCTTTTACCAATATTCTTTCTTCGCCGTGTTCGGTGATTTCAAAAAGGATTTCATCTGTTTCCTTATCGCGGACTACAGTTCCTAATGGTACTTCAATCATTTTATCCTCACCATCATGACCGGTACTGCGGGAACTTCCTCCATCACCACCGTGACCGGCTTTGATATGACGTGCAAATTTTAAGTGAAACAACGTCCAAAGACTTTTGTTTCCTTTAAGGATAACGTGCCCTCCGCGACCACCATCTCCACCATCAGGGCCGCCTTTTTCAATAAACTTCTCTCTGTGAAGATGCGATGAACCCTTTCCTCCCTTTCCGGAAGAAACATATATTTTTACGTAGTCTACGAAATTTCCCTCTGTCATGATTCTATCTTCTTTATTATATGGACATTGTTTTGAAATGGTTCCGAATGTCCACCGGACATTCTCCTCTTAATATCAAATCCTCAGTCATATTGTTATTCTTTAATTGCTCTTACAAGCACCTTATCAATCTTTGCACCATCCATGTCGATGACTTCCAATTCAAATTTGTTCCAAACCAATGTTTCCCCTGTTGTCGGAATCTTACCCATTTCGGTCATGATCAGTCCGCTGACAGTAGTTACCTCGTAATCTGTTGTCAACTCATCCATATCGAAAAACGTAAGGAAGTCGTGCAGTGAATATAATCCGTCAACAAGCCAGGTTCCATCCTCTCGGGCAATCAGTTGGTATTCATCTTCATCAAAATCGGCTGCATCACCAACCAAAGCTTCCAGAATGTCATTCAGTGTAATTATTCCCTGGAAAACTCCGTACTCGTCCGTTACAAAAGCATAATGCACTTTTGATTTCTTGAAATTTTCCAATGCTTTGTATGCCGATGTATGTTCAATCATATACACCGGATCTTTGGTGATTGACTTCAGACTGAACTTTCCTTTTTCAAAATTGGCAAACAAATCCTTCAACAGCACAATTCCCTCAACATCATCCATATTATTGTCCTTGCAGACCGGATAAACCGAATGCAGTTCTTCAAGAACTTTCGCCTTTAATTCTTCAACGGTATCATCTAATGAAAGATAGACAATTGACTGTCGGTGCGTCATCAGTGAATTGATTTTTCTGTCACCAATGTGGAAAACGCGCTCCACGATATCCTGTTCGATTTCCTGAACTTCACCGCCTTCGGTTCCTTCCTTGATGATTGCCTTGATTTCCTCTTCCGTTACCTTTCCGTCAGCAGTTGGCCTTATCTTCAGTACTTTCAAAATTCCTTCTGTAGAAATTGTCAGTAGCCAGATGAAGGGCGCTGTAACTATTGAAACCACTTTCATTGGAACCGCTACTGCTTTTGCGATCGCTTCGGGGTAATTCAGTCCGATTCTTTTTGGCAGCAATTCGCCTAAAACCAAAGAAAAGAATGTCAAAGCGACAACCACGATTCCGACAGAAATACTGTCTGCATAAGGCTTTAACGAAACAAAACCTTCAACAAATGTCCTTACGTCAGTGGTAATTTTTTCACCTGAATATATACCGGTCAGAATCCCGATAAGGGTGATTCCAATCTGAACTGTAGAAAGAAATTTATTTGGTGAATTGGCTAAGTCTAGTGCAACTTTGGCGTTGGTATTTCCTTTTTTCGCTGCAGTTTCCAAACGATTTTTACGTGCCGAAATCAATGCGATTTCTGACATGGAGAAAACACCGTTAAGCAGTATCAAAAAAAGTATTATGAGTATTTCCATTTTTGTCAGGAGTTAGGAATGCCTAACCAAACTGTAATATTAAAATTTATCAAAAACGCTGTTCAGCCTTTGTGTTACTTCGTCAATGGTTCCGATTCCGTCAACCGCGTGGAATTTTCCCTGCTTAGCATAATAATTCATTAATGGAGCCGTTTTCTGATTGTATTCATCGTAACGGTTTCTGATTTTTTCTTCGTCCTGATCGTCCGGTCTTCCTGAAGTCTTTCCTCTTTCCAACAAACGGGCAACCAAAATATTGTCATCTGCCTCTAAAGCAACTGTAGCTGTTATGTTTTGATTTTTTGATTCCAAAAAAGCATCCAAAGCTACAGCCTGAGCCAATGTTCTTGGAAAACCATCGAATAAGAAACCTGCAGAGTGTGGATTTTTATCCACTTCGCTTTGCAGCATCTGAATCGTCACTTCATCCGGAACCAAATCACCTTTATCCATGTAGGTTTTGGCAAGTTTCCCTAAATCGGTATCGTTTTTAATATTATATCTGAAAATATCTCCGGTTGAAAGATGTGTCAGGTTGTATTTTTCTTTTAAAAATTCAGCTTGTGTGCCTTTTCCAGCACCTGGTTTTCCGAAAAGAACGATGTTAATCATTGTATTGGTTTTGAAAATTTTATTATTGTGCTAATTGATAAATATCCGGTAAATTCCTTCCCAGGCCGTCATAGTCTAAGCCATATCCGACGATGAATTTATTTGGAATCCGGATACCAACATAATCTATTTTGATGTCTTTTTTATAAGCTTCGGGTTTGAAAAACAAGGTGGCGATTTTTAAATGCTTTACCTTTTTCTGTTTGAAAATAGCTTTTAACTCCTCCACTGTATTTCCAGTATCAACAATATCCTCAACGATAACAACAGTTCTGCCTTCCAAATCCTGATTCAATCCAATCAGTTGTTTTACATCATTGGTAGTTGAAGTTCCTTCATACGATGCCATTTTCACAAAACTTACTTCACACATTCCGCGATACTGTTTCATCAAATCAGACAATATCATGAAGGCTCCGTTTAAAACCCCAATAAAAACAGGCACTTCATCAAAAAAATCATCATCCATTTGTTTAGCCATATTTTTGATTGCAAAATCAATTTCATCAGAAGAAATGAATGGCTCGAAGGTTTTGTCGTGAAGATGTATCATTATTTTGGTATTTAAAATAAGGTGCAAAGATAAGAACTTGAAAGTTAGAAGTTAGGACTTAGAAGTGAAAAATCTGAAATAAAATGTATTTTTTATATTTACAGAATGGATGCAACTTTCTTCAATCGCCTTTCCAATAGCAACGCCAGCACGAATTGCCGCAACGGCATTCGCGATTTTGTTTTGGAAAATCCCAGTTATTTGAATGATGTGATAGCATTTGGAACAGATTTGACCAACAAAAACCAATACAAGGGCGTGTGGATTATCGAAATGCTTGCCGAAACACATCCTGAATTATTGTTTCCTTACATAAATCAGATTGCAGACGTCGCCTCTAAATACAAACACGAATCGGCAATCAGAGGCATTTCGCGTGCTATCAATTTCCTAACCCAATCCAAAAAAATTTCCCTGACTGAAGAACAACAGGAAAAATTCATCGAAATCTGTTTAGATAGATTGATTGGTGATGATAAAGTGGCTCCCAAAGCTTTTTGCATGTACGCCTTAGGTCATTTTGCCAAAAAGCACGATTGGTTAAAGGAAGAATTGCAGAATATTATCAATAAAGATTTTCCAGATCAGTCGGCAGGTTATAAAGCTGCGGCAAGGGAAGTTTTAAGAAAAATATAACGCTTTTTTTTGAATCTGATGTAGTATATTTGTGCCAACTACTACAACTACTACGAATGAACTATTTCTCTTCCGATTTCAAACTGGGAATCCTCGGTGGCGGACAGTTAGGCAAAATGCTTCTGGCCGAAACCCGAAAATTCGATATTCAAACCTATGTTTTCGATCCAAGTATGGATGCGCCATGTCAATTTGGTGCGACTCATTTCTTTATTGGCGATTTGATGGATTTTGATACGGTTTATGAATTTGGCAAAAAAGTCGATCTGCTTACCATCGAAATTGAAAATATCAATCTTGATGCTTTGGATAAATTAGAAGCAGAAGGTTTGAAAGTATTTCCATCTCCTAAAACTTTAAGATTAATTCAAAACAAAGGTGTCCAGAAAGACTTTTATGTCGAGAACCAAATTCCGACAGCTGCCTTTAAAAGATTCAGCAACCTGAACAAACTGCGTTCCGAAATCGAAAATGGCTTAATCGAAGTGCCTTTTGTATGGAAATGCGCCCAGTTTGGTTACGATGGAAACGGAGTAAAGATTGTGCGTTCTATTGATGATATTGAAACCCTACCCAATGTGGAGTGCATTGCAGAGCAAATGGTTCCGTTCAAAAACGAGTTGGCCGTAATCGTAGCGCGTTCAGCTTCAGGAGAAGTCAAAGCATATCCGGTTGTAGAAATGGAATTCCATCCCGAAGCCAATCAGGTAGAATATGTAATCTGCCCGGCACGTATCGATTTCAGCATTGCCAAAAAAGCGAATAAGATTGCCCTTCAGGTTTCTAAAGCCTACAATCATGTTGGTTTATTAGCTGTAGAAATGTTTCAAACGCATGATGAAGGAATTTTGGTTAATGAAGTGGCGCCGCGACCACACAACTCAGGGCATTATAGTATCGAAGCAAGTTATACTTCGCAGTTTGAAAACCATCTGCGTGCGATTTTGGGCTTACCTTTGGGAAGCACCGCGAGTAAAGTTGCAGGAATTATGGTAAATTTGGTCGGTGCAGAAGGGTTTACCGGAAGTGTTGTTTATGAAAACATTGATAAGATCATGGCAATTGATGGTGTGACGCCACACATTTATGGCAAAAAAGAAACACGTCCTTTCCGCAAAATGGGGCATGTAACCATTGTCAACGAAAACATGAATGAAGCCCGCAGAATTGCTGAAGAAGTAAAAAATACAATCAGGGTAATATCCAATTAAATGAAAAAAATAGCTCTCTCTGCCTGTTTATTATTTGTTGCCGCATTAATTGAATCCTGCAGCTATGGCTATAATGTGATTCAGAATTTTACGCCTCTCGATACAACCGTAAAAACCATAACTTGTGAAACTCCACCTCAAAATGTTGAATTGGTTTTTGAAAGTGAAAAAGTTACCTTTGACTATGAAAAAATAGGTGTAATTGAAGTGCAGGGTGAATGGACTTCAAAGGATTCAGAAATCCTCGAAAAGATAAAGACATTAGCAAAAAATAATTGTTGTGATGCAATTATCAGCCTTAAGAGAGATCGTTCCAACAGGGATGCCGGAATGATTTTCACATCGGAGTACGACCATCATTATGCGGCCATAATCTATCATGGAATCGCCGTAAGAAAGAAACCTGCAACACAGGCAAACGAAACACAAAACCAACAGCAATAATGAGCAAAGTAGCCATCATCATGGGAAGTCAAAGTGACCTGCCGGTAATGCAGGAAGCAATCGACATCCTGAAAAGTTTTGACATCGAAACTGAAGTGGATATCGTTTCGGCACATAGAACGCCCGAAAAACTATTTGATTTCAGTAAAAAAGCACATAGCCGCGGAATTTCGGTAATTATTGCCGGTGCAGGTGGTGCAGCACATTTACCTGGAATGGTTGCCTCAATGTCGCCACTTCCCGTTATTGGAGTTCCGGTAAAATCAAGTAATTCCATCGATGGATGGGATTCGGTTTTGTCAATTCTGCAAATGCCCGGTGGAGTTCCTGTAGCAACGGTTGCACTAAACGGTGCCAAAAATGCCGGAATACTGGCGGCACAAATCATCGGAAGTCACGATAAACTGGTACTTGACAAAATCATCGTTTACAAAGAAAGCCTAAAAGACGCTGTCAATAAGTCGTCCAATGAAATGAAAAAGTAATTTTTGGAGCTAATTCCCGCTGTCCGCGCTACATGGTAGCCTGCTTCCATCGGGGCTAGCTGAATATTTAGAATAACGCACATGAAAACCTTAACAGAAAAATTTCAAACCAAACATAACACGGCGCCTTTCAGCCACATTAAATTAGAGGATTATCAGCCTGCTTTCGAAGAAAACATTGCCAAAGCAAGAGCCGAAGTTGATACTATTACCAACAACCCAGAAGCTCCAACTTTTGAAAACACCATCGAGGCACTTGACTATTCCGGTGAAGCTTTAGACAGGTTGTCTTCTATTTTCTTTAATCTGAATTCAGCTGAAACCAGTGACGAAATGCAGAAAATAGCTCAGGATGTCTCGCCTTTGCTTACTGCCTTCAGTAATGATATAGCTTTAAACGAAGAATTGTTCAAACGCGTAAAAGCTGTTTATGAGCAAAAAGACAAACTGAATTTGTCTACGGAACAAGCAACCTTATTAGACAAAAAATTCAAAAGCTTTTCAAGAAACGGAGCTCTTTTATCTGATGATAAAAAAGCAAGACTGCGCGAAATCGATACGGATTTGGCCAAACTAAAACTGACTTATGGCGAAAATGTTCTCGCAGAAACCAATAATTATCATCTGCACATTACTGATGCAATGAATTTAAAAGGTTTGCCCGAAGGAACTATTGAAGCTGCTGCGACTTTAGCAAAATCAAAAAACCTGGAAGGCTGGGTTTTCACTTTGGATTATCCAAGTTATATTCCTTTCGTGACTTACGCAGACAATCGCGAACTTCGAAAGGAAATGGCAATTGCCAACGGCAAAAAGGCTTTCCAGAATAATGAATTCGACAATCAGGAAATTACTTTGAAGATTGCCAAACTTCGTTTTGAACGCGCTAATCTGTTAGGCTATAAAACACATTCCGATTTTGTTCTGGAAGAAAGAATGGCGCAAACTCCCGAAAAAGTAAAATCATTTCTGAATGATTTACTGGCAAAAGCCAAACCCGCATCCGAAAAGGAATTTGCCGAATTAACTGCTTTCGCCAAAGAACTGGACGGAATCGACCAATTGGAAAAATGGGACGGTGCTTACTATTCCGAAAAACTAAAACAAAAACTTTTCGACTTTGATGACGAAAAACTAAAGCCGTATTTCAAATTGGAAAATGTCCTGAACGGAGCGTTTACTGTTGCTGAAAAATTATTCGGAATCACATTCAAGGAAGTTTTCGACATTGATAAATACCACGAAGACGTTCAGACTTTTGAAGTTTTAGACTTCGAAGGAAAACTGGTTGCGATTTTCTACGCCGATTTTTTCCCAAGAAAAGGTAAACGAAACGGCGCCTGGATGACGTCCTTCAAGCCACAATATGTCAAAGATGGCATTAACGAAAGACCTCACGTGTCAATCGTCTGCAACTTTACGCCACCAACCGAAAGCAAGCCTTCGCTCCTAACCTTTAATGAAGTAACCACTTTGTTCCATGAGTTCGGACACGCATTGCACGGAATGTTGGCGAATACAACCTATCCAAGTTTATCGGGAACTTCAGTTTATTGGGATTTTGTCGAACTGCCAAGCCAGGTTATGGAAAATTGGTGCTATGAGCCGGAAGCATTGGCTTTGTTTGCCAAACATTATGAAACCGGAGAAATCATTCCACAGGAATTTGTCAATAAAATTAAGGAAAGTGCCAGCTTTTTGGAAGGCATGGCAACCTTGCGCCAATTGAGTTTCGGAATTTTGGATATGGCTTTTCACAGCAACAATCCGAATGAAATTAATGATGTAAAAGCATTCGAAAAGAAAGCATTTGAAGGCACGAGCTTATATCCGGACGTTGAGGAAAACTGCATGAGCGTTTCGTTTTCGCATATTTTCCAGGGCGGATATTCTTCAGGCTATTACAGCTACAAATGGGCTGAAGTTTTAGATGCTGATGCATTTGCTTACTTTCAGGAGAAAGGGATTTTCAATAAGGAAGTTGCAACGAAATTTAAGGAAAATGTATTATCAAAAGGTGGGACAGAACTGCCAATGGAATTATACAAACGTTTCCGCGGACAGGAACCAAAACCCGAAGCTTTGCTGAAACGGGCAGGATTGATTTAATACAAGGAAACATGAACATATTAATCCCAAACGGGCTTATTATACTAAGTGGCTGTGGCCAAATATTCACAGCTTTAGTTTATCCATACATTCGCCACCATGTTTTTGATTGGTATAATGATGTCAAACAGCTTAAACCGCTAAATCAGGAAATCTGCAAAACATACGGTCGGTATATTCAGGGATTGAATTTTTCATTTGGATTAATTGCAATACTGTTTACGAATGAATTAAAGGAACAATCAGCGTTAGCGGTAGCTTTAACTGGTTTGATTGCCGCCTATTGGGTTGGAAAAGTGGCAACCCAAATTGCCTATTATCCAATGTATCAAATTCCACAGCGAAAGCTTTTTAAAATCGGAAGTTATGGGATGAATACATTGTTTGTGCTGTTTGCAGTTGTGAATACAATTCTTTTCATCCATAACTTAATTGGATATTACAAATTATAGAATGACTACGATTCATCTCACAACCAAAATAAATGCTCCAATACAAAAGATTTTCGACTTAAACCGAAATATAGATATCCATAAATTATCCATTTCAAAATCGAATGAAACTGCTATTGACGGAGTCACATCCGGATTAATCAATCTGAATGAAACTGTCACCTGGAAAGGAAAGCATTTTGGATTTTATCAAACGCATAAAAGCCTGATCACGGCAATGGAAACTCCAAATTATTTTGTTGATGAAATGATTGAAGGCCGATTTAAAAGCTTTACACACATGCATACTTTTACACATGAAAATGGAATTGTAATTATGAAAGATGTGATTGAGTATGAAACTCCTTTTGGAATATTCGGAAAGTTATTCGATAAATTGATTTTGAAGAATTACTTAACCAATCTGATTTCGGAAAGAAATGAATTTGTTAAAAAATTAGCCGAGAATCAAGACTAATAAAACCCACCATATTATCGGTATCGCTTCTACCCAAAAGGAGCTGTAGTATTTGGATCTTTCTTCGTTGGCAAAAAGTAAAAAAAGTAAAACCGTAAAGGCAACGCCTAATCTTAGAAACAAATTCGGGAAACTAAAACTGGTTTGAAAAAAGCACAACAGTATAAAAATCAGCAATAAAACCGAACCCACCACTTTTGTCTGTTCCACTCCAATCTGCTGAGGCACCGTTTTTAAATTCGGATCATCAATTCTTAAATCGATAATTTCAAAAATCAGGATCAGCACAAAAATCAGCAAATACCGCTGAATTCCAATTACAATAATATCAGCATCAATAGGAATTCCCGCATTGACTACCGGCAAAAACAAGGTCACGCCAATCCAGCAAAGCGCTACTATATAAATCTTTATCCCAGCCCAATTCCGTGCATTTTTCCTGTTTGGAAAAAAGGGTAAAGTGTATAGCATGGTCAGTATCAAAAAGGCAAACGCTACTATTTTGGTAATTCGTTCCAATCGGAAAAAATAATATCCTGTTGCCAACAAGGAAAGGAAACTTAAAATCGCAATCAGCTTTAATTGGGTTCGCATTTCCAACTTTTGCGTTCTCGCCAAAGCATCATATTTTACAAAATTGTAGCCTACAATTGTTCCGAAAAAAGCAAATAGTGCAGGCACTTCAATAGCATCTATAGCACATAAATATCCCGTCATTCTAACCAATGCATAAACCGACAGCGCAACATGGATGCTGCCGGCGATATAAAAGTCGAGAAGCCTTCTTAAGAGAGTCATTACGCAAAACTAATCAATATGTTAATAAAGGGTGCTTTTAGTTGAAAAAATCCTAAAATTTACAATCCTTTTAACCTTAAATTTAGACATTAATAATTACTTTTGTTGGCGTTAAAAACAACACACTTTACACTAAAGAACAGACTATTTAATGAGAACAGACGCTTTTGCATTACGCCACATAGGTCCACGTGAGAAAGACCTAAACCACATGTTCAAAACCATTGGGGTTGACAGTTTTGAGCAACTGATTTACGAAACGATTCCGGATGATATCCGTTTGAAAAGCGACCTGAATCTGGATGCTCCGTTAACCGAATATGAATACTCGCAGCACATACACGAATTAGGCAAAAAGAATAAGGTTTTCAAATCGTATATCGGTTTGGGGTACCACCCGACTATTGTTCCGGCGGTTATCCAAAGAAATATTTTTGAAAACCCGGGCTGGTATACTGCCTATACGCCTTACCAGGCAGAAATTGCTCAGGGAAGACTGGAAGCAATCCTGAATTTCCAAACCACGGTAATCGAACTGACAGGAATGGAAATCGCCAATGCTTCCTTGTTAGACGAAGGAACAGCTGCAGCAGAAGCTATGGCACTGTTGTTTGATGTCCGTTCGCGTGACCAGAAGAAAAACAATACCAATAAATTCTTCGTTTCTGAAGAAATATTACCACAAACCCTATCAATCCTACAAACGCGTTCTACACCGCTAAACATCGAATTGGTAATAGGAAATCATGAGAATTTTGATTTCTCTACGGATTTCTTTGGGGCAATTTTACAATATCCGGGTAAATATGGCCAGGTAAATGACTATGCCGGATTCATCGCAAAAGCGGCAGAAAATGAAATCAAGGTTGCCGTTGCTGCTGACATTTTATCGTTAGCCAAATTAACTTCGCCAGGTGAAATGGGCGCTGCTGTTGTAGTAGGAACTACACAGCGCTTCGGAATCCCAATGGGTTACGGCGGACCGCATGCTGCGTTCTTTGCTACAAAAGAGGAATACAAACGCTCAATGCCGGGAAGGATTATCGGTGTTTCCATTGATGCCAACGGAAACCGTGCCTTACGCATGGCTTTGGGCACCCGCGAGCAGCATATCAAACGCGAAAAAGCAACGTCTAACATTTGCACCGCTCAGGTTTTACTTGCGGTTATGGCGGGAATGTACGCGGTATATCACGGACCAAAAGGCCTAAAATATATTGCCGATAAAGTACATGCCTCGGCAGTAACTTTAGCAGATGCTTTGAATAAATTAGGCGTATACCAAACGAATACTGCTTTCTTCGATACGATTTCGGTAAAGGCTGATTCCAATAAGGTAAAAGCAATCGCGGAGAGAAATGAAGTGAATTTCTTTTATGCCGACGCAGAAACGATATCCATTTCGTTAAACGAAACAACTTCTCTTGCGGACATCAATCAGGTGATTGCCATATTTGCTGAAGCTACCGGAAAAGAAGCTTTCAAAGTAACCGAAAGAAACTACAACAACAATTTACCGGCTTCACTGGAAAGAACTTCAGACTTCTTAACGCATGAAGTATTCAACAACCATCATTCTGAATCCCAGTTGATGCGTTATATCAAAAAATTAGAGCGTAAGGATTTGTCATTGAACCACTCAATGATTTCTTTAGGCTCATGTACAATGAAATTAAATGCTGCGGCAGAAATGCTGCCATTGTCAATGCCCAACTGGAACAGCATCCACCCATTTGCTCCTATCGAGCAGGCAGAAGGATATATTACCATGCTGAAAAGATTAGAGCAGCAATTAAATGTGGTGACCGGATTTAAAGGCACAACATTACAGCCTAACTCTGGCGCGCAGGGAGAATACGCAGGACTGATGGCCATCCGTGCCTATCACTTATCCCGTGGTGACAATCACCGAAATGTATGTCTGATTCCATCATCGGCTCACGGAACCAATCCGGCTTCGGCAGCAATGGCGGGCATGCAGATTATCGTGACCAAAACAATGGAAAACGGTAATATCGACGTAGAGGATTTAAGGGCAAGAGCAATCGAGCACAAAGACAATCTTTCCTGCCTGATGGTGACCTATCCTTCTACCCACGGTGTTTTTGAAAGTGCCATCTGCGAAATCACAAAAATCATCCACGATAACGGTGGTTTAGTATATATGGATGGTGCCAATATGAATGCACAGGTAGGCTTGACCAATCCGGCAACCATTGGTGCCGATGTGTGTCACTTAAACTTACATAAGACGTTTGCCATCCCTCATGGTGGCGGTGGGCCTGGTGTTGGACCTATCTGCGTCAACGAAAAACTGGTGCCGTTTTTACCAACAAACCCTGTAATCAATGTGGGAGGAGAAAAAGCCATTACAGCTATTTCTTCAGCGCCTTACGGCTCGGCTTTGGTTTGCCTCATTTCGTACGGATACATCACGATGCTGGGTGCAGAAGGCTTGAAAAGCTCAACACAACACGCCATCCTGAATGCCAATTACATCAAAACAAGACTGGAAGATCATTACCCAATTTTGTACACCGGTGAAGTAGGACGCGCTGCCCACGAAATGATACTGGATTGCCGTTCGTTCAAACAGAACGGAATTGAAGTAACCGATATCGCAAAGCGTTTGATGGACTACGGTTTCCACGCACCAACGGTTTCTTTCCCTGTGGCTGGAACCTTAATGGTAGAGCCAACAGAATCAGAGGATTTAGCCGAATTGGATCGTTTTTGTGATGCGATGATTGCAATCCGTAAAGAGATTGCAGCGTCAACTCCTGAAGACACCAACAACGTTTTGAAAAATGCACCACATACATTGGCAATGCTGACGTCAAACGACTGGAACATGCCGTATACAAGGGAACAGGCAGCGTATCCATTGGAGTACATTGCTGAAAACAAATTCTGGCCAAGCGTACGTCGTGTAGACGATGCATATGGTGACAGGAATTTAATCTGTTCGTGTGCCCCGATTGAAGCATATATGTAAAAGTGATTAGTATAAGTTAAAAGGTTCCGGAAATTCCGGAACCTTTTTTATTCATTAATATTCTACAGTATTTTCATTTGATGAAATTGGGTTCTCATGTCTGGCTGTATCCGGCAAAAACGAAAGTGGAACTTTTTCTTATCTTTATGACCAAATGAGAAAAAAATCCTATTTAGCATTTCTGAACCAGCATATCGGTATTTTATTGTTGCTTATAATGCTTTTTATTGGCATAGTAACATTTGACAGATATGGCGTAAGTTGGGACGAGCCAATGTCAAGGACAAACGGGCTGATTAACTGTGCTTATATTTTCTCAGATGACACCAGGCTCCTAACGTGGCAGGACAGGGATTATGGTGTTGCCTTTGAGGTGCCGTTGGTTGTGATTGAAAAAGCATTAAATTTAAATGACATCCGGCATATCTATTTATTGAGGCATTTAATGACCCATTTGTTTTTTCTGATTAGTGCTCTCTACCTTTTCCTGCTAATTGATTATTTATATAAAAACAAGCTTTTGGCCACAATCGGCTTTTTCTTATTAGTTCTTAATCCGGTCATCTATGCCCATTCTTTTTTCAACAGTAAGGACATTCCCTTTTTATCCATGTTTATTATTTGTTTTTATTACTTCGCAAAAGCATTTGATAAAAAAAACCTCCATAGCTTTATAATATTAGGACTATGCGTCGGGCTATTAATAAACATAAGGATTATGGGAATATTAATGCTTTTAGGAACACTTTTCATATTAATCTTAGATACCGTTAAATCACAGGAAAAGCAGAAACAATTAAAATTAATTTTAGCATTCCTCATTACCTCCTGTCTTACAGTATATGTAACATGGCCATTTTTATGGAATGATCCCCTAAATAATTTTATCTATGCGTTTAAAAACATGGCAAATTTCAGATGGAATAGTTCGGTGTTGTTTAACGGCGATTTAATAAAGGCAACTGAACTTAGCTGGAACTACATCCCCACATGGTTCATTATAACTACACCTATATTTTATCTTATTCTGGGTGTATGTGGTTTCTTATTGTTGCTTTTCAAATTTTTAAAAACTCCATATTCATTTCTGGAAAATTCAATACAAAGGACGAATCTAATCTTTCTGGGTTTGTTCGTTGGACCAATACTGGCTGTTATTTTATTTCACTCTGTATTATATGATGGTTGGAGACAAATGTATTTTATTTATCCCTCCTTTATATTGTTTTGTGTTTATGGGCTTTCGCATCTATTCAAAACACACAGGAAAGTATTCCTGGCATCGTTAGGATTTTTAACTATTACATTTATGTTTATTTCGGCCTATATGATTCGTAATTTTCCTTTGCAAGGTGTTTATTTTAATGAGTCTTTAGCATTTTATCCACCTGAATACCTGCGACAGAGATTTGAAATGGATTATTGGGGTGTTTCCTATAAGCAATCCTTAGAGTATATACTGAAAGTTGACCCGAGCGCTTCCATAAATATAAGCGTAGAAAATGCCCCGGGCGAGAGCAATCTGGAGATATTGCCATCCTCAGAAAGAAAAAGGTTTAAAATCGTCCCAAGAGAAAACGCTACCTATTATATCACTAATTTCAGATACCATCCTCAGGATTATAGTGAGTACGCTAATTTTAGATTCCATTCATTACAGGTCGAAAAAAATACCGTTAATGAAATTTTTAAATTAAGGTAACAAAATCTTTTTCATTCCAGATAGTGCGGATTTGCTTATGTCGTCACCTCGCTGGTGTAGAATTCGTGTCACTTCTTAAACCACCCCACTAAACATAACCCCCACCGGATTAAACCCTTTGCAATTACAATAATTCTTATCCCCCAGCACCGTTCTGTTATCCCATAACAGCAGTTGTGCCGCTACAATAACACGTGTTCCTGTTGGGAAGGACTGGGTTTCAAGGGCAATAGCAGTAGGAAGGTTTTGTTTTAATTCAAAACCAAATACCTCGGTAACAAAAGCAGTAGTTCCATCAGCAGGGAAACCCAGCACCAGCACAGCCAGCTCTGCTCCCTTATACGGCATCGGCACCAAATGTGACAACACGGGAGCAATCATTACCTCAGGCAGCTGCACCGAACCGCTTTCGGTAATCCCAAAAGGCAATGCCACGGGAAGATAATCCTGTAGTTTACCCGCTGTATGGAATTCAAAGCCCACCAACTCCGTCAAGTCAGCCGAAAACAGCGTCAGGTGTTCCTGATACCCTTGCGGAAAATGAAATGCCTTATGCAGCGCACCCGTCAGCCGCTGGCTTGCATACGGATCAGTCCCCACCTGAAGCAAAGGGCGCAGTGCCTGTCGCACCACTTTCGATTGGGCTACGGCATAACTAAAATTGGAAGCACTCGCACGCGTACCCCTGCTTTGTTTCGGGTCGATGGTGCGGGTTTGTACTATTGTTTTACCATTCAGGTTGCGTACATACAGCGGACCAATCAGTCCCTGCAGTTGCTGCTTGCGTTGTAGTTGTGCCATAATATAGTTGCATTTTAATTAAACCATCCAGCTTATTGGATAACAGTCTGCTTCATAAATTATGCCAATCCTATTCATGGTCTGTTCGCGTTCCTTTCGGGTTGCGTGTGGTATCGGTCCGAATAAAACCCCATTTACATCGGACACACATCGCACACACATCGGACACACATCGGACACACCCCAAAGAAAACCAAAGACGGATAACCTTTTTACGTAAGGTCTCTTAAAGACATTTTTTTACGCCATCAAACTTTGGCAGGCGGGCACCTGCATTTCGAAGATTCCGTAAAATCAAAAGTTGTCTGAGCGTAGCGAGTTTTTTTGATTTAGGAATCAAGCAATAGCAGGTCGCCGAACAGTTTAAGGCTTGACCTTTTGGTTCTTTTGGGTCAAGCCAAAAGAAAATAATGGTAATACGGTTAAAGGAATATGTTATATAGTAAATTTGTACTTCAAATTACAACAATGCACGACATACAGAATCAGGAAGACCTATACCTACTGGTCGATGAGTTTTATAAAAAGCTGCTGGCAGACGAGAGCATCAGCTATATCTTTACCGATGTAGTCAAAATCCATATCGAAGAGCACCTGCCAATCTTAGTGACGTTCTGGTCACAGGCCATCCTCGGAACGGGCGGCTACACCCGAAACCTGACCCAAATCCATTTAGACATTGACGCTAAGGAACATTTGACACCCGAATTATTCACCATTTGGCTGAATCATTTTTATACTACCGTTGACGAAAACTTCAAAGGGGAAAAGGCGGAACAGATAAAAACCCAGGCGTTGAGTATTGCTACAATAATGCAGATAAAAATTTCTCAGAATAAGCGATAAATAATGTGATTTTCACAATTTTAATAATCAATAGCGCTAGTATTCATAATTCAGTTGCTTTTCTTTACATTTTAATAACAATTAATGGCTTTTATTTCTAATTTCGCAATGAAATACAGCATTTATGAATATTAGGATAACGGGCTCGGGAAGTTATATTCCAACAGAAATAGTTTCAAATAAGGATTTTGCAGAACATGTTTTTCTAAACGATGACGGAACTCCTTTTCCACATCCTAATGATGTTGTAGCCGAAAAATTCCTTGAAATCACCGGAATTCAGGAACGTCGTTATGTTACTGATGACTTACTTACTTCGGATATTGCCACGATTGCAGCAAAGAAGGCAATTGAAGATGCCAACATCGATCCCGAAACCCTGGACTATATAATCTTTGCCCACAATTTCGGGAACGTCCGCAAAAATGCTATCCAGACAGATTTGGTTCCAAGCTTAGCCACAAGGGTTAAATATGACCTTAGGATTAAAAATCCTAAATGTGTTGCGTATGACATGCTGTTTGGCTGTCCGGGCTGGGTGGAAGGAGTAATCCAGGCGCAGGCGTTCATCAAAGCCGGAATGGCAAAGAAATGCTTGGTCATTGGTGCCGAAACGCTTTCCCGTGTAGTTGATCTGCATGACAGGGATAGCATGATATACTCTGATGGGGCAGGTGCCACAATTATAGAAGCCACAAATGATGAGGGTGGAATCTTAGCACATGAAACGGCAAGCTTTACCTATGACGAAGCATACTATCTGTATTTTGGTAATTCATTCAATAAAACACATGATCCGGATGTACGCTACATCAAGATGCATGGAAGGAAAATATACGAATTTGCTTTGAGCAATGTTCCAAAAGCCATGAAGGAATGCCTTGATAAAAGTGGTGTCGACATTAGTCAGGTCAAAAAAGTACTGATACATCAGGCAAATGAGAAAATGGATGAAGCCATAATCCATCGCTTCTACAAATTATACGGACAAACACCACCAGACCGAATAATGCCAATGAGCATTCACAAACTCGGAAATTCCAGTGTCGCTACTGTCCCTACCTTGTATGACTCCTTAGTTCGCGGCCAAATCGAAAATCAAAGTCTTAATAAAGGTGATGTCATTCTTTTCGCATCTGTAGGGGCGGGAATGAATGTCAATGCCATCGTTTATAAAATGTAATTTTTAAGGTTTAGGGTTTGTGGTTTCAGGTTTATAGTTAATTTTGCCAACCATAAACTATGAACTTAAAACCATAAACTTTTAAGAATGTACGAGAAGACCTATCCAAGCAAACGCTTCAACCTGACTTTAGCTTTCCTAAAAAAACATATCAATACTTCTGAAACTATTTTTGATTTAGGAGTACCCAATCCATTTTCCAAAATCATGGAAGAGAATGGCTATACTGTAATCAATACAAGAGGTGAAGATTTGGATAATGACCAAACTGCTCTACAGAAAGAAACTTATGATGTCTTTACAGGTTTCGAGATTTTCGAACATTTATTAAATCCTTACACAGTTCTCGAAAACGTTAAATGTGATAAGTTATTAATATCAATTCCATTACGATTATGGTTTTCCCCGGCTTACAGAAGCAGGACGGACAAATGGGACAGGCATTATCACGAATTCGAAGACTGGCAGTTGGATTGGCTTTTGGAAAAAACCGGCTGGAAGATTATCGATAGACAAAGCTTCACTCATCCCGTCAAAAAATTTGGATTCCGTCCGTTATTAAGATATTTTACTCCAAGATATTATATTGTATATGCCGAAAAAGTAAAATAACCTATTTTTTTCATTTTTATCTAAAACCATCTGAATCAGATGGTTTTTTTATATACTTTTTCATAACATATTGATATTCAGAATTGTGAATTTCACATAGCTGTATTTATCTCAAAAACTGTTAAAATTCTATCGAAATGAAATTCTTTTAAGAAATGAATTTTAAGAGTAAAAATTGCTGGATTTTTAAGGAATAGATTTGGAACAATTGTAAGTATTTTATATCGCATATTCCTACTTTTTACAAAAAAACATGCATTTCATCGATTTTATTTGTTCTTTTATCGATAATCTATCTATGTTTGAAGTGTAATAAAAACAAAACATAAACAAAACCCTAAATCTATTATTTATGAAGAAATTATTTACTTTTTCAATGCTGACTGTATTCACTTTTTCTTTCGGTCAAAAACTATTTATTGTTAAATCTGATGAAAAATTCGGAATTATTAACGAGTCCGGTGTAGAGGTAATTCCACCAAAATACAATGCCATTGATGACTTTGATAAAATGCATCCAAATTGGGCAAAAGTAGAATTGGAAAACCTATACGGATTTGTCGACAAAAGCGGTAAAATAGTTGTCGAACCAAAGTATCAGACCATTGACAATTATGATCAGTACAACGAAGGTTGGGCCATGATTATCAAAGATGGCAAATATGGTTTCATGAACGAAGCCGGAAAAGAAATCGTTCCGCCAATGTATGACAAAATCGGAAAATTCGGTGAGTATTCTAAAGAGTGGATACTTGTTGAAAGTCAAGGACTAAAAGGATTCATTGATAAAGAAGGTAACATTGTTGTTCCTGTAAAATATGTAGAAGTGTCCAAATTTGATGATGTGAGAAGAAATTGGGCTTTAGTAAAAAACAGAAAAGAAAAACTTGGATTTATCGACAAAACCGGTAAAGAAGTTATCCCTGTAATTTACGACAATATCGAAGCCTTTACAGGTAAAAAGAAGACTACGGAAGTAGCAAACGCGGATTAGATTGTTTAATTTATAGTTAATTTTTAAAAAAAGGGATTTCTTTACTGAAATCCCTTTTTTGTTTTTCAAATTTATATTTTTACACAATCAAGTTACCTACAATGAACTACTATATTGTCATTCCGTCGCATAACGAAGAAAAATACATTTCACAAACACTGCAGTCGATTATCGAACAAACTGTTTTGCCTAAAAAAGTTGTGGTTGTCAATGATAATTCAACAGATAAGACTGCCGATATCGTTTTGGCTTTCGGCGAAAAAAATGCCTGGATTACATTAGTAAATAAAACTTCAGAAGCCATTCATCTTCCGGGAAGCAAAGTTATTCAGGCATTTCAAAAAGGTTTGGAAACATTGGATGACAATTATAATTTTATTGTAAAAGCGGATGCTGATTTGATTTTCCCATCTGATTATTTTGAAAATATAATTTCCCACTTTAAATCAGATGACAAAATCGGAATGGCTGGCGGATTTGCCTACATCGAAAAAAACGGAGAATGGATTTTGGAAAATCTAACCGACAAAGATCACATTCGTGGCGCTTTCAAAGCCTACAGAAAAGAATGCTTTCAACAAATAGGTGGATTAAAACCCGCCATGGGCTGGGACACTGTCGATGAATTGCTTTGCAAATTTTACGGATGGGAAGTCGTAACCGATGAAAAACTGAAAGTAAAACATTTAAAACCAACCGGAGCTAATTACAATAAGGCCGCACGCTACAAACAAGGCGAAGCTTTTTATAGTTTGGGATATGGATTTTTTATTACTTCAATTGCATCGTTAAAATTAGCTATGCGAAAAGGAAAACCATTGTTGTTTATTGATTATATTAACGGTTTCCGGAAAGCCAAATCTGATAAGAAACCACTTTTTGTAACTGAAGAACAAGCCAGATTTATTAGAAACTATCGTTGGAAAAAGATCAAAGAAAAGCTGTTTTAACGCTAAAAAACTCTTAACTGATAACACAATACTCACAACTTCTCCCTATTTTAGCCAATATTTTTAAAACATGATGCTCGTTCGCTATTTATCGCAAATCGGAAGATATTTTTTGATGCTTGCTGAAATCTTCAGAAAGCCTACAAAATGGTCTGTAATGCGAACATTAATCTTTAAGGAAATTGACGATTTGATTATTGATTCACTTGGAATTGTTGCGTTTATTTCGTTTTTCGTTGGTGGTGTTGTAGCTATTCAGACAGCGCTGAATCTTACCAATCCGTTGATTCCAAAATACCTTATCGGTTTTGCGACAAGACAATCTATTATTCTTGAATTTGCTCCTACATTCATCTCCATAATCATGGCCGGAAAAATGGGTTCGTTTATTACATCAAGTATAGGAACCATGCGTGTCACTGAGCAAATTGATGCGCTTGAAGTAATGGGTGTGAATTCTTTAAATTATCTGGTTTTCCCAAAATTAATTGCTCTTCTACTCTATCCTTTTGTTATTGGAATTGCAATGTTCCTGGGAATTGCAGGTGGATTCATCGCGAGTGTTTATGGTGGTTTTGGAAATAGCACCGATTTTATTAGCGGACTTCAGATGGAATTCATTCCGTTTCATATTACTTATGCATTTATAAAGACTTTTGTCTTCGCACTGATTTTGGCCACAATTCCATCTTTCCATGGATATTATATGAAAGGCGGAGCACTTGAAGTTGGTAAGGCAAGTACTGTATCATTTGTTTGGACATCTGTTACCATAATTTTGGTGAATTATATATTAACGCAATTACTTTTAACCTAATGATAGAAGTAAAAAATGTGGAGAAATCGTTTGGTGGAGTTAAGGTCCTAAAGGGAATCACTACCACTTTTGAGACAGGAAAAACCAACCTTATCATCGGGCAAAGCGGCTCGGGGAAAACGGTTTTGCTTAAAAGCCTACTCGGAATCCACACGCCGGACAAGGGAACTATTGCTTTTGACGGAAGGATTTATACTGATTTAACAGATGCGGAAAAAAGGGAGCTTCGTACCGAAATCGGGATGGTATTTCAGGGAAGCGCATTATTCGACAGTATGACTGTTGAAGAAAATGTCGGTTTCCCATTAAAAATGTTTACCAATAAATCTGCTGCCGAAATTAAGGAACGCGCCAATATTGTAATCAACAGGGTTAACCTGCAAAATGCAAATCTCAAGAAGCCTTCCGAATTATCGGGTGGAATGCAGAAACGTGTCGCGATTGCACGCGCGATTGTAAACAATCCGAAATACCTTTTTTGTGACGAACCCAATTCGGGGCTTGATCCAAAAACATCAATTGTAATTGACAACCTGATTCAGGAAATTACAAAGGAATATAATATTACTACCGTCATCAATACCCATGACATGAACTCGGTAATGGAAATTGGCGAAAAAATTGTTTTTCTTAAAGAAGGAATACTAGCTTGGGAAGGAAGCAAAAAAGAGATTTTCAAAACGGATAACGAAGCTGTTGTCGATTTTGTTTACTCTTCTGAACTGTTCAAAAAAATAAGAAAAGCGCAGAATAAAGGAGAATAATTATCCTCTTCCGACGTAAATCCAACCGTGTTTTTCCTGTCCATTTCTCAATCTCACAAAATAATAATAGGTTGAATCCGGAAGATATCCGCCCTGCATATTTTGTCCGTACCATTGATTGGTGTAATTGCCCTTTTCATACACCAGCCTACCCCATCGACTAAATACCTGAAACAACTCCACGTCATAATTTGTCAAATCAAAACTGTCATTATGCCCATCATTGCCTGGTGTTATTACATTGGGAAAATCACAAAAAGTAGTTGAAACATTTATTGTTTGTGGGAAAAAGCAGCCTTCGATATTGGTAACAATCACACTATAATCTCCTATTGACTGATTGGTAATAATCAAAGGGTTGCTTGTACTGGTAAAATCGTTTGGCCCTGTCCAGGAATAAGTTGCAGTATTCGGGTCAAATGAGCTTCCTTCGGTTGGGATGATTTCGATTTTATATAACCCTGCTTCACATCCTTCTTTATAAGTATAATCCGGTGTAGGTTTAGCACTTACTATAATATTTGACTGTGCCTCACATTGATCTACAATAACCTTAACAGTATATGTGCCTGCATTAGAAGCATTAGCCGTAGTGACAATTGGATTTTGCAAAGATGAAGAAAAATTATTCGGCCCACTCCATTGATAAACTGCACCAACTGTAGGTTCGATTGAAAACTCCAAATCTTCTCCAGGGCAGTAAGGTGTATTGGAATTGATAACAGGTGTATCGACTGCTGATTTTAAGGTGATAGTAACTGTGGCATCATCTATAGCATTACAAAATCCATTTACGGTATATTTAAAGACATAAACTCCTACAGGTAAGCCCATAGGAGGCCAATTACTTCCTACCAGCATTCCACTGGAAGTTATCTCTTCCCATGTTCCTCCTGAATCATAAGTCCCGTTTAAGATTGTAAATAAATCAATGCTCGAACTACTGCCACATATAACTTTAGAGCCGTCTTGTCCGGCATTAGGCAAAGAGCTTGGAGATACTATATAATTAAGGACTCTATCAACACAAGAGTTTGTTGTTGTTGAATAGATTCGAACATGATAAACTCCCGCATCAGCATTTGTAAAAGGGTTAAAAGCCAGCACGTTTGTTGTGCTTAAAATTGTAGTGGTATTATTATCCTTCCACCATTCATAATTTAAAAACGAAAAAGGCTGAATCGAAAGCTGACCATTTGAGCCATTGCATAAATTATTGGCTGTAATTTCTGGCAGTTGCAAAGTATTTATATCAAATAATCTGTTAACAATATTACCACAGGCATCCTGTACCCTGAAATTATAGGTCCCTGGCTGCAAGCCGGCAAACGAATTGGAAGTTCCATTATTAACTAAAAATGGTAGACCATCTTTAGTGGTTATTCTATAATTTAACGGATCGGCACCTGTTGCAATTACAAAGACCTGAGAGCCTCCATTTACACAAGGAATTGAGTATGCGGATATAATTTTCAGATTACCATTATAATCAAATGTTTTGACTGGCTGGACACAAGTTGACAACAAACTGGAACCATTAGAATAATAATTAAACATTGTCAATATTCGGAAAGTACCTGTTGCAGCAATATTGTAGTTGATGGCAGAATTAGTCAAACTATATGAATTTGTAGTATTTGGAATTGAACCGGTAAAGACCACATCAGTTAAAGGATGTGTCCATTGATTGGTTGCTGAATCAAATTTTTGGAGCCAATAAGTCGGTGACTGTCCAATAGTATTGTCCCTAAAATTCATATTCAGATCAAATGAACCACAATTACCATTTACTTCAATACTGCTGTTAACTCCCTGGTGATATCCCGTTAGAGTATAAACTGTAGTTCTTTCCTGGCTACATGCATCCTTAGTATAAAAAGTATAGCTGCCTTCCGGAAAGGAATTCATGTAGAAAATACCATTCGATGCAATATTGAAGGAAACGTCGTAAGGTAAAGTAAATGGGAATGAACTTGGTGCAGCCGTAATTATTACTTTTTGGAAACCCCTATTTGGACTTATTAAAGCTATAGAGTCATAATTATCTCCGCAACCTCTCATTTCAAAAAATGACAAAGGAAGCGAAGAAATATTGGCAACAATTGTGACTTGCCTTGTATAAGTATTGTTACAACTATCTGTGATGAATAAAGTATAATCTCCAGCAGGTAAATTAGGAATCGTTATTGTAGAAGCTCCGGTTGGAGGAATCAGGAAAGAGACATTATAAGGTAATGGTTGATTTAAACTTGCCGGTGCCTGGGTAATAATTATTGAAGTCAACAATGCTCCAATTGAAACAACCTTAATACTTCCAAGAGAATTAGCAGAACAACCTGAGATGTTATTCGGGGTTACAGTTACTGTGAATTCTTTAGGAGGCATAGTAAAAGTATAGCTGTAAGGGTGGCCGCAGACATCTATTCCTTCAATTGTGTATGTTCCCGCAGGAAGCTGCATAAATAGTATTCCCGAACTAATATTACTACTGACATCATAAGGTATTGGCGAGCCTAAATTCGCAGTTGAGCTTGTTATGATTGCTGATGCTATAAATGGTCCAGCAAGTGTATCACGCGGGATCTGGATGTAAGTATTAATATCACAAGTGAGCGGTTCTATTTTAATATCATAAAGCGGCTCAGGCGTAACTACAATAACCTCACAGGTAGCTGTATGATTGCATGCATCTGTAACCTGAATCTCATAAGTTCCGTCAGGAATTTCATTTGCCGGAGTTGAAGTATAACTGGTAGAAGAAGAAGTAAATGGTCCCGGGTGAGTTCCGTTATAAGTAGTTGGATTAAATCCGGCTGGAGCCGAAAGAAAAGTTACGTTGTACGGTGGCAAAAAATTGCATAGGTCTAGTTGAATTGCCTTAACACAATTTCTGTAGGTTTCCTTTCCTCCCAATAATAATTGCAAATCTATTTGATTATCATTTTTAATATAAACATTTCCACAGGCATCAATTACCTTAATGTTATAGGTATAAAGTTGGTCATAATAAAAAGGAATTATATTAGAAACTGAAAGATTATGTAAATCTCCCGAAGTTATTGTTTGATTCTGAATTATTGGAGTTCCGCCGCTAGGGGGAAATACGGTTAGCTGCACAGTTAACGGATAACGGATATTGGTCGTAGAAGTGGAAATAACTGAATAGGAAACAGAGATAGCATTACATGAAACCAAAGGACAATCAGTTACAGGAGTGTTTATTGTCAGATTGGGTGGGTTGGTAAATGTTAATGTATATGTTTGTACCACACCTTCTCCGCAGGCATCATTAACCCTTATGTTATAAGTTCCAACTGAAAGGTTAGTAAAGGTATTAGAAGCCTGTGGAGCAATAGTTGTTGGTCCGGTTATAATCTCATAACTAACAGGATTTCCCGTTAGAACTGTTACATTTATATTTCCGGTATCACAGCTTGTTGCCATACTCGACACCTGATAAGTAAGATAGCTTCTGGCATCCAGAATAGCTACATCCTGCTGCTGGGTGTTACTTAAATTACCTAAAGTTTGTGTAGCAATAACTCTATAACTTCCTGATGCCAAACCACCAAAAGTATTAGCGGATGTAACAGCTATGGAATTAACAACATCTGGCAATCTATAAATCCTGTATATAATTGTTGATCCGGGTGTTGTATTGGAAACATTAAATGATAAAGAACCATTACCTGTGCAGGACTCATCTGTCTTGGTTACCGTTAAAGTAAAATTTGCCAACTGCCCATAAGATGTTTGTGAAAAACACAATAATAGAAAAATTATAGACAGTAGTTTTTTCATGAGTAAAATTTTGACAAACAAATATATACATAATAACTTACACTTATCATTCCAATTATTAAAACCCTGTTTTCAGTTATTATTTCAAATAGTGGGCAAGAACATTTCTGAAAGAACTAGCTTCTATTTAGATAAATCCAACCAGTTTTTGTTTCCTCATCTCCTCCCTGCCCTAATTTAACTACATAATAATAAGTCGAATCCGGCAATAATCCGCCATTCATGTTCTGGCCATGCCATTCATCAAGATAGTCGTTCTTCTCGTATACCTTTCTTCCCCAACGATTGTATATCTCAAGTTTAGCAACATTAAATCCTGCCAAATCAAAGGTATCATTGGAATTATCATTATTGGGTGTAATTACATTTGGAATAAAACAGGTGGTTCTTTCTACTTCAATCGTTCTTGTGGCGTCACACCCATTTTCATTAGTAATCGTTAGTGAATAACTTCCTGTTTGAGCATTAGTGATGATAATTGAATTTTGACTGCTTGTGAAATTATTTGGTCCACTCCAGCTATAGGTAGATAGAGTCTCATCATAAGAGGCATCATTTTCTCTGGTAGCCCATACCTGATATTGCTTATCAACACAATTCTGATTTAATGAAAATACGGGCAAAGGATTGACTTCTACATTAACATTCGAATTACCCGATTGACATCCATTTAAAGAGGCATATACAGTATAAACTCCGCCATTATCAGAGGTAACTGAATTTATAGTTGGATTTTGCGCTGTAGATATAAATCCATTTGGTCCACTCCAATGGTAAGTAGCATTTGCAACCGAAGTTGCATACAAGTTCAAATCATGCGTTTCACAAATATCCGGATCTAATGCTACAACAGGTATACCCGGAATTTCTTTTATAACAATACTAATCCGTGCATCATCCGACTGACCACAAACTCCTGCAACAGTATATCTGAATTGATAGGTTGCATATGAAACATTTGAAGAATTCCAAAGATTATTTGTCAGCATATCACTTGATGTAATTTCGGTCCATGTTCCACCTGAATCAAAATTTCCCGTTAGTAAACCTGATAAATCAATTATTCCCTGTCTGCCGCAATATGAAACCGAATTATCATTTCCGGCATGCGGAACCGCATTATTAATGGATATTGTATAATTCAAGACCTGATTAAGACAGGAATTCGGGTTCCCTGAATATGAAATCCTAACGTAATAAGTTCCGTTATCTGTAGCCGAATTAAAAGAAGTAAAATTCAGCGAATTTGTCGTACTTAAGATTGTTGTAGTATTGCTACCTTTCCACCATTGATAAGTAAGAAAAGAAAAGTTCGGGGCAGTCAGTGAAGCACTCTGACCATTACAGAAATCAGAAGTTGCTGTAATCTGCATCGGATTAGGATTCAAAACTTCAAATAGACTGTTGACACTATTATGACATGCATCTTCAACCTGAAAATTATAGATTGCAGGTGCCAGTCCTGAAAAAAGACTTGAATTTCCATTTTCGACTATAAATGTCTGCCCGTTTCTGAGAGTAATTCTATAAGTCAGTGCCGAATTCCCTTCAGCATTTACAACAACTTCAAAAGTGGAACCGCATGAAATTGAATACACGCTATTGATTTTAGGTCCATCCGAAAAATCAAATTCCTTAATAACTCTAAAACAATCAACTGCGTTTGGATTCCCTGTATCATAAGTACTGATTACTTTCAATATTCGGAAATGGCCTGAATAGGCCAAATTATAATTTATAGAATTATTTGTCAGTTCAAATGAATTTGCTGCAGTTGGAACAGTATTATCTGTATAGGCTATATTCGTTAATGGATGCCCCCAGCCATTGGTCTGTGGGTTATATTTTTGCAGCCAAAATTCAGCGAATTCATTATTGTTACTTAGATGATTCAGGTCGATATTGAATGAACCACAGTTTGGAACAATAACAGCGTTGGTACTTTCCCTATAACCTAATATGGTTACATTAGTCGTGTATGGAGTATTACAGGAATTAGTAGACTGGAAAACATAATTTCCCGGTGGAAGTGAGCCCAAAGTCAATTTGTTCCCGGTTGTTACAATCGAAGTAAGATTTAAAGGTAATTGTGCACCATAAGCCGCAGGTGCTGATGTCAAAGAAATACTCACAAGTTGTCCGGTAATCTGAACCGATCCCAATGCATTTTCGCAACCTTCTAAAACATGAACTACTGGACCTTGTGAATTTGGAGCAATGATAACTGTCAGAACATACGGACTTCCGCATATATCCAGAGCATCAAAAACATAGGTTCCCACCGGCAACTGTACAAAAGCAGCATAATTGGCCGAGTTTATTAAATTGGTATAATCGTGGGGTAACTGATGAACAGTATATGTTGAAGGAGCTGAAGTCATTATCAACTGCGAAATCTCATATACTAAAAGATTACCATTGGTACAATTTACATTATAAACCAAAGTAAATGGCGGTGCAATTTCAACAATTACAACCTGAATGGTAAAAACCTGTATATTACCGCATATATCAGTGGCATTAAAAACATAAGTGCCGGCTATTAAATCACCAACATGTGTTGAATTATTTACTATTGTCGAAGTATAATTGTGTGGCACTGCAACCCCAAAACCTGCAGGAGCTGAAACTAAATTTAATGCCAAAACATTAAAAAAAGTAACCTGTTTGTGCGTACAGTCCTGTGGAAGCAATGTATAACTGGCGGCAACGGAGAGGTTTTGAATAACTCCACTCATATTATATGACGTACCACAGCCATCCGTTATAACCATTGAATAAGTATAGGGCTGATTGGTATAAAAAGGAACTGTCTGAACAAAAACAGAACCGCTATTTATTGTTTGAGTATAATTTATTGAAGGCCCTGTTGGAGGAAAAAGAGTTGTCACCACCTGGATTGGGAATTTAATAACGCCTAAAGGAGGATCAACAACCGAATCAAAATCGAAACCAACATTAACCGTTGTGCAGGAAGCGAGATAAGGACTAAACAAATCAATATCTAAACTTGTATTGGCATGCAATAAAGTAAATGTCTGGACTACTCCTTCATTGCAATTATCATAAACCCTTATTTGATAAACTCCGGCCGGTAAACCCGTAAACGTATTTGAAATCTGTAATGGCCTTGTCACCGGGCCTGAAAGTATTTGGTAATTAACCGGAGTTCCGGCAGTGACATTCACAGTAATCACTCCATCATTACCGCAGACTTCATTGGTTCCGTTTATCTGGTAACTCAAAGGATGAACCAAATCCAAAATCGTTATATCCTGCTGTTGCGAACCACTTTGATTACCTTGAGACTGAGTAGCAACAACCCTGTAATTACCGGCTGTTAATCCTGAAATAGTGGTGGCAGACTGTACAGATACTACTGTGTTTGACGGCATTGAATAAATGGTATAGAGTATTGTTGCCCCCGGAGCAGTATTCGAAACCGAAAAAGTTAAGGAACCGCCAGCAGTACACGTTTCGTCATTTTTAGTAACCGTAAGTGTGAAATTTGAAAGCTGCGCCTGGGCAAACTGCATAAAAAACAAAAAAATCAAAAGTAAGCGCAGTCTCTTGTAAGGCATTTTTATTTGGTTTTAAATAGGAATCACAAGATACTATAAATTTGCTTTATTTGTGTAAAATCTTATTATTTAACATCAAAAAAGGAGCAAATTTTGCTCCTTCATTTTTATAATTTGTTCGCTAATGCCGTAATTCGTTTGATTTCCTGCTCTTTGCTTTTTGGATAAATCATCAGCACATTTTCGTTATCCACAATGATATAATCATCTAATCCATCAACAACTACCAGTTTTTTTGCATCGGAACGAATGATATTATTAGAAGCATTTTCCAAAATCACAGTTGCATTTACAACTGTATTATTATTTTCATCTTTGTCTAACTTTTCGTGAAGTGAACCCCAGGTTCCTAAATCATTCCAATCAAAAGTAGCGGGCAGTACATATACATTTTTTGCCTTTTCCATTACAGCATAATCAATCGAAATGTTTTCTGCCTTTTCATAATTTTCATGAATAAACCGTTTTTCATCAGAAGTATTATAGCTTTCAAAACCCTTCTGAAATAAAGCATTCATCTGTGGCTGAAATTTCTCAAATGCTTCGGAAATGGATTTCGCGCTCCAGATAAAAATCCCGCCATTCCAAAGGAAATTCCCTGCTTCCAAAAATGATTTCGCTGTTTCATAGTCTGGTTTTTCACGAAACTGATTTACTTTCTTAATCGGATTTGCATCAGATTTGTCAAATTCAATATAACCAAATCCCGTATTTGGAAACGTTGGCTGGATTCCCAATGTCATCAATGCATTTTGATTTTGACAAAAGTCAAAACACTGCTGTAAGTTTTTTGAAAATTCATCTTCATCTTCAATCCAATGGTCACTTGGTGCAACGACCATAACTGCATCCGGGTTTTGCTCCTGGATTTTTAGCGATGCATATAAGATGCAGGGCGCTGTATTTCGCATTGCCGGTTCTAATAAAACCTGATCCTGTTTTACCATTGGCAATTGTTCCAAAACCAAATCATTGTAACGTTCGTTAGTCAGAATCAATATGTTTTCTAATGGAATTAACTTTGATAAACGGCTGAATGTTTTTTGAATCAATGTATCTCCCGAACCGAGCATGTCGTGGAATTGCTTTGGAAATTCGGTAGTGCTTACCGGCCAAAATCTTGAGCCAACGCCGCCAGCCATTAATATTGCGTAATAATTTTTATTCATTTTGAGTAAATGAGTTACTGAGTTTTTTTATTATGAACACAAATATATTTATAATAAATAGGATTTGAAGGAATAAAAAGAGTAATCCGACATATGTCAAACATATATTAGCATTCTCTAAATTATCATAAAGCGGAAAGTTTGATACAGGAAAAACCCAGGAATAAGGAAAAAACAATCCGACTATTAAAATTAAAGTTCCATAAATATGAATCTTTGAAAGAATGGTAATTAATTGAATTTTTGCTTTTTCGAATGACCAATAAAAAGTAAAAAGTGTGAACACAATAACGAACATAAAACCATAGAAATGACAATGAGACATAACGTAATAAGTGTCATAGATATTTATGTCTATTATTGAATTGCCACTATGAAAAAGACATAGCAAAACAAATAGTATCGCTAGAAACAAAAGCAGAAAATATGGTTTTCTCTTTAGCATATTAACCCGGTACAATTTCCACCTCAGCATTAGCATTAAACAAATACAACCTTCCTGTTTTTACTTCCAGGCATTCATAACGCTTTACTCTTAAGCCTTTTTTCTGGAAAACCCTTCCATTCTTAATCCGGAAAAAACTGCCACTTGGTACTTCATGTATAAAATTAACATCAGGCTTTCGTTCATCAAATTGCTTTAAGGCAAAAGCCAGTCGTGCATCTGTATCGCTACTTGCTGTTGGGTTTCTGAAGTGATTTGCTACCAAAGGCAAAACCGAATGAGGAAAAATTTCCGGACGGATAAACGGAACCATCAATCGTTGAAAAGTAATTTTCCATTCATTCCCATGAGGTTTTATAAATCTTCCATATTTTTCATACGCCACCAAATGAGCAATTTCGTGAACCAAAGTTATTAGAAATCTGTACTTATTCAGATTGGCATTCACCGTAATTTCGTGTTTACCGCCAACAGCACGACGGTAATCACCATGGCGGGTTTGACGTTCGTTAACGATTTTGAGATGCACATTGTTCTCTTTGATCAATTCAAAGCAGGCAATAACAGAATGTTCGGGAAGATATTTTGAAAGTACTTCGCTCAAGATTTATGGCGTTGATGATGAAACCTGAATTATTTTTCCGTTGTGGTATTTATTTCCTGTCAATGCAAAATTGAAAATATAATCCGCCATTTCCTTAGCGGAAGTTGGTGCTTCATAACCCGGAAAAGCTTCCTGAAGCATTTCGGTATTCACAGCGCCAAGAGCTAAAACATTAAATGCAATTCCCTGCTCTTTGTATTCTTCGGCCAAAAGTTCTGACAATGTAATCACCGCTCCTTTACTGGAACTATAGGCTGCAAGGCCTGCAAATTTCAGGCTTCCCTGTATTCCACCCATCGAGCTTATAGAAACAACATGGCTTCCTTTTTGCAGATGAGGCAGGCAGATACGGGTCAGATTGGCAACACCAAAAACATTGACTTTATATACATTTTCAAAATCATCCTGTGTGAGTTGAGCAAACGGTTTATTAATTAAACTTCCGGCATTATGAATGATTATATCTACATTCTTCCACGTTTGTGAAATGAAATTTTCAACAAAGGTGAGTTGGCTTTCATTTGACAAATCAACAGCAAGACAAATTATATTTTTGTTTTCGAGTAAAGCCTGCGGGATTTTACGTGAAATAGCCAAAACCTGATGACCTGCATTGGCAAACTGTAATGCCAGTTCGTATCCGATTCCCCGAGAGGTTCCTGTGATAATAATGTTCTTCATTTGCAATTTTAAGTCTGGTAAATATAATAAAAGTTGAAATGAACAATTGAATTTTAACGGTAATACTTTCTGTAAAACTTGTACGCCTGAAAAATTCCCAAACCAACAAAAACCATCGGAATAATTATTTTCATTAGATATTTTGACAGAAAATCAACATTGGAAGCAAAATAATGAAGCGAAAGAATTAGCGCCAACATTCCACAGAATGTCCCGGTTATGGTTCCAAAAACGTAAAGATACTTTCTGGATCGCGAAACTTCAATATAATTTCCGTTTAGCAGATATAAATTCCAGCTGAGCCAAAAAGGAATCTGGATAAAGTTCAGGCAGCTATAAAGTATTCCTGAAAAAAAATAATTTTGACCAACATTTGAAAAAACTATTCTGCTGTCATTCCCTGAATTGGCACTCGAATAAAAGACATAAGCCAGGACAAACATAAAAATAACCGAGAAAGCTTCGATGAATTTCAATAGTCTTTCATTTCTATTAAGTCTATCAGCAAAAATCAAAGTCAAAAAAATCACTATAAATTCGATACAAATTACACCAAGCAGATAAAAAACCGTTGAGCATATTCCGGACGAATTATAAATATCAAATCCAATTATATTCAGATAGCCCAATGGAATTGAACCAAGAAAACTGACCAAAAAACCAACTGCTATGTTTTTGATATTTTGCATTAGAAATGTACAATTTTGTTGGATTGCTGCAAATGTAACCGATATTGTTCCATTCCGACTTTATGTGACAAATAAGGAAATCCACGTTTGTGATTTTCAACGCTGATTCGGAACATATAACTAATGTGTCGCGCCAATTCTTTCCATGCAAAAAAAATCGAATGCTTTGGGTCGTAAATATGAGTCGGTTCACTTGCAGCACCATTCAATTCAACAATCGAGAAGTTTTTACCTTGCTCCAATTCTTCCCAACTGCTGTACATCAAATCCATTCTGCCAAAATAGAATTCAGGAATCTGAAGGCACATTTCGTCTATAACTTTTGTCAGTTCCGGTGAAATCAAATTGCTGTAATCCAGAAATTTTGCACCACGCGCATGATTACCATATGGAACCAAGTTTCTTTTTTCACCTTTAGCTAAAATAGTTTTGAGTTCATTTCCGTATTCTTTTTCAAGCGCTTTTAACTGGAATTCATAACGTGGATTTGATTTCAATAGTCCTTCAATCGTAGAAAAACCATCACCTTCAACAATCAGGAATTCTTTGGCTACAATTCCGGTAATCCTTCCGTTTTTTTCATGTGGAAAACGAATATAAAAAATTCCAACTTCATTTTCATACGGAATCAAATCCTGAATCAGATAATCAAAATCAGCTTTGTCGTGATAGGTTTTGAGTTCGTCAGGATTATCTATTTTCTTTACGGCAGAGCCACGAAGTCCAATATCCGGCTTGGCAATAAAAGGAAAACCGATTTTAGAACTTTCAAGAATTTTTTCAACTTCAATAAACGGAATTTTCTGTTTAACGATTTTGGTTTTAGGATAAAATTGCTGTGGAATTAAATTATAGATTTCTATTTTGCTATCCATAATAAAACCTCCGTTTTTCATTGTCGGATTGCAGGCATTGAAAAAGAAAATCGTCCGCGCTTTCAATGCATAAAAAGCCCACAAAAAATAAATTGGAATATAAACAACCTGAAATGGCCAATATTCCCAATGGAACAATTTATGGAGAAATAGTCTCAAATTTTAGTTTTTAAACAGATATGAAGGTATTGGAAAAATCGCGTTCAGCAATCAAATCATTGTAATGAATTTCAACCTTGTTTTTTTCAACAACTGCCTGCGTGATACTTAATGTTTTCAGAAAGTTGCTTCTATTGATTATCAATCCATTTTCGCTATTTCCTTCTTCCGTATAGCGATGGAAATTGAACATTTCTTCTTCCGTAACACTTGGCTTGGTATCAAGAAAAGCAGAAAACCAACTGGCTCTTTTTTCCCTTATTTCTTTTGGATATAAGGTTGATGACGACCAAATATAACTTTGGTAAATATCTAATTCCGATTTAGATTTTTCAGTTTCATTCCAGCGCAATTGATAAAGTTTTGTATTTTCCAAAAGCACTAATGTAAACGGTTCAATATTTTCTAAATCGATGTTTTCCCATTCAGCAATTACCGATTCGCTGCTGATAAGTTCCAGAGCAATTATTCCACGGCTTTTTCTCCAGCTGTCTTTAAAAACATGCCTTTCCTCAGCACCATTCAGGAGCACTAAAACCGTTGCGTTTTCGTTAACGGCAAACCAGGTTCCGCCTGCTTTTTTATCTTTTGGAAAAGTGATTTTCTTATTATTTATCAGATAATTTTTGGGTTCAATGGCACTTGGCCTTATCGTTTGTTCATCGCGATTGGAGGTGATGATGATTTTGCCATTGGCATTTACAAAACTTACTGTGCACATTGTTTTCGATATTCTATAGTTGAACGGGCTACTCCAAAATTAGCATCAATTTCTAAATGTTCCAATTGTAAAACCGCCACTTTTATAAGCGCCTGATGATGAACACAGTGCTCCAAATTGTAGAGCAATTCCCTAAAATAATTGCTGTCTATATATAATTCTTCACAATCGACTATCTGCTGAAGCGTCAATTTTTTATTAGTTTTTTGGAGCTGGCTTTTGATAGCGGCAATACATTGCAGGGCAAAATTAGTATCTGACTGAATCCTGTAATCACGATTTCTTTTATCGTAATTCACAATGCCGCTTTCATACTGATTTTCCAAACATTGAAACATTTCAATAATATGTCGTGTGTGTTCACCAATTGTTGAGTTACTCAAAGCTTGGCAAGGCGAGGTAAAATCATCATTTGAAATCTGGTTCAATAACGAAACCAATTCATTCAATGCTTTATTAAGGGAGATTATAAGCATGTTTCTGGTGGTTTTATGTCAATTACGATTTTTATAACGTTTAAGTTTTAGATTTTAAACCGAAGTAAATCCGGTATCTTATTTTTATTCAGGAAAATCAAAATCGTACAACAAAGTAACGTAATTATTGCTAAAGTAAACAATTCGCCACCATCATTTTTCACTTCAATTCCTAAGATAAATAAGTGTGAAAAAATAGCCCCGAGCATAGTTCCTGCTCCGATTAAAGCCCCTAACAATGCAGTTCTTGGAACCAGGATTAAAATCGAAGCAATTAATTCCACTATTCCTGAACCAATCCTGCCAAAAGGTTCAATTCCGAGTTTTGTAAAAATATAGACGCTTTCCTCTGCACCCGTAAATTTGAAATATAATGTCTGTAAAAGAATTACAACTGCAATGAGTTTTATAACCCATGTGAATATTGAATTTTTCATGTTCTTTATCTTAGTTGATTATTTTCTTCCAATTGGCATCCGCTTTTTTCTTCAGGTTTATTTCATCCTTATTCCAGCTTTTAAGCGTATTGTTGAAGAAAGCATTGTAGTATAAATTCAGTTTCCCATCTACTATTTTGAATGTTTCCGGATTGATTTCTACTTTTTCCCCGTTTGTACCCATTGCATAAGCACACCATCCGCCATATTGCGGTTCATAAGCCGCAGGATTTCTGAGAAACAAATCTTTATTAGCCTGTGATGAAAAATTATAAATGACTCCTTCGTAAGTTGTGGTGATTGCAGCTTTTCCTTTTACAGCTTTTTTTTGTGTAAAATAGGAAACCGGATCATAGCCCTGAATCGCAACTTTATTCTCCAGATTGTATTCGGCTACTCTTTTAGTTGCAGTTTGGGCAAATGTTGTTACCGATAATAAGGTAACGAATAAGATTAAAAGATGTTTTTGCATGACATTAAATTTAGTTGTTTTTGATGAGACAAAACTAAATCCATTTGAAAAAGGCAAATGTCTGCTAGTTTACATTTGGAGTAAAAAAGTCGTTTTTAGATTGCAAAATCCACGATTATCGGTTTATGATCGCTATAATCTTTCCACTTCTCATAAGTCCCAACCTCAACGTTTTCCAGTACATCCATAAAAACATCTGAAGCAAAACAATAATCCAAATGATATGGTTTATCCTGATGACGGTAGAAATACAAAGTTGGATGCTGTTCCTTTCCCTGAACCTGATTGTGAAACTTATGATAAGTACTAAAAATTTTTAATGTTTCCAATTTTTCAACAACAGTTGAATGATTTCCAACCCTGCGCGGTTTATCCCAAATCGTGTTACTATTAAAATCGCCTACAAGAATTGAAGGTTTTTCGGAAAGCAAATCCTGATAATAGTTCAATGCTTTCCACACCTGAGTTACATATTGTCCGTCTTTATCCTCAGGGTTATTCGCCCAGACAGCAAATAGAGTAAAATCTAAGCTTCCACCACTTACCGCTATTGGCAGGATATTTTTAAAGTCCGGATTATGACAATCGAGCAATTCGAATCTGTAATTGCTATAAGAGAGAACGCCAAGGCCTTTGTTCAGATTTGTTCCGTGCCAGATAACATCTTCAGGATATAGATTATCCGAAGAAAATTTAAATTTTTCAGGTTGCTCACATTCAGGAATGACAATAATATCAGGTTTGTAAGCCAAAATTAAATCTGCTTTTTTCCGGAAAGCCATATTACAATTCCAGGTAATAATCCTCATGCTCTTATCTTTCCGTAATAAATCAAATCTACTATTTCGCCTTTGGTAGTTTTATAATCCTTCCGGATTCTTCCTTCGATTTGAAAACCGGCTTTTTCTGCCAGTTTCTGAGCGGCTAAATTGCTTTCATGTGTTCGGAGAAATAATTTGGTAAAGCCATATTCTTCAAAGCAATCTTTTACAAACATCGAAAATGCTTTTGATGTAATGCCTTTTCCTGCATAATCTTCATCGGTATAACAGCCCAATTCAGCTTTGGGGATATTCCAATCGATATTTTTTATATCCATGAATCCAATAAAATCGCCATTACTGAGATTTTCAATTATAAAAGGGAAATACAATTTGGCTTCCCGTTTCTGAATCAACTCACGTAAAAAGATTTCAGTCTCCTCAAAAGTCTTTGTCCTGGAAACAGTTCCGGTAAAGAAGTCTTCAAGGCGTTTGCGGTTTTTCTCCACCATCGAAAAGTACTTTTCCAAATCACTTAATTCTAATGGCCGGTAGTTGTAATGGTTAAACTCTATACTCATTTGATTTAGCCTAATTTTGTAATATCATCAATAATAATCTCTTTTCTTCCATAATGCATCAAGCCGTTTTCCTCTAATTCGCTGATTAATGAAGTGGCTGTTTGGCGTGAAGTACAGATAATTTGAGCTATGTCATTTTGGGTGAGATAATTTTCGATGACAACCCTATTCCCATCTCTTTTACCGTCGCGCTCTGCCCATTCTTTGAAAAAAGTCAGCAAACGGGTTTTGGCATCTTTGGAAACTAAATTAGCGTAGTTATTCTTAAGACGCTTCATCTTCAAACCAACGAACTTTGTGTAGGACAAAGCCAGGTTTGGATTACGCAGCAGTAAATCTTCGAAGTCTGACATCAGAAAGCTGCAGATAGCTACTTCATCTGTTAATGCTTTAGCATATTCGTTAGAGTTTCTGTCGTTTTCGAGTTCGAGCTCGCCAAACAAATCGCCTTTTTGGATGATATCTTTTATGGTTTCATTTCCGTCATCATCAATGGAAACAATTTTGATATTTCCTTTTTTGAGTAGAAAAACCCTTGGCACATCAGAAGAGGAAAAATAAATCACATCGCCCTTTTTGGCTTTCTTAAAACCAACAATAATGCACAATTGCCTGATTTGAGAAAAACTCAGTGTGCGGAACAACTTATGATCCCTGAGATACCAATATTTAAGTTCTTCATACATATAGTAAATGTACTAATTATTATAAATCAAAAAACCCTTTCATTGCTGAAAGGGTTTGATGAGTATTAATTTTAAATTTTAAAGTATGTTTCCCAAAGATATAAAAAAATATTATACCAAACCACGAGAAATTACAATTCTTTGAATTTCTGATGTTCCTTCATAAATCTGTGTGATTTTAGAATCACGCATCATGCGCTCTACGTGGTATTCCGCGACATATCCGTTTCCTCCGTGAATCTGAACCGCATCATTTGCAACTTCTAAAGCAATTTCAGAAGCATATAATTTTGCCATCGAACCCGAATGTGCAATGTCTTTTCCTTCGTCTTTTTCGCAGGCAGCCTTCATAATCAAAAGTTTAGCCGCTGTAATTTTCACAAACATATCTGCCAATTTGAATGAAATTGCCTGATGTTTGAAAATTTCCTTCCCAAATGCTTTTCTTTCGTGCGCATATTTTAAAGCTAACTCATAAGATCCGGTCGCAATTCCCAGTGCCTGAGAAGCAATTCCGATTCTTCCACCGTTCAAAACGTTCATCGCAAAGTTGAAACCAAAACCATCAGCTCCGATTCTGTTTTCTTTCGGAACCTTAACATTATTGAATAATAAGGAATGTGTATCGCTTCCGCGGATTCCCATCTTCTTTTCTTTTGGCCCGATTTCGAAACCTTCCCAACCCTTTTCAACGATGAAAGCATTGATTCCTTTGTGTCCTTTTTCAACATCGGTTTGTGCAATTACCAAATAGGTAGAAGCAGTTCCACCATTTGTAATCCAGTTTTTGATACCGTTTAATAAATAATAATCGCCCATATCTACGGCAGTCGTTTTTTGCGAACTTGCATCACTTCCCGCTTCCGGTTCTGACAGGCAGAAAGCCCCAATTACTTCACCTTTTGCCAAAGGCACTAAATATTTCATTTTTTGCTCTTCCGAACAGTATTTTTCCATTCCGGCACAAACCAGCGAATTGTTAACCGACATAATTACAGCGGCAGAAGCATCAACTTTTGCGATTTCAGTCATTGCCAAAACGTAAGAAACGCTGTCTAGCCCGGCACCACCATATTTTGGGTCAACCATCATTCCAAGAAATCCTAATTCAGCCATCATTTTGACCTGTTCTGTTGGAAACTTCGAATGTTCGTCTCTTTCGATTACTCCCGGTAATAATTCAGCCTGAGCAAAGTCTCTTGCTGCCTGTTGAATCATTATCTGCTCTTCGCTTAAATTAAAATCCATAGTATGAAGATTATGTTATCTATTGTTTAATTTTGGTGTCCAAAAGTATAATAATAAAGTTAAAATTTCAAACGTTTTCGTAAATTTAGCCAATGGAGAAACAAACTTATAATGTGATTGGAGTAATGTCAGGCACTTCGCTTGACGGCATGGATTTGGCACATATCCATTTTTCGATTGTTGATTCGAAATGGAGTTTTGAAATCCTTGAAGCGGAAACAGTTTCTTATGATAATGAATGGATAAGTAAACTTAAAGTCGCCGTCGATTTTTCGGAAGCAGAACTGAAAAAACTGAATGAAGATTATACTTTTCTTTTGGCAAATGTTATTAAAACGTTTATCGAAAAACACAATTTGAAAAATCTTGATGCTGTATGTTCGCATGGTCACACTATTCTGCATCAGCCACAAAACGGATATACGCTTCAGATTGGAAATCTTCCTGAAATAGCTAAAATCCTAAATCAGACTTTGGTTTGTGATTTCCGTGTCCAGGATGTTGAATTAGGTGGGCAAGGTGCACCTTTGGTTCCGATTGGTGATCGAATTTTGTTTTCTGATTTTGATTATTGCCTGAACCTTGGTGGATTTTCCAATATTTCATTCGAGCAGAATGAAAGACGAATCGCATTTGATATTTCTCCGGTAAATACGGTTTTGAATTTTTATGCCAATAAATTAGGGTTGGATTATGACGATAAAGGAAATATCTCAAAATCGGGAACACTCAATGAGGATTTACTTAACGAATTAAATGCTTTGGATTATTACAAAAAATCGTTTCCAAAATCACTTGGATTTGAATTTGTAAAAGAAACCGTTTTGCCCATAATTGAAAAATACAGCATCCCAACAGAAAACCAGATGCACACCTTTACAGAACATATATCATTTCAGACCTCACTGGCTTTGCCAAATAAAAACGGTAAACTTTTAGCAACCGGTGGTGGTGCTTATAATGATTTCTTGATAGAGCGTATACAATTTTGGTTGCCAAATCTGGAAATCATCATTCCGGATAAAAAGACAATCGAATTTAAAGAAGCCCTAATTTTTGCTTTGCTTGGTGTTTTAAAACTTCGAAATGAAATCAATGTTTTATCTAGTGTCACTGGTGCAAAAAAAGACCATTCTTCGGGTGTTATTTTAAGCTGATTTTAAGCGAACAGCTTTTCTCTTTTTTATACATTAGCTTTTCAAACCAAAAAATTATTATACCATGAGAAAATTAATGTTGACAGTCATTGCTTTGTTAGGATTTACTCTAACTGGATCAGCCCAGGCTGCAAAAAAAGAAACTAAAACTAAAACTACAACCAAAACTGAAACTAAAGTAGTTTTGAAAAAAGACGGAACACCGGATAAGCGTTACAAAAAAACGGAAACCAAAGTGGTTTTGAAAAAAGACGGAACACCAGACAAACGTTTTAAAGAAAACAAAAAATAAAAAAACGCCACTCAATGAGTGGCGTTTTAGTTTCCAAAAAATTTAAACTACTCCTTGATAAAACGTTTCACAACGGTTTGTCCTTTTATTTCAAGCTCTAACATATAGATATTTGAAGTCAGTCCAGGAAGAGTAATCATTCCGTTTTGAACTGTTCCTTTTGCAATTTGTTGTCCTAATGAATTCAAGATTCTGTAATTGGCATTTTCTGAATCAGAGATGTTTAAGAAATCTCCTTTTACCGGATTAGGATATAATTTGATATTATTCAAATTAGCAGTAGCGTCGCTTGGACGATTATTCAATCCACCACAGGTATCTGTCGCAAAAGAATCCCATTCACCTGAAAGATTAAAGGTAGTATTTGGAGATAAAACCGAAGCTTTTCTTCTTAAAGTTACATCAATAGCAAAGTTGGCTGTTCCACCATCAAAAGTTCCAATGATATCAATCAGCACTCCGTTTTTGAATAAACCTACAGCGTCATTACCATTGAAAGTCATTTCATTTCCTGCAGTAGAAACATTCGCACTGGCAGCATTGTAACAAGCGAAAGCTATTGAGCTGTTTACCATTACAAATTTAGCTCCGTTATTCAATGTTCCTGATAGTGTAATTCCGGTGCTCCATGCTCCGGCACCATTGGTTTGTTTTTTAACTGTGTAGATTGACAAACTTACCGCAGCACCTGTATTATTTGCAATTTCAAGCGCCTTATTGTTTGATGAACCTTCAATATATTCTGAGAACATTAAATCGGTTGCATTTGTTGAATTTGCTAATGTCGTTACGTTAGCCGTATTGCTATCAGCAGATATATTTCCTGCAGCATCTTTTGCTTTAACTGTAAACGCATAAGCTGTCGAAGCCGTTAATCCAGTAACTGCATAAGTTGTTGCAGTAGTTGTTGAACCTAACAATGTTGCCCCCTGATACACATCATACCCTGTAACGGCGACATTATCTGTAGAAGCTGTCCATGATAAATTAGTTGTTGTTTGAGTGGTTCCTGAAGCCGTCAAACTTGTCGGTGCAGTTGGAGCTGTAGTATCAGGTGGCGTTAACGTAGTTACATTAGCCGTATTACTGGCAGCAGAAATATTTCCGGCAGCATCTTTTGCTTTAACTGTAAATGCATAAACTGTAGAAGCAGTTAATCCTGTAACAGCATAAGTTGTCGCAGTAGTGGTTGAACCCAATAAAGTTGTTCCCTGATACACACATCATAACCTGTTACACCAACGTTATCTGTAGAAGCTGTCCATGATAAGTTCGTTGTAGTTTGCGTAGTTCCGGATGCTGTTAAACTTGTCGGAGCCGTTGGAGCTGTGGTATCAGCTGCCGCTGCCTGAATGTTTATGCTATAATCTTCTACCTGCCCATATGAAAAAGCTTCACAAGAAGTTGGTACACCGTTGTATTTCATGGAAACTCTCATGCGGGTATTTCCTAAAGTTGCTGTTGCAGGAATTGTAATTGACCCTGAAACCGGCGTTGTTGTTGAAGCAGCATTGGTCCAAACTGTTTCTCCGCTATCGGTAAACACACCGTTTTGATTGTAGTCAATAAATACCGCATACCCTTCAGGATAAGCTGTACTTGTCCAGGCCGGAGTTACTGTAATTGTATAAGCGCTGCTTCTGGTAACCGCAGTTGACTGAGCTGTGAAATCTTCATAGCCTGTTGTTCCTGTTGAAGTATTATTGATAGTTCCGAAAACAACTTTCCCAATTCTCTCATCAGCAGTACTTCCGCCCGCTGAAGTACAATAAGATATTGGGGCAGCCGGAGTGGTTACATTCGCAGTATTACTTGCGGCTGAAATATTTCCTGCAGCGTCTTTTGCTTTTACTGTAAATGCATATGCAGTAGAACCTGTCAACCCCGTTACTGCATAAGTTGTAGCAGTTGTTGTCGATCCCAGTAAAGTAGCTCCCTGATATACATCGTATCCTGTTACAGCAACATTATCTGTAGATGCTGTCCAGGATAAATTAGTAGAATTATAGGTTGTCCCCGATGCTGTTAAGGTTGTTGGGGCACTTGGAGCTGTTGTATCCGCAGCCAAAGTAGTAACATTTGCAGTGTTGCTTGCCGCTGAAATATTTCCTGCAGCATCTTTAGCTTTTACAGTAAAAGTATACGCTGTAGAAGCTGTTAATCCTGTAATTGCAAAAGTAGTAGCTGTAGTTGTTGAACCTTTTAAAGTTGTACCCTGATAGACATCATATCCAGTCACACCAACATTATCTGTTGAAGCCGTCCAGGACAAATTAGTAGTTGTTTGTGTAGTTCCGGAAGCTGTTAAGCTCGTTGGTGCACTTGGTGCTGTTGTATCTGATGAGCCGGCTGTAATTGTAAAATTAGTATTCGAAACATCGAAGAAAATATGATTTGTTCCTTTTACCATAATTCTGTTGGTTGTTCCTGGTGTATTCGGAATTGTAACCGCCTGCGTTCCGTCATTTGGTGTAGCAGCCAATAAGGTTGTCCATGTACTTCCCGCATTAGTTGAAATTAAAATGTCAACATTGGCACAATTTACACCATTAGCTGTCGTCCCTGCAACTGCCCATGTAACTGTCTGTGTGCTTCCGCCAACATAGGAAACTGCTGTATTTGGAGCAGTTACGCTAAATGGTCCGGCAGTTGCATTAACACTAATCACAGTATCATCACTGTTGTTTCCGGCACCTCCTGCTCTATTGTCACGAACAGTAAATCTGAAGTTTAAAGTTCTGGCTACGGACGACAAAGCTTCTACGGTAATTTCGCTTCCTGCTGTAGTAGTTGCTCCTGTTAATACCGAAGACATTTTTGGAAAATACCTTGTTGGAGATGTCGTTGGAGAATATGAACGGTAATTTACACCTGTTGTTTTAGTAGCGCTAGGCGCCGCTGCCGTAGTTTGAGAATTCATTTGTTCCCAATTGTAAGTAAGTGTATCACCGTTAGCATCGGTTCCCGAGCCTGTAAGCATAAACGGAGTACTTTTTGGAATAGTATAATCTAAGCCTGCATTTGCTGTCGGAATTGAATTTCCGGTTGAAGTGCTTGTCTGACAAGTTGTAGTTTTGATAAAATTGGTTACCTGCTGAATGCTTATCGCATGAAAATAAGCATCGGAATGCGCCTGAACATCAAGATCAGTAATTCCGGCATAACCCATGATTGTTGAACCTGAGCCTGGCTCTACCTGAACTCCGGTTTGCTCGTCACCACCATGTGTCCAGGTATGATTAGCACCAAATTGGTGACCCATTTCATGCGCCACATAATCTATATCAAAATTATCACCTGATGGAACTCCGTCGCCTGGCGATGTAAAACCACTTCCTTTATAATTGTTTGGAGAAGTGATTCCTCCCTGAACAGACGTTGACATATCATTACTGCATACACATCCGATACAACCCGCATTTCCTCCACCACCAGTTGCACCAAAAAGATGTCCGATATCAAAATTGGCATTGCCAATTACTGAACTTAGTGTATTCATCAACTGCAGATTCCAATTATCCATACTGGCAGCCGGTGAATAGGGATCAGTTGATGCATTAGTGTATATAACGGCATCCGTATTCGCAATTAAGTTCAGGTGCACCGCAAAATCTTTTTCAAAAACTCCGTTTACACGTGTCAAACTGTTGTTGATTGCAGCCAAAGCCAATGCTTTTGTTCCACCAAAATAAACAGTATATTCTCCTGTAACCGACATCGCAAGACGGTAAGTTCTCAATGTAGCATCATCAGCATTTGGACGTGCCAAAGATGAATTGCCTAAATCCGAGTGGGCTTCTTCCATCACTTTGCATTCAAATTTATTTAAAGACGCAACTTTGTCAGTTTTTCTATATACTGTGTATGTATTTAAATTAGTTGTATATGGTTCAATGAATTCCGCCGATTGGTCTGCCTTAATGACCATAGTTTGCAAACCAAGCGGCGATAAACTAAAATATATAGTTGAAGTTGGCGTATCAACTCCTTGCCCTATGTAAGACTTAATTTCAGGGTAACGCGCAGCCAGCGCAGGATCCATATTGGATGATTCCTGAATTCTAAATTTCTCAAATTGCCCATCTGCATTTGGAAATGCCACAATTACATTTGATTTTGCAGATGTAAAGCGTTTTGGTGCATTGTTTAATGACAACTTCATTGCGTTTACGTCCAATTCAAATAATTTTGGATTTTGAAGATTTTGTTTGTTGGCTACAACCACCTCATAGGCTTTTTTTGTGGTTGCCGTCCAGGAAGTCTTTCCTGTTTGAGCATACGAAAGACTTGAGATTGCAGTAATTGCAATCAAGAGTAATTTGTTTTTCATCTTTTTATTATTGGTTAGTTATAAGACGCCAAATATATTGATTTCTTATTACCGTTGACAGATTGTTGAAAACTCATTAAATAATTAACAATTACAATACAATAATTTTAAGATTACGACATCATTTATTAATATTTACCATTTGTGGAATTTGTAATAATGTAACTGTCTATTCGATGAATTTATTCAATTTTACTTCGCTTGAATTAGTATATTTGCATCGCAATAAAACAACTAAACCCTAATGAAAGATTTACTTAAAAAATTCGAAAATAAACAACCCGAAATAGTATTCAACTGGAAAGATTCTGAAACAGAAGCTGAAGGCTGGACAGTCATAAACTCTTTACGTGGCGGTGCTGCAGGTGGCGGAACCAGAATGAGAAAAGGTTTGGATATGAACGAAGTTTTGTCATTAGCCAAAACTATGGAAGTGAAATTCTCAGTTTCCGGACCGGCAATTGGCGGAGCTAAATCTGGAATCAATTTTGACCCGAATGATCCTCGTAAAAAAGGAGTTTTACAACGTTGGTATAAAGCTGTTTCACCACTATTAAAAAGCTATTACGGAACCGGTGGCGATTTGAACGTCGATGAAATCCACGAAGTAATTCCATTTACAGAAGAATGTGGTGTCTGGCATCCACAGGAAGGTGTTTTCAACGGTCATTTTAAACCAACAGAAGCCGATAAAATCAATAGAATTGGACAATTGCGTCAGGGTGTTATCAAGGTAATCGAAAATCCAAAGTTTTCACCAGATGTATTGCGTAAATATACTGTTGCTGATATGATTACAGGTTATGGCGTTGCCGAAGCAGTTCGTCATTATTATCATATTTATGGTGGAGATGTACATGGCAAAAAAGCCATCGTTCAGGGATTTGGAAACGTAGGTTCTGCAGCTGCTTTTTATCTTGCCGAAATGGGAGCCAAAATAGTAGGTATTATTGACCGTGATGGCGGAGTTATCAATGAAGAAGGTTTTACTTTTGATGAAATTAAAAGATTGTTTTTAAATAAGGATGGAAATAAACTGGTAGCACAAAATATGATACCTTTTGCTGAAATCAACGAGAGAATCTGGTCGCTTGGCGCTGACATCTTTGCTCCTTGTGCCGCATCGAGATTGGTAACCAAAGACCAAATTGATAATTTAATCAATCATGGTTTAGAAGTAATTTCGTGTGGCGCTAACGTTCCTTTTGCAGATAAGGAAATTTTCTTCGGGAGCATTATGGAAGAAACGGACAGCAAAGTCAGCTTGATTCCGGACTTTATTTCAAACTGTGGAATGGCAAGGGTTTTTGCTTACTTCATGGAGAAAAAAGTACAGATGACTGACGAGGCTATTTTCTATGATATTTCGGAAACTATTAAAAGTGCTTTAGAAAAGGCACATAATTTGCATTCGGATAAAAAGAACATCAGCGCGACAGCTTTTGAAATTGCACTAAAACAATTAGTGTAATCCAAAATAAGTGCTGATATTACACAATAATTTGTATTTTTAAGCGTTATACAATTAACGAATAAACAGAAAACTATGAGTTTTGAATTATCAGAGAACGATAAAAAATCATTAGGGATTACCGTTGTTGTATATGCTTTGTTGATTCTTTTACTTTTCTTATTGCGTTTTTGGCCTCCGGCTGACATGAAAATCATGGGCGGCGGTGGCGGTGGCGGCATCGAGATGAACTTTGGCGACAGCGATTTTGGAATGGGTGATAATTACAAAAGCGAAGTCTTAAATGTAAAAGACCAAACTAAAGTAACGCCTGTGGTTAATTCTCCTGATGATGATGTGATTTCAGATGACAATGCCGATGACAATGTTGTTATTCCAAAGAAAGAAAACATAAAGAAAACTCCGGTTCCCGTAAAAAAAGAAGTTACAAAACCGGTGGTAGCTCCAAAGCCAACAGTCTCTAAAAATGCCAATGATGCCTTGTCAAGCATTCTTGGTAACAAAGGTGGCGATGGCAATGATGGGAAAGCCGGTAATAAAGGAAGTTCGAACGGAAATATAAATTCAGGCGGATATTACGGTAACGGAAGCGGAACAGGTTCAGGCGGCGGAAACGGTTCAGGCAACGGAACAGGAAGCGGTTCGGGTTCGGGCTCTGGAAACGGAAGCGGAAATGGTGGCGGAAACGGAAGTGGTTCGGGTTATTCTTTAGGAAACAGAAAAGCATTAAACAAACCAGCACCAAATTATACTTGCCAGGAACAAGGTAGAGTCGCAGTTCAGGTTACCGTTGACAGAAGCGGCAATACCATCAATGCTACTGCCGGAGTTCAGGGAACTACAAATACCGCAAGATGTTTATTGGATCAGGCAAAAATTGCAGCCATGAGCACTAAATGGCAAGCGGACAGCAATGCTCCGGAAACACAAGTTGGAAAAATAATCTACACTTTCAGCCTGAATTAAAAATAAAAAAATCCCGATTTCACAATCGGGATTTTTATTTCTATCAATTTATCAGTGTTTGGAAGATTACCAGTTTTCAGCTTTCTTCTTTTTATCCATAAACGCTATAAGGTTTTTGTTCAAATCATTAAAAAGCGATTCGTAAGCCGCCGGAACATCATCCTTATACTTCTTTAAACTTCCATCTTTATCATAATACTCTGAAAAATCATCAAGATTATGAACAACAACTGCACCTCCATTGTTAGGCTTTTCGCTTAATCCAACAGCGTCAAATTTATATTTACCATCCTTAAAATTAATTTCAATAGTAAATGTTCCCTGAGTGCACACAGTAGTACCACCCGCCTTGCTGCAAAGGAAATTATCCTTGGTTCCCTGGATTGTCATTTTTTCACCTTCAACTGAAGAAGTCACCACGTATCCTTTCTTACTATTTTCCTTTACCCATGCCAACGCTCTGTTATAGGTGTCTTTCGCAGCGCCATCATAAGTAGTAACAATAAAATCGGTCAATCCCTCTTTTGAAAATTTGAATTCCGTTTCCTGGGCAAATGCTGATGCGGAAATAAATGCCACCAACAATAAAACTCTTAGTTTCATATGCTAAAATATTTAATTATATAAAAACTTATTTTGGACTGGTAGCAATGACAAACTTAAGTTTGTTCTTTACTCCTATCTGCAGTACATCCACCAAATCCTGAACCTGCATGGTAGCAGGTATCCTTACCACAACGGTTTGGTCTTTCGACGGATCCATTATCTCAAGTAGTCTGGCTTCCAACTGATCCAAAAGCACTTCTTCTTTATCAATAAAATATCTTTTCTCTTCGGTAACAGATAAAGTAATCAGTTGCTTGTTTGTCTTTTCGTTTGTTTTCGATTTTGGTAATGTCATTCTGATAACATTTGGATTCGCTAAAGTCGAGATTATTAGGAAAAACAACAACAGGAAAAACATAATGTCGCTTAAAGAGGATGTGGCGACTTCTGCATGAAATCGTTTATTTCGCTTTATTGCCATGAGGTCTCTGAATGATATTTACAAATTCTAATACTTGTTTTTGGATTGATAACGAAAAAGCATCAATCTTTCCATTGAATAAGTGATAGGCACTGTAAGCAATAATACCCACAATCAAACCCGCACCACTACTAATCATTTTCTCATACAAACCACCTGAAATGTTTCCGATACTGATATCTTCGGTTTGTGAAATAGCGTAGAAAATTTTAATTACTCCTCCAATCGTTCCGATAAATCCTAAAGTTGGCGCAATACCCGCTATAAGTCCAAGCTGCCCTAACTTCTTTTCCATATAACCAATTTCGATATTGGCTGCACGTTCCATATTTCCTTCAATTTCCCCGATATGCCTCCCAATGGTAAGCACACCTTCTTTGATGATATTCCCCTGAGCATTACCGCTTCTTTCAGCAGAATTAACTGCAAGGTCAATATTAGCATTATTCAAATGATTACGGATATCTTTCATCAGATGATTGTCAATTTTGGCAGCTTTATGGATATATAAATAGCGTTCAAAAATAAGATATAGCGTGTAGAATAGTAAAATGGCAATTGGAATTAGGAATAAACCTCCTTTAAAAATAAACTCCAAAACAGAAACTTCATTGGTCAATGCAGCGTTAGTTTTTTCTACTGCCGGAAGTGCTTGTGCCAAAGTATCGGCTTGTACCTGCAAAAATGTACTCATCATATTTATTTAATTTTTCTCTATTAATTCTGAAAATAATTTCAATTTTGTACTTCTATATTAAGTTTCACAATATAAACGAAAAAAAACGTATAAAAGTATAAGCCCGCCAAAAATTTTCCCAAAATTATGAACTACAAAGAAACGCTGGATTGGATGTTTAACAAATTGCCGATGTATCAAACACAAGGCGCTACAGCATATCGAAAGGATATTACCAATACCGTTTTGTTAGCCAATCATTTAGGAAATCCTGACCGCAGCATGAAATGCATTCACGTTGCCGGAACTAATGGAAAAGGCTCAACTTCCCACATGCTTGCTTCCATTTTACAAGAGGCCGGATATAAAGTTGGCTTATATACTTCTCCACATTTAAAAGATTACAGAGAAAGAATTATTATCAATGGAAAACCGATTTCCGAAGAATATGTTGTTGATTTTATCAATAAAAACAAAGTCTTTTTTGAATCCAATGAATTGAGTTTTTTTGAAATGACTGTCGGATTGGCATTCGACTATTTCGCCAATCAAAAAACTGACATCAACATCATTGAAGTTGGGATGGGTGGCCGACTGGATTCAACCAATATCATAACTCCGTTGGTTTCGATTATTACCAACATTGGATTGGATCACACACAATTTTTAGGCGATACTTTAGAAGCTATAGCATCTGAAAAAGCCGGAATCATAAAACCAAATATACCTGTGGTTGTTGGAGAATATCTTCCGGAAACCAAGCCTGTTTTTTTGGCTAAGGCTAAGGAAACACATTCCGAAATTTATTTTGCTTCCGATTTGATTTCAGAAACTTATCCATCAGCACTTATTGGCGATTATCAGACCTCGAATAAGAAAACAGTATTACAGACGATTAGAGTTTTGTATGAACAAAAACAGTTTGTCATTCCGGAAGAAGCTATCATAAATGGCTTTCTGAATGTGATAAAAAACACTGGCCTACAAGGCAGATGGCAGCAACTTGGAGAAAATCCAAAAATAATCTGCGATACAGCCCACAATTCTCACGGACTCAAAATTGTTTTGAATCAGTTGAAAAAAGAAGATTTTGACAAATTACATATCGTTTTAGGTGTTGTAAACGATAAAAATCTGGAAGAAATCCTGCCATTATTCCCAAAAGATGCCATTTATTATTTCTGTAGACCAAATATTCCACGCGGATTGGACATTGAAATCCTAAAACAAAACGCTGCAAAATTCAACCTCAAGGGCAAAACATATAGTTCAGTTTCAAATGCTTATAAAACTGCCAGAGAAAATGCAGCAGCAAATGATTTTATATATATTGGCGGAAGCACTTTTGTAGTTGCAGAAATTTTATAATTTTTTTTGATTTTTTCTTGCAGATATAAAAAAGTGCCTTATATTTGCACTCGCAATCAAGCGCAACACGGGTGATTAGCTCAGTTGGTTCAGAGCATCTCGTTTACACCGAGAGGGTCGGGGGTTCGAATCCCTCATTACCCACAAAGGAAAGCCGAAACATACGTTTCGGCTTTTTTTATTTGCTAAAGTGTTGAAAGTCTACTTCCATAAGATTTGGGAAATAAAAGAGGAACTTGCAACGCAAGTTGGCTTTAGGTGTGCAAAGTTTCGCCAAAAAAGGATCAACGCAGTTAATCTCTAGTTTGATTTAGAAGTTAAAGCTCGCATACCTATATCACTTACTCTTTAATAAACCTTCCAAATCTTTCTCCAACTTTCAAAATATAAACTCCTTTAGGCAAAGAGACAACATTAATAACATTGGTGTTTATTTTTTGATTAAATATCTTCCTTCCGGTTACATCATAAATGACAGCAACTGCATCATCCTGCAAACCTGTCATTTCAAATCGCAATTCATCTTTTACCGGATTAGGGTAAATATTCATTGTTTTATTTAAATTAAATTCGGGATTGTTTAAAGTAGAGAATTGAAAGCTCGCAGTGACAGGCAAATGATCGGAAGTAGTATTATAATAATTGCTGATGCTCTGTGGTACTGAAACATTTTGTACCACACTATTTGAAGTATAATTTGCAAAAAGCTCATTAGAAATGATAAAATTCTCAATGAGTGGGCGATTCCAATGCGAATCATTCAGATACTGTGAAATACCACTGTAATTAGCCTGATCATCCATGAAATTTTTATATGGAGAAACAGAACATGCGCAGGCGGTGCTCGATGTTCCCACAAGAAAATCGTTGAAATCTCCAATAAGCATTACCTTTTTTGTATTAAATGCCCCTCCGTCAAGAAGTGCTTTCAATGCTTCTGACCCACCTAATCTTCGGGTATAGCTCATGGCATCTCCATCTTCCGACTTGGCATGTATATTTATTATAGAAACCGGATACAAATTACTCCCAGCAACCAGATTTACATTATATAAAGAAGGATATCTGCCACTTGTCCAATTATAATAGTATGAGTTTCCTTGTGCTGAATTACCGCTGCTCAATTGAGATGAATTAAGAAATTGCACTCTCGCTTTTTTATAAATGATCCCTTGTCTTTGCTCGCAATCATCGGTAGTTGCCGGCAAAATTTTACCATCCCATTCACTACCCATAAGTGATACAAGTGTCTCAATAGAAGGACTTGCTACCGAATTTGAGACTTCCTGAATACAGAAAATATCCGAATTCATGGCAAGCATTGCAGAAGCGACATTATTTATCTGAAGTGTTTCGTCAGTAGGTCCGAATTGTGTACAGCCCAGCCATTCCGTATTCCAATTTGTAATCTTGAAAGTAACTAAGTTAGGATTTGTTGTCTGTGGATCACCAATTACTTTTACATTCTTTATTTCCCATGTGGCACTTTGTGCAGCACTGCTGACATAACGAAAAGCGACTCTTGAATTTGCTGATTTTACTGATTCGGGTAGGGTTAGTTCACCTGAAGAAACATACTGCCAGGCGGCAGGAACGCTTTGATTGAATCCGGTCAATTCAACCCATTGAGTTGTTGCAGGATCACCCGTAAAGCTTGATGTCGCAAAAACTTTATACCAACCTTCTGTTACACCCGCGTTCATTACAGCTGCACTTCCTCGAGTGTGACTAAAGGTCAGTTTCACATTATCCATCTGAGACAAATTCATTACCGGACCTACCAACCAATCTTCATTTTCATAATTCTGCCCTGCTGAATAGCCACTGCACATAGCTCCATACGATGAACTAAAATTCCAGGTTTGTGTCCCTATAGTATTAAAAACTGTAAACGTATTAAAGCTTGCCTGAGTGAGTAATGTCTGGTCAAGAATAGTGGTTTGAGCCTGTGAAGTGTTTATACTAAACCCCGTAAGGACTAGTAAAATAAGTCTGAAATATTTTTGCATTTTGTATAGTGTGGGTCTAAACTGCCTTTAGAAATTCCAGAGGCTATATTCAGAATATTAATTGCACCGCAAACATACAAATATTTTATTATGACATTAAGTTTCAGTTCATATTTGAAAAAATACACTATCAAAACGGCTTAAACAGAAAATCTATTTTATGTTTAACAAATTGTTGAAAAACTCCACAAAACACTTTAATGCGACATAGTTAATTTGTATTTTTCAAGAATATTGCATTTAAAATACCACATTTAATGACAAACGCCTTTTTTACAGGAGTACTTCAAAGCCTTGTTTTGAAATCTTCCAAAACAAGAATTTTCACAGCATAGCTATTACTTTCGGTTATAGCAACTTCGCCTGCACAAATTTCCCAGCAACGTTTGCGACATATTACTAACGAAAATGGTCTAAGCAATACAACTATCAACTGCATCAACCAAGGTTATAGAGGATTTATGTATTTCGGAACCCGCGACGGGCTGAATCGTTACGACGGCGTTAACAGGACCCAATTACTGTCTAAACTCTATAACAAAAAGAAAATCAATTAAAAACAATTAAAGATATTCCAAAGTACGCTCTAAAGCCATACCTCTGGAGCCTTTTATCAGCACGGTTCTGTTTTTAAAATTAGCTGAAGATAAATATTGGACAAAGTCTTCAAAGTTGTTATAGAAATGGAAATTTGGCTTTTCAATAGTGTTAGTAAAAAAATCTTTACCTACAAAATGGGTTTCCACAACTGTATTATTTGACAGAAAGTCAACAATCGCTTTGTGTTCGGCTAAGCTTTCCCGTCCCAATTCATACATATCACCAATGATAATACTTTTATTGGATTTATCTAACTGGAGGAAATTCTCCAAAGCCACCATCATACTACTCGGATTTGCATTGTAAGCATCCAGGATAATTTCGTTTGTGCCTTTTGTCAATAATTGTGAACGATTGTTTTCCGGAATATAACCTTCGATAGCCGCTTTTATATCTTCGTTAGCAACTTCAAAATGTTCGCCCATGGTGATTGCTGCATTTATATTATTAGCGTTATATAGGCCAATTAAATGCGAATTGATTTCAACCCCAAGTGTTTTGATTTTCACAAATGGATTGGCTTCCACTTTATCTATAAACACGTTAACATTCTTATCGCTTTTGCTGAAAGTTATTCTGTGAAAATGTTCCGTTTTCTGTTTCTGAATTTCATCATCCAGATTTACAAAAACCGATTTATCATTTGACTTTAGATAAGTGTACATTTCACTTTTGCCTTTTATGACACCTTCTACTCCACCAAAACCTTCAAGATGTGCCTTTCCAAAATTGGTGATATATCCATAATCCGGTTGAGCGATATCGCAGAGAAATTCAATTTCCTTTTGATGATTGGCACCCATTTCCACTATTCCTATTTGAGTTTGTTTAGTAAACGACAGCAAAGTCAGCGGAACACCAATATGATTATTCAGATTACCGATTGTTGCTTTAGTCGTATATTTTTTGGACAATACAACATTGATTAACTCTTTGGTGGTGGTCTTTCCATTACTTCCTGTCAATGCAATGATTGGAAGCTGCAAATACTGTCTGTGGAATTTTGCCAATTCCTGAAGTGCCTTTAAACTATCATCCACTAAAATGGTTCTGTCATCAATAAAATACTTAGCATCATCAATGATGACATAACTCGCCCCTTTTTCCAATGCTTCCTTGGCAAAAGTATTGGCATCAAAGCGTTCACCTTTGATAGCGACGAAAAAAGAATTGGACTCAATCTTTCTGGTATCAATTGAAACCTGACTGCATTTTAGAAATAAATCGTGGATGTTTTGAATGCTCATTGGGCAAAATAATTAAAATAAAAAAGCCCTTAAAATTAGGGCTTTTTTGTTATTTATCATAAAACTAAAAATTAGTTTCTTGCTCTTTTCTTTTTGTCAGCTTTTGGACCAACTCTGGACATTGCGCATCTGAATCCGATAAAGTCTGTAGCGATATCCTGAGGGAAGTATCTTCTCTGAGCCGGATCTAACCAATATGCTCTGTCTCTCCATGAACCACCTTTGTAAACTCTTACGTCATCATTTACCAAAGTTGTTCTTTTGTTAGACTTGTCATATTTCTTAACCATGTTACCTAAACTGTCAGTAGAAACATTGTGTTTTGGAGAATCGTACATCCTTTGATCGTCTCTTAATTTTCCTTTTTCGTCACCTTCTTCAGAAGCACCGAATTTAAAATATCTTGTAGACTGTTTGTCTCCATCTCTGTAGTTTCTATTATCAGATTTATCAAAGTTCTGTCTCAAATAAGTTTCCTTATCATCAACCGGAACCTGAGCTATTTGTCCAGGGAAGTTTCTAGAGATGATTTTACCGTTTGATAAAGTGTCAAATTTCTGAGTTTCAGGAGTTACCAATTCAACTTTACCGTCTTCTCCAATTTTATCTTTCATATAAACGTTACCTCTGTAGTAGTTGAAGTCATTTGCTTCATCATCAACGATAGGTCTGTAAACATCGGCAACCCATTCTGCAACGTTTCCTGCCATGTCATACAATCCAAAATCATTTGGTGGGTAAGATTTAACTTTGTTGGTAATATCAGCACCGTCATCAGACCATCCAGCAATTCCACCGTAATCTCCTTTTCCTTGTTTGAAGTTAGCCAATTGATCACCTCTAACCTGTCTTTTTCCGGAACGTGTGTAGCTTCCAGACCATGGGTATTTCTTTTGCCCTTTATAAGCGTTGTATTCTCTTTGTCCCACATCAGCAGCAGCAGCATATTCCCACTCAGCTTCTGTTGGTAGTCTGTATTCCGGTAAAATTAAACCGGAAGTTCTTTGGGCATAAACATTTTTAGCACTATTTCCTGCAGTATTGTTTGCTCCGGCTTTAGAAGGCTTAATAGCTCCTCTTCCGGCACCTTTTTTCAAAACTAGTTTCTCGTCACCACCTTTAGCAGTAGAAGGAGAAGCAAGATATGCCTCAGTACTGAAAACTTTATCAGCAGTCATATCAGTAACTTTCGAATCTTTTTTAAGATAACGTTGATCTTCAAGGATTTTCTCATTTACACGATCCGTTCTCCATTTAGCAAATTCAGTAGCCTGAATCCAGTTAACCCCAACTACAGGATATTCAGCATAAGCCGGATGTCTCAGATAATTGTTGGTCATAGTTTCATTGTAACCAAGTCTGTTTCTCCATACTAATGTATCCGGAGAAGCGCCTTCGTAAATGTTTTTATAATTTTCCTGATCTGGCGGGAAAACAGTTTTCAACCAATTTAAGTACTCCATGTACATCATATTGGTTACTTCCGTTTCGTCCATGTAGAAAGACATAACGTGTTGTTGATTAGGTGTGTTATTCCAATCGTGCATAACGTCGTCCTGAACTTTACCCATAGTAAATGTTCCACCTTCAACCATCACCAAACCTGGCCCAGTTGCTTGTTTCTTAAACTTGGAAGCGTATTGGAATCCGCCTTTCTTATCGTTGATTTTCCATCCGGTAGCTCGGGATCCACCTTTAGAGTTGTCTTTTTTACTACAACTAGCAAAACCGACCATTATCACTAATGACAGTAATAATCTAACAGCAATAATTTTGTTTACTTTCATATTCATAAGTAGGTATAAATTTCGAGGCGCAATATAACTATTTACCGTTACATTGCAACAACTTTTTTAAATTAATACTAAATTCGCCATTTCCGAGCGATTTTATATATAACGCAAAAATACTATTTTTATTGTATTGCATCGAAAAAAATATTTTTTTTACTTTTTATACTATTTTCAAAAAAATTACGTTTACTGTCTTACTATGAGAAAGATTATTACAATTTGCATCCTATTTTTGAATGCTTTCTTTGCTATTTCCCAGGAGCAAGGAAACATTTCTTTGAACTGGACTGATAAAAAAGCAATTTCTTATGGTGACAACTCCTATATAGTTCCCCAGTTTAATCCACAAAACTGTTTTTTTGACGCCTATTCAAAAACGCTCCAATATTCCTTAACTATCAACCTAAACAGTTTAGTTAATGAGAACGCCATTCAGATAACCAATCTTGTTTTTGAACCCATTCCTGAAAGCCAGCTTGGCGACATTTCTACAAAAAAATTACCAACCACCTTTAAATACAAATTCAAAAGCAGCACTGCACGTGACAAATATCTGGGCAGACTAATAATTTATCCTATTATTAAGGAAGGAAATTCATTTAAAAAATTAATTTCTTTTAGCTACTCCATTTCCCAAAATGCGTTGAAAGTAAATCCATTACAGAATAATGTCAATGCAATAACTAATTCTGTTTTAAGCTCAGGAAACTGGTATCGTTTCTACGTACAAAAATCCGGGGTTTACAAAATAACCAAAAGTTTTCTCAGCAGCTTGGGCCTTAACACCAATGTTGATCCGCGGAAAATAAAAATTTACGGCAATGGAGGAAGAATGGTACCTCTTTTAAATTCAGATGACTATCCTATGGATTTAGCAGAAAATGCGATACAATTTGTTGGCGAAAACGACGGCTCATTTGACAACCAGGATTACATTCTTTTTTATGCCGAAGGCATGGACAAATGGAATAACGACTATAAAAGCAACCTGAATATTTATGCTGACAGATCTTACTATTATGTGACCGCTCAGGGTGATGATGGTAAAAGAATCACTGATATGATGCAACCAACAGCAAATGCAACTACTCCTATAACCACTTTTGACGATCATCAATTTCATGAAGTTGACGATGTAAACATTGAAAAACTGGGAAGGGTTTGGTTTGGCGAAAGTTTTAGCATTGATAACACTCAAGAGTTTAAATTTAAATTTCCAAATCTTGTTACCTCTGCTCCCCTAGTTGTCGAAACACACGTTGCTGCAGTGACTTCTACAACAAACACATTTAAAATTGAGGCAAATTCTCAACTTGTCGGAAATATTAACATGGTACCATCTCCGAATAGTGAAGTAATTGTTTTTGAGAGAAATTTTATAGCACCGGTAAATGTAAGCTCTGATGATGTGACAGTTAAAATCACTTATGATAATGGCGGCGTTCCAAGCTCGAAATCTTATTTGGACTTTATAAATATCAAAGCCAAAAGAAATCTTCAGGCTTATGGAAAGCAATTTCAGTTTCAGTATGATGATGCCGTTTCGACAATCGGAATTGGTGAATTTAAATTATCCAATGCAGCATCAGTTTCTCAGATCTGGAATATTACAGACATATATAATGTTACCAAAGTAGATAATCCCGCCCAGTCATCTTTCACTTTTAAGGACAGTTTGGGAGAAATCAAAAAATATATCGCTGTTGACATTTCTGATTACTATTCACCATCCAAAGAATCCAAAACAAAAGTAGAAAATCAAAATTTAAAGGGAACTGTTTTTAATAATGCCCAAGGACAATTTCAGGATATCGATTATTTAATTATCACTCCCAAATTTTTGAATACACAAGCCGAAAAACTGGCCAGCTTCAACAGAACTTATCACAATCTGAATGTTAAAGTTGTGAATTTGGAAAGCATTTATATCGAGTTCGGATCTGGCAAACAGGATATCGGAGCCATCAGAAACTTTGTAAAATATGTTTATTTTAATGCTTCGTCAGCAAACAAGAAAGTTAAATACATTAATCTTTTTGGAGATGCTTCTTATGATTTTAAGGACAGAGTTGCCAATAACACAAACATTGTCCCTATCTATCAGGCACTAAACAGCTATTCTGAATCTCAGTTTTCTTTTGCTTCTGATGATTATTACGGAATGATGGATTCTGACGAAGGAAGACTGGACTCAGGTGATTCACCAGTAAATGACAGCACCAATTTTTCCTACGATGGAATAGGAAATATTGATATAGCCGTGGGAAGAATGATTGTCAGTTCTACCCAACAAGCTGAGGAAATGGTAAACAAAGTGATTGAATATTATGATATTAAATCTTACGGAAGCTGGAGAAATAACTACGTAGGCATTGCAGATGATGCCGACAAAACCTCCGATGCCTCTTTACAGACGAAACAGAACAATCTTACTGATGATATAGTTTTAGAAAAACCATTTATAAATTTCAAAAAAATTCTTTTGGATTCCTATACTCAGGAAACTTCAGCAGGTGGAAAAAGATACCCTAAAGCAAGAGAGGAAATTTTTGCAGCTTTCGAAAAAGGTGCCTTAGTATTTAATTATTTAGGTCATGGTGGTGAGGATGGACTTTCGGGAGAGCGCATTTGGGAAAAATCAGATGGACAGAATCTGAACAACCGATACAAATATCCATTATTCATAACCATCACCTGTGATTTTTCAAGATTTGACAATCCATATCGTCCAACAGCCGGCGAATACACTTTCTGGAATCCAAAAGGTGGTGCCATATCTATGATTACGACTGTACGTTCAATTGATCAGGGTAATGCGGAAATATTCAACGACAAACTTGCTGAATATCTGTTCTCTTATGGCAGTAACGAATATACATCTATAGCAGAAGCGCTCCGACTTGCGAAAAACTATCTGCCAAGCACCGCTTCAAATGTTGTTTTTTATTTAGGGGATCCGGCTTTAATGTTGGCTATTGCTAAACCAAAAGTTGTTTTGACAAAAGTTAATGACATGCCACTTACAGGTCCGATTGATGATTTTCAATCTTTGGCATTTGTCAAACTAACCGGAGAAGTTCGTGATGAAAACAACAATTCCCTGCCAAACTATAACGGTGAATTATCAGTTAATATTTTCGATAAAAATGTTATTAGAAATACATTAAATAATGATAATAATAGCCCCCCAATTAGTTTTACAAATCTGGGAGAAACCATCTTCAGGGGAAATGCTACAGTTGTAAATGGTAATTTTGAACTTGGATTTGTTGTACCAAGAGATATAAGGATTCCGGTTGGTAACGGAAGAATCAGTTTTTATGCAAAAAGAAACCAAACCCTGTTAGATAAATCCGGTTATAATACCGATATTAAGATTGGGGGGATTAACACTAATGCCGTAGCAGACAATACTGCTCCAACAGTAAAATTATACATGAATGACGAAACATTCGTCAATGGCGGAATCACCAATGAATCTCCATTCTTTCTGGCAATTCTTGAAGACGAACACGGAATAAATACTGCAAGTGGAATTGGCCATGATATCATCGGAATTTTAGATGGCGATGAAACTAAGCCATATATTATGAACGATTATTATCAAACCGAGTTGGATAATTACACAAAGGGAAGGGTCTATTTCCCTTTCAGAAATTTAGCCCCGGGCTTACACACGATTACCTTCAAAGCTTATGATGTTTATAATAATTCAATAACTGCCGAAATACAATTTGTAGTTGTAGGTGATGAAAGTGTCACACTTAGCCATGTTTTGAATTACCCAAACCCATTTGTGAATTATACAGAGTTTTGGTTTTCCCACAACAAGCCATTTGAACCTTTAGAAGTTCAGGTACAGGTAATGACTATTACAGGGAAAATTGTCTGGACAAAAAATCAGACAGTTACAACAGACGGATTTCTTTCAAGGGAAATAACCTGGGATGGAAAAGACGACTTTGGAGATAAGATTGGTAAAGGAGTTTATGTCTATAAATTGACCGTAAAGTCCACTTTATCGAATAAAAAGGCAGAAAAGATAGAAAAACTTGTAATCCTTTAGGAAAATACTATATTTGTTAACTTTTATTAAAAATTACGATGAAAAAAATTGCAATTTTATTTATATTATTCACCACACAATTTATCAATGCACAACAGGATAGCCGGGTAATTACTACGGGGGTCCCGTTTCTTTTGGTTGCTGCTGATGCCCGTTCTGCAGGTATGGCTGATCAGGGTGTTGCCACTGCTCCGGATGCTTTTTCACAGCAATGGAATCCTGCAAAATATGCTTTTTCAACAGACAAACAGGGATTCACTGTTAGTTATACCCCATACTTAACAGATTTGGTTAATGACATTTCATTAGGTCAGGTTACATATTACAACAGGATTAGCGAAAGAAGTGCCTTTGCCGGTAGTTTCCGTTATTTTGGTTTAGGTGAAATCGAGTTAAGACAAAACGCTGATGATCCTGCACAGATTGTTAAGCCAAATGAAATGGCGCTTGATGGCTCTTATTCCTTGAAATTAAGCGAGAGATTTGCGATGTCTGTTGCCGGAAGATATATCCGTTCAGCCTTAAGAATTCCAACGGGTGATTCAGGAGATTCAAAACCCGCAAGTAGTTTTGCTTTTGACATTTCTGGTTATTATGTTGGTGAAGAGGCTGCTTTTTCTGATTTCAATGGTCGTCTGAGACTTGGATTCAACTTCCAGAATATGGGGCCAAAAATCAATTACGATGCTGGTGCATCTGATGACAACAGCGCCAACTTCCTTCCTGCCAACATGAAAATTGGTGGAGGTTACGATTTCATCCTAGATGATTTCAACAAGGTTACGTTAAGTGTTGAGTTTGCTAAATTACTGGTTCCAACCCCGCAGAAATTAGAGGATGTTAATGGAGATGGAGTAATAGACAATAATGATAGTTCAATTATTAATTCTGAATACAATAAAATTAACTGGGTTTCCGGAATCTTCAAATCTTTCAATGATGCTCCGGGAGGATTCAGCGAAGAACTTAAGGAGTTTACGTATTCAGTTGGAACAGAATATTTATATCAGGATTCATTTGCCTTCCGTTTAGGGTATTTCCACGAAAGCCCAATAAAAGGAGCCAGAAAGTTTTTCTCACTTGGAGCCGGATTCAAATACAACATTGTTAAGGTAGATGTATCGTATCTGTTCTCTGCATCAAAAGTGAAAAACCCATTAGAAAATACACTTCGTTTTTCATTATCGTTTAACTTTGGTGATAAATACGACGATTATTAGTAGATAGTAAATTATAAAAACAATATCCAAATTTCAAAAATGAGATTTGGATTTTTTTTCCTCAATAAGTAAATGAAAACCATCAGCAAAATCAAAACGAAAAAATGCAAAAATGGTTATTCCATCTTCCAAAAAAAAAAAAAAACAATTATTCAATACGGATGAAACAAGTAGAAATCAAAACCACATTCACAGCATACGAATCTATAGCGGAACTCCCACAGGATGTCCAGGGTTTAATGCACAAAGCAATTGAAGTCAGAAAAAATGCATATGCCCCTTATTCGAAATTCAGGGTTGGAGCTGCACTGTTTTTAGACAATGGTGAAATCATGCTGGGTTCCAATCAGGAAAACGCTGCTTATCCTTCAGGGCTTTGTGCCGAAAGAACTGCCATCTTTCATTCGAATTCAATCTATCCGGATGCCAAAATTATCAAGATGGCAATTTCAGCAACATCGGACACAAACCCAACATTGTCTCCTACTCCGCCATGTGGTGCTTGCAGACAGGCAATTTCTGAATACGAATTCAAACAAAACACTCTAATCGAAATCTATTTTATGGGTGAAAGTGGCGAAATTTATAAATCAGATTCACTTAAAAATTTATTGCCTTTGACCTTCGATAAAAACTTCTTATAACATTTGATATTAAGAGGAGGACCGCCAGTGGCAGTCAGGTAAAATTACTTTAAATCTTGCAATAAAAATTGTATGTTAAGTTTTAGGGGAATGTCTTTAATAATGATTAAAAAATTACCCTTAATAAATTTTACTTCTTACTAGGAATGTTTTACTTTTGCCTTTCGCAAATTTGTGAGTGAGTGAACTATTTTGCGTTGAAATATATTTACAACTTAATAACGCTTTAGCAAAAAGTAAAAAATGAAAGAAGTAACCAGAGAAGTTTATTTGAAATGGTATGAAGACATGCTGTTTTGGAGAAAGTTTGAAGACAAACTTGCCGCACTTTATATTCAACAAAAAGTTAGAGGATTTCTACACTTATACAATGGTCAGGAAGCTGTTTTAGCAGGTGCTTTGCACGTGATGGAATTAGGTGGAAAAGACAAAATGATTACAGCCTATCGTAATCACGTTCAGCCAATCGGAATGGGTGTTGACCCAAAGAAAGTAATGGCGGAACTTTTAGGAAAAGTAACAGGAACATCCAAAGGTATGGGTGGATCGATGCACATCTTTTCAAAAGAACACGGATTTTATGGAGGTCATGGTATCGTAGGAGCTCAAATTCCTGTTGGTGCCGGTATGGCTTTCGCCGATAAATATTTCAACACTGGAGGTGTAACCCTTACCTATTTTGGTGATGGTGCTGCACGTCAGGGTTCACTACACGAAGCTTTCAACATGGCTATGCTATGGAAATTACCGGTAGTATTCATTTGTGAAAACAACGGATATGCAATGGGAACTTCTGTAGAAAGAACTGCCAATCACACAGACATCTGGAAATTAGGTTTAGGCTACGAAATGCCTTGCGGACCTGTAGACGGAATGAATCCTGTAAAAGTTGCTGAAGCAATGCACGAAGCTATGGAAAGAGCGCGTCGTGGAGACGGACCAACTTTCTTAGAAATGAAAACATACAGATACAGAGGTCACTCAATGTCTGATGCGCAATTATATCGTTCGAAAGAAGAAGTAGAAGAATACAAAAAGATTGACCCAATCACACAAGTGCTTGATGTCATCAAAGAAAAAAATTATGCTACTGATGCAGAAATTGAAGCTATTGATGAAAGAGTAAAGGATTTAGTGGAAGAATGTGCAACATTCGCCGAAGAATCTGCTTTCCCTGAAGCACAGCAATTGTATGACGTGGTATACGAACAAGAAAATTATCCTTTCATCCCTCACAGACTATAATTATGGCAACTAAAATCACAATGCCGCGTTTGAGCGATACGATGACAGAAGGAACTGTAGCAACCTGGCTTAAAAAAGTGGGTGATACGGTAAAGGAAGGCGATATCCTGGCAGAAATTGAAACAGATAAAGCTACCATGGAATTTGAATCTTTCAATGCCGGTACTTTATTATACATCGGAATCAAAGAAGGGGAAACTGCTCCGGTTGATTCATTGTTAGCAATCATTGGAAAAGAAGGAGAAGATATTTCCGGCTTGACTTCTGGCGGAGCAGCTCCTGCTGAAACACCAAAAGAAGACGATAAGACTGAAGAAAAACCAGCTACTGAAACTCCAGTAGAATCAAAACCAGAAGCTGTTCCGGCAACTTCAGCACTTCCAAAAGGAGTTGTAGTAGTAACTATGCCTCGTCTGAGTGACACCATGACTGAAGGAACCGTGGCGACATGGTTGAAAAAAGTGGGTGACGAAGTAAAGGAAGGTGATATCCTTGCCGAAATCGAAACGGATAAAGCCACCATGGAATTTGAATCTTTCAATGCCGGTACTTTACTATCTATCGGAATCCAGGAAGGACAATCTGCACCAGTTGATAGTGTACTAGCAATCATTGGCCCAGCAGGAACTGATGTTTCCGGCATAGCAGAAAATTATAAAAAAGGCGGCTCTGCTCCTGCTCCGGCAGCTGCATCAGAATCTGCTGCAGCACCAGTAGCTGCTCCACAAAATACAGAAACACAAACTTCGGGAGACAGAATCTTTGCTTCTCCATTAGCGAAACAAATTGCAAAAGATAAGGGAATCAATTTATCACAGGTAAAAGGTTCTGGCGAAAACGGACGTATCACTAAAAGCGATGTCGAAAACTTTACTCCGGGAACTGCTACGCCAGCTCAGGCTTCACAGCCACAAACTGCAACAAGTGAAGCATCAGCGCCGGCTGTAAGACCATTTGTTCCGGCAGGTGAAACTTCATCTGAAGTAATCAAGAATTCGCAAATGCGCAAGACTATTGCAAAACGTCTTTCTGAATCAATCTTTACAGCACCTCATTTCTATCTGACGATAGAAGTTGGTATGGACGAAGCAATGAAATCACGTGCAACAATAAATACAATCCCTGATACCAAAGTTTCATTCAATGATATGGTCATCAAGGCATGTGCTATGGCGTTGAGAAAACATCCAAAAGTAAATTCACAATGGAGCGACGATGCTATTACAATCAATCACCATATCAATGTTGGTGTAGCTGTTGCTGTAGAAGATGGATTGGTTGTTCCTGTATTGAAATTTACAGATCAAATGACATTGACCCAAATTGGCGGAAATGTAAAAGACTTAGCCGGAAAAGCAAAATCTAAAAAACTGCAGCCAGCCGAAATGGAAGGAAGCACATTCACAGTTTCTAACTTAGGAATGTTCGGAATCCAGTCATTCACATCCATCATAAATCAACCAAATTCGGCGATACTTTCTGTTGGTGCTATCGAAGAAAAACCAGTAGTGAGAAATGGCCAGATTGTGGTTGGAAATACGATGACATTGACATTAGCTTGTGATCACCGTACGGTTGATGGCGCAACAGGAGCACAATTCCTGCAAACCCTGAGACAGTACTTAGAAAATCCGGTTACGATGCTTGCATAAAACCAAGTGTTGAAATTATAAACTTATCCTATTTTGTTGTAAAAGACAAAGTAGGATTTTTTTATAACTTGAATTCTCAAAATTCAACACACTACACTTATGGCAGCTACAACTTTAACCTCCGTTTTTCTAGAAGAATTTCGTCGCGAAATTCCATCATCCAGAAATTGTCTTAAAAACATAACTACCGAATCGTTTGATTTCAAGCCGCATGAAACTTCCATGGAAATGAAATATCTGGCACTTTTGGTAGCAGAAATTCCATTGTGGATTGTCTATATGATTGAGAAAGGCGAACTTGATTTTGCAACCTATGAGCATTACGAATTTGGAACGGCAGAACAGCTTTTGGAGCATTTTGAAGAGAATGTCAAAAAAGCCGAAGCAGCTTTTGCCAAGGCAGATGACGATACACTTGAAAATACATTTTCATTAAAAAGAGATGGAAAAGTATTGTATTCATCACCTTTAAAAATCGACATTCCAACAACTATAAATCACTGGGTTCATCATCGCGGACAATTGACCGTTTATATGCGGATGAAAGAAATAAAGGTCCCGTCTATTTATGGCCCATCCGGAGACGACAAGACCTTTTAGAATAATATTTCAATGAAAGAAAAACCTGTTCTGAATTTTAGGGACGGGTTTTTCTTTTTACCTTAGACGCAAATAAAATTACTCATGAACAAATTAAGTTTACTATTCATTGTTGTCGCTTTCACAGCCTGCCAGAAAAAAGAAATGGTAGCAAAAAAAGAAATTATAAAAGACGCTCACTCCTTTTCAAATCCGGCTGAAGCTGTTGTAAGACATTTGGATTTGGATATAAAAGTCGATTTCGATACGCAGATCATTTCCGGAAAAGCTTCATGGCAGATTGACAACATCTCAAAAGGAAATGAAATCATCTTTGATGAAAACACTTTGAATATTACCAAAGTTACTTTAGGCGATGATGAAAAGGAAACTAAATTCGAACTAGGAAAAGATGTAGAGTTCCACGGAAAACCACTTCATATAATCATTGAACCAAATACAACTAAGGTCAATATTTACTACAATACGACCAAAGAAACCGTTGCGCTGCAATGGTTAAAACCGGAACAAACTGCAGACAAAAAGAAACCGTTCCTGTTTTCGCAGGGAGAAAGCGTTTGGTCGCGCACCTGGATTCCGTGCCAGGATTCACCTGGAATCCGTTTTACATATAATGCTAAGGTTACTGTTCCAAAAGAATTAATGGCACTGATGAGTGCCGTAAATCCACAACAGAAAAATGATACAGGCGTTTATACTTTCAAGCAGGACAAAGCCATTCCCTCTTATCTTCTGGCAATTGCCGTTGGTGATGTCGAATTCAAATCAATCGATAATAGAACCGGAGTTTATGCTGAGCATACTGTAATTGATAAAGCGAAATGGGAATTTGCAAAACTTGGAGATATGGTTGTTGCTGCCGAAAAGCTTTTTGGACCTTACCGTTGGGGCAGATATGATGTGATTGTACTGCCACCGAGTTTCCCTTTTGGGGGAATGGAAAATCCAAACCTGACTTTCCTTACGCCTACCGTTTTGGCTGGAGACCGTTCATTAACAAGTTTACTGGCGCACGAGCTCGGCCACAGCTGGAGTGGTAATTTGGTAACCAATGCAACTTGGGATGACATTTGGCTGAATGAAGGCTTTACGACTTATGTGGAGCATCGAATCGGCGAAGAAGTTTTTGGAGTTGAAGAAGCTAAAATGCAGGATATTTTAAGTAGAAAAGTTCTTGAACTAAGTCTGGAAGATTTTGGGAAAGACAGCCCTGATACAAAACTTAAGGTAAATTCCACAGGGAAAAATCCGGATGAAGCCATGAGCGATATCGCTTATGAAAAAGGATATGCATTCCTGCAAACAGTTGAAGCGGTTGTCGGACGTGAAAGATTTGACAAATTCCTAACAGCTTATTATAACGACCATGCTTTTCAATCGATAACAACTGAAGATTTTGTAGATTATTTCAATAAAAACCTAATCAGAGGAGATAAGGCTTTAGCCGATAAGATTAGATGGAACGACTGGATTTACAAACCGGGAATTCCATCCAATGTTATAAATCCCGTTTCAAAAGATTTCAACACCATCGATAGCATACAGAAAGTGTGGAGAATAAACGGAATTAATGGGTTGAGCCAAAAGATAAAATCAACCAATGAAAAACAGCATTTTATAGATTATCTTCCAAAAGACCTTACTATCGAAGAAATGGCAGCAATAGACAAAGAATTCAACTTTACCAACGGCGGGAATTTTGTGGTAAGACGCCAATGGTTTATTAAGGCTTTGCAGGGTCATTATAAACCTGCCTATCCGGCTATTGAACAGTTCCTGACATCCTACAGCCGAACCTATTCGCTAACGCCATTATATAAGGAAATGGTCAAAACTCCTGAAGGAAAGGCTTGGGCAAAGCAAATCTATGCCAAGGCAAAATCAGGATATCATGCCACAACGGTTACAGCAATTGATCAAATAGTAAAATAATTAAAAAGCCCAATCAAAAGATTGGGCTTTTTAATTATTTTAGGAAATCTATTGCTTTACAATTTTAATAGTCTTCTGACCAGATTCACTCTGAGCTTTTAGTATATAATTGCCTGAATGCAGATTTGATAAATCAATTGAAGCCTGAGAATCATTAAGCGAATGCTCATGCACTTTCTGCCCAAGCAAATTGTAAACCTTAACTGATTTCAGGATAACGTCGGACTTCAAAGTCAATACATTTCGAACCGGATTTGGCGAAAATTGCAGTGGCATTATTTCATTGGTTGGAACACCCAAAAGGAGATGAACCGTAACCGGCAATCTGGCTGCACTTTCAAAACCGCTAACGGTTTGCGAAGCATAATAAGTTACGCCATCAACTAATACGGTATTCAATGGTAAAGGCGTAGACATGGTAGTCATACCATTTTTGTTAGTTGCAGAAGCATACCACTGAATATTAACACCTGATACAGCTATATCAGCCAGGGTTGCTCCGGGAACGAAGTTTTGTGCAGTTATTCCATTAGGAGGAGGAACTCCTCCCGATTGATTAACAACCAAACCCGAAGAAACAGCTCCACATTGGGTATCTAAATCAGTAACAACAACTGTAAAGATCCTGCTGCTTCCATTAGAAGAAGCTGTATTAACCAAATAAGTGGAATTCGTAGCATTGGGAACTAAAACGCTATCAGAATACCATTGATAGGAATAATTTCCACTAAGTCCTGAATCCAACAACAAAGGCTGAATTACATTATTCCCTCCATCAACATATACAGTATCCAGAGTATTATTAGAAGTTATAGTCGCAACAGGCAACGGATTCACATGCAATGGCTGTTCAACCAAAACATAACAATGATTACCCTGAAAATCTTCTCTGTTATTTTCTACTCTTATCCAAACATTGCTTCCAACTAAAGCAGCCGTTGGCGTAAGTATTTCATTAGAATGCACTAAAGCATCTGACAAGTCTCTGTAATAATGAAGGGTTAAGGTTGGATCTCCATTAATTATATAAGCCGCGTTAACTGTCAGATCAAACACTTCCATCATATCTCCGGTATCATTAATATCGCATTGTGGCGTTAATGCCGGCGGATTATTAACTGGTGTTGGTATTGGCAAAACTCTGATATCAAGTGACGTTAGACTTCTGCATCCACCCGGTGTAGTGACTGCAACACCAAGCGTTTGAATAGCCGGTATAGGATTGGTATAAGCTGTTGGATCCGATATCGCAGCGGTATCAGTTTGTGCATTAGCCATACTTGGATAATAGGTGACTATATTGCCAGTTCCTTGTGCAATTTCATTGTTTTTAACTGTTAAATTAAATACATGGTATTGATCATTCGGATTGGCATCATCATCACAAACAGATAATGGTGTTGGAGTTGTAAGTAAAAGAGGCGCATCAATTTCAATACCGAAAGACCCAATTCCATAACATCCCGTTGTGTTATTTTCTACTCTTACCCAAATGCTATCGCCGTCATTAGCCACATAATTAGTTACAGGTAATATAGGACTAGTGCCCAATTCAGCAGCGGATTCAGAAGCATAAAAAGCTACCGTGTAATTACTGGCTGGCAACGTCTGCATAGTGAGTAAATCCGTAGTTACAACAGTTAAATCAACAGTCGTTGATCCATTCTGTGGGTTCGCATCAGCATCACATACAGCAATATCATTTAGTCCGAAAGCAACCGGACTAGGATTTACTACCAAAGTAATTGGAATTATACTCCAACAATTAGTAGATTGATCTGATCCTCTCGCATAAATCACTTGCACAAAAGGAGACATATTAGAATAATTAGAGGAATTATTTATCGCATTAACTCCTGCCTGAGCATCGTTAATCGTTTCAAAAAAATCTACATTATACGCTGCTCCACTTAATAAATCCGGAATTAAACTCGTTAAATCAAAAGTAGAAATTCCATCCAGGTTATTATCACACACGGTATAGGGTATTGTTGGTGTTACAAGAGTTGGCAGTGGTTCAACCCTGATATCCATAGTAGAAATAACATAACAGCTTGTCACATTATTCGTAATCCTGATTCCTAATGTCTGAACATAAAGCACCGTATTCTGATACATTAAATTAGTAATTACCTGTGTTCCATTCTGCGCATCACCCAGACTTGGATAAAATGCAACACTCATTCCGGTCTGACCTAATAAAATTTCATTTATTTTGGAACTCAAATCAAAGGTTTCAGTACCAATATTGGTTTGGTCGATATCACATAAAGAATATTGAGGATAATTAGGCTGCATCGAATTCGGCAAGGGATTTACAATCAGATTAAACGGAGCAACATCAAAACATCCTGTTGTATTATTAGTTACCCTGGCAAAGATGGTCATAGGATTAACATTATTTACATAACTGTTTATAGGACCTATAGCATTAGTTCCTGCCTGAGCGCTGCTTAGCGAAGTATAAAAGGTAACCGTGTGATTAGCCGGATTTAAAGCCCCCAATAGTTCTGGTATTTTTGTTGTCAAATCAAACGTTTCAAATCCTACAGGCCAGTTAGAATCACATAATGCATAATCCGTAACAGAAGTTATCTGCGGAGTCGGATTAACCACTATTGAAAATGAACCAACAGCAAATTCATTGGTATTTATATCTTTTATTCTCACATAAATCGTTTGAGTATTAGTAGTAATATTATCATATGCACTTGGAGTATCAATCGGAATAGTACCATCAGCAGCACTATCTGGTGTCTCATGATAAGTAATGATATAGTTGGAAGCTGCACCAGATTGGCTGTTCAAAATAATTTGATTTTGAACGCTTAAATCAAAAACTCCCAAGCCGTCGTTATTCGGGTCACAATAATGTATAGGCTGCAAAGAAGGCACTATTGGTGCAATTGCAAAAGTTATTTGTGACACTAGTAACGCGACAAACAAAAAGTAGATATTTTTCATAAAGGATTAGTTTTCTCAAATGTAGAAAATATTTTATAAGAAATAATCACAAAAAACTTAATTAAATCTTTATCAAATTATTATGGGTATACCCCTGCGGTAGGGGACATGAGGTCGCAGACCGAACTGGCGTAAATGGATATCGAGTTTAACTAGATAGATATTAAAATCAATTATTTGGATATTGACTTCGACAAGTTAGTTATTGAGTTCAATAAATTAGATATAACTTCTATGCGCATTGAACTCAAATTCACCCATCCCGTAGGGATGATATATCGGTAAAACAAAAAACCCCATCCAAATAAATGAATGAGGTTTCAAAAAAAAGGCAGCGAACCGAGCTTGCGAACACGCTGCTCCTATAAAAAAAAATGAGCCTATCCAAATTGGATAGGCTCACTAAAAAAAAGGCAGCGACATACTCTCCCACATAACTGCAGTACCATCTGCGCAGTCGGGCTTAACTTCTCTGTTCGGAATGGGAAGAGGTGAGCCCCGACGCAATAACCACCTTAAGAGGTTTTGCAAGGGTGATTCTCTTTGGAGAACCAACATTACACAATATCTTAACATACTGAGATAAAAAATTTGTTAGAAGAAAGTTGCTCCCCGCCCTTAGGCGGGGATGGTGTACATAAGCTTACGGGTTATTAGTACTACTCGACTATGACATTACTGCCTTTACATCTATAGCCTATCGACGTGGTCATCTTCCACGACCCTTAAAAGAAATCTCATCTTGTGGTGGGTTTCGCGCTTATATGCTTTCAGCGCTTATCCCTTCCAAACGTAGCTACTCTGCGGTGCTCCTGGCGGAACAACAGATACACCAGAGGTTTGTCCAATTCGGTCCTCTCGTACTAGAATCAGATCCACTCAAATTTCTTGCGCCCACAGTAGATAGAGACCGAACTGTCTCACGACGTTCTGAACCCAGCTCGCGTGCCACTTTAATGGGCGAACAGCCCAACCCTTGGGACCTTCTCCAGCCCCAGGATGTGACGAGCCGACATCGAGGTGCCAAACCCCCCCGTCGATATGAGCTCTTGGGGGAGATCAGCCTGTTATCCCCGGCGTACCTTTTATCCTTTGAGCGATGGCCCTTCCATGCGGAACCACCGGATCACTATGCTCTACTTTCGTACCTGATCGACCTGTATGTCTCTCAGTCAAGCTCCCTTATGCCATTGCACTCTACGCACGGTTACCAAGCGTGCTGAGGGAACCTTTAGAAGCCTCCGTTACTCTTTTGGAGGCGACCACCCCAGTCAAACTACCCACCAAGCAATGTCCCCCACATTATGGGGTTAGACCTCAGATAAGCAAAGGGTGGTATTTCAACAATGACTCCACAACGCCTGGCGACGCCACTTCATAGTCTCCCACCTATCCTACACATCACTTATCCAAGACCAATACTAAGCTATAGTAAAGGTGCACAGGGTCTTTTCGTCCCACTGCGGGTAATCGGCATCTTCACCGATACTACAATTTCACCGAGCTCATGGCTGAGACAGTGTCCAGATCGTTACACCATTCGTGCAGGTCGGAACTTACCCGACAAGGAATTTCGCTACCTTAGGACCGTTATAGTTACGGCCGCCGTTTACTGGGGCTTCAATTCAATGCTTCTCCGAAGATAACATCTCCTCTTAACCTTCCAGCACCGGGCAGGTGTCAGGCCCTATACTTCATCTTACGATTTTGCAGAGCCCTGTGTTTTTGATAAACAGTCGCCTGGACCTCTTCACTGCGGCCAGCATTGCTGCTGGCGACCTTTCTCCCGAAGTTACAGGTCTATTTTGCCTAATTCCTTAGCCATGAATCTCTCGAGCACCTTAGGATTCTCTCCTCGACTACCTGTGTCGGTTTACGGTACGGGTACTGTTAATCTAAGTTTAGAGGTTTTTCTTGGAAGCCCTTAGGTACACTATCACTTTGTCCGAAGACTCCGTGTACTATCGCATTTCACCAAATTCTCCGGATTTGCCTAGAGAACCTATAGTTAGGTGCTTTAACGAACTATTCCGTCAGTTCGCGGTACTTTCATCACTCCGTCACCCCATCACAATTAACAGTAGTACGGGAATATTAACCCGTTGGCCATCGACTGTCCCTTTCGGGTTCGCCTTAGGACCCGACTAACCCTCAGCTGATTAGCATAGCTGAGGAAACCTTAGTCTTTCGGTGTGCGGGTTTCTCGCCCGCATTATCGTTACTTATGCCTACATTTTCTTTTCCAACCTCTCCAGCATGCCTTACGACACACCTTCGCTGATGTTGGAATGCTCCCCTACCACTTGACTATTGTCAAGTCCATAGCTTCGGTAGTATACTTATGCCCGATTATTATCCATGCTCGTCCGCTCGACTAGTGAGCTGTTACGCACTCTTTAAATGAATGGCTGCTTCCAAGCCAACATCCTAGCTGTCTGGGCAGACAAACCTCGTTTTTTCAACTTAGCATACATTTGGGGACCTTAGCTGATGGTCTGGGTTCTTTCCCTCTCGGACATGGACCTTAGCACCCATGCCCTCACTGCTGGTAAACATTATATAGCATTCGGAGTTTGTCAGGAATTGGTAGGCGGTGAAGCCCCCGCATCCAATCAGTAGCTCTACCTCTATATAACTTTATGACCAGCGCTGCACCTAAATGCATTTCGGGGAGTACGAGCTATTTCCGAGTTTGATTGGCCTTTCACCCCTACCCACAGGTCATCCGAAGACTTTTCAACGTCAACCGGTTCGGACCTCCACTATGTGTTACCACAGCTTCATCCTGCCCATGGGTAGATCACACGGTTTCGCGTCTAACACTACTGACTAAAGCGCCCTATTCAGACTCGCTTTCGCTACGGATCCGGTACTTAATACCTTAACCTTGCCAGCAACGTTAACTCGTAGGCTCATTATGCAAAAGGCACGCCGTCACCCCACGAAAGGGCTCCGACCGCTTGTAAGCGTATGGTTTCAGGATCTATTTCACTCCGTTATTCACGGTTCTTTTCACCTTTCCCTCACGGTACTGGTTCACTATCGGTCTCTCAGGAGTATTTAGCCTTAGCGGATGGTCCCGCCAGATTCAGACAGGGTTTCACGTGCCCCGCCCTACTCAGGATACCACTATTTATATCTTCTCTTACCTGTACGGGGCTGTCACCCTGTATCGCTTACCTTTCCAGGTAATTCCAGTTCAATCCGCATAAAATGCCGTGGTCCTACAACCCCAAGTATGCCGTAACATCCTTGGTTTGGGCTAATCCGCGTTCGCTCGCCACTACTTACGGAATCACTTTTGTTTTCTTCTCCTCCGCCTACTTAGATGTTTCAGTTCAGCGGGTTTGCCCATCTATCGATGTGACATGTCTTCAACATGCCGGGTTGCCCCATTCGGATATCTGCGGATCAATCGATGTGTGCTCGTCCCCGCAGCTTTTCGCAGCTTATCACGTCCTTCTTCGCCTCTGAGAGCCTAGGCATCCCCCATACGCCCTTATTTTGCTTATGTACGGATATGAAATCAATCATATCCAGCCAAATGTGTTTGAACACACTTGTGTTTTCTTTCTACTTATTAAATTTTCTTATCTCAATATGTCAATGAACCTGTGGCGAGCCGCCACTGGCAATAATACCAGTTTTAGCTTAAGCCGTAGTGGAGAATATCGGAGTCGAACCGATGACCTCCTGCGTGCAAGGCAGGCGCTCTAGCCAGCTGAGCTAATCCCCCATTTTTTCGAATTCTTTCTTTAGAATCCCTAAATGAGCAATCCCAACTTCCAGAATTTCCTTATAAGCATTTCAGTAGTCCCGGGCAGACTCGAACTGCCGACCCCTACATTATCAGTGTAGTACTCTAACCAGCTGAGCTACGAGACTCTGTTTTTTTGCTTATTATTATTTTGAACCAACAGCGGAGAGTAATTGAATTTTTTGATTGTATCGTCCAGTCCTTTTATAGTCTCTAGAAAGGAGGTGTTCCAGCCGCACCTTCCGGTACGGCTACCTTGTTACGACTTAGCCCCAGTTACCAGTTTTACCCTAGGCAGCTCCTTACGGTCACCGACTTCAGGTACCCCCAGCTTCCATGGCTTGACGGGCGGTGTGTACAAGGCCCGGGAACGTATTCACCGGATCATGGCTGATATCCGATTACTAGCGATTCCAGCTTCACGGAGTCGAGTTGCAGACTCCGATCCGAACTGAGAACGGTTTTGTAGATTCGCTCCTACTCACGTAGTGGCTGCTCTCTGTACCGTCCATTGTAGCACGTGTGTAGCCCAAGGCGTAAGGGCCGTGATGATTTGACGTCATCCCCACCTTCCTCACAGTTTACACTGGCAGTCTTGTTAGAGTTCCCGACTTGACTCGCTGGCAACTAACAACAGGGGTTGCGCTCGTTATAGGACTTAACCTGACACCTCACGGCACGAGCTGACGACAACCATGCAGCACCTTGTAAATTGTCCGAAGAAAAGTCTGTTTCCAAACCTGTCAATCTACATTTAAGCCTTGGTAAGGTTCCTCGCGTATCATCGAATTAAACCACATGCTCCACCGCTTGTGCGGGCCCCCGTCAATTCCTTTGAGTTTCATTCTTGCGAACGTACTCCCCAGGTGGGATACTTATCACTTTCGCTTAGCCACTCAGGTTGCCCCGAACAGCTAGTATCCATCGTTTACGGCGTGGACTACCAGGGTATCTAATCCTGTTCGCTCCCCACGCTTTCGTCCATCAGCGTCAATCCACTGGTAGTAACCTGCCTTCGCAATTGGTATTCCATGTAATATCTAAGCATTTCACCGCTACACTACATATTCTAGTTACTTCCCAGTAATTCAAGTCTGGCAGTATCAATGGCCGTTCCATCGTTGAGCGATGGGCTTTCACCACTGACTTACCAAACCGCCTACGGACCCTTTAAACCCAATGATTCCGGATAACGCTTGGATCCTCCGTATTACCGCGGCTGCTGGCACGGAGTTAGCCGATCCTTATTCTTACGGTACCGTCAAGCCCCCTCACGAGGGGGTGTTTCTTCCCGTACAAAAGCAGTTTACACACCATAGATGCGTCTTCCTGCACGCGGCATGGCTGGATCAGGCTTGCGCCCATTGTCCAATATTCCTCACTGCTGCCTCCCGTAGGAGTCTGGTCCGTGTCTCAGTACCAGTGTGGGGGATCTCCCTCTCAGGACCCCTACCTATCGTAGCCATGGTAAGCCGTTACCTTACCATCTAGCTAATAGGACGCATGCCCATCTTTTACCGTTGGAACTTTAGTAATCAAGTGATGCCACTCAAATACACCATGGGGCATTAATCCAAATTTCTCTGGGCTATTCCCCTGTAAAAGGTAGGTTGCATACGCGTTACGCACCCGTGCGCCGGTCTCTAGCATTGCTGCTATACCCCTCGACTTGCATGTGTTAGGCCTGCCGCTAGCGTTCATCCTGAGCCAGGATCAAACTCTTCATCGTATATTGTTATGCTGAATAAATTCTGCATCGTAATTTAGACAAAGGCTAGTCTTTTTCAAATCTCTAAGATTCTCTTACTCTCTTTTATTTGTTTTGAAGTCTCCTTCAAAACGGCTGTCAATTCAATATGTCTATGAACGTAGTCTTCTTATTCTATTTCGCCATTCTTTCGTTTAGCGGGTGCAAAAGTAAAACTTCTTTTCTAACTAACAAGCAATTTTTAAAATATTTTTGAATTTATTTTTTTCTACTCGTTTTTCCAGTTTCTAAAAGAACATCCCTCTATTGCGGGGTGCAAATATAAAAACTAAAATCCAACCATTCCAAATCTTTTTATGGCTTTTTTTTAATCTTTTTTTAAGACACTGATTTATCGGGCTTTGAAAAGAAAATTTAACAAAAACATAACTTTTTAGCCCTGATAGAAGCGGCATCCTTTTTTAGGATGGACCTGAACAAAGTGAAGGCAAATCCTAAAAAGATACAGCGAATAGCAGGAATAAGCTCCTAACTATTCGAAACGGATGGATTTGGATGGTGTAATTTTGGTAATGATATAAGAAGGAATCAACAAAACAAGCAGGCAGATTGCTACTGTTCCTATGTTAAGCAGAAAAATATAGAATAGGTTAATGTCTACAGGCGCTTCATTTACATAGTAACTTTCGGGGTTGAGTTTGATAATGCCGAAATATTTTTGGAGAAGCAATAATCCGATTCCGATTAGATTGCCCCAGAACAATCCGCGGCCGATTAAGTAAGCTGCATTATAAAGAAATATTTTTCTTATTGACCAGTTATTGGCTCCGAGCGATTTTAGGATTCCAATCATTTGGGTTCTTTCGAGAATCAGGACCAAAAGCGCCACAACCATATTGATTGTTGAAACGGCAATCATTACAATGAGAATCACTAAGATGTTGAAATCGAAAAGCTTTAGCCACTCAAAAATGTAATAAAACTTTTCTTCAATGGTTTGCGAATCCAAAGCAGAAGATGTTTCCTCATAAACCTGCTGACCTTTGGCCTGTATTTGGGTGAAGTCATCCAGAAAAACTTCAAACGAACCAATTTCATCAGATTTCCATTTGTTGATACGCTGTACATGGCGAATATCTCCAATGACATAATTAGCATCAAATTCCTGAAATCCGGAATTGTAAATCCCGACTATCTTAAAGTTTCGGAGGTTATATCCTTCGCTGTTTTCCTTTATAAAATAGGTGACAAATTTATCGCCAAGCTTAAGTCCTAAACGATTACACAAATACTGAGAGATTAAAACTTCTTCATTTAGATTGGATTTGAAATTGGGCATTCTGCCTTCAACCAAATATTCACGTAGATTCTGAGTCTGGAAATCCTTTCCAACGCCTTTGAAAATAATTCCTTCAAAATCGGTATCCGTTCTTATAAGTCCATCCTTACTGGCAACAGCCTGAATATGACTAATCCCTTCTACAGTTTTAAACTTAGGATAAAATTTTTGATGAATAGAAATCGGCTTGGTGCTTACATCTGAATTATTGTCATTATAGCCTGAAATGATGATATGTCCATTGAACGCAGAAACTTTCTGGCGTATTTTTTGCTGCAGCCCAATACCTGTGGCAATAGAAACAATCATCATGATCATTCCAAGCGCAATGGCTGTGATGGCAATTTTTATTATTGGCGCAGAAATACTACTTTTATGGTCTTTAGCAGTAATGAGTCTTTTCGCTATAAAATATTCTAATTTCAATGGTATGATTTCAAATTTGGTGTTCAAAAATACAGTTTTATTCTCGGTTTTGCTAATGCTTTCGTGTGGAAGCAAAAAGGCAAATGAGACAAAAAGTAAGGAAAAAGAAGTTGTAGTTGCGGATACTACTCCCGAAATTAAAACTGGTGCTGAGAATGTTGATGCATATCTTCCGTTGTTAAAAGGTAAAAAAGTTGGAATTGTGACTAATCAGACGGGCATTTTTAAGTCGACACCAATTATGCAGCATTGGGATAATCGTGAAAAATCCCCAACAAAAGTGGGTGCGATTACCGTTTCAATAGTAGATTATTTATTGGATGAAAAAATCAATCTTACCAAAATATTCGCTCCGGAACATGGTTTCCGTGGAACTGCAGATGCGGGTGAACATGTTGTGGATGGGAAAGATGCCAAAACAGGCTTGCCCATTATTTCGATTTATGGTGATAACAAAAAACCTAAACCTGAACAATTGAAAGATATAGATGTTTTGCTTTTTGACTTGCAGGATGTTGGCGCACGTTTCTATACTTATATTTCTTCATTGCACTATATAATGGAAGCCTGTGCAGAGAACAATATTCCATTAATTATTCTGGACAGGCCAAATCCGAATGGCGGTATTGTAGACGGGCCTACTCTAGAAAAAGAAAACAGCAGTTTTATTGGAATGCATCAAATTCCGACATTGCATGGAATGACGATTGGCGAATATGGGAAAATGATTAATGGTGAGAAATGGCTTAAAAATGGTATTCAATGTAACCTGACTGTGATTCCCTGTCTGAATTACAAACGCGAGATGTTTTATAGCCTGCCAGTAAAACCATCTCCGAACTTACCCAATGACCAGGCGATTAATTTGTATGCCAGCCTTTGCTTTTTTGAGGGTACGAATGTAAGCCTCGGCCGTGGCACCAACAAACAGTTCCAGATTTATGGTTCGCCTGATTTACCTAACACCGGATTCAGCTTTACTCCAATGCCTAATGAAGGCGCAAAAGAACCTCCTTTAAAAGGGAAATTATGTTATGGAGAAGATTTGAGCCAGACTCCAAAAGTGAATAAATTGGAATTAAAATGGCTGATCAAAGCTTACAATGAAACTTCGGATAAATCGAAATTCTTTATTCCTTTCTTTACCAAATTGGCCGGAACCAAAAAGCTGCAACAGCAGATTGAAGCCGGAACATCAGAAGCAGAAATCAGAAAATCATGGGAAAAAGGATTGGCAGATTTTAAAGCAATGCGTAAAAAATATTTGATATATAATTAAACTGCTACATCAATCTGAGGATTGATTTGCAACAAGCTGTCCAAAAATGCCTGTTTTTCCTTTGGTGAAATATAGATTTCATCATACTTGTTGAATTTTACTGCAATCCTATCGAGCGACAAAGCCGGAGAGCTTAAAATGCTATTGGTTTTTTCTATTTTTCTGATTTTGTCAATGTCAATTCTATCATTAACAATCCACATGCACTTTACAGTCAGTTGATTTTCGCTGATGACATATCTTGTGGTTTTGGACACAAAAAGCAATAAGGCAACTATAATCAGCACTCCAAAATATCCAAGCCAATCACCTTCAAGGATTGCCTGTAGGCTTCTAAATATTGGATATACCAATGGCAATCCCAGCCACCAGTCTATTTTTGATTTGTATATTTTCATAAAGGTAATTTTTTCTTCATTTCTTCGACAATATTATAAGCAGCCGGACAAATGGCGACATTCTTTAATGTCAAATCTGAAATCTGCTGGAATTTTTTTCGGTCCGTATGCGGAAATTCACGACATGCTTTTGGGCGCACATCATAAATCATACAATAATTTTCATTATCCAAAAATGTACACGGAACACTTTGCAATACATAATCCTTATCCTCATCAATGCGAAGATACTGATCAATGAATTGTTGTGGTTTTTGCTTTAAATGTTTTGAAATACGTTCTATATCTGCCAAAGTAAAAAGTGGGCCTGTCGTTTTACAGCAATTGGCACACTTCAAACAATCGGTTCTTTTGAATTCGGCATCATGCAAATCCTGCATGACATAATCCAGATTTTTGGGTGTTTTCTTTTTGAGCTTATCGAAATACTTTTTGTTTTCGATATGCTTATCTTTGGCTAACTTTTGGATTTCGTTTAATGATGGCTTCAAACTCATGGTACAAAGTTAAACAACTTTAAAACATTAAAACTTAAATAATGAAAGACCTTTTCGGAAGAGCCATATTAGATTTTCAGAACAATGATTCCCCGGAAGATTTGATTACTGAAACTAACATTTCTGAAGCAGATGAAATGAGTGTCGAATATCTTTTCAGAAGCTTTAATGAGATGCCAAAGCTTGAAAAAAAAGCGCTGCAACTTACTAAAGGAAAGGTTCTTGATGTTGGATGCGGTGCCGGAAGCCATGCTTTGTATCTTCAGGGAAAAGGTTTTGATGTAACTGCGATTGATATTTCAACAAACGCAATTAAAGCCTGTCAGCTTCGTGGTTTAAAAAATGCCCGGGTTCAGAATGTATTGGATTTGGAAAACGAAAAGTTTGATACCATTCTGTTATTGATGAACGGAACAGGAATATTTGGAAATCTATCCGAAACATCGAAGTATCTGCAAAAGCTAAAATCATTATTGAATCCGAATGGTCAGATTCTGATAGACAGTTCAGACATCATTTATATGTTTGATAAAGATGAAGACGGAAGCTATTCCGTTCCGGCTGATGGTTATTATGGCGAATTAACTTTTACGATTTCCTATAAAAATGAAACGCAAGAAACTTTTCCCTGGCTTTATCTCGATCACAATACCTTGCAGAATGCTGCTCATGCCAACGGTTTGGAGTGTGAATTGATTCAGGAAGGCAAACATTTTGATTATCTGGCAAGGCTTAAACAATAATCAAATCAGTCGTTTTGATTATTTCTTCGAGTGCTTTGTATAAAATATCCAAATCCGATTGCGAATTATAGGCATTGATTGAAAATCGAATATAAAACTTATCGTTTAACGGCATTACCGGAATCTGAATCTTATATTTTGAAAGCAATAGTTCTTTTAACTCAGACGGTTTCTTAGTATTAACAGGAACACTTGCCATTTGACCTAAAAATTCTGAAGTAAGCGGACTTAGCGGTTTTGTTCCCAACAAATCGCAAAAACGCTGATAATTATTCAAGACTATTTGTTTACAGGATTTAGAGACTTCTTTCCAATTATTTTGATTTAAAAACTCAACAACTTTTGGTGTACATAGAAAAGCAGAAACATCTCTTGTCCCCTGTAATTCATGATAATCCAAAAATTGGCTTTCGCATGTCGCAACACTTTCATAACCCCAACTTACCACTAAAGGTTCCAAATCATTTTGGAATTTGGGCTTTACGTAAAGAAATGAACTTCCTTTTGGGGCGAGCATCCATTTATGTAATGTTCCGGTGTAATAATCAGGATTCAATTCCGAAATATTTAAATCTATATGCCCCGGAACATGAGCTCCGTCAACAATAGTAATCAATCCCAATTGTTGTGCTTTATCACAAATTTCCTTTACAGGAAAAATCAAAGCTGTAGCACTCGACATCTGGTTTAAAAAAACCACTTTCGTATTCGAATTGTATCCTTTCCAAAATTCTTCAATGATATGTTCCTTTGAAACAATTGGTAATGTAATATTCTGGCGAATGTATTTTACTCCTGTTTTTTTGGAATAGAAATTCCAGGTTCTGTCCATAGCTCCATACTCATGGTTAGTTGCCAGAATTTCATCACCAGGATTTAGTTTTATGCTTCGCATAATAACATTTATGGCATATGTTGGATTTGGCGTAAAGAATAAATCCTGCGCTTGGCAGCCAACAAAATTAGCGAGGCTTTCTCTTGCCGTTTTTAAATACTTAGGTTGTTTTTTTGTTATAAATTCAACCGGTTCTGTTTCAAGTTCCAACTGATATCGTTGGTATTCTTCAAAAACAGGTTTTGGGCAAGAGCCAAATGAACCATGATTTAAGAACGTAATATTTGGATCTAATAAGAATTGTGGTTTCATAGCGGATGAATTTTTGTAAAAATAAAAAATCCCAAACAATTAAGTTTGGGATTCCGAAATAAATATGTGTTTATATTATTGCATATATTTCATTACCATTGCCTGGACTTCGGATTGTAAGCCAGCCATAGCTTCCTGCGATTTTGTAGCTATGACCTCTGTTTTTTCAGCCATTTTTTTACCGGTAGGACTATTATAAAAGTCAAGCATGGCCTTTATATCATCTTTAGTAAACTCCTCAACATAAATGTCAATTGTTTTCTCATTGATTTTTTTCATAACAACATCAAATTCCACAACAAAAGCAGCTTGTTTGTCTTTTGGAATCATGGCTAAAACCTGCTTTTTTGCAGCATTCATCTGCCCATTTGCACCACTCCTTTCAATTACTTTACTAACATCTTCACGGCTTGCTTTTTCCTGAGCAAAACCACCGTAAGAAACTAACATAAAAGCAGCGGCAACTAATAATTTTTTCATTGGATTAAGTTTTAAATTTTGTTAAAGATAGAATTTACTATTATTTCTAAGTGTTAAAATTATCATTTTTTAGGACAAAAAAACCCAAACAAAAATTTGGGATTAAAGTTTATTTTTTTCTAAAGACCATTGGATACTTTATCTCAATGCTTATTGGCTTTCCTCCACGCATTGCAGGTTGCCATTTTGGGCATTTTTTCAAAACCCTTATAAATTCTGTTGCTGATTCTACATCGAGCATTTGAGTAATTCTTATTTTGGACACATTCCCATTTTCATCTACATTGAAAGTGGCTTCCATTCTTCCCGGTTTTAAAACCTTAGAATAATCAAATTCTTTATTTATGAACTCACTGAACTTGTCAATTCCGCCACCGTTAAATTTGGCATCTATTCGTTCCTGCGTTAAATAGACTTCGCCTTCGCCTTGGATTTGTGAAAAACCGGCAATTGGAAATAATATAAACAGAAATAATAATTTTATATGTCTCATATTTTAAGGTATATTCAAATATTTATGTGTCTGTAATGAAACTCTCCATTTTGGATTGTTCATCACATAGTCAACAATTAATGGAGTCATTTCTTCTTTTTTACTCCATTCCGGCTGAAGAAAAAGAATGGCATTACTGTTTACCTTCGCCGCCTGCTCTTCTGCAAAGATAAAATCGTGCTTATTATAAATGATAATTTTTAATTCATTGGCAATAGCATAAGCATCTGCAACGGGCAATTTGTTTTTCTTTGGTGAAAGACAAAACCAATCCCATGTCCCTGACACAGGATACGCTCCGGAAGTTTCAATATGTACTTTAAGATTGTTGTCCTTTAATTTTTTAGTAAGTAGCGTCATGTCCCAGGTTAAAGGTTCGCCACCCGTTACCACAACTGTGTCCGCATATTTCCTCGCATTGGCCACAATAAGATCTGTTTCTGTTGGGGGATGCAATTCGGCATTCCAGCTTTCCTTTACATCACACCAATGACAACCTACATCACATCCTCCGATTCTAATAAAATAAGCGGCTGTTCCTGTATGAAATCCTTCACCCTGAATAGTATAGAATTCTTCCATAAGTGGAAGCATTTCTCCTTTTTCAACTGCTAATTGTGTTTGTTTTGTTAACATTGTATTTATTCTAGTCGGCAAAGATACTTAATTTGCAAATCCCCCGAAATAAAAAACCGCTCCAAGATTTTGGAACGGTTTTAATTTTATTATTTATAAATTATTTTAGCATCTTAATAGAGCTCAAAGCATATTCATTTGCCGGGTCTAATGCTAGTGTTTTATTGAAATATTCAATTGCTTTTGCTTTGTCTGTATTAGCATAAACGGCACCAATATTATTATACGCCTCAATAAATTTAGCTTTATTTTTTGTCACTTCATCAGCTCCTTTTTCTGTAACTACTCTAATGTATTCCTCATAATTTTTCGCAATCATTTCATCATTATCAAGTAATTTATTCGTTCTAGCTCTGAAGATGTAAGCATCCTGTGTAGTTGGTGAAGCAGTAATTACGTTTCCGAATGCTGCATCAGCTTTTTGTAACGCAATAGGATCAGGTTTTACGACATCCTTTCTTGTATTATCATAATAGATAGCATTTCCTAGGTAGAAATTATCTATTAAATAATTTTTAGAAGTTGGATTCGTAACTGCCAATTCAAAAACTGCGGCCGCAGCTGCAAACGCTTTTTGATCATATAATTTTTTACCAATCTCGTTTAATTCATTTGCTGCTAATGGTTCCATTTCAACAGCCTTTTTCAAATCCGCTATTCCAGAAGCTAACTGTGCAGGATCAATCGATTTACCATCTGCGCTGGCTCCTTTTTTGATTTTAGCCTGACCTAAATACAAATAATCACGAGGAATAATTTTGTTTGAAGGATTAGATGTATAATTCTGTAATGAACTCAATGCCACATCTACATTTCCATTTTCATAAGCAGAATAACCTAAATAACGAAGAATTCTTGGGTTTACACCGTCTAATTGTTTCATTGCATTTGCTTCAGCTTCTAATGCTTTATAATCTTTAGCTAAGATTAAAAAGTCAGCATGACGCATACGAGAAGTAATTGAACGGTCAGTCAAACTCATGTATTTTTCATAAAAGCTTAATGCTTTTTGAATATTTTCATCGTATGTTTTTGGAATATTATTACCCCATAAATAATGCGTTTCAGCTAATTCACGGTATACCGGTCCATAATTTGGATTTATGGCAATCACTTCATTAAATGCCTTCACCGCTTCTGTGTAAGCTTTGGCACCTTTCAACAAAACTCCTAATTGCATTTTAGCCCTAATTAATGAGCTATCAAATTGATAGGCATTTCTATAAGCAACATAGGAATCATTTTGATTTTTATCCCCGTAATATGCATCACCCAATGCTAATTGAACCTGTGCGTCATTTGGACTTGCTACTGCTGCTTTTGTAAGCACAGCTATTGCAGCTTTATAATCAGGTTTATCAGCATTCATGTATGCTCGAGCTATGGCTTTCCAGCACATTGGGATCCTAAGCTTAGAATTCCACGTGGACAAGTTGTCGCG
>JADMIO011575556.1_pt1 | contig 84804 bp, 77 predicted proteins | sample 8958161 | NCBI WGS metagenome assembly JADMIO01 (sample SAMN16585339, study PRJNA669376) | soil metagenome | isolation source: Crop rotation soil | place: USA: Cullars Rotation, Alabama | collected 2011 | reverse complement strand
CGCGACAACTTGTCCACGTGGAATTCTAAGCTTAGGATCCCAATGTGCTGGAAAGAGGACTGGTTGCGCCGCTGGTTTTTTCATGATGTTAAAAGGATGAGAGAGCTCTACGCCATCTTCATGCGTGCAGGGCTCCCGTGATTGAACCTGTAAAGTGCCACTACGCTTGTGAAGCGTAGACGATACGAATGCTAATTCATGCCTTATTTAATCCTACAATCAAGGAACCTTGTGTCAGGCGAGGTTGACTATATCCCTCATAGACACTGGTTACTATCTTGAGATAACCGACGAAGCTGGCATAACAAAGTTGTCCCGGCAGGATTATTCTAAGCATCCATATAACTTCGCATTGATGTTATAGTACCGTCATGGCAACTAACAAGGAAATTGCTACATCATTTCTCAAAATGGTCGCTTCCGGGCAAATTCGGGAGGCATATGAGAAATACGTCAGCCCTGATTTTCGGCATCACAATGCCTACTTCAAAGGCGACCGCGAATCTCTCATGGTTGCGATGGAAGAGGCACAGCGAACAGACCCGATGAAGGCTTTAGATATTAAAAGTGCGCTTGCGGATGGAGACCGGGTGGCGGTCTTTTCGCATGTAAAGCAAAACTCGCAAGATCGGGGCGTGGCGGTTGTGCATATCTTCCGCTTTGAGGAAGACCAGATTGTCGAGCTGTGGGACGTAGGCCAGTTGATCCCGGAGAATTCTCCGAACGAGAACGGGATGTTTTAATAGACCTTTGCAATCAACAACAGAGCAATTCTAATTACCGCTTTTATGGTATTTCCTCTTAATCCTAGTGGGTCATTGGTGTGCTTTGCAAAACTAACAAGCCAAGTTATTCTCAAGTAAAATTACTGGTAACACTGCTCACCTAATGTAACTTCATAACGTGTGCAAGGATATTGATTTGGTCTCCATCCCGATCCTTCCCAGTTACCGTAGCAGTCAACATACCACTCGCCCACAATATGACCATATTGATCCGGGCTAAAGTTGTGGCAATCGTAGATTACAGTGTAAAACTTCTCCCGCAGCACAGGATTGGCTTGTTGTGTTGGCACAAACAGAAAAAGTGTGGCTACGACAAGGATAAATGAGAGCACTAGATCGGATTGCGAATGGATTTAGCTACTAGCACAAAGACACGAAGACACAAAGGATCACAAAGTTTGTGCTTCTTCGTGTCTTCGTGACTTTGTGGCTAATTTCATCTGGTAAACTCAATTGCAATTCGCTCTAGCTTTCGCATGTTGTCACCTCCTAGTTTGGGCAAGTCAAATGAGACGCTTCGCATCAAGCGACGCGATGGCTTCAGGACATAGAGATGATTAAACGCCCCCTGTTTGTTATATCGAGCGCGTAAGATGAGCCGCAACTCGTCAAGAGATGGATTGATGTTTCCACCCAGGTACTTCCCTTGCTCCGCTCGCGCGTTAAGGAGAGTAACTTCAACGTCTTCGCACCAGGACTCACGGATAAAAGTGAAATTTGATTGATTCATTCGGCAGGCCGGCTGTCAATTCCGTCTTTAAGCAGTCAAGCAACTGTTTGAGACTGTTTGGCTGACTTATTAAATGGCTCAACTGCCATCCCGCAAAAACATTCAACGCGAAAGCTATTACTTGATGAGGAGGGCTTGGGCAGGCAAAAACAATCCGCAGTAGCATCTCCTGACATTTGAGTTTTGCAACATGGCCTTCTCTCATTAGTTCCTGGCCCCAATGCGATGTGACCTTGCCTCTAGGGATCATACTCTCGCGGGGTGCTTCCATTACTATTGATTCACTTTCTTCTAATCTGTCTTCCACAGGCAGCCGGCGAAGACTGCAAATGCCAACACCCTACACTTCTGCATTGGCCCGAACGGAGGTTTCCTCTTCCAATAGATATATAAGCTTGAGAGACTAGTTTTATCGCATACACGTGCAAAAAATAAAAAAATTTTTATGAAATTTGTCTGTCGGCCTGGCGTGAGGCTTTGATTTCGGACGGCGGTATGACTCTTGCGCAAAGTTTTTGCTCGCCCGGCTAAGCATGGCAAATCAAGTGCGGATCAGTGCGAGTGAAAATAAAAACTCGCATGGCTGGGGCAACAGAGTTATCATTAAGCTAGGTGCAGTCCTATCGTATGGCTGTGTATATAGGTGGCGTAGAGTTAACAGATTTGCCTGAAGATCTGGAAAAACAATACTGTTTTCCCTCCGAGAAAGATGCGGAAAACGTTGATGAAGTATCTGCAAATGCGGATGCTCAGTTGCAGCAATATACTCTACGGAAAGCGCGTCTCTTACTATCTAAATGGTCGAACATGCCTTCGGATGCGGCTTATGATCTGCGCCAGCGAGCTTTACTGAGATATTATAAGTTAACGAAGGCGCAACGTGAACAAATCAAAGACCTTAAAGCATACATGTACCGCATAATTAAAAATGAGTTTATAGAATATATAAAAGATCAGGGAACGAGTTCACTTATCCAACTGGAAGCGGCGGAAGAGAGCGGTACGACATTTCAAACTACAGACGAGCGTAAAAGTATTGAGACCCGTATTCTACTCAAGGAGATTTGGGCGCAGCTTGATGGTGAAGAACAGCACCTTTTTGACCTGATGATTCAGGGCTATACCGACAAAGAGCTGGCTCTACGTCTCGGAATCTCACCGTCAGCCGCCAGGAAAAGAATTTCACGCTTGCGAGATGTGTTAGAAGAGCTGTTAATTGAAAGCCGGGCACAGTCCGACTAATAATCTTATTCCAGCCTGTCACACTTTCTTTATTTTCCCTGTCTATTAAAGTAGCCAGGGTATTAATTATTAAGCCCCTGGTGAAAGCGTGCTGGTGCAAATAAGGAGGAGGGTGCTAATGGAAAAATTATTTAGAGATAGGGAGACTTCTATAATTGAAGAAAGGACTTCCGCAGCAGATGCTTCATGTGAGGAGCGAATCGTTGAGAATTTTATCTCAAAATTCATATTTTTCCGCCCTCACATAGAAACCGCTGCTAAAATTCTTACGCTAAATGAGGAATTAAGTGAGAATTACATTGAGAAAAAATTTGAGGCGATTCCACCGGATGACCTGGCCTCTTTGAAGAATGAGGGACAGGAAACAGTCGGGAATTGGATGCGTGCAATCATGCAACGGGTTTCATCCATTTTATTCCACGAAGATGAATCCGACTCGGAGGAAGCCTCTTTGACCGATGAAGAAGCGGTTGATTTCTTTCAGAAACTCCTCTCTGAGAGAATATATAATCGCCTCAGTATGCTTTCTCGTTCCCCTCATGCCAGGAAGGGCAGGGCCTTTTCTATTAAAGAGGAGTTAACGAAAGGGATAGCGGTAAATATCGGCTTAGGCCTGTACCAACATCCCGAATGTTGTGACCGCCTTCGTCAAGAAGCTGAGCGCGCGCTTTTTGACCTGGCTGTGGAGTTTCAGGAATGGCTGTTAAATGAACGTAAAGGGGTATACACCGCTCCCTGGGGCCAAGTTCGCGCTGTGGAGGCAGAAACCTCGACGACTGAAGCGACTTCTCCTGTCGTCTTGTTGGTGCCGGACGTACAAAGCGAGAAGATTGAGCCGACAGTGAGAGTGGCCTGGCCGGTCAGTGGATGACAAATACTGCCGATTCACGCCAGAATCGCCCCATGGCATCTGCTAAGAATAAGGGCTAGAAGTACTCTTCTGAGTACGCTAAAGGTCTGACATAGTAAAGAAAAGTTCCAGAGAGAATTAACTAAAATATATTGCACCGTAGCCAATTCGAAGTATATACTCCGAATTGGCTTATCTATTTTGGCTACGGTCTCACAATACCATTGAGGCAAATCGGAGTCATGTCCACTATAAGAATCTTACATGCTTCTGACCTGCATATTTCCATACATAAGAATATGCGTTCCCCCTTAGATGACTTTTCAGACCAGCGTGATTTAGGGAGTTTGAGTCTGCTTGAATTGAGTAAATTGGCGGGGCGGGCGTCCAAGCAATTCTGGAAAAAAATGACCGCTTCCTCATACGACCCAGAACTTCTCGATCTCTTAGCGGAATTCATCTACGAAAACGCCAGGAAGAAACTCGAAGATTATGAGACGATGATTGAAGAAGACGGTCCTGAAAAGATTGACGCCGTCATCCTTACAGGCGATTTGGCCACTACTGGGACTGTCGATGACATCAATACTGTAAAGACTTTTTTGAAAGGGCCATTTGACCCAAAATATCCTTACCTGAGCCCGAACCATGAATCCACCCTCGCTGCGGTAAAGATTCCCGTCTGGTATTTTCCAGGCAACCATGACCGCTATCATCCGACCTGGGGGGTTGTCTGGATCAATCGTTTACCATTCCCCAAGTTCTTTGAGCCAGGAGGGAAAAATTATGATCACCAATTTTGGGACTTCAGTAGTCAGCCGGTCAGAGTGTTAGGAGGGCTATCAACATCCGTCAGCGGAGGTTCGCCCCTCCGTGTGGTAACAATTGCTGCCGACTTCAGCCTTAAACAGTTTGGGGATCACGAGGGGACCTATGGATGGCTAGCCCAAGGCAAGGTCTACGATGACGTTTTAGATCAATTAGTACAAACGACTGAAGCAGAAATTGCCAATCATAAACAGTCAGGTAGCGGAGCCCTTTGCATCCTCTGGGCTATTCACTTCCCTCCGGAGTTCCCGCATATCGGCAAGTCCAATCGCCTCATGGCGGAGGAATTGTTGATAGGCAAATGTAAGCAATGCGGAGTCAAGGCTATTCTGGCCGGTCACACACATGAGCAGGTCCGTTACTGTAAACCCGGGATGGGTTTTGAGGTATTGTGCTGTGGGACTACGACCCAACATGTTCCGCTTTCACGGAGGCAGAGGTTGAGGGTCTCTGGGGGGAATCGCTTTCAAATAATCACTATCACCGCAGACTCATCAAACAATATTGGCATCGGCATTGAGAACTACAAGTATAAAGGAACCTGGGAACCGGGTATTCATACTGCTTACTTTTACAAGGAATAAAACGGTTGTAGCATAAGGACGGTGAGAAGGATGTGTGCTCGCCAGTTTATGATAAAACTACGCTGCCAAGACAGCTTTCCAAACCTCTTATGTTAGCGATTCTTCTAGCCTCTGCTGTATGCTGAACTTAGACACCTTTTTAGTAGTGGTACCTGCATAGGAGGAAATCTAACCTATCATTCGACACCACATATATAACCCTATGTTCCCGAGTTAATCGTCGTGACCAATCTCCCATTGCGAGATACTTCAAAAGCTCAAAACAGGAGCTATGTTACTGAAAGGATAATTTAGCTATCAAGTCCATAGTGGTATTTTTGTAGTGAACCCCTGATTGAGACAGGAAGTTAAGCATCTGTTGTTTGACAAACTCTTTGCTCGAACTCGGCTGGCGGCAGGTAGCCAATCGCCGAGTGCAAGCGCTTCTGATTATACACCTCTTCGAGGAAATGACTGATCCGAGCACGGGCTTCTGCCACAGTCTCATACTCGAAGAGCACGGCCATTCAGTTTTCGGGCTTAACGCCGATCAGTGCTAATGCTGACCAAGGCTGAGCAGCAAATCTTCTACACGCTGCTGCTATGTTGCTTTCTCCTGCACTGCGCATCAATCCTATTACTGTATTGCGCAGTGCTGCCATCACCTGCGGTATGCTTCCACTTCTTACCTGACTTCGATCTTCGTCATAGGTGACATCTCTCACCCAGTGACTCTTATTCTCTATTGTCCAATGCCCTCGCGCTATCTTTAACAACTCTTCGGCACTGGCTCGATCTCGGCTCAAACTCGTTACCCCGTAGACTACTTCTTGACTCTGACTATCGCTCTTTTTCTTTATTACTCTTCTTTCGATCTTAAAGACTTGCTCTAGCCCCGGCCATAGATCACTTTGTGATAGGGCAGAACTGCTCGTCAGCCTTCTATTCTCAATTCGTCCATGGCTTAAATCCAGGCTTTCGGCTACAGAGGGTGGCTCAATTAACCACTGCGGCTGGTCAAAGATTGATTCTATCCACTTTAGTAATTCTGATTGATTCTCTTTTACTACCATCAGGTAATGGCCTCGCTGAGCCAAGATAGCCTCGGCCAGTTTCTTCTGTGTAAGTAGCGCGTCTACAGTGATTATCCTGCCTTCGAGTAGTAGCCCCTGAAGAAGTTGCAACACGACTCCGATCTCATTTGTCTCGTCTGGCACTGCGCGTTGAGCCAATGTAAGGCCGAGTCTATGGCTTACAGCACTCAGCAGATGCGAGCCTGGCGCGCCTTGCTTGTGTGAGCCGCGCAGAGACTTGCCATCTACAGACGCACATTCAAGTTCAGCAGTTGGATCATTAGTTAAAGTAGCCTCAGCAGTTAAAGTAGCCTCAGCCCAGTTACTCAACTCAGTCTCAAACATCTGCTTATCAATATTGCTAAAGACGGTATGCAGCGTAGAAGCGCAAGGAGTTCTTCTGTGAATAAAGCCGAGTGCATCAACCAGGTCTTGGCCGTAGTTGCGACCCCATTCAGCGATTGCAGAATAGGAGCGATAGCCACAAAGCATAGCAGCCGAGGCCAAAGCCAATATAGATTTCAGGGGATGGCGTTTGCCTTTAGGTTGACGAAAATCAGGGATTGAGGAAAATACATCTATCAAAGCAAGACGTTGTCTTGTCATAGTCTCACCTCGCAAGTTGATATGCCAATCTTTTGTGAGGTGAGACTTTATCTGTTTTCTAATACATTTTCACGAGAACTGAATGGCCGTGCTCGAAGAGGTAAACTTCTTCATATTTCAACATTCTCATGAAGCGCTCGGCCTGCGCATTGTCATAAGGGTTGCCGCGCCGCGACATACTGATTCGGATCCCTTGCTCTTTGAGTAAATCCGTATAAGCCGACGACGCATACTGTACGCCGCGATCACTATGATGTACCAGTCCGGGTTTAACCTCTCGCCTTGCCAACGCCATCCGCAGTGCTTCAAGTGCGAGTTCCGCTTCCAGGTAAGGTTCCAAGGCCCAGCCGATGCAACGACGGAGCCTTGCTAAAAAAGTCTATTAGTTGTGGAGGCTGGCCGCGAGCTAATGCAAGATGTTGTGCTCCATACTGACTTTTTTAGCAAAGCCGAGCCACGTTCATTCAAACGTGGAAACGCACAGGTATTGTGCTGCCTCAAGCACAACGAACCTGCTTCAATGGAGCCACGTTCATTCAAACGTGGAAACGAGCAGCTCGCGGCGGCAGGCGATGAGGCTTCGATAAAGCTTCAATGGAGCCACGTTCATTCAAACGTGGAAACACGCCGATCCCGCGCGCGAGATAGTCGCGCTCGACGTGCTTCAATGGAGCCACGTTCATTCAAACGTGGAAACGTCGGGGGAAACGGCTTTGTGGAATTCGAGCTTGAGCTTCAATGGAGCCACGTTCATTCAAACGTGGAAACGCGCGGTCACAGCCGGGGTGTCAATGTCAGCCGTCGCAATGCTTCAATGGAGCCACGTTCATTCAAACGTGGAAACCATCATGCCGCTGAGTCTGCGCCTCCAAGATAGTCAAGCTTCAATGGAGCCACGTTCATTCAAACGTGGAAACCCGGATTCTACGTGGCCATTTGTTACGAGCTTGACTTTGCTTCAATGGAGCCACGTTCATTCAAACGTGGAAACTCCTTACGCTCACGGAAGAGACGACAGGGCTCGTCATGCTTCAATGGAGCCACGTTCATTCAAACGTGGAAACGACAAGGTCGCGCAGCAACTTTTGAAGCAAATCGGGCAGCTTCAATGGAGCCACGTTCATTCAAACGTGGAAACTATCTAAGACTGCAATTTGTTGTAGTATAGCTCGCGGCTTCAATGGAGCCACGTTCATTCAAACGTGGAAACCGGTATAAACATGCGGGGCTCCTGCTGCGGGCATGGGGCTTCAATGGAGCCACGTTCATTCAAACGTGGAAACAATGCCACAGTCTGACCGGGCGCAGTCGAGGTCATCGCTTCAATGGAGCCACGTTCATTCAAACGTGGAAACCGCGGCAGTGCAGGTCATCGACGAAGAGGGATGCCTAGGCTTCAATGGAGCCACGTTCATTCAAACGTGGAAACAAAGCGGTTGTTGATTCGTCGGGCTAACTCCCATAGCTTCAATGGAGCCACGTTCATTCAAACGTGGAAACGATGAGCGACCCGCCCGCCTTGTCGAGCGCGCTGCGGCTTCAATGGAGCCACGTTCATTCAAACGTGGAAACAAGGGTAGAAGAAACGCACCCGGTTTCAGCACCCTCAGCTTCAATGGAGCCACGTTCATTCAAACGTGGAAACGTGACCGTTTTTCTAACTCTCACATAGGGATTCTTGCTTCAATGGAGCCACGTTCATTCAAACGTGGAAACAGGCTATCGCTGCATCGGCCACGAGTACGACAAACGGCTTCAATGGAGCCACGTTCATTCAAACGTGGAAACGCGATCATTTTTTCTCCTTAAGTCTTCCCTTTGTAGAGGCTTCAATGGAGCCACGTTCATTCAAACGTGGAAACCCGCCTAGCAAGAGCGCAAAGCCCTTGCAGCGTAAAGCGCTTCAATGGAGCCACGTTCATTCAAACGTGGAAACGCGGCAGATAGATAAATTCAGCTATCGAGACGCAAGGCTTCAATGGAGCCACGTTCATTCAAACGTGGAAACCCTTAAATTCCAGTTAAGACCAGTTTCAATCATCAGCTTCAATGGAGCCACGTTCATTCAAACGTGGAAACGCCGTTCTCCAACGACGGTCGAGCGCGTCCAGCCGGGCTTCAATGGAGCCACGTTCATTCAAACGTGGAAACCCGCGATGCTTGCGCTTGAGTGGTTGATCGTAGAGTAGCTTCAATGGAGCCACGTTCATTCAAACGTGGAAACCTGGCCAGCAAGTTCGGTCTGACCATTGACGAAGTGCTTCAATGGAGCCACGTTCATTCAAACGTGGAAACTCCCAGATCGTCCGGCAGGTCTCGTAGGAAAGCTGAGGCTTCAATGGAGCCACGTTCATTCAAACGTGGAAACAAGAAAACGGCATAACGATTTATCACGGCAACGCGGCTTCAATGGAGCCACGTTCATTCAAACGTGGAAACACAACCCTTTATGGACCCGGCTATGCAGGAAGGAAAGGCTTCAATGGAGCCACGTTCATTCAAACGTGGAAACGATGAAGTGGCAGATGTACGAGAACATGCGGGCGATGCTTCAATGGAGCCACGTTCATTCAAACGTGGAAACGAGGTAATCGCGCCCGCAAGCGATTTCGTGGGAAGAAGCTTCAATGGAGCCACGTTCATTCAAACGTGGAAACACGTTGCGGGCGGGTTCGCTTACGTCGTGGGATTTGCGCTTCAATGGAGCCACGTTCATTCAAACGTGGAAACAAGGACAGCGAAGAAGGAGAAAAGAGCGATGACAAGTGCTTCAATGGAGCCACGTTCATTCAAACGTGGAAACCGACAGAGAAGACGCGCCCGCGTTGGCCGCTGGATGGCTTCAATGGAGCCACGTTCATTCAAACGTGGAAACCTGAGCCTTTCCAATCCGCCTTTAACGAGCGCAAGGATGCTTCAATGGAGCCACGTTCATTCAAACGTGGAAACAGACATACGTTAATCGGTGGCCGATCTTTTTCTAAAGGCTTCAATGGAGCCACGTTCATTCAAACGTGGAAACGGGAACGAAGGGCAGGTAGCCATCGTCGATCATCCTGGGCTTCAATGGAGCCACGTTCATTCAAACGTGGAAACCAACGTGCGAAGGGGGGATAACCTCCAGGCCGCGCTGCTTCAATGGAGCCACGTTCATTCAAACGTGGAAACTCAACAGCGCAATGGCCGCGCTCCCGCCCGGATATCGCTTCAATGGAGCCACGTTCATTCAAACGTGGAAACAATGTATGCGAGCGGCGAACGGGCGCAACTGGGCGACGCTTCAATGGAGCCACGTTCATTCAAACGTGGAAACAGTGAGCCAGCTTGGCGCGCTCGCCCTCGGCATGGACGCTTCAATGGAGCCACGTTCATTCAAACGTGGAAACTAAGTCCCAATGGGGCGCGCCTAATAAAGGACTACGAGCTTCAATGGAGCCACGTTCATTCAAACGTGGAAACGCTTTAAGCTTGGCAAACATCGGCGCGCTTCCAGCCCATGCTTCAATGGAGCCACGTTCATTCAAACGTGGAAACATCGCATTTCAGATCGATAACAAATCCTTTCACGAGCAGCTTCAATGGAGCCACGTTCATTCAAACGTGGAAACGGGTTATCTGAGGCGCACGCGATTGAATCAGCGAAGATTGCTTCAATGGAGCCACGTTCATTCAAACGTGGAAACGAATGCCTTCGATGTCTGTGAAACCCTGCGCCTGACCGCTTCAATGGAGCCACGTTCATTCAAACGTGGAAACAACATCCAGAGCAAAAAATTGGCGAGATTTTCCTGGGGCTTCAATGGAGCCACGTTCATTCAAACGTGGAAACGGCCATCTTACGTCTCTTGATGACAAGCTAAGCCTGCTTCAATGGAGCCACGTTCATTCAAACGTGGAAACCTTCAAAGCCAGCCGCATGGCAAGCATCTTTCTTGATGGCTTCAATGGAGCCACGTTCATTCAAACGTGGAAACACTCTACAGACCAACGGCTTTGAGCGGGTCAAGAAGAAGCTTCAATGGAGCCACGTTCATTCAAACGTGGAAACGACTTGAGCAATCCGCTTAATGTGGCCCCGTAGGGTGCTTCAATGGAGCCACGTTCATTCAAACGTGGAAACACGCTTGCGCGGCTGGCGAGTTAGACCTCGAAGCGACGCTTCAATGGAGCCACGTTCATTCAAACGTGGAAACAAAGGCGCTCGACACTTACAAGCGCGCGCAGGATAAGCTTCAATGGAGCCACGTTCATTCAAACGTGGAAACGACACCTTGAAGGTGACAGCCTGTGGCATCGGATTCGCTTCAATGGAGCCACGTTCATTCAAACGTGGAAACTTTTCGGAGAGCGTATGAGCGCAGATAAAGACGAGTGCTTCAATGGAGCCACGTTCATTCAAACGTGGAAACGATCTCCGGCCGGTCCGAGTCGTAAGACCTTCCAACCGGGCTTCAATGGAGCCACGTTCATTCAAACGTGGAAACCACTCATTCGCTCAGGCGATGTGATCTATTTTCGCGGGCTTCAATGGAGCCACGTTCATTCAAACGTGGAAACGCGAGGCTTCAAGTCGTAGTTTTTAACTTGAGTTAAGCTTCAATGGAGCCACGTTCATTCAAACGTGGAAACATTTGCCGTAGCTATTCGCATTGCTTGACCTCTCCTGGCTTCAATGGAGCCACGTTCATTCAAACGTGGAAACTCGGAAATCATAAAAGCGATTAACGGCGAGCAGAATAGCTTCAATGGAGCCACGTTCATTCAAACGTGGAAACGATAGCAGCCGAGGCCGGATTAGAATCAGGGAATAAATGCTTCAATGGAGCCACGTTCATTCAAACGTGGAAACGGCTGCGGGCGGGCTATACGTTCGTTTACGGCCATAAGCTTCAATGGAGCCACGTTCATTCAAACGTGGAAACCGGCGTACTGCCTAGCCGCCATTGCGCCGTAGAATCGCTTCAATGGAGCCACGTTCATTCAAACGTGGAAACCTCGCCCCTTCACTCCGATTAAAGTTTTGCTCATCTGCTTCAATGGAGCCACGTTCATTCAAACGTGGAAACGTCCTGGGTCGAGACTAAAGAGGTGAGCAACATGAGGCTTCAATGGAGCCACGTTCATTCAAACGTGGAAACGAATCATCTTCGAGCGAATCAGGCAGAGGGAGAGAGAGCTTCAATGGAGCCACGTTCATTCAAACGTGGAAACGCTCAGACGGGCTCGCGCTGCTGATCAGGCGACCATGCTTCAATGGAGCCACGTTCATTCAAACGTGGAAACAATCCTACGCGGACCCAACTATACCTGAACTCGACGCTTCAATGGAGCCACGTTCATTCAAACGTGGAAACTCTTTGACACTGTTTCCATATTTACGCCTCTTCAATGCTTCAATGGAGCCACGTTCATTCAAACGTGGAAACTAGTTAAACGACAGCGCAGACACTCGATGCCCCCGGTGCTTCAATGGAGCCACGTTCATTCAAACGTGGAAACCAATTTCGAGGGCCTGCGACTGCTCAAGATCGAAGGTCGCTTCAATGGAGCCACGTTCATTCAAACGTGGAAACGGTACATCTATGTGATAAAAGACTCAGATGATCGCGCTTCAATGGAGCCACGTTCATTCAAACGTGGAAACTCGACTATGAGCAGCTCAACTGGCGGCGCTGGAAGATGCTTCAATGGAGCCACGTTCATTCAAACGTGGAAACCTTTCGCCTCGCTCTTGAAGCGAATTGTAGAGCGAGAGCTTCAATGGAGCCACGTTCATTCAAACGTGGAAACCAGCCTCCGCTGATAGAGACTACCGCCGCTCAGGTGCTTCAATGGAGCCACGTTCATTCAAACGTGGAAACGATAAACAACAAAAGCATCATGCGTTCCCTTGGGACGCTTCAATGGAGCCACGTTCATTCAAACGTGGAAACCCGTGAGGCTGTTTACGGCAAGCCCCCCGCCGACGAATACTGCTTCAATGGAGCCACGTTCATTCAAACGTGGAAACACTGGAGTCGTATGTCCGGCGAGTGATGAAGGAAAAGCTTCAATGGAGCCACGTTCATTCAAACGTGGAAACTCGAATACCTTAACGATGTAGTAAAGATGTTCGCGGCTTCAATGGAGCCACGTTCATTCAAACGTGGAAACAAATGACGTCGGCATGAGCGTCCGAGCTCGCGTCAGGGCTTCAATGGAGCCACGTTCATTCAAACGTGGAAACAATGGGAGCGGACCCGGAAACCGAACCCGTAACAACCGCTTCAATGGAGCCACGTTCATTCAAACGTGGAAACCGAGCGCGTTCGGTGAAAGTTTGGATTTCTTCATCGGTGCTTCAATGGAGCCACGTTCATTCAAACGTGGAAACTCTTAAAGCTTGCGAGAAGCTGATCTGCTCATAAAAGCTTCAATGGAGCCACGTTCATTCAAACGTGGAAACCCGCGCTTTCGGCGCTGGAAGCAATCAGGCCATTGGCCGCTTCAATGGAGCCACGTTCATTCAAACGTGGAAACAGAGAGGTACTAGGCAAGATTGAAGAGTTTTTAAAGCTTCAATGGAGCCACGTTCATTCAAACGTGGAAACCTCGACGGAGAGACTCGGCTCGACGTCCTCGATCACGCTTCAATGGAGCCACGTTCATTCAAACGTGGAAACGCTTGTGCACGGCGGGCGAGCGCCGCGCAGGCCAGGCGCTTCAATGGAGCCACGTTCATTCAAACGTGGAAACGATTATGCCCGTCGAGGGTAAGACCTTGCTCCAGTCTGCTTCAATGGAGCCACGTTCATTCAAACGTGGAAACCCATCACGCTCGGATGAACGCTCCGAGATTCACGCTCGCTTCAATGGAGCCACGTTCATTCAAACGTGGAAACCAGTCTTCAAGCCGTGTTTGCGTCATGATATGTGGCTTCAATGGAGCCACGTTCATTCAAACGTGGAAACACGAACAACTTGGGTTAGTTAAGAAATCCACCATTAAGCTTCAATGGAGCCACGTTCATTCAAACGTGGAAACCGAGAAACTCAGGCAGCGTTGCTGCGGCGGTTGAAAAGCTTCAATGGAGCCACGTTCATTCAAACGTGGAAACTCGATGCAGCCCGGAGTGCCGCAAGAGCAGTAGACGCGCTTCAATGGAGCCACGTTCATTCAAACGTGGAAACTTTAATGAAAGGTAAAGAGTGAGATTATGAATTCGGGCTTCAATGGAGCCACGTTCATTCAAACGTGGAAACGCTAGTGATTGAGACATTACGCACCGCCTTTCTACTGCTTCAATGGAGCCACGTTCATTCAAACGTGGAAACGCTACATACTCCGGTGCCTGCGTTGATTTCGAATCTATGCTTCAATGGAGCCACGTTCATTCAAACGTGGAAACGTCCAGTAGTGCAGGTCATCAGTGACGAATGGAACGGGCTTCAATGGAGCCACGTTCATTCAAACGTGGAAACCCGATGGACGATGACCAGGCGCATCTGGCAGACCATCAGGCTTCAATGGAGCCACGTTCATTCAAACGTGGAAACCTCACTATGGTGTGAAAACCGTTTTGCCCCGCTTCACGCTTCAATGGAGCCACGTTCATTCAAACGTGGAAACGTCGCGCAAGTCCAGAAATGGATGCGACTACAGATGAAGCTTCAATGGAGCCACGTTCATTCAAACGTGGAAACGGAGCGGTCGCAAACACGGAGAAGCTATGGCTAAAGGCTTCAATGGAGCCACGTTCATTCAAACGTGGAAACAATACTTTACTTCTACATCGTTTTCCAGCCGCGACGGCTTCAATGGAGCCACGTTCATTCAAACGTGGAAACTCTTTGTTGGCCGAAACCAAAAGTTGCTCTTGAAATCGCTTCAATGGAGCCACGTTCATTCAAACGTGGAAACTGCGGGTGCGGGATTTTAACTTCTACTCGGCTGATTCCTTGAAATCGCTTCAATGGAGCCACGTTCATTCAAACGTGGAAACATGCGGTGTTTACTTCGATGGGGGAACAGTTTTCGTTGCTTCAATGGAGCCACGTTCATTCAAACGTGGAAACTTGCCGATTCGCTGTCGCTCAACAGTCGGAATCCTATCGCTTCAATGGAGCCACGTTCATTCAAACGTGGAAACTATCAGTGAGCCGCAAATCAAATGGCTGCGCGCATTGGCTTCAATGGAGCCACGTTCATTCAAACGTGGAAACTCGCGGATTTGAGCGACCCCATCATTTTAATTCAGGATCGGCTTCAATGGAGCCACGTTCATTCAAACGTGGAAACCCGCGCCCAATTCTTTAGGCACGACGAGCGAGAATTGCTTCAATGGAGCCACGTTCATTCAAACGTGGAAACCGTAAGAAATGGAGATGAGATGCCGAGTAGACATCATGCTTCAATGGAGCCACGTTCATTCAAACGTGGAAACTTGGTGAGATTGAAACAATGCTTACCGTGTAAAAAGCTTCAATGGAGCCACGTTCATTCAAACGTGGAAACAGCCCGTATCTTAACTCATTCAGAGTATGAACTTGCAAGTCGAATTGCGAGTGGTTACTCATTAGGGTGTCTTTCTTGCTCAGTTTTTTACCCTGGCTGATCATATGTTATCCAGTTTGCTTGTTTTATCCCTTGCGAGAGCATGCAGGTAGGTATGCCATCGGTTAAGCGCTCGCGCAAAATTTAAACTACGATTACGACCCGCTCTGACTCTTCCGCCAGCGCGCGTCCTATCGTTTCTATGCTTTCGCAAGCTCGTCCATCTACAGGTCCTATGTTGATGAGCATCACTTGATCTTCGCGATTGTTGATAATCCGTGTCAACGCTTCTTTCAGTAAAATTCTCTCGGAAGGCGACATATCGCAGCGAAAGACCGAATACTGAAGCGGCTCGCCATACCCGCGCATGGTTCTATGCACACGTCTCAGTCTCTTTGCGTCAGATATATCATAACTGACGATGTATCTGTTTCTCACCTCGGCTCACCTCGTACAGAAAGCAGGATAGAAGGAAATCTCCTGCGATAGAAATCTCGATAATAGTCTCGTTTGCACCTCGAAGATGCGCCGATAGCTGATAGCATAGCCAAATTGTGGATGTGTGACCAACGTATCCAGGCGGCGCTCGTATGCCTCGATGACGCGCTTTCTGCCTCCCTCGTTCAACGCCACCGCGCTGGCGCGCGTCACGAAATCCGACCGCCGTATCTCACCATTGTTAATCATCCCTACTGCTACTGAATCCGCAATCAATGGTCTGAACTCCTCCATCAGATCGAGCGCCAGTGCTGGGCGTCCATAGCGCGGTTGATGATAAAAGCCAAGATAGGGATCGAAGCCTACACCTACTAGAGTTGCGATCATGTCTTTAACGAGCATCGCATAGAGAAATGAGAGCAGCGCATTCACAGGGTCACGCGGCGGACGGCGATTGCGCGACTCGAAATCGAATGCAGGAGCTTCTTCTGCCGATTCGGATTTGAACATCAACGCGAGGTTGGAAAAATACACCCGCGCTGCAGTACCTTCTATGCCGAGTAGTTGCTCCAAAGAAGTCGCTCGCTCTGCGTGCCTGCGGCTTTCCGCCAAGTGATGCAAAACGCCGCCTGGCAACTCGCGGGCATTACGCCGCAACAACGTGCGCGAGTTGCGAATCTTGCCAGAAACAATGGCGCGTGCTACCTGCAAACAGAATTGTTCATCCTCCGCTAATTGAAATTGGCGACGACGCAATTCGATGTTTTTGTGCGGTGGGGGAGTCGTGACTGCCGTAAGCCATCCGCCATATGAGAGATGCAAAACCGCAACGTCACGCGCTGCCAGTTCACGCAAAGCCTGGGCGCTGATTTGTACATTGCCGAAGAGATTGAGTTGTGAGACCTCTAGCAAACGGGCTTCGTTCACGGCTTTGCCCTTTTCCCGCACTTCCAAAACTTCGCCTTTGAGTCCTATGCTGTAGCCCTGCCCTTGAATATACATCGCCAGCCGGTCGTCGCGCGCTGGCATCAGCCGACGCGGCGCTTCTCGATTGCGGATTGAAGGTTGTAGATTTCGAATGATTTCTATTGGGTCGTCTTTGGTCGAATCAAAGGGTTGGATTCCAGGCGTAAGATTTTGCGAATCCGCTTCGTCCGCAGGAGTGATTTGCACAAGCGGCACAGGAGGCAATTCTGTTTGTCCGTTGCCGGGTTGCGAGATGGCGCGAAGAAGATTGATTTCATCGGGAAGGCAGATGCCGACCAGGGAGCAGCGCGGACATTTGGGCGAACTGACGAGCGGTGGCGGGATCACACCTGAATCCGCCATCTGCCTGGCTAGCGCGAGCAGTTCAAGTGTGCGAGCAATTAACTCATCAGTGAATTGCACGATGACCCGTTCTTGCGAAGCGGCAAAATATAGAATGCCGGAATCACAACTGTAACCGTTTTCGCGCAACAACAAGCCTTGCAGGCACACCTGTACGCGCTCAGGTTCCCACGCGCCCTCTGCTATATCTGGTGCAGCACCGCGTTTGTAATCAACGGGGATAGCCTGCCCGTCTTCGATCTCTATGAGGTCAATTTGTGCCACCGCGCCAAGCGCATCAGAGCCGACTCTTACCGAACGTGAATGCAGCTTGACCTGATTGGACAAATCTGTCGCGGTAGGCACACTACCCTTTTGCTGATCCACACGCCGATGCACAAAGCGCCCTTCCAGCGTGTCCGTATTATGCGACCATTCCTGCTGCACATACTCCAAGTAAAAAAGGCGTGGACAGTAACTGAATTCATTCAGCATCCGCGCCGGAATCTGTTCGGGCATGTCAGAGCTAACAATTGACATCTGCAACCCCCTGTTAACTGGTTAATGAAGAACCGGAGCAAACAAACCGAGACTGAAGTGACAGGCGAAACCGAGCGCGATAGGTCCTTGCACCGCTTCCGCGAATTCGATCTCAAAGCCAGCAAGCCCGTAGCCTCCATCGCCCTTGAATCTGCGAGTATGAAAATCAAGCCAGCGAACAACGGGACGGTCATTCACTTGATAGCCTTCGATTCGCTTGATAGAGATGGCTTCGGGCAACCCGCGCAAGCGCAGTTCGCGTTGCAACTGTGCTTCGGGCAGGTCGCGCGGGCGCGGCGGTTTGCCCGCACCTCGGCTAGCAAATCGCGGCAACGAGAACGGCGTAACAGAATGCCAACGAATTGATGAAGTAAAGATAGAGATTTGTGATTGGAATTGCTCAAGGTTACCAAGTCCCGTTAAAACCATTCTCACATTGGGACGATTGCCGCGTCGAGAAATGGTCTTCATTGCGCCCAGCGCATCCGCGTCTTCTTCTCTGAATCCGCAGGGCGCATAAATCGTCACGTGATCTAATCGTCCGTCGCCGTCCTCGTCGGTTGCAAAATAATGTGCGTGTTCATGTCCTTCGAGAGGCGTGCCATCAACAGTTTTGCCAGTAATCGCTTCTGAATGCGAAGTGTCAACGCGCCGATTGATGAGCGCGCGCCGCACTTGTTCTGCAAACGGCAAGACATCTTGCGCCAAAGGCAGTACAGATGAATCGAGCGCGTAACGTGCGGCAGTAATTGCCAGTGCGGATTTCTGGCAGCGCAGTGGTGCGGCATAGCGCACATTAACAAGTTGGGAAAGAACTTCGTCAGGCAAATCAAGAACTATAAGTGACATGGTTAAATCCTATGTGATGTATCTTCAAATGAAAACATCAGATGCCCTTTCGAGACAGGGAATCATCAAGCCAAAGCCATAATGCCTGCCGCGTCCCATTACTAATGCGCCTTCGACTGGTCGCTTGAAAATAACTTCGGCGTGATAACGTGGCGTTTGGGCAAGGTAGCTGTTTTTCTCGATCCGATAATCAAGAGCGTGAACTGTTTTTGGCACAATCGGACCACTGAAAGCGGCAATGGATGCGATGTCGTTCTCATTCACCTCCGCCTGCTTCAACGCGCGCGCAATTAACACTTCAGCCCCACGACCACGTCGCATCAAGCCTGTCAGAATGATGGGTGTGATCGTGCGCCACACGCGAGACGCTTTTCTTGTGAACAGGCGAAGCACAGAATCATTCAGTGAAGCCTTCTTCAAATACCCAACCTTCACGAACTGATCTTCCAAGGCAGCGCCGTTGATTCCATTCGCAACGCTTTCGAATAGTTCAATCGCTTTCTTCTCTTCGCAGCCCAGGCCAATTAACAGGACACGCCGAATCAATCCATCAGCTACGCCTTCTTCGTTCAGGCTTGGAATCGGCACACAGGCAATATGTGCTCCATTGAATTGAACGCCGTGTTGGTTGTCGGCTTCGTGCCCGGCAATCAGGCGTGAAGTCAGGTCTGCCCCGTAATGCTCACTAAACGCGGGATGTGACTTGAGCCATTCAAGCATTGCATGTTTGACCATTCCCGCAGGCTGAAGCAGATCACGCGGATCATAACGAAGCCTTTCGTCTTCATTCTGCCACATCTCGAACAGCGCCATTGGGACATCAAAGCTGATTGTTTCAAGCGAGCGATAATGCACGCGCCGCGATGGAATCGATACATTATCCTTTGAATTACCTTTCAACCATGTCTGATACTGTTGCCGATACGCATCCAACGCACCGGCTTTTGGTGAAGTCCAGTTGCCATCATCTCGTTCAGTCGGGCGCATCACGCCAAGCTCGGCAGATGCTTCTGAGTCATCGGTAATTTCACCGCTCACATAGACCGTATCCTGATGCTGGCCCAAATGCGTTACTAGTCGCGCCATCGAGCAAAGCACCGCCGCGTTTTCATCGGCTTCCTGATTGCTTTCAAAGCGCCAGCGATACAGCAAGGTGTTGCCCGAAGGAAAGACCATTCCCAAAAACGATTTGGCCGTGCGAATGTGGCCTGTGTTCGGTGTTTCATTGTCGTTGTTGGGGACGTAATTCGTGATCCCTGTTCCTGTTTTGCAACCAACGGGAGTTTCAATCACAGGCGGTTCCAGTGTTTCCAGCCATTGCAAAGCGCGGTCACGTTTGTCCCTGTGAATAACGTCGTAAGCTCCGCAATGACTGCCCGCAATTAATGCTTGAAACAACCGCAAAGGCGAAGGTGGAAACTCTAACTCGTCTTCGCGGCTGCGCCCGTGATAACGGCTAGTTGCGAAAGCCACTGTAAGATTCAATTGCATGTGAAGTCCTCCGTTATTTCTTTTTGGCAGCTTTTTTCTTGGCAGCTTCAACACCTGCTTTGGTTGCTTTGACATCAAAGTCTACTGACTTGCCTTCGCCAACGCCGAACTCTTGAGCTGCCTGCTGAGCGTAGGTGAAAGCTTCTTTTCGATCCCATTGAAAAGGTTTGTTTTCGCTGTCGGTATAAATCAGATGAAATGCTGATTGAACGCAGCGCAACAAACAGCCTTCGCGCAGTTCATAGTTCGTTTGGGCGCGCGCGGCGACTAATGCCAGACCGAGAATATATCGCCGTAACTTCAACGTTTCCGGCTTATCAATCTTCCCTTCTTTCGTTACCGCTAAAGCACGCAAACGAACTAGATTGATTTGTGTCCGACGAATGGTCTGACCAAAAACACGCACACCGCCATGCGTATTGACTGCGGGAGCAGCGCGCAACCCAAGCTTTGATAAGGGGTCTTTGCCATCAGCAGCTTTACCGGAATTGTCCTGAACTTCAGATTCGCCTTCGGGCAGTTCATCAGCCAGCCCTAATTGCGTTGGATCAAAAGCCGGGTTGAATTGAGCAGACCGTTTAACAATGGCAACATTTGTCGCTCGGATCGTCGATGAGAGCATCCGACCAAACTTGTACATCGTCGTGTCAGGGCGTGAATCCCAGAAGCCGAAAACCAGTGAGGTTGGCGATAGTTTGGCCAGCGGCTCCGCATTTGCGCTGTTGCGTAACGCTTCGATTGCTTTCGTGACATACTCACGAAGCCCAGAGAAACGAACGGCTCCGTCAGCAATGCGATGTCCTACATCCAATAGATTGGTGCTGACCTCGTCATTCAGTTTGACTGTGATTTGCGGGACTAATTCAGACAATGGCGACCGTTTGAAAACAGATTCCATTCGATTCGCTTGCGAACCAACGCTGTCAATCAAACAGATATTCGCTTCCAATCCTGTCTTTGCAGCTTCCTGCGGAGCCATCTTTTCGTTCAACACATCAATCTGATATGGATCCGGCGCAGTCTTGCTTACCGCAAATGTCGGCGGAAAAATGATTGCATCCTCGCCTTCAGATGGTTCCAGGACTTCAGTTAGCGTGATGGCTACTGGCAGATCAGCCTCGGCCAGCCAATCTACAGATTCGATGTATTCGTCATAATATGTGAGTTTTCGCGTCATATCAGTCTCCTTATTGGTTGAGGGGTCGGGGGTCAAGCTTCCGCTTGTACATTTCAGCAAGCCGATGCTTGCACTCCGAACGTTAGTTGTCAGCCTCCCAGGTGGTCATTGTTGCCATCTTGAAGTTTGAATACTTATCGCGGTTCGCCCGTTCAGCCCGAAGCGGGATCACGTCATCTTTATTGATGGCTGCCCCGGTGGCTGCCATTCGCGCTAATGTAATTGGGAGCGGCGTTTTCCAAAGCGCATACCGAAAAACATCGTTCGCAATCCATCCCCGCGATGAAGTGATGCCCTTGGCTTGTTGAGTTCGTTGTGGAAAGAAATGCTGCGCAGCAATCGCAGTCAGCAGTTCAGCAAATGGAAACGTGGCGATGGATAGCTTCAGATCATTTGATGAATATCCCGTGTCTAAAGCGTTCCGACAAGAACGCGGGTCGAATCCAAATCGCCCGGTCATTCCGGCAGACAATTTGATGAGGTCTGAAATGCGAGCGACTGTTTTTTGCTTGAGTAGCTGCGCTGCTTGCGTCGTCATATCGCGGCTGATTTTTTCAGCCGTTTGTTGTCCGGCGTACATTTTCCAGGCGCTTTTCGCTTTGATCCTCTTTTGTGGCGTCAATGTTTCATACCACCAGTCCAGCTTCAGTTCTTCCGCTTGATCGTTCAGATGAAAGGACAGATTTAGCCAAATACCTTCATTGTATTCTTCGACTGGATGGGCTTCATCATTTTCTTCCGCCGGTTCTTCGCTAATTCTTTCGTCAGCCTCTTCATCCTCAGAAATAGGATCATCCCTACTTTTGTTTTCAGACGTTTGCCATTCACTCCAATTAGAAAGAGTGTCCGTCAAACACCGTAAAAGCGAAGTCTCGTCAATTTTGCTTTCAACCCAGAAGCGTGGTTGCGGCCCAAGCCCCCACCAGCTTGTGGCGTCTGCATCAAAGCGGGCGAGAATTTCAAACACACCACAGCACGCAAGATATTCGACTGGATTCAAAGGGTTCACTTGGATGTCGCATTTCATAATTCACCTCGGCTGAAATCACGCGATGCCATCGCATCGGCGGCTTTGAGAACAGCTTCCAGATAGGCAAGTTGCCACCAGCCATACTTTCTTTGCAGGTGATTGAATCGGAGCATGACATCGTGAGCGATGCGCTGGTTTTCAGGTTTGGGCTGATTGCGGTCAAAAGCTCTTTCTGGAAAGTGCGGGCGCGCATAGCCATGATGCGCTGCGATCAAGTGCAGAATCAAATCACGATGCGAGTTGGCTTTGAGATCTTCATCAACCAGCGATTCAACCAACGATCCGAATTCGTGGCGATAGTCCTGATTAAAGCTATGATCGAATGAATTCACTCTCGATTTGGCTAAAGGCGCGGTCTTGAAATCATCAAGATTGCCGATGGCTTTTTGCCACCACTCACGGTCTTTGCCTAGATCGTGACGAAATCCGGCAGCAGCAAGTAATTCGGCAATTTCATTCGGCAGCCCGATTTTTCCAGCCAGAAAGCGCGCGTATCTTTCGACGTCTTCATCGTGTTCTCGTACGCTTCTATCTGCGAACTTGAGCGAGCTTGTATCATCTGGATTTTCGGGTATGTCAGCATCTGATTGAGAACGCTTTAGAAAATAAGCAATAGAGATGACTTTCTCTTCATCGTTGGCAAAGGCTTGTTGTAGTTCTTTCGAATTCTGGCAAACGCCGTCATCTTTTGCTTCTCTCAAAATATCTCTCAAAGAAGTGAATAACTTCGGTTCTGCTTCTTTTGTTCTCAGTCTTATTCTTTCAAAACTTTTACTTGTTTGACGGTTGATGAGATAGCGCGTCCATTCATTACCGACGACATCCGCCACGTCTTGAGGTTCTTTGGGCAACTTTTCAAGCGGATTGCCATCCGCATCCAAGCCGCCAACAGAACACGGAAGGATGACTGTCGAAAATGCGAGTTTTGAAAAGAGGTTTCTATCTTCTTTGAGTTGATTGCCAGAATATCCTTTTTCCTCGCCGCCTGGGTCAATGAGGACAATCGGCTTATCAGGGAATTTCTTTGTCAGTTCTTTCAGCAACTTTTCAGCGCGAAAGGTTGCGAGGCTGGCACGTTCCTGCGGCTGAATCGGAATCATTGTTGCTAATTCTTCAGCTTGCTGTAGCCGCTTTGGTAACTGCTCTGTGACTTTCTCTTTCGGAATTCTTGAAAAATCAAAATGGTCAAGGTCAGTGCGCCAGACAAAAGTTGTTTGGGCTCTTTCGTCATCTATCACACCACGTAACCAGTATTGAACCAGCGGACGCGCATACTCTTTTTGCTTGAGAGAAGTCATCGCCCAATCGTCAACCCGCGCTTCATCAAAAGGCGGACGCACCGGGATGTCGGGGAGGGCTGGCTTATTGCCAGTTAGTAATCCGCGCAAAGCTAACGGAGACGCATTAACCTTGCCGTTTTCGTCTGCTTTGGATTTCAGGGCTTTCCATGTGAAGTAAACTTTTTCGTCTTCTCTTTCAATGTCCTGAAACTCATATTCTGGGCTCCTCTTTTCCAGCGCCTGTCTTTCCTTATTTTTTGCGCTGATCTGTTTCTGCAGTTCTTTCTTCGCAGCCTTATCGAGTTGCCCTTTCGCTAGATGCTCTTGCAATTCATCTTTCTCTACTGAGAGCTTCACCAACCGCTGTTGGTGTTCTCCATCTTTTTGCAGGTCTGACGCGAAAGCATTGAGGCCTTGCTCATCAATCACAACTGTGATCGTGGATTCTGATATTCCAAAGCGATTAATGCGCCCGATACGTTGAATCATACTGTCTAGCGTGGACAAATCGCATACGCCCTGATCAGCATCCAAATTCACGCCGACCTCCGCACACGATGTGGCAATCAGGTAATGCGTCGGGCGATGAGTTTTTCGATCAGGTTCTGACCTTGGTAAGAACACTTTGAATTTTGGGGATTTGACCAGATCATTACGTTCAGCCCCGCGCATCTCTCCGGTCATTTTCAGAATGCGCGCTTCAATTGCATCACGAAGCTTCTTCTCTTTTTTGTCAGTTGATTCTTCTGCTTCTCCCTCTGTAGCAAGTTTTTCAATTTCATCGCACAACTTGTCATAAATGAGATTCACCAAATCTACGGTTTTAACGAAGATGACGATTGATCTAGCGGGTTCGGCTTCTGTTGCTCCTTCGTATTGAATTGCGTGCTTTACCAGAGACTCGGCAAACGCTTCGTTGATTTCCTTGCGTGAAGCCTTCTTTTCTTCTTTCGTCTTTGTAGTTTGATCGAACGGGAGCCATTCGATCTGCTTTTTTGCATGGAGTCGAAGACGGGCTTTTTCGTTCTGACACTCTTTCTGCTCGTCAATTTCTAATGTGTTGCCCTGTCCGCTGAGAGTTGCGGAAAGCGACATGACGTGAAACGGGCGCAATGATTGGGTTTGATGAATAGCGCATTTGATGTCGAGGAGGGTTGAAACAAAGACAGGCGACAAATGCGCTTCGTCTATCACAACAAGAGTATCTTGTCCCAGCAATCCGGCTTGCAGGCTGCGATGATTGATTCCGACTTTCCCATAACCTGAAAACAGCAGTCGGCTGCCAATCATATCAACTGTGCCAATGATTATTGCCGGGCGCGATGGGTCAAGACACCACTCGCGGTTGTCAGCCTTTTGTCCGCGCAAAGTTGAAAGAGCAATCAGCAACTCGTTACCTTTCATTGATGCTTCACGAAATGTTTGTGCTAAAGAATGCAGTGGGTTTAACGTGTCTGAGATGGCTTGGGTGAGTTTGTATAGCAGCTTTTCCGCTTCGTCCGTTGCCTGATCAACAATTACTCGACGGTCCACAATGTAAACCAATCGCAAAGGAATCTTTCGATCTTTTTCTTTCAGCAGACATCCGAGCGCAATTAACCAGATCGTCATCACAGAAGTCTTCCCAAGCCCGGTAGGAATATCGCAGGCATCCGGGAAGTCTCCGTTGAGGAATCTCTGAAATAATCTTTCCTGCCACTCAAAAGGCTCATTCCCGCTCAACCATTTAAAGTAGTCTCTGAAATCAAACATAGATGGTATTCTTTATTCCTCTCTTTTCTTCGAAGTACTCGTTTTGCGAAGCATTTTCTACTTGACACATTAGACACAGAATAGTATCTATAATCAAGTTTAATTAGTCGTTGCGGGACTTCCAGTTTCGAACCGGCTTTTTGAGCTTGAAAGAACTCCGGCAGTTGCGCGCGCAACTGCCGGGCCAATTTCGTGGCCGGTGGTTCCATTGAAGATAGATCCTATTCTGTGTTTGCATCTTATTCCGGTAAGAGAGATTTCCCCGGCCACTTTTTCTGTCCAGAAAAGTATTGGTCCAAATCACTTTACGCCACACCGTACCCTGAGTGATTATAGTTCAATCTATGGCGTTCAAATGAATCTCATCGGGCAACTCCTCGGACATAAACACTTAGCGAGACAGCTAGGGAATCCAATTATCTTAAACTCGTTCAGTTCACTAGACTGACGTGCGACGCCCCCTCGATCAATTCAACCTTATATTTATTGCTGAAGGCTTCAGCGATCTCCTCCTGATGCGAAACCAGAATAATGCGTTTGAGTTCATCTTTGAGCAGATGAAGTTCATCTATCATTTCCTGACGGCCAGTCTTGTCTAAACTCCCGAATCCCTCATCAATAATGACTGACTCAATCCGGCTCGTCCCTTGACTCGCGTATCGGCCTATGCCAAGGGCAAGGCTTACCGCCACGCGAAACCGCTGCCCACCGGAGAGTGAGTCTACAGGCATCCGAACCCCACCTGTCTCCGAGTGAATAGCAAATAGGTCGAGAGCTTTATTCGAACTGCGTCCATTCCCCTTGCCATCTTCTGATCCCGGTCTCGGCGTCAGTTCCAAACGGAGCGTGCCGCTTGATACTCGGTCCAGCACCTCGTTCGCATTTTCGATGATCTTCACTTCTGCTTGTTGCAGCAGATGGCGTTGCAAGTATTCGCTTCCGAGCAGGCGGGTGAGTTCTTTGTAGAGTTGTTCTTTACGCGACGCCTCAAGGTACTTACTCTCTAAATCGCGCCGCCGCTCGCGTCTGTCTTCTAGCATCTGCTTTTGCTGCTCAGCCTGGCGCCGCTCGTTCTCTGCCTCCTCATGCTCGCGGCGCAATTCGGTCTCCTGCTCCGCCACTTCTTCAAGCGAGCACTGCGCATTCTCCGGGATGCGTGCCATTTTTTGTTCTATCTGAACTACCTGCGTCTCGTAATGATCTTTGTTGCGCCGTGCTTCCTCAAGACGAAGGAGTTCGGCATCGGCACCTTCGAGCGAAGAGGCTTCCTCCTGCCAAAATGTCAATTGCTCCTCAGTCAAAGAGGCCGCATCCGCATGACTGTCACATATCAATTTGGATTCTTTCTCCTCCACGCTGCGCGCCAACTCTTCTATCCTCACCTGTTCTTCTTTCATTCTTGCTGATGCGCGCTGCCACTGATCCTGCGCATTGTCAGCTTTTTCCTTTACTCCTCTAAGCGTCTGCTCAGCCTCACCTAACGGCTGTTGTAGCTGATCTAACAGTTCACTGCTCTTGTCTCGGGTATGGATCGCCTCCTGTTGAGTCTTCCGAATAGACATTGCTTCAGGGGCCGTGTAACGCATCGATAATTCGGAAAGTCGTTCATCATCGGGTTCGCGCCGAGCACGGATCAAATCGCGCGAGGCGACCGATTCTTGCAATTCATCGAGCTTCTGCTTTCTTTCCTCAGATAATGCGGCTTGCTCAGTTAGTTCCGCCAACTCATCGGTGGAAGGATATTTGGCCATAAAAAATCTTGTAATGTCGTCGGTTTCAGTCGGAACTATCCGGCTCTGGTAAGATGAAGGCAGCTCCGCGATTGCCATCCGTCCTTGTTTTTCAGCGCGCTGTTGATCTTTATGAGCATCCCTCAAACTCTCGCTCGCCTGCCTCTCCTCATCCTGCAATCCGCTCAACTTCTCGGCCAGTTTCTTCAGGGCCAGAGCATTTGCCTTCCGCTCCGAAATTAGCGCCTGCACGCCTTGCCCCGCCTGTTGTTCTGCTTTCGTCTTTAACTTTATCTCTTCTTCGATTCGACTGCGCTCGCTCTCAAGATGTTCCGCCGTCAATTCCTGCCCGCAGTAATCACACGTAGGTCGGCCATCAACTTTGTCAAAGCGGCCAAGCCTATCCTCAGCGTGCGTAAGCTGCGCGCGGGCCTCGGCTACTTTCTGTTTAGCAGTTTCCAGAAGAGCCTCGATCTTTTCTTTTCTTTCCTCTACTTCCTTATGTTGATCGGAGACTGTTGAAACGGCCCCTCTTATTTGTAAGGCGCGGGCCATAGACTCTTCAGACCGCCTTCTTGCGTCAAGCCACTCGGCGCGACCATCGCAGTATCGCTCCAGTGACGAAACAGCACGGTTGAGTTCTTCGAGTTTTCGCACTTCGGCGCTCAGGCTCCCGACCTGTTCATCCAGGTCAGGAGAATAGTCGGCCAGCGATTTGTCATACTCCTCGACTCTGCGGCATAACCTGTCCATCTCGTCCAGGTCATGCACTTGCGATGAAAGCTCAGAGATGGTTTGGAGAGCGGTGGAGAGTTGCTGTTGCAAGGCGGCGCGGTGATCTTTCATGTCGTCAAAGTTCCTCTGCGCCTGAAAAGCCTCAACATTGAGACTTTCTACCGATTTACCCCATTCCTCCGCAGTCTTTGCATATTCCACAATTTTGGCGTCTAAAGTGGCGAGTCGTCGCCGTTCTTCCAAAAGGGGTTCAACTTGAGGAAGCAACTGCTTCAGTTCTTGAAAGCGATTCGCGTCTTTCTCAATCTTTGGGGCAAGAGCAAGCAGACCATGCATCGCTTTAATGGCCTGCTCAATCTCAGCCTGTTCCTTTACTAACTCGTTCCATAGCTCGGCGTCTCTCTTGCGCGCGATGATCTCCTGCAGTTGCAACATAGCCGCCTCGGCCCGCACTTTTAGGTCAGCCGTTCTAGTTGTTAGCTGCGCAAGCTGATCGTCATCAACAACAGGAATGGCAACCAATTGTCGTTGCAGACCTTCGGCGTCGCTCTTCCATTTATCATGCTTTTCCTTGGATTTGAGGTGCAGGCGCTCATAGGCCGAAATGTCAATTATCTGGCTCAGGATTTTATGTCTCGCCTCCGGTTTATGACACAGCAGGGCGTCGCTTTTCCCCTGGCCTAACAGCACCGCAGCCGCGAATGCCTTTTGATCAAGCCCGACATTCTCTCTCACCCAGGTATCAACTCCGACCTCCAGGTGAGTGTCTCGTACCGCAACCCATTTCGATTTGGCTTTTCCTGAGCCATTGCTTCCGGTGTAACGCTGAACCTGGAAAGTAGAACCGCGCTTCTTCTTCTGCAGAGTCCGCTTCACACAATAGATCTCGCTGCCGAGAGAGAACTCAAATTCAACTTCAAGACCGGGTTCGTAATGATTAATCAGCGATTTCGTGTCCTGTGTGCCCTTCAGATCGATGTCATTGGTTCGGCGGACTCCGTATAGCGCGAAGGCGATGGCGTCGAAGATCGCCGACTTTCCCGCGCCGTTCGGCCCGGTGAGTGCCCACAGCGCTGAACCGTCAAATAGTAGTTCAGCCTCATGGCGGAAGGACATAAAGCCTCTGAGTTTTACACGACGTGGTATCATCTCCATCCTCCCTCTGCCAGCAATTCATCTGCTAATGCCTTTATCTCTTTTCCCTGCGGATGTCCGGCGAGTTGAACCTTCAAATAATCATTGACGGTGCCGACCACATTATCCGCTCGTTGAGCAGTGAATCCATCCTCGCCCGCATCCCCGCGACCAATCTTGACATCCTCACGCGCGTAGCAGCGCTTGAAGATTCCGTTAAGCGTTCGATATAACTCGTCCTTGTTATGCCGACCGGGCTGCCAGTGCAGCGTGTATTTCACCAGGGCGTAATCCGCATCCGGGTGCTGTTCGGCTAGCCGGGAGAGTTGCGTGTCTGGATCGGTGATCTCGACGTGGTAAATCGGAGTGCTGTTAAGAGGCAGTATCTCAGGGTTGCCCACTCTGCGGTTATCGGCGATTTCAAACAACACGACGCTTTTTTGATCGCCGCTCTCATTGGCATCCATCCGCTCGATACTACCGGCGTAGCGCATGTAAGTTGCGCCGGGGATCGCCTCTTGAGGCTTGTGAATGTGCCCATAGGCGGCGTATGCAAAGTAAGCCGGGACGTGCTCTGGTTCGAAGATGACATCATCGGATTCGGAAAGGCGATAGAGTGGATGAGCCTTCACGCCACGGATGTTTACATGGCTCAACAATACGCTGGGGTACTGCTTGTCGAGCCGCGACTTGAGTTCATCCAGTGTCTTCTTGAATTCATGCTGAATGAGTTGATTTCTTTCTTCAACAGTATGGTAGTTGAGTCCGGCGTCCCGTAAATAGCATCCTGACGTTGGATACGGCATCAGCACAAATTGAACTACATTGCCTGCATCGTCGGCGAGCTGCAACTTCCTCGGCTTGGGAGCGATGTAGAGGCGACCCGTAGCGTCAGTACCGTCGCGGCCCCTGCGACCAGGCGCAACCAGATCAAGCGCGTCACGTAAGGTGCCGAAGAAAGTCTCGTCGTCGTGGTTGCCGCTGATGGCGAGAATTGTCCCGTTCCGAATAAGGAACGGCTGGAAGATTCGTTTGAACTCAGCGATGGCAATCTCTTTCTTTTCCGCGTTGCCGCGCTCGAACAGGTCGCCAGTCACGAGCATCACGTCCACCTTATACTCTTCTAGATAATTGGCGATCTGTTCGAGCGCGCGGCAGATGTCCGCGCTGCGGTCCTGGAAGCCAAGCCGGTCATTCATGTGCCAGTCGGATGTATGCAGTATTCTCATAACCACCTCTAATCCTCATCAATAATTTCAGAGTAATCCGTGTCGCCGTTTTCATTCCTGATTGCGTCTGGCGAATCAAAGGCATCATGCCGCACTTCATCTGGATTCATCGCCCAGACGGGAAACGGCACTCGCACATGCATCGGCTCACGGAAATTATCCTGGATGACAAGTTTCTCATCCGCTGGTAAGCATATGGCTTTGCGTTGCGCGCTCTTGCTCAAGCCTTTCCAGACTGAGGAGTTAAGCTCGATAGTTCCTGTGCGCCCAAGCACCTGAATCCCTGCGCTCTCCACCACCCTCTCCGAAACGCGGGACGCATGTTGTTGCGCGCCAAGGAGGATTATCCCCTGAGAGCGCATCTCTGCCGCGACTGTTTCGATCAACTGGGTGATTGGATCTCTGGCTCCGCGCGGCGCGAAGCGATTCAGTTCATCGAGGGTCAGGACGTAAACCAGGCCGGGCACTCTGTTAGTTCCGGTGCGTGCTTCCTTCAGTCTTCTTAGGATCGTAGCAACAACAAAGCGCTGAAGTTCAGGTACACCAGCAAGAGCACTTAGGTCCACGACCAACGGTTCGCTCGTATCGGCGCGCACAACATTGAGCGGATGACCGTCCTCATCGTTGCGCCGCAGTATACCGCGACCTTCGTGGGTGATCTTGATTAAGCGCCGGTAAAGCTTGCGCCAGGTGCCGTCGTGGTGATTCGGCAGCGGCTTCCCCTCGATAGCGCCGGATGTCAGGTCCTCGATCCAATCTAATAGACCTTGAAACGTCGCGGGCTGAATTCGGTCACGGCGCAGTTCGCGAGTAATCACGCCGTCGTTGCTAACCCTCTCGGCAGTCAGGTAACTTTCGATGTCGAGGACCAGCGCCCCAAAGTTGGCATCATTGGCGTCCGTCTCGGCGAAGAGATAAGCGAACAAGCCTTCTCGAATTATATCCGCCAAGCTCCAACTGTATGGCGTCACGCCCTCCGTGCGGCCCGTAGCCACGGATAGTGAGTTGCCCGGCTGTTGCGGTGCATAAAAGGTAACATTTGAGAATGGGGTCGGGTGCTCAACTCCGATTGCTTGCCAGTCAGGGAGGTGAGCTGCCGGATCGTAGAGATTACTCCAGCGATCAATATAAAATAGATCGAAGTTCTTGACGTTGAAAATAATCGGTACGATTCGCAAGCGTGTTTCGTCAGAGGGCAGAGCGGACTCCTGTCGCTGCGCTTCGCGAAGCAACATCCAGTTGATAAAGATCAGGAAGCTCGATTTCGTTCCGCGTCCGGCTGAGCCATTGACATTCATGTGGCCGCCGTTTTTTCCCAGCAGGTAGTCAAGATCAATGATGCCTGGGCCGGCAGTTTGATCGCCGCCATTCTTAATAAGACCGACTGTCAGAGCGTTTCTTATCTCGTCGGCGCTGTAGGCTATGCGCGCCTCTGCGTGGCCAGCCAGCAAGACCTCGCTACGCTCGCGCGGCGGGATGAAGACCTGCGGAACCGTGCGCAGGACGCTGGCGCTGGCATAGGTAAAGCCTGCGCTCTCAAACGGCGGAATGTAATTAAGATCCCCATCCGATTCGTCGATTTCACTACCCATGCTCTTCTTACCGCTTTGGCGTGACACCTCATCGACGATGGCGTGAAAGACGAACTGCCTCCCGGCGATTTCGCTCTCACAGGTGACGAGTTGCGTCTTCTCAACCAGCGCATCAGGCGGAACCCAGAAGCAGAACTTCTCGCTCGTCGCCTCGTGCTGCGGTGGCGCGCCGACGCGGCCGACACAGATCCTCCCGTCTGATCTCGTCACCGGTCCTCGCAGACGGCTTTGCGCCTGCTCATCAGGCGCGCTGTCGGCGGAGCCGGAATCTTGTTGAGGCTCATTCTCTATAACGTTGCTGCTCATCCTAACCTCCTTACAGGTTTGCTAAGTGATAGAAGCGTTGAATGAATGTTTCAGTCGGCAAGAGCACTGCGCCCAGGCTCTCTTCGGCACGTTGAATGGGGTAAATGGATACGGCGGCGCGATTGTAGCTCTGATCCGTACAACGGTACTCATAAATGAGTCGCGAGAGTCGGTCGACGTGATCCCAATCACGGTTGAGCTTCTCGTTAAAAAATCGGGCTGGAATTTCGAGTCTGACAATACCCCAGTTGGGCATCTCTCCGGCCCCGCCGTCCAACCTCAAATACCACGAGATGACCGGGGGATTTTTTTCAGCTAACAGAAAAGCTGGTGTTCTTTCGCCGGGTTTGAGGTCATAGAAGGTCCGCCACCCCTGAGGATGGAGGTAATTCTGCGAGTGAGTCTTAATCAGCCCGACGACAAAATTCTCTTCGTCATCAAAAGCGCTTGCGCGGGGCTCAAGGCGACCATCTACGACTGTCGGAATCTCACAGGCCCTTGATAGCGCCTGCCTTTCGAGACGACTCATTTCATCGTTGGAGCGATTCTGGGTCGTCTTGCGCATCCGTTCAAAGTCGTAGGAGTAGCCTCGTTTACTGCCTTCCTTGGTCGGCGCTGGTGGTTTGCAGGGCAGCAGCCGGAAGTCATGCTCTTGAAGCGCGTCGGCAAAGCTCTCAATCTCTCCCCACGGAAAGAGGTCTACCATGAGCGAGACCACGCGTTCGACAACTTCAAACTCTCGGCGAAGCTGGCCGCCCACGTTGCGCATCTCAACGGCACCAATCTGCGACAGGTAAACCGGCGCTGGATACCCTTCGCGACTGCGTAGCCAGGCGACCGTACGCCCCATGTCCCTCCCATCAATAAAGCGCTGCGGCCGGTGCTGCCAGCTTGCCGGCGCGGTCGATGATGTCACATTGCGAGGACGCCACTCGTCCGGCGACACCTCAATGTCGAGTCCTTCTTCTTCGATTTCGTCTTCGATATTCATCAATCCATCGTCCAGTAGGAAGGGCTGCGGGTCATAGTTCCGCACCCTCTGCGCGCCGTAGTTGCGAAGAAATTCAAAGCCCACTCTCTGCTCCTTTTGTATGACCGTGTACATCTCTATGAAATTAACCCCAAGTCCCTGAGCCTCCGGTCCATTGCGGCATGGCTGACTAGCATCTCTGTCGCCAGTCGCCAGGCCAAGTCTTTCTCACGAAACTTCGCGCAATTAAGAGCGAATAGCTCCTGCACTAAAGGCACCGGCATTAACAACTCTGTCGCAAATGTATCTGCCTGCTTCTCCATTTCATCGAGCGGCGGCAATAGCCCGGCAGTCTCAATCTCACCGATCAGATCAGCCCTGCCAGCCAACCTCTCCATAGAATCATCAGCTTCTGTCCCAGATCCATTCTCCGATGCGGCGTCCGAAATGCCGATTAGCGTCCCTTCTGCTTTGAGGGTTCTGAAGATCGGGCGCAGGTGTAAGAGAAAATGGCCGAGTTCGTGCGCGATGCTGAAACGTCGTCGGACAACCGGGTCTTCGCGGTTAATAAAGATCGTACCGGAGCGCGAGCTGGTATAAAGGAAGCCGGAGAGTTTGCTGTCACTGCGCGCGGCCTGATCGCGCGAACTCTCCGAGGCCGAGAAGTAGGCGATGGCAACCTCTCTTGTGAGACCAGCTATCTCGACGCAATTGAGGGGGCATCCGGTGATCAGTTTCTTCAGCGGCACGATACGTCGTTTGGCCGTAGGTCGAATGGCCTCTGACTCTTCGTACAGATACTCAATAGCAGCTTCGATGGATGGGAGATCGAGTGATGTTGTCGTATTCATTTCTTTCTCGCCCCTTTTTGCTTTTCGGACGGATTAGTATGAGACCGCTGGCGGGGTTCGCGGCGCGTTGCGGAAAGCCGCGCCATGTCCTGCTCACGGCTCATGGAAAGAAAGATCGCCGCCTCGCGAAAAAGTTCCTGGAATCGCTCGCTGACCGAGACGCCGAGCTGCGCGAAGAGCTGACGTAACTTGCGTCCCGTCAACTCGTCCGGCAGAGGAGCCTCACTCTGACGAAGCTGCTCGGTAAATGATTTCACCTCTCTTGCATCTCCACCCTGGATGGCGGCTTTTGTCTGTAAGCTTGCGCAGACATCACCGACTGTCAGAGGAAGAATTTCTAAGACCTTGTCCTCAGATATGGCTAAACCGGAGGGCAGGTGCGCGCGAATAAGCTCACGCACTCGCGCGGCGTCATCGGCGTGAGCACTTTCCTGCTCATCCTGATACGCCTCGTGAAGTTCTAAGATCATCTGTTCAAGGTCCGTATCGCGTGTGGCCTCGTCGAGGATTTTCTCTATCATTTCGAAATTGCCACGCTCCAGTGCATTTGCATACTGGTAAAGCGCCCTCTCGCGTGCCAGTTGCCCGTTATTATCCATTCGCTTCTCACTCATACGCTTACTTCTCCCCTTTGTTGATCTCACGCCTGATTACCGCGGCTCGCAGGTTGTTGAGCGCAACGTGGAGTCTTTTACGCGCAGTCCCTGGTCTGATCTTGAGAGCGCACGCGACTGCTTTCCCATCAAGTCCGTGGATCACGACCAGCTTCAAGATTTCCCGATCCTGGGCAGAAACAAGCGCTAAAAGCCCTTCGGCGTTTTCTTCCCCGATCATTTCCTCCAGTACCTTCGGATTGAAGAAGGGGCGCGCCCACTCCGTCTGATCACTTGGCCTGATCTTTTTCGACATGATCTGCGCCGCAATCTGGTCGAAGAACTCGGCGTCGCTTCTGCTTTCAGAAGGCTGGTCCCCGGGCATCGAATTTTGGAAACCGATATTATGGTCGCGCACGTGAGCTTCGCGCTCTTTGCGTTTTAAGCGTTCGACCTGCCTTCGCATCACTAGATTGGCGGCTATCTTCAGCAGCCAAGCTCGTGGCGGGCGCGATGAAGGGTCAAACCGGTCAGCGCTTTTGAGTGCCTCCTCGACGACTTCTCCAAAGAGATCCTGCGCCGCTCCCGGTATCTCATCGTCGGAGGCTAGCCCCGCCTTGGTAATGTAAGAGCGGAGAATGCCCATTAAAGAGTCAGCGTTGTCTTCAATAAACGGTCGTAATTGCATAGTGAAATTCGGCGTGCTCGGAACTGTAGCATCCGTTTCTCTCTTGGCATTAGATTTCATCCATTGGCCTCTCAAGCGCCGCTCCCGGCTACGCATTCACCCTCCATTCATATAATCAATTTCAGGGTGTGAAATGTTACCGGCAGCCTGAACTTTCTTCATCGGTTAGATAAAAGAAGCAAATGAAGAGGGGCAGATTGAATGAAGTAGCGCGATTCTATCAATGAGTTTGAAGCACCTATTTACTGCTTACCCGATACTCACGTCTTAGTTCAGATTAAGGATGGCTTAGTACGTGCAATACTTCCGCAAACAGGTACTGGCAGATTCTACTAGGCAATATGCAAAGAGACAATATAATTTCTGTTTGCTCTGGCCTCTATAGAATAAAACGACGTTCGAGGCTCGATAACGTTGATATAATTGCCTCACCCGAACATAGAAAAGGTATCCCAGTGATAGATTATGTAGTATTTAGATTACTACCTGAGCGTGTTTCTATTGCGAGACACTTAATTTGACTTCGGTTAAATTAAGTATATCAACCCTATAGAATTATTCGCCCATTATACTCATATTGGGCATTATGAGTGAGGTTAATGCAGCATCCGCTTATCGTCGCTCTCTAGCAGGAGTTAGTAGATAATCTATTAACGGGCGGTAGATTGTATTATCAAGGTGTTCTTTATAGGCTTCGCAGTAAGTTCCGGCAGCGAGGTGCCCTTCAACCCATTTCACTTCTTCCAACAGTGTCCACAAGTTGTGTGTAGCACGATTGCGGAAGCCGCCGACGCCAGTCGCCTTGAGACCTCTAAGCCCTTCCGATTGACATGCAGGACAAAGACATTGGCGCAGTATATTTTGCTCCATTCGGTTTAGCGTGCGCCCTCTCCACGATCCTAGTTCGGCAATTGTACGCTCGCCACTGCCTGGGAGCTGGATAATGCCACGGGCTGCTCGATTACGCCACCCACTGGAATCGACTGAGTCCATCCTTAACAGCCGCGCGATATGGATCGTCGCCGTCCCGCCGATGCCGAAGACATGAATCTTTTTGCCTGCAAAATCACAGCGGAATTGCTTTAAGCTGTCCAAGATTTCTTTGTGCGAAAGTGCCTTCGGCGCGCGAAGTAAGTTAGGAACAATGCCGCCCAGTGCGATAGCCTTTTTTGCCGACAATTGTTCGTGCCCTTTTATCCTGGTGACGTAATCGCGGAGCACTCGGCCAATGTGCGCCACCGGCACGTAGCCGTTATGTTGATAGTTGCGGTTGACCCGCATTGTGCGATTCAAACACCATCGCTGCTCGACGAGGGTCATGTTTGGGGCAGGGATAAAATCACGCGGGATGGGCTGCCAGTCCGGGCAGGCTTTTTCTACAAACTCTTCGTAATCCCCGATGGGCACCTGTTCATCACGCGCCGAGAAGTAGAAGGCTCCATTGTCAAGGTATACCTTTACTCTCTTTGGAATACCCAGGCTGGCGTGAATACCTTGCTCCATCGAGCGGCGGCGTTGCGCGGGCCACTGGTGAAAGTCAGCATACGATACCATCACCGCCTTTAGATCGGGTAAATAGTAAGGCGAGACTGGGTCCCACACCTGCGGACCGAGGCTTTTCAAGGTAATACCTGCTACAATCTCCAAAGGCAGAGACTCCCTTCAACTTTGACATAACCAATTTTCTTAGAGAAATATGGACCGTACTTCGATTCCAATATTATACAACACCCGCCGGGCCTCATCCGAATGGAAGGCACTGACCGGCATACCCGTAAGCAAACTAACAAGCCACTTCGGGGATACTCGCTCATTACCGACAAGAACATACCATGAATGATAATTTGTAGCCTCTCTCTGCTGATGGGGCAGGGCGCGTCGAGCTCTGTAAAGCGCTTCGTCCGCATTTATTGTAATATCGATACCACGCAGACAGGCCACGCCCCGCGGAGCGCTACTCGGTAGCTTTAGCTGCGACTGTAGGGAAGGACCGTACAACCATTGTTTTAGCTTTGATAATTTTTTTCCAGTTGATCCTTCAGCATGTTCGCAGAGAATTCCTGTCGGCACATTTGATTTCAACGCCTCGAAATATAGCTTGCTCATGCAGAACAGAATGCGTAAGTTCACTTTTTTTCCATTAGATGATCTCTTGAAAAAGAGTTGCAGGGTTTCGCTGACCTGAGGTCGAAGCTCCTGAGCCCTCTGAAGCGTCATTCGCTGGTCGTAATCTGGAATCGGTTCCTCATAATGAATTAAGCCGTACCGCGCCGAGAGAATAAATACATCTGGCAATTCTAATCCGTGTTCTCGAAATCGTCGTAGCAGCCGAAATGCCGGTCCGTCGTAACGGTCAACCGCCGGCAGGAGTCCAGGATTGTGGCGCTTATGCTTAGCACAAGAAAGAATTAACAATTGCTTCATAAATACTAAATTGAGAGGTGGCCATAATTCAACTGCTTTGCTGACAACATTTGGTTTTCAGTTTCGGGGCTGGCCTTTGAACGTTAAACTTACGCTACATTAGTCAGCACTGTAAATTCAGCAAAAGTTGAGATTGCTCATTCTATTTATGACCACCCCTCACTTAATTGTATGACCGTGGTCGCATTGGTATCCGGTAAAACGCACATCATCCAGCAGACTGGGGCTCGATTCTAATCTCAGGACTCAAGCGGGTTAATAATCTTTAGGTCGGAAAAGCGCGCGAAATCCCTGTCTGTCGTCGCCAACGTCGCCCCGTGCTCAACGGCCAGCGCCGCCAGGTGCGCGTCCATTACAAGAGGCCCGACAGCTTTGCCATTCGCCAACAGTCCTGCAAAGATCACCCAATGCCGCTCCGTCTCCGCGAGTACCCGGCACTGTGGCCTATCCAACCAGGATGATACGATTTTGACGGCTTCCTCAATGGAAAGCGGTCGCGGGAAGGCTCGATGATTGGTGCTGATGCGGATGAATGCAGTGATCGTCTGCCACGAAAGACAGAATAATGACGGGCTGGAAAGCTCGCCCTCAAGCCACTCTTTCGCTTTAGCGTGGTCAGGAGAGTCCACGTTATAAGCGTATAGCAGAAGGTTAGCGTCGCATAGGATCACTTATGACCTGCTCCTTCAAGGTGCTCGACCAAGTCACCGATGTTGTCATAGTTGAGTCCCGGCATTACCCCCATCGGGCGCGCCTTCACTTTGAATGGCTCGGCCGCTTTCAGTTCGCGCTTCGTAAGTAGGCCGACCCGCAGCGTCTCGTTGATAATATCCTTGAAGGTCGCACCTTTCTGGCGGCGCACTTCGGCGTCGAGCTTTTTCTCCACGTCTTCATCTAGAGTGATTGTCGTTCTCATAGGAATATAATACTATATTGAGCATCAAGATGCCAATTATAGAAGATTAATTATCATCGCGATGGCATTGGTAATGCGTCAAGGTAGCACAAATGACTCATGTGTAGTTAGATTGCAGAGCAAGAGAGCAGTAAAATGAGGCTATGATCGACTACCCAATAGACGAGTTGCTCGATGAGCGGGCTTCGATCATCTGGCTTAAGCGCCATCTTCACAGATGGTTTTTGCTGCCCTCGCACCCTAAACTCAGATCGCCGCATTGCTCGACATGGGTCATTAATCGAATGCCGATGTGAAGCTTGCGACCGCTACCACACAATCCTCACCGGCACCATCTTTGAGAAGACTCGTCAGGGCTTTGCTAAAAAAATCGGCCTGAAGCGCAATATCTTGAGTTTACCCTCAAGATGCTTCTACAACTAATAGACTTTTTTAGCAAAGCCGCCCATGCTGGCCCCGGCCAGAAAGTAGGGACCGGGCAGCAACTGGTCCGCCACGTCCTGCGCCATGTCGGCCAAGGCGCTGACGTCGAGACCGGCGTCCGGGTCAAACGCGGCGAGGCCGGTGCCGGGCTCGTCGAAAGTGACCAGCGTACAATCGGCCAAGGCCGGACTCTGAAAGGCGGCGTAGAAATTCTCCTTCGCCCCGCCTAGCCCATGAACAAAGAGGATGGCCGGACCACCGGTCCCGTCGCGGTAGAGGTATGGCAGCGAGAAGTGTCGGCCACGCCATTCGACGACTAGCCGGTCGAAACGTGGAAGGTTCGTCTGTATCGGGATATGCATATTCTTTCCTCTGCTGCTAACGGTTGGGTTGACGCGACCATGGCCAATATCTCGTCACTTGTCACTCGTCATTGTCAATGCTCTTTGGCCGCTCGCGTCAAACGTTTGTCATGCCGCGCCTACCACGGACCTGGTTTCGGCGACGGCTCTCACAAACGCGGTCACTAACGGATGCGGTTGCTCTGCCGTCGAACGAGTGTGAGGCACGAAGAGCGTTCCCAAAAAGAACGGGTGGCTGGGCAACTCAATAACTCGAATCTCGCCTTCGCTATCTGATCCCGTGATTTTCAAGGAGCCGCTCTTCAAGAGGGAAACGTAATCCGGGTTGACACCGAAATTGCAATAGTACTGCTCGGTAACTGACGTTGCCCCGTAGATATCTGCAACTCGGGAACCGGGAGAAAACATCAACTCCATTTCGCGACCCGCGAGCGAACAGGCGAGTTGGGTAATGAAAAGATTGGAAGCGTAAGGATCATACTCCGCGTGGCCCGCATCCTTAAACCCCAGAACATTGCGCGCGTATTCAATGATCATGTGCTGGAACCCGCCGCAGGTGCCAAAACATGCGATGCCGTTCTCGCGTGCATAACGAATAGCCGAGAGCGCCTGGGCCATATTCTTATACGGGCTACCAGGCGCCACCCAGATGCCGGAAAAACGCTCGAACAAAGTTTTGTCTATTTCCTCTGTGGACACCCAGATGCCATCGACATCGATTCCTGATGCTGAACACGAATGCTTGATGGCCGCACTGGTCGAAATGTGCGGAGGAAAGGTCGGGTTGTATTCACCTATGATCGCGATTGATCGCTTCACACTGCCTCTGCAACTGATCATCGAATAACTATTCCTGGATTGCCATCCGGCCTTCAAAAATGATGACTGCCTGGCCCTGGATCCGCAATTTGTCGGCGACTAGTTCTACCTCCATGAAACCTGTTCGCTTTGACGATTGAAAAGACTTCATTCTCGTCTTGCCTAGTCTTGACGCCCAATACTTTGCCAGAAAACTGTGAGTGCCGCCGGTCACCGGATCTTCATTTGTGCCGCTCCAGGGCCAAAAGTACCGCGAATGAAAATCGTAGCCGTCCGTACCAGCCGGAGCGGTAACCAGGACACCGTTGATGGAATTGTGGGATCGCTGAAGTGCGACAAAATCCGGATCTAGGCCGGCCAACTCCTCGGTGTCCCCAATTTCAAGTAACAAAATTTTGGTTTCTTCATTGTAGACCGAATTCTTGATTGCTTTGATCCCCAACGCAGCTAGCAGGGCAGGTGGAGCATCGGCAGGCCAGGTTCCGTAAACGGGAAACTCCATCACGATTTGGCCGTCCAATTCTTTGGCTGACAAGTCCAGGTTCTGAATGTTTATGAAGTGGACTTCGTTTAATTTATTTATTGAGAAAATAACTTTGGCAGAGGCCAGAGTCGCGTGACCGCATAATGGGATTTCCATCTTGGGTGAAAAATATCGAATTGCGAAAGCGCCGGCAGACTCCAGAGGTGAAAGAAAGGCTGTCTCAGAAAGGTTCAGCTCCTGAGCGATGTGCAACATTCTTTCGTCGCTCAACTGCGAGCCAACGATACAAACACCCGCCGGATTGCCTTTGAATGGTCTGTCGGTGAAAGAGTCGACTATGAAGGTTTTCATTCTATGGCGCCTTATTCACACTGCATCTAATGCCTGAGCGATGTCATCTATTAAGTCCCGGCTGTCCTCGCAGCCGACGCTAAGGCGAATAAATCCTTCGGGGATCTCGTCAGCTCCCCAACGCGCTCGTCGTTCGGCGGTGGTATGTACACCGCCAAAGCTGGTTGCTTCAAACACCAATTTGCATGACTTCAAGAACTGTTCGGCGCGCTCGCGGTCGTGAAGGACAAAACTAACTATCGATCCGAAATAACGCATCTGTTGCGAGGCAATTTTGTGCGACGGATCAGTCGTCAGTCCGGGATAACGCACTCCGCTGACTTCAGAGCGCGTCGTCAAATACTCGGCGATATTGAGCGCGTTACGGGATTGCCTTTCCAATCGCACCTCTAAGGTGGCGAGAGAACGATGCGCCAACCACACTTCCATCGGACCCGGTACCGCACCAATCTGTGTGCGCCAGGTGAGTAGTTTCTCCGAGAATGTCGAATCTCGTACAGCTACATGACCGATAACCAGATCGGAATGCCCTGTTAATCCTTTTCCATCCGCAGCGACGGAGAAGTCCGCACCGAGTTCCAGAGGAGTCTGGGAGAGAACCGTGGCTGTGGTGTTATCAACTGCTACCAGCGCGCCACTTTTGTGCGCGGCATCAGCGAGTGCGGCGATATCGCATACATCAAGACTCGGATTGGAGGGAGATTCAAGCCAGAGTAATTTGGCGCCGTCCAGGATTTGGCTCAAGCCGTCGCCGGCTGTTCGAGCTTTTCGCACCTTAACCCTGATCTGTGCGAAGAAACCATCAGCAAGAAGGCGAGCAGTATAGTAGCTGTCCGAGGGCATCGCCAACACATCTCCGGGTCGCAAAGTGGAGCCAAAAACTGCCGCGACTGCGGCCATCCCTGAACCGAATGACACTACAGCACCGCCCTCTAATTCACTCAACGCCTCTTCGAATCGTGTCCACGTGGGATTGCTAAAACGCCCGTAGGTGTAGGCGATGGCAGATGGGTCGCCGGAAGCATGATAAGGCCCGGCGAAGGCAACGCCGGCTAAAAAAGGTTCACCTTGCGCGGCGGGAGCTAGACCTGCATGAATTACTTTTGTTCCAATTTTCATGATTCACTCTAAAGTAGCGCGACCACCGGCGAGACGAGTTAACTGCCGATACACAGCCGATACACAAAGGACTCTCCAACAATACTATTCAAGAGTTGGAAAAACCAGTTCATTACTGGATGAACGCCATGCGCTTATGCCGGTAGTCAAAGACGACGACAAATGGCCCCATTAAGCCGCGTCCAATACCCCCCGATCCGCCCTCCCTCTCCTCATCTGTCTGCTTCTAACAATCCATACTCTCTGTCACTTCAGATACGTGCAGCCTTAAAGTTACGAAGGCGTTCGCACCGCTGTTCTCTTCAACCCTCTCTTCGAAATCGAACCAATTGATTCACTCATTAACTGCCAACGGCGGCGCGGTATAGCCCGTCGTGTCGATTAACGTGAGGGTGATGAGACCCAACGCAATTGTGAATGCGGTCACGGTTTGCTTTTTCATGGCAGTTAGTCCTCAACCTTCGCGAAGTTCCAGCTTCTGGATGAAGCCGAGTGTTAAGGGGAAAAGCTGATTCGCTAAGGCAAGATTCTCGACGCTTGGAAGATCGGAAACTACGGAAATGCGATGGATTCCCGTATCGACGCTCGCAACTTGGTACGCCGTATAACTAGTCTGAGCAATTTCAAGCGGGCGAGATGATTTTCGATTGCCGCGCGGATCATCCTGCTCGATGAAAACTGAAACGGTGTGGCCGTGGCTACGAAATATTAAATGAGCATATTTCCTTTGCTGATACGAGCAAATATGACCCTCGATCAACTCATAAGAAGCGGGCTTGCCATCGATAGCCTGTATTAGCGGCGCAAAACGAGGGGTCAATTCGCGCTTTACTCTTTGCTGGTCGAAGGTCCAATCCAGAGGATAACTCAGAGCGCAGACCTTGTGATTCTCGACTGCGTCTCGATCTACGGCTGCAATCAGGACTGACGGACGTGACGACGGCGTGTTTACCTCGGACGAATTCGCCTGCTTTGAAATGTTGCCAATTGACCAGTATGCCAAGCCCAGAGCGAGAGCGAGAATCAAACTGGCAGCCAGCGCCGCCCAGCGGATTCTTGCAGATATCCGTGGGCTCCTTTCTCGGTCCAATGCCATTTGCACCCGCCTTCGACAGAGGTTTTCGCTCTCGCGTTCATCGTCATCCTCAAGCGTCAACGCCTCCTTGAGCCAACGACGCAACTCGATCCGTCTTTCCGATTCCGCAGCGCAGTCCCGGCAAAAACCTAGATGGTCAAGCACCGACTGGTTCGTTTCAACCAGTAGCTCGTTATCGAGGTAGAGATCCAACATCTCTCGCATATTTTGACAATCAGATTCGCCCACTCTTTTTTCTTGTCTCCACGCTGCCTGATTCGTCGTTTCTTGATGCGACTGTCGTCAATTTGGCGCGAAACATCCGCGCCACCACGTCTCGATCTTTGAACTGAGCAGGATCGGAGAGCGGCTCGAACAGCCGCCGTCGCACGATCTCAAAACCTTCCTCGGCACTCGCTGGCCGCCACGATGATTCGACTCGCCCCACGACGTTGCGCAATCTGTCGAGTGCCTCGCGCCCGCGCTGCCCGCCCACTTCAACATCTCGCGCTCGAAAAAAGGCATTAAGCCCGAATTTAGTAGTTCAAGCGCCTTGCCGACGCGTTCGTGATTGGTGATCGCCATAATCTGAGTCCCTCAACTTGAATGATAGATATTGACGCCTCTTCGCCATTCTTATCGAGCTAGCTTTTCGGCACGAGATCAGGATGATGCTGCTTCAACCAGTCGAGCACGTCCGCTCGTAGCTCTTTCGTAAACTCGATCAGCTCTGCCGCGTCCGCCTCTGTGGCCTCGCCTGTCCTGTCGTATTCTGTCGCGTGGCGCTTGCGACGGCAGACGTCTAGATAATCGGCGTCGTCCTTACGCCGATCGCCGAGAATCAGAGACAGGGCGCTGATAGTCCGGTAATGCAGGTTACCGCTCTTTTCAGCCCGGTAACCTGAAGCGTGAAGCAGGATAGTGCAGAGTTTTAGGGCGGCGTTGTATGCGATGCCAAAGCGCCAGTCCGCAGATATGTTGCCTTCGGCATCGGCGAGGTCGCGTTCGACAATTGCGAATAGGTTCGCGATCTCTTGCAGGCTGGTCTGGTGCGGGCGCAGCCAGCCGTCATTTGCCCATTGCTTTAAGCTCATCTTCGCCTCCAATCACAAACAACCGCGGAGTCGCAAGCACCGAGGTGATGAAATGGTCGTGAGCCGCTACTTTTCGTGCGAACTCATCAGGGGTCAGAATGTGCGGGTTGATCTCACGGCCTATCTTCACGGTCGCTTTTGAAAGACGCTTTCCAAGTTCGCGTAGGCTAACCGCTCCGATTACCATCAGATCAACGTCGCTATGCGCCTTCTCTTTGGCTTCGGCTATGGAGCCGAATACGAACGCGAGACAGATATCCGTATCTCTCAGGGCCTCTCGCAACACGTCTGCCAGTCCGCTGGTCTTGAGCACAAGGTTGCGGATATCCGCATAAAGCGGATGCTGCGCGTTGGCGCGATAGTATGTGCGATTGCCGTCCCGCCGCGACTCGACCACCCCTATGCGGGTAAGCTTCTTTAGCTCCTGCCGTACTGTCGCATACTTAAGTCCTGATTGACGTTCTAACTCGCGCATGTGAAGCTCGCGGATGATCGGCCCGAAAAGCAGGCGAAAGATTTCAGCCCTGCTCCGCGACGAAAGTAATTCTGCAAGAGTGTTCATATTGAGCGGTTATACCACTCAATTGAGCGGTTATACCACTCAATTTGTTTATTACTACGGCTTTGCACAAAAATTCAGAAATCGTGCATAAAGAGGTTTAGAATAATCATTGATGCAAAGACTATGCAGCATTAGTGCATAATCTGCGACTTTTTGTGCAAGGCCTCTGATCGGCATCAAAACCTGAAAACTGAATGGCCCTGAATTCTTGGTGACGGGGGGCGGTGAGCTGAATTGCTCGTCTTGTGTTAGTTGGAAGACTATGAAATACTAGAGACCGGTTGTGATATCAAAGAGCATTTGAATTGAATGCGATATTCAGATATTGGCCCATCACGTTTCATCGACACGATATGAAATGCGGCGATATGACAGTGCTGGGCTGACTGAGACAACCGTTTGCCAGGCTGAGCTAAACATTATGCACCGCTGGCTCATTGGTATGGAGCACCGTAGCCGAACGGCTCATCGCATACACTACTGATTGCGAAGGCGAAGTGCTAGTGAATTAATGTAAGCGCGCCTCCCTAGTACCGGCAACGAATTCCGCGCCGAGACATTCATTCGATTCAAGTTGTGCCCTGTTATTTCCGGCACGCGAGGTGATACGCCATGCGTGATGTCCGAAACCAGGGGAGCAATGCCGGCGGTAAAGATGTCGTTAATGCCAGCAGCGGCGGTCCGACGACAAGTTCTGTGCCCGCGATCTCATTGCCCAAGGGCGGGGGTGCCATTAGGGGTATCGGCGAGAAGTTTGCAGCCAATCCTGTTACTGGGACAGGGTCGCTTTCCATCCCCATTTACGCTTCGCCTGGCCGCTCGGGTTTTGGTCCGCAACTGTCGCTCTCATACGATTCCGGGTCCGGCAATGGAGCTTTTGGTTTCGGCTGGAACCTCTCTATCCCCTCAATCACACGCAAGACGGACAAAGGCTTGCCGAGGTATAAAGACGCGACAGAGTCAGACGTTTTCATTCTGTCAGGCTCTGAAGACCTCGTTCCCGTCTTGATTGAAAACCTCGGTGAGAGCAGGCCCGGATCTATCCGATTGGTGGATGGCAAGAGCTATCTAGTTCAGCGCTATCGCCCGCGCATCGAAGGACTGTTCGCGCGCATTGAACGATGGACGAGCGTTATCAATGCGGCGGACAGTTTTTGGAGGTCTATCAGTCGCGACAACATAACCACGTTTTATGGCAAGACGGACGAGAGCCGTATCTGCGACCCCCATGACCCGCGTCGCATTTTCAGTTGGTTGATCTGTGAAAGCTATGACGACAAGGGCAACGCGATCGTGTATGAGTACGCCCGAGAAGACTCAGGGGGCGTTGATTTGTCGCAGGCGCACGAGAGGAACCGAACGGCCAAAAGCCGCTCGGCGAATTGTTATCCGAAGCGAATCAAATACGGCAATCAAACTTCGCGGCTGGTCGAACCGAACCTTCAGGCGGCGACCTGGTTGTTTGAGTTGGTGTTTGATTACGAGGAAGGGCACTACGAAGCGCTTCTCCCCGACGCCGAGTTGCGCCAGTTTGTTCGGGCGAGCAAGGACAAGAGGCGAGACTGGTCCGCTCGTCAAGATGCCTTCTCGACTCACCGGGCCGCCTTTGAAGTGCGCACATACAGGCTATGTCACCGCGTGTTGATGTTTCATCACTTCCCTGAACTCGGGACGAATGATTACCTCGTGCGCTCAACGGAGTTTGGCTATGACCAAAGCTCCGTTGCATCTTTCATTACTAGCGTCACACAGTCTGGCTATGTTCGCGTGGCTGATGGGAGCTACCTCAAGAAGTCGCTGCCGCCGCTTGAGTTCGAATACACAAAGGCAATGATTCAGGATAAGGTCAGGGAAATAGACGCTGAAAGCCTTGAGAATTTGCCCGCAGGACTCGACGGCGACCAGTATCAATGGGTGGACCTGGACGGCGAAGGCTTGTCCGGCATTTTGAGCGAGCAGGCGGGCGTCTGGTTTTATAAACCGAACCTCGGCCAGGGACACTTTGCTAATCTGCAAACACTCGGCGCTTTACCGTCAGATCGGAGCGGCACAGGACAAAAGCATCAATTCCTGGACTTGGCCGGGGATGGACAGCTCGATGTAGTGCATTTTAACGAATCTGTTTCCGGCTTCTACGAACGCACCGATGACGGCCAATGGCATTCGTTCACGACGTTCCGCTCGCTGCCCAACTTAGATTGGGGTGACTCGAATCTCCGCTTCGTTGATCTCACAGGGGATGGGCACGCCGACATACTGATCACAGAAAATGATGCCTTCACCTGGTTTCCCTCGCTGGCCGAAGAAGGTTTTGGGCCATCTGAGTTAGCTCGGAAGGCGCTCGATGAAGAGAAAGGCCCGAAGCTCGTCTTTGCTGACGGCGCGCAATCAGTCTACCTTGCAGACATGTCCGGCGATGGGTTGACTGACCTAGTGCGTGTTCGCAACGGCGAGGTATGTTACTGGCCGAACCTTGGTTACGGACGCTTTGGGGCCAAGATCACTATGGACCGTGCGCCCCGGTTCGATAATCCAGATCAGTTCGACCAGCAGCGCTTACGCCTCGCCGATATCGACGGCTCAGGCACAACCGATATCATCTATTTGGGTCGCGACGGCGTTCGGCTGTACTTCAACCAGTCGGGCAATTGGTGGAGCGAGCCGCGACGGCTAGGCCAATTCCCCCCTGCGGACAACCTTTCCTCAGTCATGACTGCCGACCTGTTAGGGAACGGCACCGCATGTCTTATCTGGTCGTCGCCTTTACCGGCTAGTGCTCGCCAAGCTATGCGCTTCATCGACCTGATGGGTGGACAGAAGCCACACCTGCTGATCAGGTCTGTCAATAACCTTGGCGCAGAAACGCTAGTCACTTACGCGCCCTCCACCAAGTTCTATCTGGCCGACAAATTGGCCGGGAAACCCTGGGTCACCAAGACCCCTTTTCCTATTCATGTCGTCGAGCGCGTCGAGACCTACGACCACGTCAGCGGCAATCGTTTTGTCACTCGATACGCTTACCACCACGGCTACTTCGACGGCGTCGAACGCGAGTTCAGAGGGTTCGGGATGGTGGAGCAATGGGACACTGAAGAGTTCGCCGCGCTGTCGGAAAGCGGCGCATTTCCGCGCGGCGCGAATGTCGATCAGTCTTCTCACGTGCCGCCCGCACTGACGCGCACGTGGTTTCATACCGGAATCCACCTTGGGCGCGAGCACGTTTCCAACTTTCTTGTTGGTGAGTATTACCGCGACACGGACGTGCCCGGTGAGGAGGCGAAACAGCTCCTGCTAGAGGACACGGTGCTACCGGAAAGCTTGACTGTTGATGAAGAGCGCGAAGCCTGCCGCGCATTGAAAGGCTCGATGCTGCGCCAGGAAGTCTATGGCCTGGACGGCACAGATAAAGAGCGACATCCTTACACAGTCATCGAGCAGAACTTCACGATCCGGCGCTTGCAGCCAAGGGCCGGGCATCGTTATGCGGTGTTCTTCACACATCCCTGCGAATCAATCAGCTATCACTATGAACGCGACCCCGCCGATCCTCGCATCACTCATACGCTGACGCTAGAGGCTGATGAATTCGGCAACATTCTGAAATCTGCTGCCGTAAGCTATGGTCGTCGTCATTCAGATGCAACTCTGGAGTCGCGCGATCAGAACAGACAGAGTGAACGGCTAATCATCTATACCGAAAACGATGTGACGAATGCAATCGAGGGCGACGACGAGCATCGCGCGCCGCTGGCTTGCCAGACGCGCACTTATGAGCTTACAGGGTATGAACCTTCGGGAGTCGCAGGCCGATTCCAGCCCTCGGATTTCGTGCAGCGAACCACCGACGGAGTGAAACATAAATTCGACTCCGAAATTCAATATGAGGAAAAGCCCGGCACAGGAAAACATCGTCGTCTGATCGAGCAGGTGCGCACGTTGTATCGCAGCAATAAACTGGACAAGCCATTGCCGCTCGGCAAGCTGGAATCGTTGGCATTGCCCTTTGAAAGTTACAAGCTTGCCTTCACGCCGGGGTTGCTTGCCGTCTATGGCGGACGTGTCAGCGACATCATGATGGCGACCGAAGGCCGTTACGTCCACAGCGAAGGCGACCTTAACTGGTGGATTCCTTCGGGGCAGGTGTTCTACTCACATGACCCTACCGATACAGCAGCCAAGGAACTCTCTTACGCGCAAAGGCATTTTTACATACCGCATCGTTATCGCGACCCGTTCCACACCGCTCTGGTCAGCGCCGAGACGCTGGTCCGCTATGACGCTTACGATCTGCTGGTGGAGGAAACTCGCGACCCGCTTGGCAACTGCATTACGGTCGGCGAACGTGACATTGATCCGACCAAGCCGCTCATTCGCCAGGGCCAAGACTACCGCGTATTGCAACCCGCGCTCGTGATGGACCCGAACCGTAACCGTGCCGCAGTTGCATTCGACGCCTTAGGACTGGTCGCGGGCACTGCGGTGATGGGAAAGCCTGATGAGACGCCTGTCCCCGGCGACAAGTTGGCGGCGACGTTTCAGGCTGACCTGACGCAAACACAAATCGACCAGTTCTTCGCAAACCCGAAGGGGACGATTGCCGCGACCCTGCTCGACGACGCCACGACCCGCATCGTCTATGATCTGACGAAATACTCGCGTGAATCCGATCCGAATAAAAAGCTGCCCGTCTTTGCCGCCACGCTTGCGCGCGAAACACATGTCAAACCCACGACCACGGGCGGCCTGAAAATTCAAGTGAGCTTCTCCTACTCCGACGGATTTGGCCGCGAAAATCAGAAGAAGATTCAGGCCGAGGCAGGGCCGGTCCCTAAGCGAGATAGTGCGGGTCGCATCATTACTGTAGACGGGCAACCGGAAATGACTACAACCGATGTCAGCCCGCGTTGGGTGGGCAGTGGATGGACAGTCTTCAACAATAAAGGCAAGCCGGTTCGCCAGTACGAGCCGTTCTTTACGGACCTGCATCAGTTTGAGTCCGAGCCCCGCATCGGCGACAGCTCTGTGCTCTTCTATGATCCTGCCGAACGAGTCGTGGGCACCTTGCACCCGAATCACACATGGGAAAAAGTAGTATTCGATCCGTGGAAGCAGGCGACCTGGGACCTTAACGATACGGTCACGCGCGAGGATCCTAAGAATGACCCCGACCTCGGCGGCTACTTCCGGCGTTTGCCACCGAACGAGTACCTACCGACCTGGCATGACTTGCGAACCAACCCGGCCCATGCCGTCGAAGCCGCCAAGCGATGGCCCGACCCGAAAGACCGCGATGCGGAAGCAAAGGCCGCGCGCAAAGCTGCCGTTCATTCAGAAACGCCGACTCTCGCCTACCTCGACGCACTGGGGCGAACCTTTCTCACCGTGGCGCAGAATAAGTTCAAGCGAAGCGACGCGCTGCCCGCGGACCCGCCGACCAGGGAGTCTTATCGCACGCGGATTCTTTTCGACATCGAAGGGAACCAGCGCGAAATCATCGATGCCAGAGATCACGTCGTTATGCGTTATGACTTTGACATGCTCAGCAACCGCGTTCACCAGAAGAGTAGCGACGCGGGCGAACGCTGGATGTTGAGCGACGTTGCAGGGAAGCCTATCTACGCCTGGGACAACAACGATAATCAGTTCCGCACCGCCTACGATCAACTGCGTCGTCCCGTTGCGTCCTACATGAAGCGGGCGACAGCATCGGAGTTGCAAATAGGCCGCACCGTCTACGGCGAAGCCACGGCCAGCCCGGAAGCGAACAACCTGCGTGTTAAGACAGTTGAGGTCTTCGATCAAGCGGGCGTAGTCACTACTGACAAGTATGACTTCAAGGGCAATCCGCTGCGCACTCAGCGGCAGCTCGCTAGGGAATACAAGAAGACTCTTGATTGGTCGGCTACCGTGCCGCTCGAAACGGCAACCTACACGACCAGCACCAGCTACGACGCGCTCAACCGCCCGACCGAAATGACTACGCCCGACAATAGCGTCATCAGCCTTGTCTACAACGAAGCAAACTTGCTGGAGCAGATCGGGGCCAAACTGCGCGGCGCGTCGTCGGCTACCACTTTTATCACCGATATCGACTACGACGCGAAGGGCCAGCGCACGCTGATTGATTTCGGCAATCGTGTCAGGACGACTTATAAATATGATCTCCAAACCTTTCGCCTGATCCACTTGATGACGACGCGCGACGACGGCCAGTTGCAGAACCTTCATTACACCTATGACCCGGCAGGTAACATAACTTCTATTCGCGATGATGCGCAGCAGACAGTCTATTTCAACAACCGCCGTGTCGAGCCGAGCGCCGAGTACACCTATGACGCGATCTACCGCTTGATCGAAGCGACGGGCCGCGAGCATCTAGGCGGCGCTGGACATCCTACGGCGCCTGACGCGTTTAATGGCTTTCACACTCGGCTCGATCATCCGGGCGACGGCAATGCGATGGGCACGTATGTCGAGCGGTATGTCTACGACGCTGTGGGCAACATCTTGAGCATGCTGCACCGAGGCAGCGATCCAGCGCACGCCGGATGGAAGAGGTGCTATCAGTACGCGACTGACAGCAATCGGCTGTTGAGCACTAGCAATCCTGCCGATCCGCACAATCCCGACGACCCGTGCGCTAAAGATTATTCGGACACACCATTCTACGCCGAAAAGTACGAATACGACGCTCACGGCAACATGACTCGCATGCCTCATCTGCCGCTGATGCAATGGGACTACCTCGACCAGCTTCAAGCTACTTCAAAGCAAGTAGTGACCACCGGCACGCCGGTTATAACGTGGTATGCGTACGACACAAGCGGGCAGCGCGTGCGAAAAGTGACAGAGAGCGAAGCTGTCGCACCGGCGACGCCTGCTCGCAAAGCCGAGCGCATATACATCGGCGGGTTCGAGGTCTACCGCGAGTACAACGGCGGCGGAACAACTGTGACGCTGGAGCGCGAGACGCTCCACATAATAGATGGCAAGCAGCGCGTTGCGTTGGTTGAAACGCGCACTGACACGCCGTCGCCTGAACAGTTGATTCGTTATCAATTCAGTAATCATCTCGGCTCGGCCTCGTTGGAGTTGGATGAACGGGCGCAAATCATTTCCTACGAAGAGTACTACCCGTACGGCAGCACGTCGTATCAGGCTGCGCGTAGCAAGACCGAAGCATCTAAACGATACCGATACACGGGCAAGGAACTGGATGAAGAGACCGGGTTGTACTATCACGGAGCACGATACTACGCTGTCTGGCTGACGAGGTGGGCGAGCGCGGACCCACAGGGGATGCTGGATGGTTTTAATGTCTTCTCATATTGCCGAGCTAATCCAATTGGTTTCTCGGACCCCGGAGGAACAAACCGGGTTGATTCCATAATGGATTTTGCCAAGCAACACCCGGACGCGCACGTTGCGGACAGCAAGCAGGCATCGGGCAAGCCGCCGTCCGAATCTGCGCCATCTGTTGAATACATGGACATGTCCGATGAGGAAGGGATTGTTATCGAGAAACCAGAAACCGAACAGGAAAAAAATAATAAGATCCACAAACGCGAGTTAGAAAAACACGAGTTCCAAAAACGCGAGATAGAAAAATACGAAGCAGCCGTCAGGGAGCCCCTCCCAATCGACACTCTAGTCAAGACTTTCTCCTTTGTTGCTGGAGCAGGTCTCGGTTTGGCTGGTGGGCTTGCTACAGGAGCTACGCTCCTGGCTTCCGCGTTGAGTGTTAGCGGTGGGATGGGGGGCGCAAAGCTGGCTGGCACGCTCGCTGATAGAGTACTACCTAAGAGCGGAGATTCGAAGAGCATAGATCCGAATATCAGAGAATTCTTCGTGGGCCTAGCCGAGTTGGGGGGCGGAGTTGTGGGGGGATTGGGCGGGAGCATAATTGGTAACAAGATAGCCCCGCCTACTGGTCCGGTTTTCAAGGGAACGAATTTGACTCAAAAAGGAGATGGATTTGGGGTTTACGCGGGAAGGGCAGAACCAATTCCGGGCTATACTGATGTTATAATACACGGCTCGCTTACTGAATTCGCGCGAACCCCTGGTGGTGCTAGCCTGAACCATCGAATCTTAGCGCGATGGATAAAGGGGCATCCAGATTATACCGGGGGACCAATTCGGCTAATTTCCTGTAACACCGGAGCGTACAACGCGACGGCTGCTATGCATTTGGCAAACAAGTTGCACGTCCCTGTTATGGCACCAACAGATGTAGTCTGGGCTTTTTCATCCGGGAAACTAGTTGTTGGCCCGACCCCGACGACTCCGACAGGGAGTTGGGTTGTTTATAAACCAGGGGGACCTTAATCTTATGTCAATTAGCAAGGCAGGATTCTTTCGTGAACTCAGGCATGGAGACCCACTAGGACCGTCACTTGAAGAGAGCAAGGGTAAATTGGCCCCAGAAAAGCGCCAACCGGCCAGTCTGTATCTGCGAGGAGGTTCAGTTTTGGCAACTACCGGCATACCCCTTGATGACTGGTTTGACGGTACTCGCGCCATTGCTATACAGGAACTTAGAACCGATGGAGAATGGGTATGGCCAGCCGATTATGCTCACTATGTCGAAAAGTACGCTGTAGATATACCAGTAGAATTCCTGGACCTCATGGCGAAGCGAAACTGGTTTGCGCCTGAACTCTCACCTGAGAAGTTGTTGGAAACCGAGGAACAGTTTTTCCAACAGGACGAATAAGAAGAGACAGTCGCAAAATCCGACCGGCATCCGATTTCAGACAATGGAGTTTGATGAAAAGGTGCGAGCGTTTTTAACAATCGCTACCGAGGAGGCAAAACCATGTCACAGAACACTCTCAAACTGACCAGCCGCGTGATTGATCAAGCCAACCGGCTAGGCATAGCAGGGCTACGTGTCGAGGTTCAACGCGGCGCTGCGAAGGCAAGCGCAGTGACCGATGAGAGAGGCGCTTTCACGATTACTTTTGATCAGTCCGATCATCCAAATCTGTTCAAAGGTAAGTCGCGCGAAATCACGCTCACGCTCAAAGTCTTTAAGGGGCGAAAGCTGATTAAAACCACCAGAGAGAAAATCCCGCGCAACGGCGCGCAGGGCAAGTCTAAACTAGAGATAGAAGTCAGTATGCCCGAAGCTCGCGTCACTGCCCCTGACAGCCCCAAATCATCGGTAAAAGGCAGAGTGACCTATGCCAACGGCGAGCCGTTCGTGAAGGGCAAAGTCGCTGCGTCCGACCGCGACCTGCGGGATGAGCAGTCGCTCGGCGAGTGCACTCTCGACGAGGCAGGCGGCTATGAAATCTTCTACAGCCGAAAACAGTTTCGCCGCCGTGAGAAAGGCGCTGCTGATCTGATCGTCAGAGTCTTTGACAACAAGGGGACAGAGCTTATCGCCTCGCAGATTTTGTTCAACGCGCCGACCACCGCTCAGATTGATTTGACAGTTCCCGCGGATAAACTCGCGCCGCCTTCGCTGTTTGAAAGGATCAACGCGGCCTTCGATCCTTTGCTCGCAAGCCTCAAGATCGAGGACCTCGAAGAAGATCAGCAACACCAGGACGTAAGCTTCTTGTCAGGCGAAACAAGGATTGAGAAAAACGATATCGCGCGCTTCATCATCGCGCACAAGCTGGCGTTGCAAGCGATTCAACCGGAATTCTGGTTTGTTCTGCTTGGCGGCGAGTCCTTCCATTTCGCAGAAGGCAAAAGTCTCAACGACCAATTGACCGGGGTACTGGATGCTTTGCCTTCGTTTGATGCCGTCGCCGTGCGTAAGGCTCTCACTCGCGGATTTAATCTTCAGGAAATTCCAGACGCTCTCAAGCAGCGAGCAGACGAATGGCTCGCTACGTTCTTGGAATTCGCGGCCTCGCATACCATTCGCGAAGCAGCGCAGGCTACGTTCATCAAATCTGCTCTCAACCAGGCGAACATCGCGGACTCCGACAGGCAAATGAAATTTGCTCGGCTTATGAACGAGCATCGGTCGCTGACGCCGACCTTGCTCGACGAATTGAAGAAAGACTTCACAGAAGCGGAGGTCGCTGACCTGATCACGTCCTATCAGTTGGCCGATCTGACGCAGAGTGATTTTTCATTAGTCAACACACTAAAGGATGCGTTTGACATTCGACAGCCCGAATCCATACGTCAACTAGCCAGGCTTAGCGAGCGCGAATGGGTAGACTTCATCGCCGCGCATCACGAGGCTGGCAGGATCAATCTGCAACTCGACGCGGACGCTGCTGACGGCGGGAAGAGTCAAGCAGCCGCCGAAGACTTCGCGAAAAAGATGGAACGCCAGTTCCGAACGGCTTTCCCAACGGCGGCTTTCACCGGAGAACTGAGTCGAGCGCTGAATAACGGCGGCGCGCGAGGATTGCGCCACGCCGAAGCGCTGAACGAATTCTTGAACCACTATCAGGATTTCGATCTGTTGAATTCGTCGCTCGACGATTTCATGAACAAGAGCATCCAGCCCCAACTGGCGGCGCTTGCGGAGAATGAAGACTTCAAGCTCGAAGTCAAAGCAGTGCAGCGGGTCTTCAAGCTCACCCCCACATTCGCCGCGACTGATACTCTGCTGGCAGACAACCTGCACTCCGCGCAGCAGATTTACCGCATGGGCGAGACGGAGTTTGTCCGGCGCTACGCTGATAGCGACGGCTTCACTGCCGAAGACGCGAGCCTCGCCTGGCGTCGCGCAGCCGACACGCACGCGGCGGTGTTGACCTTAGTAGGCGACCTCAAAGCTCTCGAAGCTGAAGGTCTGCCGCTCGCTCTCCAGAATAGTAACGAAGCGATCTCGCAATTTCCAAACTGGGAAAACCTGTTCCAGGCAGGCGATCTGTGCGAATGCGATCATTGCCGATCCGTGCTCAGCCCCGCCGCTTACTACGCCGATCTGCTGATGTTTCTCAAAGGGCGGGGGGCAAATGGCGGTTCGGTCAAGGACATTCTTCTCGACCCCAAGCGCCGTCCTGATCTGGGCTACCTTGAACTCAACTGCGAGAACGCGCTCACCCCCCTGCCCTACATAGACGTCGTGTGCGAAGTGCTGGAAGCAGTCGTCGCTGACGGCAGCAATGACCTTGAGCTTACGGGTTTCGCGAGCATGCCGTCGGATGCGACCGCCGCCAAAGTCGCAGTTGCCGCGGCGTTCGCCGCTAAACAGATTAACCTCGGCGCTGCCTTTTCAGTCACACAGGTAATCTCGACTGACACCAAACGATGGGTCGTGCATGGCGATGACACGACGTACCTGTTGAAGAAGAAAACGACGGCGAACTTTTTCGCTGAGATTCTGCGCAACACCAAGGCCAGCGCTGATGAGTTGCGCGCTTATCCGCAGTACGTCAATCCGAAGGCTTATGAAATATTGGAGTCGGCCAGCTACCCTCTCACGCTGCCCTTCGCACTGTTTGCTGAAGAAGTCCGCGCGGCGTTTCAAAAAACGAACTTGCAACGCTGGGACCTTATGCGCGTGCTGCGAGGAAATGCCGCGCCTAACAACCCGACCGACGGGGAAATCGCCGCCGAATATTTCGGCATCGGCGTAAAGCCTCCTCCTGCTATAGACGAAAAGCGCCTCATCCTTGTCGAAAACGCGACGGAGCAAGGACAGCAGACCGTCTGGGGCGAAAGCAAAACCGATTGGTTGAATGAGGTTGCTAAGGTCAAGACCTTTCTTGGCAAGACCGGACTGGAGTACAACGAGTTGCTGGCGTTGCTCGATCTGAAGTTCATCAATCCAACAGGCGACATCAAAATTCACCACCAGGATGCCTCCTGTGACACTAAACTGAAAGACATTGAAGCCCTCGACGTGACGAAGCTCGACCGCATACATCGCTTCCTTCGACTCTGGCGAAAACTGAAAGGCTGGAAGATGTGGCAGCTTGATCTTGTCATTCGTCACCCGGCCATCGGCAACAACCTGCTTGACGAAATCTTCTTAATCAACTTGATGTACTTGGTTGAGTTCAAGAACAGACTGGGAAGCAGCGTCACCATCGAACAAGCGGCGGCCTTGCTGGGAGACATCAATACGACCACGCATTTCACCGAGCTGCACAAGAAGCGCGACGCAGCGCTGTATCAAACTCTCTTCTTGAACAAAAAGCTCACTAACCCGCTCGACTCCGCATTCGAGATAGACCCGACCACGGGTGATCTGGCGAAGAGAGAATTAATTAAGGATCACAAGCCGGTCGTCCTGTCGGCGCTGCGGATTTCAGAAGCCGATCTCGCCCTCTTGCAAGGGCTGACGCCGGTTGACATCGCAACGGCGTACGTCTCTGACGACAAGTTGAAACTGTCTAATCTGTCGTTTCTCTGGCGGCATGCAAAGCTGGCAGGTTTGCTCAAGCTCAAGGCGGAAGAATGGAAGAACGTACTCAAGCGCGTGGCGCAACCCAAGTCTTCGTTGTCGGATTTGACGGCCAAGCGCCAGTTTCTGCAAGAGAACTACATCAGAGCGGCAAGTCTGGAGGAAGCCGAGGTAGACAAGCTGATATCCAGGGTCCTCTATCGCGACCTGTTCAGTTTCGCTTGCCCGAAGTCCGCTCTCGAATTCCTGGAGAAAATCAACCAGATCAAAGACAGCGGTTTTTCAGACGACGAGCTTAACTGGGTGCTCGCAGCCGACCGCTCGGCTAAGTCAGCGGTGAAAGAGACTGACGCTGCGCGTTTCCTCGCCGGACTGGGAAAAGATTTGCAAGTAATCCGGGCTGAATACGATCCGGCGAAGTATCCGTTTCTCCAAACGCCGACCGATGCAGACCGCATCACTGCGCTGTTGAACTCTTTGCTTCAAAGATTGAACAGGGACGATGCGGCGACGCTGTTTTTCGTCTCCGTTCTCAGCGACGAGGTGAATCTAGAAGCCAGGGTGCCGGGCCTTGACTCAAGCTTCGTAGATTTCGAGTCGTCTATCAAGAAGGACATCCCCATTCGATATGACAAGCTAGCGGCAAAACTGCGGTTTAGGGGCCTGATGACGACAAGCCAGCGAACTACGCTGCTGAATAATACTGGCGTGCCGGAAGTGATCAGAAAAAGCGCTGTTTATCAGGCGGGAATCGAAGAACTGTACAACGTTCCGCGCCTGGCATTGAAATTCTTCGAGCCGGTTTTCATCAACCCGCTTGCGCAGCTTCCGGCAGAAGTTGATTTTAATTCTCTGTCTTCGCCGCTCGCGCAGAAGATCACTTACGACAGCGAGAGGCGGCTGCTGCGTTTCGCGGGCATCATGTTGCGGGCCGAACAGGAGGCTCTCAAAAACCTTTCAACGAATGCGGATTATCGCGGCGCTGTTGATCGCTTGTTCGGCCAGGCGGCAGGCTCTTTCCCAGCCGAGAAATTATGGCTGCAAGACACGGACTTGCAATTCCCGTTGCGCGACCTCAAGAATCCAGCCAAAGACCATTTAGCGGCGAACCTGGCAACGGCGGCGAGAAAAGCACTGGCGTATCTCTTGAAGAGCCTATCTGAAGGGATTGTCATTCAGCAAGCCAGCTCGGAGCTTGGACTCACCGAGGCAATGACTAGAAAACTGTTCACATTCTACGCGCTGCTGCCTGAAAATCTGCTCTCTCACCTGACGCGCGTGCTCGCCGCTGCGACCGGCCCGATCAATTACGACTTGATGAAGACGACGTTCGACGGCTGGTACTGGGCTAACCGGGCGGCGACGATTCTGAAGAAGTGGAAGATAACTCTCGAAGACCTTGAACGACTCATTGTTTTGACGGATAAGAAAGCAGCGCTCAGCTTGCTCTCGCTGCCACTGGACAATCAGCAAACCGCTGTTCCAATCAATCTGTTCCTTCAAACCAGCCGCTTGGTGAGACTGCGCGACAGCTTGCCCGATACAAAGATCACCTTCTTCGCGGTGCTTGAGAAACTTATTTCTAGCGCATACTCGGCGGCGAACTTCAGCGCGGACGTGGAGATGTTGAACGATGCCTGGCAGGCCGCAGACGTGAAGGAGCTTGTCAACTCGCTCGACCTTACTTACCCGAACGATTACTTCCTTGCGGAAAGTTGGGAGCGCCTGCGCCGCATATTCTATTTCATCGGGAATCTGAACGCGAGCGCCGCAATCGTCAAGACATTCGCCGCCGCAAGCATGAAAGACTCGCATGCTAAGACTCTGAAAGAGATCATGCGGTCGAAGTTCGGGACGGAGACATGGCTTACCTTGAGCGCGGATATACAGGACGCGCTGCGCGAGCGCAAGCGCGATGCCCTTGCGGCATACCTGCTGTCGAAGCCGAAGCCCGACGATGCGCCCAGCGGCAAATGGGAAAACACGAATGACCTGTACGCCTATTACCTTCTCGACATCGAAATGAGCCCCTGCCAGCTTACGAGCCGATTGGTGCAAGCATCCGGTTCGGTTCAATTGCTCGTTCAGCGATGCTTCATGGGCCTTGAGCCGAAGGTGGCTGTGAAGTCGGGAGGGCTGGATGGCGACAGCGGCTGGCGCTGGTGGAAGTGGATGAGCAAATACCGCGTGTGGGAGGCAAATCGCAAAGTATTTCTATGGCCAGAAAACTGGATCGAGCCGGAACTTAGAAAAGACAGGTCGCCGTTCTTCAAAGATCTTGAGAGCGAGTTGCTGCAAGATGAAATCAACCAGCACACCGTTGAGACAGTCTTCTCGAATTACCTCGCAAAGCTCGATGGGGTCGCGCAACTCGAAATCTCCGCATTCTATCAGGAGGATGACGGCGACAATACGATTCTTCACCTGTTCGGTCGCACGGCGGGAGCAGAGCCGCACCTTTATTACTATCGCCGGTACGATTATCGCCAATGGACCCCGTGGGAGAAGGTGGATATTGACATCCAGGGCGACTACTTGATACCGGGGGTCGTGGATCATCGGTTGTTTTTATTCTGGCCGGTGTTCACTGAAATTCCCGATGAAGCGGTTAACAGAGAAGCCAACGTACCCAATGCTGGTGATAAAGTTGTTCCGATGAAAAAGACCGCGAAGCGGCTGAAAGTTCAAATGGCGGTGAGCGAATACATCCAGGGAACCTGGACGCCCAAGCGAGTATCGAAAGACTTTGAGCTTGCTAAGGACGTATACACCGAAGAAGTAATTAAGGATTACTACCAATTTCTCCTAACCGACCAAAGCGTGACATCCGGTCGCTTCAGCATAAAATCTGAGGGTCAGGGCCTCGGCAGCGTTGATGGACATGCTTGTGCTAAATTGAATGGCGCTTTCGAGATTTCCAAGCGCAACGGCGTACCTGAACGCTCGCCCGAAGAAAGCCCAGGATTCTGGGACAAGTTCATGCATTCCCTTTATCCAGAACCGATTTCAGTGGGAGGCCCGAAGTTATTAAGGTGGGTTGAAGGGGCCCCGCGAATAGACCGCCCGGCAGATGATCTCACTGTCCGATCTCACTTCGCCACTCAGGACCCCAAAACGCGTAAGCTTCTGGGGAAGACACCGGGAAATTTCAAAGTGTTGCCCGCTTGGCAACTGTCGTACTTTGACAAGATATGGCTCGACGGGCTGGCAGCGCCAGACACACTGCCTAATCCAATTGGTCCGTTCGGAACGTGGCTGCCGTTTTTCTATAGTGACGAGAGACGCACTTTCTTTGTGCTTCCGGTGTCCATAATTGGTCCAACCCGAGATTATTATCCGTGGTTCAAGAAATTTCTAAGCGATAGTGAAGCAAAGCTGGAAGGAGATTTGCGCAAGGTCACCGCTCTCCCCGATGCGGCTAAACGCGAGACGAAAGAGAATGAGATGTATCAAGCCTTCCCTGCAGAACAGCCGCCGCCGTACACCGATCCGCAGCTCATGGACTTGATGGTGCGATTCGAAATGCGGAAACACCACGGAAATGTCCTGAAAGCGGGCGCCCATTTTATGCGACGATTCGAGCTGTGCCAGTTTCACTTCAAGAATTTCTATCACCCATTCGTCCGTGACTTTGCCCGGCTCGTCTTTAATTCGCTGCTAGGCATCCCCGCCTTGATGAGCCGGGAAACGCAATTGAAAGATTCGGGCTTCCGGTTCTACAGCACCTATTCGCCCACGAACTATGTCGAGCCTGTCCTGACACAAATGGACTCTCCATTCTTCCCCAAGGAAGTCGTGGACTTCTCGCCCGACGGCGCGTACTCGTCGTATAACTGGGAGCTGTTTTTTCACGCTCCGCTGTTGATCGCAAACCAGTTGAGCAAGAACCAGCGTTTTGAAGAGGCGCGCGAATGGTATCACTTTATCTTCAACCCCATTGGAGTTGACCCTCCGGCTAAGGGCGGCTCTCCGATGAGCAAGTACTGGATAACCAAACCCTTCTATGAAACGATGGACCCTCACTACATCCAGCAGCGTATTGAGAACCTCATGCGAATACTGGCAGGCGACAGGGGTGTTCCCGAATATTCATCGCTCGTAGACCAGGTGAATGATTGGCGCACGCACCCCTTCGAGCCGAATCGCATCGCCAACTACCGCACGGTCGCTTATCAGAAGACCGTCGTGATGAAGTATCTCGACAACCTCATCGCGTGGGGCGATTATCTCTTCCGGCAGGACAGCATCGAGAGCATCAACGAAGCAACGCAGCTTTACATCCTGGCTGCAGAAATACTTGGACCGCGCCCGAGGAAAATGCCGCCTCAGAAGAAGCCGCCGCTTGAGACCTTCAATGAACTGGAAGAGAAGTTGGACGCGTTTTCAAACGCGCTGGTGCAGGTGGAGAACCTGATTCCGCCTCTAGCCGGGCAGGGCCTTGACGGCGCGGATGCGGCTCCGCTGCCGACGCTGTACTTCTGCATACCGCAAAACGATAAGCTGCTTGGCTATTGGGACACTGTGGCCGACCGCTTATACAAGATACGCCACTGCATGAACATCGAGGGCGTCGCGCGACAACTGGCGCTGTTTGAGCCGCCTATTGACCCCGCCGTATTGGTGAAAGCGTCGGCATTGGGCGTTGACATAAGCAGCGCCCTTGCGGATCTGAACGCGCCGTTGCCGCTCTATCGTTTTAACGTCCTTCTGCAAAAGGCCAACGAGGTGTGCAACGACGTGAAGGTGCTTGGCTCGGCATTGCTCACGGCGCTGGAGAAGAAAGATGCTGAAGAGTTGAGCCAGATTCGCCAGGGCCATGAAGTAAACGTGCTGGAAGCCGTGAAGGCAGTACGGGAGAAGCAGGTTGACGAAGCGCAGCGTAACCTCGACGCATTGCGAAAGTCGAAGATCGTTGTTGAAACGCGGCGAGACTACTACAGAAAGATCGAATTTATCAATGCCTGCGAATTGCAACATCTTGCGAAGTTGGAGGAAGCCAACAAGAATCAACTGAACGCGCTAGACTACTCCATGATAGCGTCAATAGCTCACGCTGTACCAAACTTCAGCATAGGATTTGCCGGTTTCGGGGGATCTCCTAATGCGTCAGTGAGCATCGGGGGCTCAAACGTAGGAAGCTCATTGCAAGCTTACGGCGCGCATTTTTCTTGGAAAGCAAGCGCGAGAGGCCATGAAGCAAACCGGGCTTCTATCTTAGGAAATTATTTGCGAAGATGGAACGATTGGAAGCAACAGGAAAATCTTGCTGACAAAGAGCTAGAGCAAATCGACAAATCAATTGCCGCTGCTGAAATCCATCTTGACATTGCCCGGAAGGAACTCGATAACCAAATCCTGCAAATCTCTAACGCCAGAGCAACCGATGACTTCATGCGCTCGAAGTACACTAACAAGGAACTGTACCAGTGGCAGGTGGGACAAATCTCTAATGTCTATTTTCAGAGCTACAAGCTCGCCTATGATCTGGCGAAGCGCGCAGAGCGATGCTTCCGATTCGAGTTGGGTTTGCAGGACAGCAGCTACATCAACTTCGGCTATTGGGACAGCCTGAAGAAAGGACTGCTCGCGGGTGAAAAACTCCAATATGACCTGCGCCGTCTCGAAGCCGCATACATCGAGCATAACCGGCGGGAGTTCGAGCTTACCAAGCACGTCTCGCTTGCGCTGCTTGACCCGCTGGCGCTTGTGAAGCTGCGCGAAACCGGGCGATGTTTCTTCAGCATGCCTGAGGAGATTTTTGATCTCGACTTTCCTGGTCATTACTTCCGGCGCATCAAGTCGGTGAGCGTGACGTTACCTTGCGTCGTTGGGCCTTACACGACCATCTCATGCACCTTACGGCTGCTCAAGAACTACACGCGTATCAACACAGCCCTCATAGACGGATACGCCCATGCTCAGGACGAGAGCGACATCTGGACCGATGACACACGCTTCGTCGAAAGCAACATTCCCGTTAAGGCCATCGCCGCCAGCAATGCGCAGAATGATAGCGGCGTCTTCGAGTTGAGTTTTCGAGACGAGCGTTATCTGCCGTTCGAGGGTGCCGGCGTCATCAGCCAGTGGTTGTTAGAGCTGTTCAACGACAGCGACGGTGACTTTGGCAAGAGCTTGCGCCAGTTCGATTACAACACGATTTCCGATGCCATTGTCCACGTTAAGTACACCGCGAGGGAGGATGCAGGTCGTTTCAAACAAGAGGCCATAGGTCACTTGCGGAAGTATTTCGAGCCGACGCCACCCGATAATTCAACTCCTTCTTTCCGCTCGTTCAACCTGCGGCAGGAGTTCCCTACCCAATGGCACCGCTTCCTATACCCTGAGGACCCGGCGAAGGGCAACGTTTTTGAACTGGAGATGGAACCGAGTTTGTTCGGCATTCGGGACGTTGAAAAAACATTGAAGGTTAATCGAATATGGTTAATGGCTCGCTGCGCAGACCCAGGAGACTACACAGTCGTGACGTCACCTCCCCTTCCGCCGCCGCCAAAGCTGCCGACACAAGACCCGAATGAGATGAAGCTTACTCGATCTCGATCGAGTGGATATGGCGACCTGCATTTCAGTCAGAAGAATGTTGGCGATCTGAATATTGAGGTGAAGCTATCAGGCCCGCCGGACAAATGGCTGATGAGAATGCGCCGTCCGGGCGGCGAAAACTTGCGGGAAGACTTGGTAAAAAAGGTTATGGAGGTGGATGACGTAATACTCGTGTTGGGGTATGAATGGAGCTAGTTTCAATAGTTGCGATATTATGAAAAAGGCAAAGCGTCAAAAATTGAGTTGGCCAGTGAGATGCTCAAGCAAGCCGCCGAGCGCGGCCTGCGACCAAACTATGTCTTAATCGATAGTTGATATGCCGCCAGAGGTCAAGAAACTTTACCGACAGCGCCAGCAGATCGAAGAAACGATTCGGATAAAGAATTGTTCTGCGAGGCTTTTAAGCTTAGGCAAGGTATCCGTTTTATAGTCATCGCGCTTAGCAACAAGAAGAGATTTTTCATCTCTCATTGGTTTGCGTTCTGTATCAAAAACGGCTCGTGCTTCGCTAAACTTACCTCTTTCAAAAAACTCTTTCGCACATTGTAAACGGTCAGTATTTATCTCTATCCGGTTGAACTGTTCGGCAAGCTTTAAAACATCGCGTTTGAATTGCTCAATGGCATCTGTAATTGTGTTGATCTTCTTTGATATTTCTAGACGTTCTTCAGTCTCTTCTTCAGGAGTACGGGAGAGTAGCTTTTTTTGTGTTGCTAGCTTTTCAAGCAGTTCGTTGTACTCTGGGCTTTTACCTATAATGATATTGATCTCAGAATCATGAATATCTGAGAGCGCAATGTTACCGGACCCTGTTTGGTCGATTTTGTTCTTCGCTATCACTTATTGATGTTTATCTTGCTATCTTGAACGTCTTGAACTGCAATATTCTCATCACCGGTTTGTGTGATTGTGTTTTGCTTTGCTTCCGTAGACGGAAGCTTTGCAATCAACGCTTCTATCTCTTGAGCTAGATTGGGGCTAGCTTCAATATGGGCCTGAAGTGCTGTTGCCACTTTACCTTGCAACTCCTTGCTTTGAGGGTGCTTCTCAAGCAGGTTAAGAGTAATAAGCTCCCTTCCTGATTCCGTGTAGTTCTATGTGAGCCTGCCTCACATTTGCCTCACAAGATTTTGTTGGCCGGGCCTTGAAGATACTCGATGGGTTGATAGTATCTGAGAGGTGAAGCGCGGGCAGCGCATCCGGCATCAATGGGCGCACGGTTTGATTGACCGGAGCGCCTTTCTTCTCCCAACCATCTATGGCAGTTTCTGTCCGCTCTATAATCTGCTCGTTCTGCATCATCTCTGCTTGGAAGTACTCTCGATTCTGTTCTGGCAGCTTCGTTATAACCTGGGCAGCCAGGCGATTGATGAATCATGCTGCTTCTTATATTCATTCATTGAGCCTGATAAATGTGACTACATAGTTCTTCTAACCTTACTTGATCTCTTGAGAAAGTGTCAGGAAGAAATCCGCTGGCGTGCCGATCCTTAGTCCTGTGCGCCGCATCTACATATAATTCATCTGAGTAAGAAAATCCTACCACTTAAAGTAACTTTAGCACAAAGGCAGGTATTATCGCATGTCTCTGATTGCTAAACTGAGGAGGTCTGACCGAACTTACACATCCGATAAACGTAAATATATATTTCACAGCATAAATCAATAGCGTTAGACAGTCTTAAACCGCAGTTTTTGGGTTTTGATCTTTTGTGCGTTTGGACCTTTTGCCCTAGAGCTGTCAGCTGTTGTCTCGGCATCTCCTTTGGTTATTTCTTCACCCTTCGTGAAAAAGAATACAAGGGCACCCGCTACAAGAAATTACCCCCCTATGGCAACTGCATCTAGGTACTTGATTAGGTCGACAACTGAATCCTGATTGGCTACCGCATATGAGATTGATCGCCACACCAACAGCAAGTTCCACAGTAAGGCTAACACTATAGCCGACCAAGTTAACAAAGCTGTGGGAGCCTTCAGGCGAACTCTAGGCCGGGCAAGGGTGTGCTACTTTTTGTGCTACCTTAGCTTGCTGAGATGGGTCATTGTGTGGCGCGATGTGTTGTGACTTATCGCGCTAAATTATTGAATGGATTAAAAGATCTGGCGGGGCCAACGGGTCTCGAACCCGCGACCTCCGACGTGACATACTGAACGCCATGCCTGCCAATCCTAATAAGTGCAATCCTTTCAAAATTAGCTTATTTCAACAAGTCCGTTGTATTGATACATTACTCATTTTGCGCTTCAATCCTAACCGTCAAATGCTGTCGCCCGTAACTTTGGTTCGGTATAGCTGGTTACACCTGGTCAATGATTTTTTCAAACCATCCGACGAAGGCTCTTGCTTTAGCACTGGTCAACCGCCCCGAAGGATAAAGTACCCAAAGGTCCATCGGAGGAAGGCTCCATTCTTCGAGAATGGACACCACTTCGCCTGATCGAAGCTCTGGCGCAAACATCCAGCGTGAGGAGATCGCAAACCCTTGTCCGGTAAGAACAGCTTCGCGCACGCCTTCTGCAGCGCTGAGCATTAACCGCGCCTTAAGATTTACCAATACTTCGGAAGTCCCACGCCGGAAAATCCATTCCTGCCCGCCAGCGCTTTGCCCATAGATGATGCCCTCGTGTTCGAGCAGATCCGTGGGAGTATTCGGGATGCCTCTTCGAGAGAGGTAGGCAGGGCTGGCCACGACCAGTCGGTCGGCTTTCGCCAATTTGCGCGCCGTCAATGCAGAATCGGTAAGAACACCTAAGCGGAGACCTGCATCAATGTTTTCCGCCAGCAGGTCAGTGTTGCGGTCTTCCATCACAAGCTCTAACCGAAGCTTCGGATGTGCATCGAGAAATGCGCCGACCTTCGGAACAACATGCAGACGCGCGAACGTAACTGGTGCGGAGATTCGTAGCCGGCCTTCAAGTCCAGCCCCGGCGCCTAGGGCTGCCGCCTCCGCTTCGTTCGCCTCTGTAATCGCACGGAGGGCACGTTCGTAGAACGCCAAGCCTGCTTCCGTGGGAGAAAGCCAGCGCGTCGATCGGACCAGAAGACGTACGCCCAGTCTGTCTTCCAACCCCGCAATCGTTTTGGAGACCGCCGGTTGGCCCATGTTGAGATCGCGTGCGGCGGCCGAGAATGAACCAGCTTCCACAATCCTTACAAACATCTCCATTTCGCGGAGTCGATCCATATATTTATTCCAGTGTAGAATAAATCTTATCACTTCAAGGGGTCTTCTGTCTGCGCTGCGGAACCTATATGATGGTCTCAGGGAATAAGAAAGGAGGCAATCGTGACAAACAAGTCTGTAGAAGAGGTGGCGCTTATAACAGGAGGGACGAGCGGTATTGGCCGGGCGGCGGCCAATAAACTGGCCCGGCTTGGCATCCACGTCATAGTCGTAGGCCGCAATGCTGAGCGCGGCGAGAAGACGGTTGCGGAAATCCGCGCGGCAGGAGGCGAAGCGGACTTTATTTCGTCCGACCTTCAGGGTGCGTCGAGCGCGCGCGAAGTGGCGAGAAGGGCAGTCGAACTCGGGAACGGCCATGTTGACATTCTGATCAACAATGCGGGGATCTTCCCATTCGGGCCGACTGAGGAGACGGCGGAAGAAGTGTTTGATAGCGTGTATTCGCTCAACGTCAAGGCGCCATACTTCCTCGTTGCTGAACTTGCTTCGCTGATGGCGAAGCGAGGCAAAGGGGCCATCGTCAACGTATCAACGATGGTCGCCGACTATGGGGCAGCCGGCATGAGCCTCTACGGCTCGAGCAAGGCAGCTATCAACCTGCTGACCAAAGCATGGGCGGCTGAGTATGGCCCGAGCGGCGTTCGCGTCAACGCGGTAAGCCCTGGACCCACACGCACGGAAGGGACGGGGGCGATGGCTGAGGGGCTCGAACAACTGACCGCCCAGGCACCGGCGGGCCGTCCGGCTACAGCCGACGAGATCGCCGAGGCCATCGTCTTTTTGGCGACGGATCGTGCAAGTTTCATTCAGGGTGCAAAACTCGCCGTCGACGGAGGGCGCACTGCCGTTTGAGTACAGGGACGACAGAAAGGCGGGAAAGGCAATGTCAAATCTTCAGGATCGTCTGGACCAGTTCAAGAACACATTCGAGTCCGGGGCTCCCCCTTATAACGCGCCGCGCGAAGCAATCGAGATGATGCATCGCGCCGCCGCCGACGTGAGCACCAGGTAACCCGCAAACATCAGCGGGAGAAAAATAAAATTGAACCCGTCGCGAATGCCAATCATTTCTTCGCATCCTGGCTACTTTCTTTCGATCACGAACTTGAGCCCGAACTAGCGTCCGACGCCGTTGAAGAATCCGCCGAACTCCGCGCTCGCCAAGTTGCTCTGATAGTCGCGCGGGTTGAAGTGGTTGGCGACGTTAAAGACCTTCACCTCAAGCCTCAGTCGATAGCTCTCTGCCCAGCGGCCCGGCGCCTCGACGCTCTTCAGGACTTGCAGGTCGAGCGAGCCAAACGTAGGAAAGCGCCCGGCACGATTTCGCACCCCGACGAAGTTGCGATCCTCATCCATCACCGACAGCGGGAAGCCGCTGCGGATATCGAGCACCGGCTCCAACGTGATGCCGTACTTCACCCCGAAGTCGCCCCAGAAGAGGAAGAAGTTCGGTGCGTCCCACGGCAGCATCGATCGCTCGTTGGGCCGGATGATCGGGTTTTGAAAATAGAAGGAGTTGAGGTATTTCAGGCCGCCCGAAGCCTACAGCACCGAAGACGTCGACTTCTTGCGGCTAATTGCGCGTGCGGTCGCGTTCGCCATTGATGACGGCCTCAATCTCAGGCGGGCGCAGACTGCGCAGGCGGAGTTACAACGGAACAACGACCGGCTCCAGTTGCTCCTGAATCTGTCGAACCAAATCACATCAAACCTTGAGCTTCGCGAGCTGCTGCGCGCCATATCCGTGAACGTCCGTGAAGTCATGCATGGTGATGTTGTAGCAATCGCGCTGCCCGATGCAGCGTCGGGAAAGTTCAGGGTGTTTGCAATGGATTTTCCGCGTGGCAAGGGAGCCATCAGGGAAGAGTTGCTCGTTGCTCCAGCATCCAAGGAAGTGCAGGACACCTTGAAACCGCTCGTGCTCGACTGGCGCGAGAGTGGAAAGTTCACCGCTGAAGCATACGCTCTCTCGGCTGCCGAAGGCTTGAAAGTCACTTGTTTCATTCCACTCGTCAACCACGGTCGGAGGCTCGGACGACTGTCGATTTCCCGAAGGACAGAGACTCCCTTCACGCCGGACGACATCGAGTTCCTCAGCCAGGCTTCGGGCCAGATTGCCATCGCCGTCGAGAACGCTTTGGCGTATCGCGAGATTTCCGAACTCAAAGACAAACTCGCCCAGGAGAAGCTCTATCTGGAAGAGGAGATTCGCAGCGAGATGAATTTTGAGCACATCGTTGGGAACAGCGCGGCAATAAGGTCCGTCCTTGAACTCGTTGAGACAGTCGCTCCCAGCGATTCCACCGTCTTGCTGCTTGGCGAGACTGGAACTGGAAAAGAGTTGATCGCTCGCGCGATTCACGACCACAGCCGACGCAAAGACCGCACCTTTGTAAAGCTCAACTGTGCGGCCATCCCTACGGGTCTGTTCGAGAGCGAATTGTTTGGACATGAAAAAGGAGCTTTCACAGGGGCGATCAGCCAAAAGGTCGGACGGCTGGAACTCGCTGATCATGGCACGCTTTTTCTGGACGAGGTGGGAGACGTCCCCCTGGAAATCCAGCCTAAGCTCTTGCGTGCTCTGCAGGAGCGCGAATTCGAGCGCCTGGGCAGCACCCGCACGAAGAAAGTAGACGTACGGCTGGTGGCGGCCACCAACCGCGACCTGGAAAGCATGATCGCGGCTCGCGAATTTCGCAGCGACCTGTATTACAGGCTGAACGTCTTCCCGATTCGCATCCCTCCTTTACGTGAGCGAAGAGAAGATATTCCGCTGCTGGCTCGCTACTTCGTCCAGAAGTTCGCCCGGCAGATGCAAAAGCAGATCGAAACGATTCCGGCAGCTGCCATGAAAGCCCTGACCGATTGGGACTGGCCGGGAAACATCCGGGAGCTGGGAAACTTTCTCGAGCGGGCCGTAATTCTCACGCGCGGCAGATCGCTGGGGGTGCCGCTCACGGAATTGCATCAGGCGAGCATCGATACATCCGTTGGTAACCTCGGCCCACGCGGGCGGGAGGAGATTGTCCGAATTGTGAGAGAAACCATCAGCGAGATGAATGATGGGAGTCTTAAGAGCGCCGCCAATGAATCTGATGAGAGGCGGCGAGAAGAGATCATGCGCGCCCTCCGCGAGACCAAAGGCCGTGTTGGTGGTGCCGGAGGCGCTGCCGCGCTATTAGCCATCAATCGTTCGACACTGCTTTCTCGGATGAAGAAGCTCGGCATAGATCCCAAGCAGTTTTTCTGATCTCACCATTCACGACGCTTCAGTTCCCTTCGGGGCACCACCGTCCAGACCTCGTACCCGCCAACATACTCAAATTACCCGTTTCTGCGGCTGCTGAAACTGACTTCGACAATTTCGACGCCGCAGGCGCCTCAGATTGAGTTTCACTAAGTTACAGCCGCCGCACTTCGGCATGCGGGTTGCCTTTCTCAGTATCGAACACGCTGCGGTGCTGTTTCCAACTAAACGGCTAAGGCAGGATCGGTCATCGAGCATCCTGCAAGAAAAGTAGAATCGTGATCCTGAGCCTGGTTGAAGTCGAAAGCGCGTGGTCCTTCGATGATGAACTCGCAAGGGATTAGTTGCTCACCAGCAGAGCTGCCCCGATGAAAGAGCAAGCGTTTCCGCCCAGCCCTTTCGCCGAGCGCACGTTGGTAAACGCTATCCGCGCAGTCGCGAAGCTACCAATGAAGATCTTTACCAGGCTTCGTAATTATTGTCGGGCCGGGTTCAGAAAAGCTGGGCTCAGTTCCCGGTCAACGTCGCCCTCTTGAGGCCAATACAAAAGGAAGACGTGGACACGCGCTATGGCGCGCGCCACTTGAAGCGGTCACTTGAGCGGTTCGTGGTGATGCCGCTGGCTAACCCAGCGGTGTTCACGCGCCGCGAGGTTACTCCAGCCCATTGCCAGCAGCCGCTGTTTCAGCTCATCGAAATCTTCCAGATCCAGGGCTATGGCCAAATCGATGTCGCCGGTATGGCGCTCGTCATCAAGGAAGTAATGTTGATATGCGATTGCCCCGACAATGACTAGATCGCTTTGATGCTCGCTGCACAGTTGCTGAAGCTCCACCAGATCCGTTATCTGCGCCTCAGTCAATTCGTTCATCTCAAGAACTTCCCTTTTAATTCTTTAGCCGCCTCGTGCGCCCGCGGATCAGACGAATGCATCAACTCTGCGTAGATCAGCCAAGGGTGAGCAAGCGTCTTTCCTTCTATCTCTTTCCAATAAGGCACCGTCCCGAACGAGCGAAGTAGAGTAATCGGGCCTTGCGCATCCGGCAATAGCCGAAGATGACGTACAGTCGTGTCTGAAATGATGTTTATAAATAGAGCGAATAACAAATGAGTGTAGGGGAGGGAATACGAGCCACGAAGTCACAAAGTCGCAAAGTCGCACTAAGTATTCTTTGTGCTGCTTTGTCTCCTTGTGTCTTTGTGGCTTTTCCCGTACGCACAATCGAAATCTGATATAGAGGAATTTCCGTGCCTCTATAGAAGTGCTGAAGCTCATAAGCAGCCGGGCCGCCGGTCAGAGACCACCGAACCGAAATGTCGTCCAAAGCGCGAGCGATTCTTTCCAGAACTCTCTCCGTCGAAGACTCTGCCGCACGAAACCTGTTAATCAGCAGCTTGGGCCGTAAGACTTCGCCATACCCTTGCAGCAGCTCCTGCTCAAGATGTCTTAGATCCCGAATCTTGAAAGCCCCTCGCGCTTCTTGCAACAAGCCTTTCTCTACAAGCTGATGACGAATCTTAGCGACGTTACTCTTGCTTACCCCCGAAGCCTTTGCCAGTTCTCGCACAGACCAGCCTTGGGCTTGTTCGCAGGCGGCAAAAGTGAAAAGCAGTTGCACGACGGTCGGGGTGACCGTTTTGGCTTCTCGTATGCTTGATGCCTCTTTCTTACCGATGACCGTGCGGGCGTAATTGCTGCCGAGCACGAGGTGCATATTGCCGACCCGGTCAACGAAATTGACGCCGTTTTCAATTAGGGCTTCTGCCGAAGGTCGAGGGATGTACCTGGCCAGCAGGAGCAGCGGGCGCCGAGAACTCTGTTGATAGTTTCTCGCCTGACCAATGATGGCGTGCAGGAGCGTTCGGTCCAGATAAGAGCCCTTCTGTTCAATGCCGAAGGAGAATTTGCCTTTTGGAGTGGCTATAGTTAATAGACCGTCTGGGCCGAAAGCGTTTTGGTTGATCGCCTGTTTGAATTCTAGCCCCTTCACGAAATCGAGCGCGCGAATAGTGTCCTAGTAGTGCGCATGTTTGGTCTCGTCAAGTCGCATGACTTCTATTATACGATGTCCTCTAGTAATGGACAAAAGATAAAATTGGACAAGCGAACACGTGAGTATGTGAGACTAGGGGGTCTGGCTGGATTCAAAGGGCAGGATAAGGGCAGAAAGAACAAAATCTTAACGAAAGTGGAAGAAATTTCGATGGTCACTGTCTTATAGGAGGTCGGCGTTGGTTTCGGATGTTTGACGATTTGGCTGTGCTTTGTAGTGCGCTTTCAGACTTTTTTCCAGCCGGCGCAACTCTTCGACCACCCGGAGAGGAAAGTTCTCATCTGCATAGAGCCGAGTCAATGATCGTCCCTCTCGTTGGCTTCAATTTGCTCCTCAATCTCTGCCCGGTGGGAACGGACATTAGTTCGATGCCTTCTTAACTCCCGTTGCGGCTTCTTCAGGCAACCGCTCAGCCTCCTCATCCGAAACGCGGTGCTATGGCTGACATCTATCCGTGCGGGGCCTCACTTCTCGAATTGGATCTAGATGAATACAAGTCTATATCATTGCGGAGTCTCCACCCGGACAAGTCCTATGGATTACTCTTATCAGCGCTGAGCCCACGCAAGATCTCGCTTAACTCACGCTTCATCAGCGATACCCTCGCTCGGACATCAAGCAGCATCGCTACACGGTCGTTCAACTCATCGATGTTCAGCCGACGCGCTTGGGAAATGTTGCCGCTCAAAGATTCAATCCTGCGTTCGCCCTTTGGTGAGCCGTCTTGTTGAATCCTACCTTCACTTCGCCACTTAGCGATGAGTTGTTCTCGCCGCGTTCCCATTTTCGGTTGGGAGGGCGCAGCCGAATTTAGGTATGACCAGACTGCTCCAGGATAAACACTTGGAATTGCTTCCATCGCATCTGGCTGCCGGCCAAAGAATCTGGCGAGCATTCGCGGCGAGTCGCCGAGCGATTGCCGCCCGCTGCTCTGCTTGCGAATTCCAACAATCGATAGCAGAACCGAGCCCGCGCCGCCGCCCACGCCAATGCCGTTGCCGAGGTTCACCGTGCTCGGTTTAAACTGTAGGGCCGAGGTGATCGCGCCGAACGTACCGCCCGTCACAATCGAAGCGATGTTGATGATGTTTTGGGCCTTATCCCGCTTCGACTGCAAATCGGAGCGGATCGATCTGATCTGTTCGATCTCTGAATCGATAACCGCGTTCAGGCTATCGACATCAAGTGAGGCGGCCAAGACCTTTTCTGTGATCTCCTGTCGTACTGCAAGTGATTCGAGGCTCACCCGCGAACCAGCAGCACGCTGGCTACTTAGCTGATCGAGAAGCTGTGCGACACCGATCTCATCAGCAACCTGCGCTGCTTCGGGAGATAGCTGGAGCACTTGGCTTTCAGGCGCTGCGGTTTTCGGTTGCGAATTGGGCTGTTGAGTCTGTGCGCTTGCAGGCCAAGTTGATGCCGTAACGAGAAGAGCGACCAGACAAAGGAGCCTTACTCGTGCCATTGTGCCTAATCCTCCTATTCACAACTATTCGATACGACCAAATGCTCGTAACCATTCTATGGGGTTTGAAGCCAGGAATGGATCATCAGGATGAATCCGGCATCAGGCAACACGGTTGTGCGCCACAGGCCGCCGTCAGATACTCCAGCACATCGCGCCCCTGTTGGCGCAAACTCGTCACCACTGTCAAGATGCGGTCGACGAAACGTGACCCGGCTTCGCTTTGCGTACCGAAAGACTTCTTGCGCCACAGCACGGCTCGCCTCAGTGGCCGCTCCGCATTATTGTTCGTAGGCTCAACACCAGCCACGCGCACGAAGGTCCACAGGCAAGATTCCACCTGCAAGATGTTGGCGCAGGTATGGCGCGTCTTCTGAGCTTTGCTATGCTGCGCCGGACGTCGCCGATGGCTCTCCCGCTTCGACCAGCGGCAGGTTTACCAGATGCTCACTCAAGAACCAGACCTGAAGCTCATTGGTCCGCAGCACTTCACTCACCACCAGATCATTCGTGCCGTCATCGCCAAGTTCAGAAGCGCGGCGGGCCAGCGTTCGAGCCTGGCGAATGATGATTTGGTGAGCGTCGATCAATCGCGACAACTGAACGGGGACCACCTCCCGGCCACGAGGGGGCCGCTCGATTTGCGTCGTCTCCGCCACATCGGCGGCCATAGCCAGGCTCACCCCGCCGAGCAACTGGATACGCTCGGCAATCGAATCAACCAGTTCAACCTGCTCGCCGTAATGTTTGTCGTAGAGCAGATGCAGTTGATAGAAGGTCGGGCCGGCGACTTGCCAATGAGACTTCTTGTACAGGTCGCGAAGCGTCATCGTATCGGCGAGCAGTTTGTTCAACTGTTCGGTCATCTCCAGCCGAACCGGCTCTTCGAGTTCCAGCGGCAGCATGTGGCTGACAGTCCCGTACGGCTGGATTTCGCCCGCACGTTGGTGAAAGCGCGGTTGCGCGCTGAGGTTCCCGGTAGTGTTCGTGTTGTTTTGCCTTCTTGACATCAGGTTTCTCCTTAATCTGCCCAAACCCTAGACTAGCGCAAGCCTTTGGCAGGTTCTTTCTACTCTTTGCTATAAGAGACTGTTTCTTGCTCCAATTCTTAGTGGCCCTGTCGTTGATGACTCGCATCTGCGCACTCAGCGCCTATGCTCTCGTGTGATTGCGCTATGACACGTCATAGAGTTGTTATGTCCTGGTGAGATTGCTTTTCTGCGTGAAGCGGCTTTCTTAGTCCTAATCTAATCTCAAAAGTGTCAGACCGCTGCGGTCCATATTCACTATTGAATAAAAGAAATACAGCAGGATAGAGCAGGTTCGAGCAAGATTCGGAAAGACCCTTATAGCTGCTGGGGGCTAGACTCACTAAGTCTAGCGAGCCGAGGGGCACCTGAAGGGTCAGTTTTGGATTGGAGTGCCGATCAATACTGACCCGGGGGTTCAAACTGACACGCTACGCGATACTGAGCTAACTGAAAGCAAGCCGGAAAGGAGCGCTCCGAGTGAAGCCGCCTACGCCATCCACCATTCGTTTTTCGCGGACGTGGTTTGCCAGGGCCTCGTTCTTATATTTCGTCTTCGCCTTAACGGCGGCTCCGGCCTTTGCTGATGGCGCGAGCGGCGTGACCAACATTTTCAAACCGGATGGCACACCGGCCAGGCCGATCTTTGACTACACAATGCTCGTGCTTGCCATCTGCGCGGTGATTTTTGTCATCGTTATGGGCCTGCTTGTTTATACTGTCGTGCGATTCCGGCGTCGCCAAGCCGATGACGGGCACGAACCGCCTCAAGTCTATGGCAGCAATCAAATCGAGCTCGCCTGGACGGTCTTGCCGATCATCATCGTCTTTGTGCTGAGCCTGGTTACGGCTCGCACGATTGCCGAGGTTCAAAACGCCCCCCCGCCTCCGAAAGCCCTGCAAGTCACAATCGTCGGTCATCAGTGGTGGTGGGAGATCCGCTATCCCGATCTCGGCATCATGACTGCGAACGAGCTGCATGTTCCGGTGAGTGACTCGGCTCAACCGAGACCGACGTTTCTGAAACTTGAATCGGCTGATGTCGCTCACAGCTTCTGGGTCCCTCAGCTTGCCGGCAAGACCGACCTCATCCCGAACCGTGATAACCGCATGTGGATAGCCCCGATGACGCCTGGAACCTACCTCGGCAATTGCGCGGAGTATTGCGGCACTCAGCACGCTCGCATGCTGATCCGCGTCATCGTGCATCCGCCCGGCGAGTTCGAAACGTGGGCAGCCGCCGAACAACGTGACGCAACCAACGACGTGCAAGTAAAAGCCGGGCGTGACCTCTTCTTTTCGACCTCCTGCGTCAACTGCCACACGATCAAAGGGACTGAAGCCCAGGGGAAGTTCGGCCCCGACCTCACTCATTTGATGAGCCGCGAAACGCTCGGCTCAGGCGCGGCTTCGAACACGGCAGAAAAGCTGCGCGCCTGGGTGCGCAATCCGCAGAGATTAAAAGAAGGTTGTTATATGCCTGATATGCAGCTCACGGACGAAGAGACGGATCAGCTCGTCGGCTATCTTCGGACCTTAAATTAGAAGAGGGGAGCAACTGATGGTCACCGCCAATCCTGAAATCCCGTTGACCGGCCCGATGGCTTCGCCAACGCTTGTGACCCGGCTGCACGAGCTGGTCGTCACCGTCGATCACAAGAAGCTCGGCCTGATGTACATCGCCAGTGCCTTGTGCTTCCTCGTCGTCGCGGGCTTGATGGCTTCCGTCATCCGCTTGCAGTTGGCCTTCCCCAACAACGACGTTGTGGCTCCCGATACGTTCAATCGCCTCTTCACCGTGCATGGCACCACGATGGTCTTCTTTGTCGGCATGCCGATTGTCGCCGGGCTGTCGAACTATCTTGTGCCACTGATGATCGGCGCGCGCGACATGGCTTTCCCCCGCCTGAACGCCTTCGGCTTCTGGATGTTTCTGTTCGGCGCCCTGCTGCTCTTCTTCAGTTACCTCGGCGCGCCGGGCTTGAGCGGTCACGGCTCGGCTCCCGACGTCGGCTGGTTCGCTTACGCGCCGCTGACGGGCCGGGCCTTCTCGCGCGGCAACAGCACCGACTACTGGACGCTGAGCTTGCTCGTGAGCGGCATCGGCAGCCTGGCTTCAGCCGTCAACGTCGTCGTCACCACGTTCAGCATGCGCTGCCGCGGCATGACGCTGATGCGGATGCCGCTGTTCGTCTGGCTGATGCTCATCGTCTCATACATGATTCTGACGGCGCTGCCGCCGCTCACCGCCGCGCAGATCATGCTGTTGCTTGATCGCTTTCTTGGCGGCAACTTCTTCAACACGCAGGCGGGCGGCTCGGCCGTCTTGTGGCAGCACTTCTTCTGGATCTTCGGCCACCCGGAAGTCTATATCCTTATCATTCCCGCCTTCGCCTGCGTCTCTGAAATCATCCCGGTCTTTTCGCGCAAGCCGATTTTCGGCTATGCCGTAATGGTCGGCGCTACGATGATGATCGGCCTCATCAGCGTGAGCGTCTGGGCGCACCACATGTTCAGCGTCGGCATGACGAGCGTGGGCAACACCTTCTTTATGGTCTCGACGGTGCTCGTCGGGGTGCCGACCGGGATCAAGATATTCAACTGGCTGGGCACCATGTACGGCGGCAAGATTCGCTTTGAGCTGCCGATGCTCTGCTGCCTGGCGTTCTTGTTCCAATTCCTGATCGCCGGCCTCACAGGCATTATGCTGGCCGCCGTGCCGCTCAACTGGCAGTTGACCGACTCTTACTTTGTCGTGGCGCATTTTCACTACACGCTGATCGGCGGCATGTTGTTCGGCGTCTTCGGGGGGATCTATTACTGGTACCCGAAGGCCACCGGGCGAATGTTGAACAAGAAGCTCGGCCTGTGGCACTTCGCCCTCTTCTTCATCGGCTTCCACCTGACCTTTGACACGATGCACATACCGGGGCTGCTCGGCATGCCGCGGCGCATCTACACCTACGACGCCGGGCGCGGCTGGGAGATATTCAATCTGATCTCTTCTATCGGGGTCGCCTTTCAAATCGCCGGCGTCGCCTGCCTGGCATGGAACATTCTCCGGTCGGCGCGAAAGGGCGAGAAGGCGGGAGATGACCCCTGGGATGCGTGGACGCTTGAGTGGGCCACAACTTCTCCGCCGCCGGAGTACAACTTCGAGTCGGTGCCGGTCGTGCGCAGCGCCCGCCCGCTCTGGGACTTGAAACATCCCGAAGACCCTGATTGGAAGTACGAGTGAATCGGAGAGTAAGGCCATGACCAATGCTGATGCGCTGAATCTGACTGATGAATCTGCGGCTTGGAGGTTGCCGTCGCGCCGCAAGGTGGCCGTCGCCTGTCTCATCCTGAGCGAGACGGCGATGTTCACGATCTTCGTCGTCGCTTACCTGTTCTACATCGGCAAGAGCCTGACCGGGCCGTACCCGGCAGAGGTGCTTGAGACGCCGATTGTTTCGACGATCTGCCTGCTTGCGAGCAGCCTGACGATTGTGCTTGCCGAGCGCGCCTTCAACCGACAGAGCCTCGGCGGCTTCCGGCTCTGGTGGACTATCACGATTCTGCTCGCGGCGATTTTTCTAGCGTCAACCGCCGCCGAGTGGAAACGGCTCATCGTCGATCATCACCTGACGGTCAGCACCAACCTGTTCGGCACGACTTTTTATTCGCTGGTCGGATTGCACGCCAGCCACGTCATCGTCGGACTCACACTGCTCACCCTGGTTCTGGTCTTCAGCCTGAAAAGAAGCATCAGGCCAGCAGACGGCGAGCGCATCGAGATGATCTCCTGGTACTGGCACTTCGTTGACGCAATCTGGGTCGTTGTCTTCACGGTCGTCTATGTCATCGGTCGCTAAAGGTAGCAGGCGAGAATGGATCGTCACGATTACAAGATGAATACGCTTCAGGAATTACAAATCATCGCTCAAATAATCGGGGCAGCGGGCTTGTTGATTACGCTCATCATCAATTAGTGGAGGATCGCGGAGAAAAATCATGTCACCAGAAGAAGAGCGAAACCCATCTCAAGAGATGATCGAAGTTCCGGCACCAACGGCCTGGCCGATGATCACCGCCTTCGGCATCACCTTGCTCGCGGCGGGACTGGTCACGCATCTGGTCATCACCCTGGTCGGGCTTGTCCTTGCTCTGCGCGGCGCCGTGGGCTGGTTCCGCGAAGTCTTGCCGGTCGAGCATGTCGAGTTCGCACCCGTGCGGCCTGCCATCGAGCGTGCGCTGCCGGTCAAAGCATCTGCTCGCACGGTGGCACATCTTGAGGCAGGTCAAGCCGGTCATCGCGTCCGCATCCCTGCCGAGATTCACCCCTATTCTTCCGGCTTGAAAGGCGGCATCGTCGGCGGAGTCGCGATGGCAATTGTGGCCTCGGCGTATGGCCTCATCGCGCATGGCAGCATCTGGTACCCCATCAACCTGCTTGCAGCAGGGGCAATGCCGTCGCTTGCCCAGGCCGACGTCGCTCAATTGCGAGCCTTCAATGGCACGGCCTTCATCATGGCATTGATCATCCATGCAATGATCTCTCTGCTTGTCGGGCTGTTGTTTGCGGTGTTGCTCCCAATGCTGCCATCGCGCCGCGCCGCCTTCTGGGGAAGCTTTATGAGTCCGCTGCTGTGGACGGCGCTGGTCTGGGCGACGCTCAGGCTCATCAATCCTGTACTCAACGCCCGCATTGACTGGCTCTGGTTCATCGCCTCGCAGATCGCCTTCGGCATGACGACCGGCTACGTCATCCACCACACCAAGACTGTTGAGACCATGCAGACCTGGCCGCTCGCGGCGCGAGCCGGGCTTGAGGTTCCCGGACTGATCGAAGAGAAGGAAGAGGAGCAATGATTACAAAACGCTACGCCCTCGTTCTATTTATCCTGGCCCTCGGCTGGGCCTCGGGCTGCGACCGTCTGCCAGGCAAACCGACGGAAGCGGACCGCTGGGTAGCTCCTTCTGAGGTCGCCGACTTCGATCAGCTTTACGGTCAGAATTGCGCTGGCTGCCACGGTTCTTCGGGGCGGTTGGGTGCCGCCCGCCCGTTGAATGATCCGCTCTACTTGAATCTGATCGGCCCGGACAATTTGCGCCAGGTCATCCGGCAAGGCGTGCCCGCTACGAGCATGCCTGCCTTCGGGCAAAAGTTCGGAGGCCAGCTCACCGACGCGCAGGTTGATTTGCTGGTCGAGCAGATGCGATCGCGGTGGGGACTTCCAGAGGAATTCAAAGCGGCGACCTTGCCACCATACAGTCAGCAAGAGGCCATTGCCAATGGCACGGGGCCGGGCGACCCGCTGCGCGGCGCAACTGCTTTCAACACCTATTGCACTGAGTGTCACGGCGCGGATGGACGCGGCGGCAAAGCGACTGGATCAATCGTTGATCCGAACTACTTGAGGCTGGTCAGCGATCAATCGTTGCGGACGACCGTCATAGCAGGGCGCAAGGACTGTGGGAAACCAGACTGCCGCTCGAACACGCCCGGCCACCCTATGTCGGCGCAAGAGGTTTCCGATGTGGTGGCCTGGCTGGCAGCGCAACGCCCCGGATCGCTCGCGTCTGAACGAGCGCAACCCGCTAATCCATCTGCTGAAATCAAGAGCGCCATCGCACATTGATTGATGAACAAAAGGAGAGACACACCATGGCTGTTAAAGAGCAAGAACTCAAGCCGACTTCCAGCGCCTGGTCTTCGCGCCGCAGTTTTCTGTTGAAGCTTGGGGCTGCGCTCAATGTAGTGGCGGCGTCGTTCATAGGCATTCCCGTCATCGGCTTTGTTTTTTCCAGCTTCAGCCGCCGAGGGCCTTACCAGTCATGGATCGCGCTCGGCATGCTCGATAGCTTTCCCGCGGGTCAAACAAGGCTTGCGACCTACCGCAATCCTTACACGCGGCCATGGGACGGGGCGACGGCAGACATCCCTTGCTGGGTGCGACGAATCGAGGGCGAGAAGTTTCAAGTCTTCGCCGTCAACTGCACGCACCTCGGCTGCCCCGTGCGCTGGTTTCAAGAGTCGCACCTGTTTATGTGCCCCTGTCACGGCGGCGCCTTTTACGAAGACGGGTCGCATGCTTCAGGCCCGCCGCCGCGCGGCCTCTATGAGTATGACTACAAAGTCGAGAACGGTCAGCTCTTCGTTAAAGGCGGCCAGCTTCCGACCCTGTCGCAGCCGGTATCAGCCAACAAAGGCGAAAATGGATGTAAAGGGAGCTTCGTATGCTGAGAAAGATCGCGTTGTGGATTGACGACCGCGTGCACCTGAGCAAGCTGTACGCTTCGACCGCCGGGCACCATGTGCCGCGAAATGCCGAGAGCTGGTTTTATGTCTTCGGCAGCGGCACCCTGCTCTGTTTCATCATTCAGGTTGTCACGGGCACCTGTCTGGCCTTCGTTTACACTCCATCGGCGAGCGAGGCGTATACCAGTCTCGAATACCTGAACTATCAACAGCAGCTCGGCTGGCTGCTGCGGGCGATGCACAACTGGGGCTCGAATTTCATGGTTGCAATCATGATCTTGCACATGGCGCAGGTCTTTCTCTTCGGCGCCTTCAAGTATCCGCGAGAGATGACCTGGATCACAGGCGTGGTGCTGCTGCTGTGCACGCTCGGCATGGCCTTCACCGGACAGGTGCTGCGCTTCGATCAGGACGCTTACTGGGGGCTTGGCATCGGCGCGGCGATGATGGGGCGAGTGCCTGTGATCGGGCCGGAGCTTGTCCATTTTGTGCTTGCCGGCCCCATCATCGCGGGCGAGACGCTGTCGCGCTTCTTCACTCTGCACGTCTTTATAATTCCGGGGACAATCATCGCGCTCGTCAGCCTGCACCTCAGGCTGGTGCTCACCAAAGGCATCAATGAGTATCCGGTGCCTGGCAAAGCCGTAGTCAAAGCAACCTATGAGAAGGAGTATGAAGCCTTAATAAAGAAAGAGGGCGTGCCTTTCTTTCCGAAGGCGATCAGCAAAGACCTGATCTTCAGCGGCCTGTTGATGCTCGCCATTCTCGGCTGCGCAATTTATTTCGGACCCGAAGGCCCGCACGGCGTCCCTGATCCCACGCAGATCAATACCGTGCCGAAGCCTGATTTCTTCTTCCTCTGGCTCTATGCGGTGCTCGCTCTGCTGCCCGATTATCTGGAAACCATCCTGATTCTTACAGTGCCGGTGATTTTGATAGGACTGCTGTTCGCGCTCCCCTTCATCTCCGGCACGGGTGAAAAAAGCGCCCGCCGCCGGCCCGTGGCGGTGCTGGTCGTCCTCATCATCTTCTTGAGTCTCGGCACGCTGAATTACCTGGGCACTTTTTCGCCGTGGTCGCCAAAGATGGCGGCGTGGAGCGCTGAAGAGACGCCTGTCAAATATGTCGAAGGGCGCACGCCGCTAGAGCGACAAGGCGCGCTCGTGTTGCAGAACAAGCAATGCCGGAACTGCCACGCGCTCGGCGGCGGGGGGGGCCTGCGCGGGCCTGCGCTCGACGGTGTCGCCACGCGGCTGACCGGCGATCAACTGACCCGGCAAGTGATTCAAGGCGGCGGCAACATGCCGGCTTATGGCAAGAACCTCAGCCCCGCTGAAGTCGCCGCGCTGGTCGCATTCATGAAAACCTTGCGCGGGCCGAATGAACCTCCGGCGCAGGACTCTACTTCACCGGGGCAGCCCGCCGAGACACAAAAGAAAGTCGCGCAAGCCGCGCCGTAAAGCCGCCGGCAAATCATCTGGTACGGCAAGCAAGCATGGAAAGTGTGATTATGAATTTAAGCAATGAGAGAATTGAGTCGAGAGATCATTATGCAGTCCAACTGCATGCGCTTTCGGGTTTGGTGAGGATTGATGACCATAGACCTGGGACCCAAACGAACAGGCTTGACGCTCCTCAGACCCTCCCGCCTGCCCGGCTGATGGACTTTGTCAGCCTCACCAAGCCCGAAGTCTTATTTCTTGTCCTGATCGCGACCGGCGTCGGCTGCTTGATGGCTTCCACATCGCTCGATCCGCTGATTCTCTTCAACGCGATTATGGGGACTGCGCTGGTCGCAGGGGGAACCGCCGCGCTCAATCACTACGCCGAGCGCGCCCATGATAGCAAGATGCGCCGCACGGCTAATCGCCCGCTGCCCGCCGGACGGCTGACCCCGCGAGCGGCTCTCGGATTTGGTATCCTTTTGTCAGTCGCGGGAACCATCTATCTCGCCGTGACCTGCAATTTGCTGACTAGCGTAGTAGGGCTTGCGGCGCTGCTCGCTTACCTGCTGCTTTACACGCCGCTCAAGCGCCGGTCTGATCTTTGCACGCTGGTCGGCGCTTTCCCCGGAGCGGCGCCCATTCTGATGGGATGGACGGCTGTGCAAGATGAGCTTTCGCTCGGCGCGTGGGTACTCTACGCGATCCTCTTCTTCTGGCAATTCCCGCACTTTCTCGCAATCGGCTGGATGTATCGCGACGACTATAAACGTGCGGGAATGTTGATGACGCCGCAAAACGATAGAGATGGCCGCAGCGCTTTTCGCCAGGTCTGGATCATGTCAGCCGCGTTGATCGTCATGAGCTTCTTCCCGGCTATGATTGGCATGGCAGGAAAGGTTTACTTATTCGGCGCTCTTTTTCTAGGACTGTGGCTGCTCTTTTACGTTCGTCGAGCCGCAATGGAGCGCACCAATGCTTCGGCAAAAGAGTTACTTAACACAACGATATTTTATCTTCCTTTACTCTTTTCGATGATGGTGCTGAATAAGTCCACGCCGCTCTACGTATTGCTCGGATAGCAAAGGTGACGAGGCTTACTATATGTATTCGGTCGCAGATGCAGTGCTAGAATCCTGGACGCTCGACCCGGCGCTATTATTCCTGCTGGTGCTGACGGGTTTGGTCTACGGGCGCGGCTGGCGCAGGCTCCATAGTCAGATGCCGGGACGGTTCAGCACCGCCCGTCCGCTGGCTTTCTTCGCGGGTCTCGCAAGCATCTTCCTGGCGGTCTCTTCACCGCTCGACGCCTTCGCCAATCTGTTACTGACCGCTCATATGATTCAGCACCTCCTGCTGATGATGGCGGCGCCGCCATTGCTTTTATTGGGCGATCCTTTCTTGCCCCTGCTGCGCGGCTTGCCGACTGTCGTATCCAAACATGGCTTGGGTCCCTTTCTCGCCTGGAAGTCGCTTGCGAGCCTTGGCCGCAGATTGACACACCCGGTGGTCTGCTGGGTTGCCTTCGTGTCAGTAACCATAGCCTGGCACTTGCCGCCGATGTATGAATTGGCTTTGCGGTCACAGGCTCTCCATGAAGTGGAGCACGCCTGCTTTCTTGCGACCGGCTTTTTATTCTGGTGGCCGGTGATTCAACCCTGGCCGAGCCGCGCGCAATGGCCCCGCTGGGCGATGATCCCGTACCTTTTTCTCGCAGACTTCCAGAACACCGCCCTATCGGCATACCTCATATTCTGCGACCGGGTGGTTTACCCGACTTACGCCGCCGCGCCGCGACTTCCGGGGATGTCGGCGCTCGAAGATCAGGCGGCGGCGGGAGCAATTATGTGGGTGCCGGGCTCGCTTGTTTTTCTGATCGCCGTCGGCGTGATCAGCGTCCAAGCGCTGAGCTCGCGTCGCCGGGCTGTCCGCCCCTCAAGTCTTCAGATCGCGCTGCCTGTATTGAATCATTCGATCAAGCCAGCCTCACGGCCAGCGTCACGACTAGCAGCGCCGCGCCGGACTGGCCTTGATCTTCTATCCATGCCCTTCATCGGAGCAATGATTCGGTGGCGATACTTTCGCCGGTTAGCGCAGACCGTCATGCTCCTGCTGGCGTTGATCATCATTGCTGATGGATTGTTCGGACACCAGATGAGTTCGATGAACCTGGCAGGCGTATTGCCGTGGACGCACTGGCGAGGGCTGTCAATCGTCGCGCTGCTAATCGGCGGCAATCTTTTTTGCATGGCCTGCCCTTTCACGCTGACCAGGGACTTAGGGCGGCGCTTCTTGCCTGCGCGATGGCGTTGGCCCAGGCGGCTGCGGTCGAAATGGCTCGCGGTTGGATTGCTCGCGGTTTATCTATGGGCATATGAGGCGTTCAGCCTCTGGGATAGTCCCTGGCTTACTGCCTGGATCGTCATCGGGTACTTCACGGCTTCGTTTGTCGTTGACGGGTTATTTCGGGGTGCGAGCTTCTGCAAATACGTCTGCCCCATCGGTCAGTTCAATTTTATCCAGTCGCTCGTCTCTCCATTGGAGGTGAAGGCCCGCAACCTGGACGTATGTCGGACCTGCACGACACACGAATGCATTCGCGGAAGCAGCGCTCAACGTGGATGCGAGCTGCAACTGTTCGTGCCGAGAAAATCGGGCAATTTGGATTCTTTCCAGCACAGTGGGATCCGAAGCTTGGAATTCACGTGACTTGAAGTCGCG
>JADMIO010838863.1_pt1 | contig 84823 bp, 70 predicted proteins | sample 8958161 | NCBI WGS metagenome assembly JADMIO01 (sample SAMN16585339, study PRJNA669376) | soil metagenome | isolation source: Crop rotation soil | place: USA: Cullars Rotation, Alabama | collected 2011 | reverse complement strand
GCCGCGACTTCAAGTCACGTGAATTCCAAGCTTCGGATCCCACTGTGCTGGAAAGACAGGTTGTCAAACTCGCCGGCCTCCATCGCTTCGCGGATTTTTTCTTCGATCAGTTTTCCAAACATATGAAGATGCCTTCTCCTGGGAGCGCAGCGCTCCCCGGAATTGAGAATCTAAAGTCTTGCGCGTAAACTGCGCCCGCCTTTCCCTTCGAAATGGCAATCACAGGATCACATTCACCCACTCCCTTTTCAAGCAGGCACGTATGAAAACTTCGCTTCGCGCTCTGTCGCTGCTGTTCTGTCTTCTGATTTGTTCTGTTGCTGCTGCGGCGCAATCGCGCTCGCTGGACGGGGCGTGGCAATTTGCCGTTGACCGCGAAGGCAAGTGGGCGATCAAGGATTTGGCTTCGGTGGAGGATTGGCGCGAGATTCGCGTCCCGCTGTCGTGGAACGCACAATTCGCCGACCTGCGCGATTACCGCGGCGTCGCGTGGTATCGCCGGACGGTTGAGCTTGCGCCCGTGAAAAGCGATCAAACTGTGTTGTTGAAATTCGGCGCGGTGGATTACCTGGCCGAAGTCTTCGTCAACGGCCAAAAGATCGGCCAGCACGAAGGCGGCTATTTGCCGTTCACCCTCGACATCGGCAACGCGGTCAAAGCAGGTGCGAACGAAATCGCCGTGCGCGTCACTGACCCTGACAACGACAAAGCGCGTTGGGGCGATATGAATTACAACGAACTGCCGCACGGCAAGCAGAGTTGGTACGTGCAGACGGGCGGGATTTGGCAATCAGTCGCCCTTGAGGTGAAGCCAAGCCTGTACGTCTCACAGGTTCAAGTGACGCCAAGCTTGAGTGGCGAAGTTGTGGTGGAAGTGAAGTTGGCTGGCAAGGCTCACCAAGACCCGAACGCAATCAAGATTACGGTTCGTAATGCGGGCGGGGCGGTGGAATTTACGGAAGGCGGGGGCGGTATCACGTCCCTTTCGCGCGTTTTTCGCGGCAAGGTGAAGGCACCGCAGCTTTGGAAAATAGATCGGCCGGCGCTCTATTCGGTTGAAGCCGAACTTCTTTCTGGCTTTGATCGAAGTGGCGATTCGAGGACGGAGCGCTTCGGCTTCCGTAAGTTTGAAGCGCGTGACGGCAAGTTCTACCTGAATGGCGAGCCCATTTATATAATCTCCGCCCTCGACCAGGATTTTTATCCCGAAGGCATCTACACGCCGCCGTCCTACGAATTTTTGGTGGATCAGATGCGCAAGGCCAAGCAACTCGGCCTGAATACGCTGCGCACGCACATCAAGGTGCCGACGCCGGATTACCTGCGCGCGGCGGACGAAGTCGGCTTGTTGATCTGGTACGAGATTCCCAGTTGGGACGACAACACCTGGACGGAAGCCGCGGCCAAGCGCGGCGAAGACATCTTTCTGGGTGAAATCGAACGCGACTGGAATCACCCGTCGGTCGTCATACAAAGCATCATCAACGAAGCCTGGGGTGTGCGCGGGTTGAAAGAAGAGCACACGCGCAGGTGGCTGAAAGACGCCTTCAACCGGTTGGCGCCGCAAGCGGCCAGAGCTGGTCGGTTAACGGTGGACAACAGCCCCTGCTGCGGCAACTTTCATCTCAAATCAGACATCGCCGATTACCACAACTACAATTCCATCCCGGACAACCGCGCGACGTGGGACAAATGGGTAGCTGATCTGGCATCGCGCCCGGCGTGGCTATGGAGCAACCACGGCGATGCCGAACCCACGGGCAAAGAGCCGATTGTGTTGTCGGAGTTCGGCAACTGGGGCCTGCCCGAGCTGCCCGAAAAATTGCCGTGGTGGTTCGAGCGCGATTTCAACGGGAACGAAGTGACGCGGCCCGCAGGGCTGTTTGACCGCTTTCACGGCTTTAAGTTTGACCGATTGTTTGCGGGGTTCAACGATCTGGCGAAAGCCACGCAGCGGCACCAGTGGATTTCGCTCAAACACGAGATCGAAGAGATTCGCCGGTACGCTTCAATTCAAGGCTACACCATCACCGAATTCACAGACCTGAATTGGGAATGCAACGGACTGATGGACATGTTCCGCAACAAGAAGCTCTACGCCGATGATCTGGCACGCATCCAGCAACAAGATGTGGTTTTTGCCAGGCCGGAAGAATATAGCTATACAAGCACCGAAAAGATCGAACTGACGACTTACGTTTCGCGCTACAGCGCAGCAGCGGCCAAAACGCTGAAGCTGAGTGTTTATGTGGACGGCAAACCGCACCTGTCTTCCACCGTCAAACCGGCGGCGCGCGGCAGCGTAGTCGTAGATGAAAATCTCGCGCTGACCGCGCCGAAAGTGACCAAGACGACGGCGTGGCGCGTCAAACTCGATTTACGCGAGGGCGCAAAAGTCGTCGCTGAAAACTACCTTGAACTTTTTATTTTCCCCGAACCGGCGAAGCAGAGCGGCAAGGTCCATCTGGCGGGCGGGTTGTCGAAGCTGGCCGAACAGCTACAGCCCGCCGGCTATTCGATTATCTCTTCGCCGGACAAACAAACCGTTATTCTTACTGATAGGCTTGATGACGCGGCGCGCCGATGGCTCAGCGCCGGGCACCGCGTGATTGTTCTGGCCAACGACAAAGACGCGCTGCCCGCGGGCGCACTGAAAATCACGCCGCGCAACGGCGCGACCGGCTACGACGGCAATTGGATCACGAACTTCAATTGGGCGAATGTAAACCGCGCGCCCTTCAATGCCGTGGCCTTCGACAAACTGCTGGGCTTCGAAGCGGAAGCCGTGTCGCCGATGTTCGTCATCGAAGGCGTCAAGGCCGCAGAGTACGACGACGTGATGGCGGGCATCTTTCTCGGCTGGGGGAACAAGAACGCGGCGCTGATGCTGGGCGCGAGCGCGGGCGAAGGGCGCGCGATCCTGACGACGCTTCGATTGGCCGAAAATTACGGCGGCGACGAATACGCGCGGCATTTGCTTGATGCAATGATCAAGCTGGCGGCAAGCGATGCGTTCGGGCCGAAATTGAAGCTGTGACGAACGACCCAGACAAATCGCACGTTGAGGAAGCCGCCGCGATTCGCCGTCAGTACGAAAAGCATGGCGTCGAAGGCTATTACTCGCAGTTCGGCGCGGAGTATCGCAACCCGCACGAACCGGTCATTCGTGAGGTTTTGCAGGAAGCTGTACGCCGCTGGCAGTTGGATTTAGATCATGTGCTTGACTTGGCGTGTGGCAGTGGGGAAGTGACGCTGGCGCTCGGCGAGCTTGGTAGCCGAAAGATTGACGGCGTTGATCCGCACACCGGCGAAGCGTATCTGGCGAGAACCGGCCAACAAGCCGAAGCGATCAGCTTTGAACAGATCGCGGCGGGCGCCCTCGCCGGGCGGCGATACGATTTGATCGTGTGCAGTTTTGCGATGCATTTGATTGATGAATCATGGCTGCCCGCATTGCTGGCGCAACTCGGTTTGATTGCGGATCGTCTGCTCATCCTTACGCCGCACAAACGGCCGGAGATTAAGGCCGCTTGGGGATGGGCGCTGGAAGATGAATTCGTGATGGAGCGGGTACGTGCGCGACTCTATCGGGCCAAGTAGTGAACACTAATTCAGGAGGAACAATGCCCCCGACATTCCTGCTTTTTCAGACGAACACCACACAACTTGGAGCGGTTGATTACGTCGAACTGGCGCTCTATTTCGCCGTGATCTTTGCCATCGGCTGGTATTTTTCTCGCCGTGAACGCACGACGGCGGATTACTTCCTGGCCAGCCGCAGTGTGGCCTGGTGGGCGATAGGCGCGTCGCTGTTTTCGTCAAACATTGGCAGCGAACATTTCATAGGCTTGGCTGGCAGCGGGGCGGCGACCGGAATGGCTCCCGGCCATTTCGAATGGCTGGCTTCGCTGATCTTGTTGCTGCTCGGCTGGGTCTTCGTGCCGTTTTATTTGCGCTCGAATGTATACACGATGCCGGAATTTTTGGAGCGTCGTTACAACAGCGCCTGCCGAACGTATTTGGCCAGCATTTCGCTGATCGCATATCTGTTCACCAAAATTTCCGTTTCGATCTTTGCGGGCGCGATCGTGCTGAAAGCCGTGTTAGGCTGGGGGATGGTGGAAAGCTCTTTAGCGCTGGTCATCGCGACGGGTATTTACACGGTTGCGGGCGGTCTGGCGGCGGTGATCTACACCGAAGTGATCCAAACGGTGATTCTGGTCGCCGGCGCGTTGACCTTAACGTTCATCGGGTTGGGCAAAGTCGGCGGCTGGTCGGGTTTGCACGCTGCGGTGCCCGCCGACTTTTTCCATATGATGAAGCCGACGACCGACAGGGATTTTCCCTGGACCGGAATTTTCTTCGGCGCTCCGATTTTGGGCATCTGGTACTGGTGCACAGATCAAGTAATCGTTCAGCGCGTTCTGGCGGCAAAAAACATAAGCAACGCGAAGGCGGGGACGATCCTCGCCGGATTTTTAAAAATCCTGCCCGTCTTTATGCTGGTCGTGCCGGGAATGATCGCCCGGGCACTGTACCCGCAGGAGATGACGGCCGATTCGAATGCGGCCTTCCCGACATTGGTCGTACGGTTGATGCCGGCGGGGTTGCAGGGCGTGATGGTGGCGGCGATGTTGGCGGCGTTAATGGCCAGCAAGGCCTCGGTCTTTAATTCCAGCTCGACCATCTTTACGATGGACTTTTACAAGAAGCTTTACCCGGATGCTTCAGAAAGACGCTTGATCAACGTCGGCCGCATCGCAACGGTCGTGATGGTCGTGCTGAGCCTGATGTGGATCCCGTTTATGGGCCGCATCAATTCGCAGCTTTGGATTTACTTGCAGAGCGTGCAGGCATATATCTCGCCGCCGATCGCCGCGGTCTTTTTGTTCGGTCTGTTTTGGAAGCGGATCAACGGGCAGGGTGCGATTGCTTCGTTGTTGACGGGTTTTGTGCTGGGCGCGTCCAGGTTTATCCTGGAAGTTCAATATGCCGGTCGGCAGCTTTCGGGCTTTTGGGAATTTTTCGTAAGGATCAACTTTTTGCATTTTGCGGTGTTGATGTTTGCGGTCTGTTTGATTGTGCTGGTTGTCGTCAGCCTGCTGACGCCCGCACCCGCGGCGAGCAAAGTCGCCGGTCTGACCTTCCAGACGGCCAAAGAAAAGATCGCGATGGGAAAGGCCGGATCGGCCAGTATCCTGGACGTTCCGGTGGAGTCCGAAACTCCCCCCCAGCGAAAGATCAATCTGGCCTTTGCCGGAGTGCTGATCGTGACAATCATTGCGTTGTGGATCTATTTTGCGTGATTTCGGATGGCAAAGCTTAAATGTCTGAAACCGTTATTAACGGAAGAGCAAGCGCGGCAGATGTTCAAGAGCCAATTTCGCGAATCGCGCTACGGGAAGCTGCAAATCCATACGGGTTTTTTCCTGCCGTGTTACTTATTCCGCGTCGTGGTGCAGAATGCGGGCCTGCGGCAGGAACAATACCTGGCGATTGATGCGATGACGGGCGAACTGGATCTGCGCAAATTCGATCAGCCTCCGAATCAGGAGGAATATGACGAGGCGGAGTCTGAGCAGTTCGGCCCATTCAGGCTTGACGAAGCTGACGCGCTCGCCATACTGCAAGAGCGTGTCCGGCGGATGGTGTATCAGCAAGGATTTTTTCGCCTCAAGGATTTGAGCATCACAGGCAAACTGGCGGACCGGTTTTACATCCTGTACCACGTCGCCTTTTATGTGCGGAAAAACCGCGCCAGGGTGGAAGTGATTGACTCCATGCGCGGGCAATTTGAGGGCGCAAAGCTGCGCGATCTGATTCAGGACTGGTTCCGCGAAACGGCGGAACAGAAAGTGAAAAAGCAGGTCGGATGAATAACTTGATGACCCAACTCGGTACGCAATTCAGGGAACGTTTTGCCGCCGAGCCCCGAATCTTCTCCGCACCGGGGCGCGTCAACCTGATCGGCGAACACACCGACTACAACGACGGGTTCGTGCTGCCGATGGCAATTGACCGCCGGACATACGCGGCCGCCGCGCCGCGCAATGATCGGCTGATCAGGTCTGTTTCGCACGAGTTCGACGGGCAAGTGGAGTTTGAGTTGAGTGCCGATCTGAAGCCGGCGAACGATTGGGCGAATCACGTGCGTGGCATGGCAGCCTGTTTGCTGCGCGACGAATTCGCTTTACGCGGCGCGGATTTAAGTATTGCCAGCGAAGTACCGCTGGGCGCGGGGCTAAGCTCTTCGGCCGCGATCGAAATCGCCGTCGGTCTGGCCCTGCTGAAAATTTCGGAGCAGACGGTTGACCCTGTTGATCTGGCCCTGGCGGCGCAGCGCGCGGAGCACGAATTTGCCGGGACGCGCAGCGGCATTATGGATCAATACGTTGCCGCCTTGGGGATTGCCGGGCACGCCCTGTTGATCGACTGCCGCAGCCTGGAATACGAAGCGGTGCCGATGGACTTAAGCGCGAAGGAGGGCGGCGCCCGCGTCGTCGTTTGCAATTCGATGGTCAAACACGATCTGGCGGCAGGGGAATACAACAAGCGACGGGCCGAATGCGAAGAAGCTGTGCGGCTTCTGGCCATTCACTTGCCCCACGTTCGGGCCTTGCGCGATGTCGAACTAGATGAATTCGACCAGTGGGCCGATTCCTTGCCTGCGGTGGTCCGCCGCCGCGCCAATCATGTCATTACAGAAATTGCGCGAACCTTGGCGGCGGTCGAATCGCTCAAACAGGGCGATCTGGTCCAATTCGGCAAGTTGATGTATGCCTCGCACGAGAGCCTGCGCGAGGATTACGAAGTCAGTTGTCGCGAATTGGATCTGCTGGTCGAGATTGCTGGGCGGTGCGCGGGCGTATACGGCGCGCGGATGACCGGCGGTGGTTTCGGCGGTTGCACGGTCAATCTGGTCGCCGCCGACAAAACGGAAGATTTCATTGCCTCCATCACCGAATCTTACCAACGCGAAACCGGGTTGACCCCGGAGTCTTACGTTTGTCAGGCGTCCGGCGGGGCGAGAGAAGAAGCCGAGCAAGTTTAGGAGTCTTTGATCTGCCCCTTTAACTCAAGGTTCAACTTACAATCTGCTGTAACCAACGTAAGCAGGCCTTTGTGCGGCAATCAATTCGGCAGAGGAGAGCCGAGCGATGTTTCCTAACAAAAGTGGAACTCGACTTTTGTGCGCGGCGGTTTGGGCCGCTTGGCTAACATTCATTGGGCTACTTACCACAAAGCCTGTCAGCGCAACTCCCGAACCGAAACAGCAGCCCTCCAAAAGCGCGGAGCAGGAACGCGCGCGAGCTTACAATCGCCAGCAGTTCAATAAAAACTTCCACGACCTGCAAGTTTTGGGGCAGAATTTGCTGAAAGAACATGAAGCTAGTCGGCTTACTTCGGAACGTCTGGCGAAAGACAGCAAGTCCATCAACAAATGTGCAAAGGCGCTGCGGACGCTGACCGCGCTCGGCCGACTGGCCATTCCGCAAAAGATCAATAAGGAAATCTCGACGCCGCAAGAATACGACGAATCAATCCGCCGCCTGGCAAAACTCATCTGGGATTTCGCACACAACCCGGTTCACCAAAGTAGCAAAGTCTTCAACACGGATCATGCCGAACGCGCACAAACCGATTTACTGATGATTATTGACCTCTCAAAGGTGATCGAAGGCCGGGCCAGAGGGTATGCGCATGCCGTGCATGTTACTCAATAGGTAGTCTCAGTAGCTTATCTTTCCAGCTTATCTATTCTGGCCGTATTTTATCTTCGCGCGGAACCATCTGCGGTAACAAATGCGATGTCGGATAACGTCCTACAGCTCTGTCGTCGGCCACTTACCTCTGTCGTTCAAATTATTCGTCTATCCCAATTAAATTTGGGCTTTGTGGGCATGGTGTTAAAAAATACCTATTGACGAGCCCCACAAACCTGCATACACTCCCGGCGTCGGGAAATAGTCCTCTCCCTGACGCTCCTCATCATAATTTCGATAAGACAAATATATTAAGTAAGCTTGGCGGGGATATTCTAGCTAGTCAAAAACGTCGCTGTTAATCATGACGGTTGGGCTTTGATGGGCTGTTACTACATTAAGTAACTTCTTGTGGCTGCCTGCAGGCGCACGGCCATATGTTGACATGACTGACAACTGTTACTTGCGGTGATCGCGAGTAACTTTCACCGATCCGAAGTAGAGCCGAGGTTGCCCCGGGCCAGGATCATTGAAAAGATAACTCGAGCTAAAAGAAGCAGTGCTGAACCGTTGTACTGTTTTTCGGCTTCTTTGTCTTGCGTGCGAGGCCGCGACCGATCTCCGCGTTGACGCGGTTACTATCCACTCACCCCAAGCTGTCTAGCTGCCAGCAACACCGACCACTCACACTATGCTCACTCCGACCCGCCCGCTGCTTGTCCCGGCAGCGTGGCACCTACGGGTTTTCCTTCCTCTACGGCCTCGCACGCATTGATTCAAATTCTACAAGTATATTTCGCTTTGACCCTTCTTTCGATATTTCCCAACCGTTGCGCCAGTAGGGTAGTGTGGGGTGGCGTGACGGCAATTACGGATGAGGTCGACTTGCAGGGGAGTTGGCCTCATCCGCTTTTTTTATGCAATGCTATAAAACTCGCCGGAGCTTTATTGCTGCTTTTCTGCATTACGGTCCAGGTAATCCAATAATACGTTCGACATCAGTTTGACGCCGATTACCAGGCTTTGCTCATCCGCGTCAAATTCCGGGGTGTGAACCATCGCCGTAATTCCCCTCGCCTTGTTACCAACTCCCAGAAAATAGAAGAACCCAGGGACCACTTTCTGGTACGCCGAAAAGTCTTCTGCGCCCATCTGGGGCAGGGGGGTAGTAATATTCTTGTCGCCGAGAATTCGCTTCATCACAGGCAAGGTAGCTTCCACCAATGCAGGGTTGTTATAAGTAACCGCGTTGTTACTCCCGAATTCAAGTTCATAACTTGCACCGTACGCTGATGTTACTCCGGCCAACGTTTGTTTCATCATCTCCATTGCTTTCGCGCGGACTTCTTCGTTCAGCGTGCGCATGGTGCCTTCCAGTTTGACCTCGTCGGCGATGATGTTGAACCGGTTGCCGCCGTGAATACTGCCGAGCGTAATGACCAGCGGCTCTTGCGTGTTGATGCGGCGGCTGCGGATGGACTGCAACGCGGTGACGCATTCGGCGGCCACCACCACCGCGTCAATCCCGTCGTGCGGGTACGCGCCGTGAACTTTCTTGCCGCGGACGGTGACCGAGAAGCGATCCGAAGAGGCCATCGCCGGGCCAGAATTGATTCCGATTTGACCCACTTCGATGTTAGGCATCACGTGCAGGCCGAAAATGGCTGACGGGCGCGGATTTTCCAGACAACCTTCCGCGATCATCAGCGGCGCGCCGCCGCGCTCGCCCGCGGGAGGGCCTTCTTCGGCCGGTTGAAAGATGAATTTGACGGTGCCGCGAACCCGGTCGCGCATTTTGCTGAGCACTTCGGCCACGCCCAGTTCGATGGTCATGTGCAGGTCGTGGCCGCAGGCATGTTTGACGCCCGGATTTTTTGATTTGTACGGGACGTCAATCGTTTCCTGGATCGGCAGCGCGTCCATATCGGCGCGCACGGCGACCACCCCACCCGGCAGTTTTCCTTTCAGCAGCGCGACCACGCCGTGTTTACCGACCTCGGTTTTGACCTCATCCAGCCCTAACGCGCGAAGCCTTTCCGCGACCACTTTGGCCGTACGTTCTTCGCGGTTGGACAATTCGGGGTTCATGTGAAAATCGCGGCGCTGTTCGATCATCTTCTGCCGCAACCCATCGGCCGCGCGGGCAATCTCCTGCTCGCGGGCGTCATCGGCCGCCGCCGCACTCGGCGGCCATCTCGCCGCCAAGACCGTCAAGGCCGTGAGTAGAGCAATACACACGGCGAGAGTAAGTTTTGCCTTCATCGAATCTCCTTCGGGTAAATGGGTTGAAGTTTGGCGCTTTCACGCCCGGAAGTTGCGCTAAAGTAATCGGGAATAATCTGACGCGCAAGATAGACGGGCGCAGGGTTGGGTCAGCTTGGGGTGGATTGATACTGCTCTAGCGCGGCGCGTATCTCATCAGGTAAGGGGACGGCGTGATTTTTCGCGTAATTCGCCCACGCGTTGACGCTGCGCGCGGCGGCGACCAATTGATCCGTGCCGTGCAGGAAAATCCCATAACTCATCTCGAAACTGCGCCGCCCGAGCCTTTCGACCCGAAGCCCGACGTCGAGCGTGGCAGGATATATAACCTGCTGTTTGAAATCGCAGGAAGCATGGACCAGCGTCGGGCCTTCCGCCAGGCCCGCCTGCTTGCCTTTGAACCCGATCTTGCGCAGCAGTTCGATGCGCGCCGATTCGCAATAAATGAAATAGACCGTGTTGTTGACGTGGCCCTGCGCATCCATGTCGCCCCAACGGACTTCGATGGTCACCCAATAGCGGAATTGATCGCGCGACGGCGAATGGTCATGCATCTTGATCCTTTCTACGGCAGGTCATCTGTATTGCCTTCTCGAATTGGCGCGCTTATGATCGGATCGGTTCAAGAAGCTTCGACACCTCAAACCGGAAACTTGCTCGGATTGCCTGATCTCGTTGCGCAATGCGGGCGGTAAATAGCGGGAGTAATATCAATGGCAACGACAGCAACTGCTCGATCAAATCGCAAGGGCGGCCAGAATACAACGTCCAAGGAATCGCCGTCCGCCTCTTCTCAGGCTAAAGGCCGCGCCGGACTGCGCAGCGGGGACAACGCCATTACCATCGCCATCGCCATGCTGGGCGGCGGCTCACTCGGCATCGCGATTGGCGGTGGCTGGGGCGCCGTCGCGGGCGTCGTCGCAGGTGCCCTTTCGGGCTGGTTTATAATCAACAATAGATGAACGCGACGATCTCGCTTTTCACCTTTCTCCTCGCCTCGATCGAAGAAAAGCCACCGCTGGGCAATGAAAGTTCCGCGCGCTGACGAATCGTCATGAAATTCCCCAACCTGCCTCAAATCACTTATGCTTTTGGCATCCTCGGATTCCTATATTCAGTCATCGTCCGCCGCAAGCGTGTTTCATTTAAGGAAGAGTTGGCCACGCACCTGGAAGCCACTTTAGCGGGGTTGGCGATTCCTTCTTCGGCGTACCTGGTTGCCTGTGGCTTTTACCCGGAGTTATTGGTCCGGATTCCAGGGTATCAGTATTATGCCGGCGCCTTCGGGATGGCCGCGCTTTTCTTCGCCGTCCACAAATTGGTCTTCGCCATCCCGCTGAAAAAAGACGATTCGTCAAAATAACTCGGCCTCGTGCATCTGTCGCAGTTTGAACTTCTGAACCTTGCCCGAGGCGGTCATCGGGAATTCCTCCACGAACCGCCAGTAGCGCGGCGTTTTAAAGCGCGCGAGCCTGCCCTGGCAGAAGGATTTCAATTCTTCCTCGGTTGCCGCCACCGCCGGTTTCAACCGCACCGCCACCGCGACCTCTTCGCCGAAGAACTCGCTCTTGACCGCATACACGTAGGCGTCAGACACGGCCGGGTGCTGGCGCAGCAAATCTTCGATCTCTTTGGGCGAGATGTTTTCGCCGCCGCGGATGATGATGTCCTTGATGCGCCCCGTAATGCGCACATAACCGTCGGCATCCATCGTTGCCTGGTCGCCGGTGCGCAGCCAGCCGTCATCATCAATTGCGGCGCGGGTGGCTTCAGCGTTGTTGTAATAACCCTTCATCACGTTGTAGCCGCGCACACAAAGCTCGCCGGGCTGATCCACTCCCAAGGCTTCACGCGTCGCCGGGTCAACGATCTTCACTTCCATTTCGGGCAGGACCGTGCCGACGGTCTGGGTGCGATGTTCCAGCGAATCATCGCGTTTCGTTTGCGTGATGCCGGGGGAGGCCTCGGTCAGGCCGTAAATGATCGTGATCTCGCCGAGGTTCATTTCGGCAATGGCCCGTTTCATCAAGGCTTCAGGACACAGGGCGCCAGCCATTACACCGGTTCGCAGTGACGAGAGGTTGAAGCGCGCGAATTCTGCATCCTCCATCTCGGCCAGAAACATCGTCGGCACGCCGTACAGCGACGTGCAGCGTTCGCCTTCGATGGTCTCCAAAACTTTGCGCGCGTCGAAGAATTCGATCGGGCACAGACACGCGCCGTGCGTGTACGCGCCCAGCACGCCGATGACGCAGCCGAAGCAGTGAAACAGCGGCACGCACAAACACAAGCGATCTTGCGGCGTGTAGCCCAAACCTTGTCCCAGCCAATAGCCGTTGTTGAGGATGTTGCGGCTGGAAAGCATGACGCCCTTCGGAAAGCCCGTCGTTCCGGACGTGTACTGCATATTGATCACGTCGTCCAAACCGACTGCGGCCTCACGCTCATCAAGTTCCGCATCGCCGACCTCCTCAGCCCTTTCGCGCAGAGACTCATACGGCATCAAACCATCAGGGCAATCGCCGCCTTCACCCCGGCGAATGAAAATCGCGCGTTTCAGATCGGGCAGCTTGGCGCCGCCCTCTTTGCCGATTGCCCCGATCTCGCGCAGCACGCCGACGTAATCCACGTCCTTGAAGCCGCGGATGGTAATGACGGTCGCCGATTCACTCTGTCGCAGCAGGTAATCCACCTCGTGTGCGCGCAGTGCCGTATTGACCGTCACTAGCGCCGCGCCGATTTTGGCCAGCGCGAATTGCAGCACGACCCATTCAGGCACGTTGGTCGCCCACAGCGCCACACGCTCGCCACGCTCGACGCCGCATGCCATCAGGCCCCGCGCGACAAGGCGCGCTTCGGCTTCGAGTTCGGCAAAGGTTAAACGCAGATTGCGGTCGGCATACACCAGCGCTTCATTGTCGGGGACAGATTCGGCCAGACGCGTGAGCAGGGCGCCGACAGTGATGTCGCAATAAGGTGAGAATGTAGGGGGCATGTTGATGAGCGAATGAAAAACGAAAAGGACAAAGCCAGCGGAACCAACTTTGTCCTTTCAACGCCGGCTCGATCGCCTTTACCTGATTTCAGACATCGCGGCGATGTAACAGCCGCGCGCGGTCGCGGTCATCGGGTCGCTGGCCATGCGGACGTCGGAAATCTGCACCGGGAAGCCGCCGGATTTGACCGCCGCTTCGAACTTTTGCAGGAAGCCGCGCGGGCGCGCCGTGCCGCCTGAAAGGACGATCGGCATCGGGCGGTCCATCTTCGGCAGTTGCCGCGAATTCTCGAATTCTTCGCGCAGCTTGTTGACGAGGCTGTTGATCACTTCCTCGTAGTAAATATGCAGCGCGCTGGTGATCTTGTCTTTCGGCTGGCGCGACAGGTCCAAGGATTCTTCCTTAGTCAGGCGGACGCGGGTGATCGTTTCGTCCACCACCGCCGCCACGCTCGAATCAATATAATCGCCCGCGATCGGGATGCTGAACGAAAGCATCGGCACGGACAGGAACGCGACGCAGACGTTGCACATGCCGCCGCCGCAACTGATGCCGATGCCGGTGAAATTCTCGTTCTGCAATTCGGCGAAAACGACCGCCAGACCTTCGTTGACGGCCTTGGCTTCGTAGCCGAGCGATTGCAGGAAATTTTTCAGGATGGCTTCGTGGTAGACAAGATTGGTGTCCGCACCTTCGCCCTTGCCCGGCACGCTGAAACAGAGCAGTTCATTTTTCTTCGCGCGCGGGACGACAGATTCAATGATCGCCTGGATAATCTGCTGTCCCATTGGCTCGTGCGGATTGAGCACGCCGAATTGCATCGGGCGGCGCGGAACGGCATTAAAGAAGCTGGCGAAGCGCTCGGAATCAGTACCGAAGACGTATAACTCTTTCCCGTTGCGGTGGTAGACCATCTTGTTCTGTTGCAGGATGGCCTCGGTCATCTTTGAATACGGCACGCCGACGAAGGCGTTGAGTTGGGACTGCGCTTTGTGGCCGTTGGTGCCCCCGGCCATCACGATGCGGCTGGTACCGACGTCCAGTCCCAGCGCGCTGGTCTCTCCGTCGGTTTCACCCGTGGTTGGTTTATTCTCTTCAGCCATTTTTCCTCCGTATCTGAGTCTATGATGTTTATTGCCTGGTGGGGCCATAAGGCGGCCTCTCGGGAATGATGGGAGTCAATCGGGGAAGCGGGTTCGTTGCTTCCCGCAGGATTTGATTGCCGGCGCACAGGTCGCTCAGGGATGCCGTCCACACACTGTGCCGCGTGCAAATTTGTTTCAATTATTGCTGTCGGTCTCAACCGCTTCCACCGTGCCGGAGGTCTGTTTGGCAATGACAGATTTGCTGTCGTTAGGCGCGGCATGCAACCTGCGAGCTTTTTCGTACTGAGCAAGATAACGGTCGCGCAGTCGCCGGCGCAGGACTTCCACGTTGATGCGCATCTTTTCGGCGCGGTTGTTGAACTCTTCCTCCGCCGTGATGGCGCCCGGCCACAAGGTACGCCCGAGCTTTTCGAGAATCTCTTCGTCGTAGACGAAACCGTAATCGCTCATGTTCGGCGGCTGGACTTTGTACTTGTCCGACAGCCCCATCGCCTCGAAGGGGAAGTTGCGCACCCAATCGTGGTGGAACGCGATCAACATCTTGTCGGGGTTGACCGAAACCAGCCCGTGTGTCGTGCAATTAATGTCGTCAATGTTGTACTTGCTGCGAAGCACGTTGGTCAACGTGCGCCCGGCGACGATCTGCGCCTCGGTCAATGTCTCCTGCAGCGACCCGGCGTTCACAGTGGACTCGAAGCAGATGCCGATAAAGCTTTCGTTCAATCCGATGTAGTCGTATTTCAGGTCGGCCCAGATGGAATTTCCGGCATGGTGCGCGGCGTGGTCGTCACGCACGACACGATAGACTTCGCCGTAACGGTCAATCAAATAGTTGTAAGACTTCTTCTGCCGAATCCAATCGAGCAGTCCCATCGAACGGCGCTGAATCGAATCGTTGTTGTCGGAGATGAAGGGGATGATGTCACTTTCGGACGTGTGGTATACGATGCCGACCGCGTCGTGGCGCTCGACCTCGCCGTCAGTGTCGGTGCCGCGCGGAATGGTGTAATAGCCGCGCGGGTGATTTTCAGTCTCGTATTTCGTCAGGATGCGGCAGCCGTTACTGTACCGCTCGAATTCATTCGTGCGTTCGACCAGCCAGACCTTTTCGGCATGGTAGCCGTACCTGGCCGGGGTGAAATCATTCGGCGTGCTTTGCCCGCCGCCGGCGACGACGATGGGCGCCTTGCCGCTTTTGTATTTTTGCGTCAGGTACGTGTTGATGCTGCGCGCCGACCAGGTCGCCGCAAAATACAGCCCGAAGAGCGTTGCGCCGACCAGCAATACGCCGAGCGCGTAAAAGGCATGACGCGTCTGGTGGACGAACGTATAGGCTTGGGCGGAGAAGGGCACTTGCAGTCGTTCGATCGCGCGCTGGCTTTTGGGCGGCAGCGTGGGGGCGACGGCTCGCAGCTCTTCCAGAATCGCGCTGTAAAATCGCGCTTCCAGAACCCAATCGTAAAACTGCGTGTTTTCCAGAAACTGGAAGTGGCGCAGGGACTGCCGGAGCTGTTCCTGCCGCTCCCGTTGTTTCGCGATCGTGTTGTTCAGAAAGCGCAGTCGGGCGACGGGGTTGTCGAAAAGCATCGCGTACCGTTCGACGATTCTCGTGTAAAGCTGCGTGGGGTCAGCGATTTTTTTGCGATTGCCGGTCTGATTGGACAGTTCACCCGGCACCGCGTCGCGGCGGTCTGGTGCTGGTCGTTGGTTGTGCAAGCCGATGATCTCTGTTTTCAATGCACTATTCTTCCCGCTGCGAAAATTGCCGGCGGTGTAACAACCCGTCGCACGCTTGCGCGTTCATTTAGCGCCCTACTTCACAATCGTGGTGATGATGAAGTCCTGCACGGCGCCCTGAGCTTTCAGTTGGCTGGCGTATTTCGAAGCCTCTTCGCGCGATTTGAAGCCGCCGATTTGCACGCGGTACCAGGTTTTGCCGCCGACCTCCGCCTGGACGATTCTGGCGTCTACCTTGGCCTGGTGCAGCCTGGAAACGCGGTCATTGGCTTGCGCCTGGTCGTTAAACGAAGCAACTTGGATGGTCAGGTTGCCATTTTTCGGCGTGGGCGGAGCGGTGGCAGCGGTTGGCGGCGGCGCCGGCTTGGAATGGGCCGATTTGCCTTCGATCGGCGGAATGACCACGCGGTCTTTAGACTGTGAAGGTGTTTGTGTTTGAGAACCGCCCGTGGCTTGTTGCGCAGTGCTCCCGCTTGCAGGTTGTTGCGCCGTGCCCGGCGCCGAGTTAGATGCGGATTTAGAGTTATCGGGAGTCGTTGGCTTCAGTTCGGCCGGTTTGTTTTCCAGGCTCGGCACCGTGGCCGGAGGATACGTCGGCGCGGCGCCAGTCGCGCCGTTGGCGGTATTGTCCTTTGTCACACCGCCGAGTTCACCCTGCCGTTTGGCGATCTTGTCCCCCAGAAAGTAGTACGCCAGGAAACTGAGCAGGCCAAAGACGACCACTCCCAACGCCACCCGGGCGAGCAGTGCGCCGCGGTTGGAAGAGAAGCCGCCAATCTGTTCCTGGTCATCGTCCGCATTTTCGGGCAATACCGGCCAGCCCATAAATTCCGGCTCCGGCGCGTTACCATAATCCTGAGTGGGGCGCTGCTGGCGGTTTTGGCCGGTAGGGAAGCCTTCAATCGGTGCTGTTGGCTTTTTCTCCTGTGGCGGAAAGTCGTAGCTGGGCGGCGAGTTGTAATTCGGCATGGTGAAGACGTCTTCAAATGCCGTGGTCGGTTCGTTGCCCGGTTGGTATCCGGACGGAGTTTGGCGCGGGATGTCTAGTACATCGTCAAATTCGTCGCCGACGCGCGTCGCATAAGCATCCAGGTTTGGCATGTTCGGCAGGTTCGAATTCGCCGCCTGGTTGTTCGGCGGTGGGGGCAATGGTTGGCTGTTTCCCACATTGCCGACAAAGGGCAGCCGCGCGGTCTGGCGCTTGCCGTTGGTATCCGACCCCAACCCCTGATCCTGTTTCACTTCAATGATTGTCGCGCAGCGCGCGCAAACGACCCGCGTCGAATCGGCTTGATTCTCGTATTGGCATTTCGGACAGATAATTTTCATATCCTCACTCCCACAGTTTAGATGATGGGCACGAACCGTCGCTGCCCGGAAAAGCCAGCACCCAACCTGACGTTTGAGGTGTCAGTTCGCGTGTTCGAAGTGGGGGCGCGCGATGGTCTGGTGTTGAGCACTGGAAGGCGTGGTCGGATTGCCGCTTTTCTCGTCGCAAGACGCCAGAATGTTCACGGGGTTGTCACAAATGATAGCGTCAGAAATCTAGACTCAAAAGAATGACTAAAAGAACCGTTTCCGAAGTTTTGAAAATTGCTTCGATCCGTGCTCTGGCCTTAAGTCTGCTGTTTGAAAGAAGCAAGCTCGGGATCTCGCTTACCGGGAGCGGATTGTAGCGCGAGCGGTAGGGGGAGGCAAGGACAAAAAGTTAATGGACGGTAGCCGTTCCAGTGAGGTCGGCGACTTCTACCGCGTTCCGCGCGGATTGGGGCGAATCACCTCTATTCTAATTTCCCATCGCGCCCCGACTCGGAGTGGTAACGGAACCTTTTTCCAAGGAAAAGCCGCTCATGAAGCGAATTCGCATGAGCGGCTTTCAGTTTTGAGGGTTGAATTCGTGACGATCAACGTCCGCGCGGATTCAGTCTCGGCCTGGCCGGCTGTGGATCACGGCTAAAGACTTCGTTGACCGGATACCAGAGGCCTTGCGACGCAAACGGCACGTACTCAAAGCCGCGCTGGAACGGGTCGTCGTGGAGCGACTTGGTGTAATCAATCCCGAGTGCCGAGTAGATTGTCGCGGCGATGTCTTCGTTGGCCACCGGGCGACCCTGCGACCAGCCGGGATTGGTCACCGCGAAGCCGTCCGATGTCGTCTCGCCGATGACGCGGCCGCCGCTCACCCCGCCGCCCGCGAAACAGACGAAATGCTGGAAGAAGTGATCGCGCCCCGCGCCATTGTTCAGGCCCGGTGTGCCCGTGCCGGTTCGGACCGTTCTGCCGAACTCTCCCATCCAGACCACCAGGGTTTCGTCGAGCAGTGTCCCGCCGTTAAGGCCGGGAGCGGCCGCCAGATCGTTCAGCAACTGGCCCACGCCGTTGTCGAATTGGCGCGCCGACGGGTAAATGCCGCCGTTCGTCTGATAGATGTTGGTGTGGTTGTCCCAACCGCCGATGTTGACCTGGACATAACGCGTGCCCAGATTGGCTTTGATCAATTGGAACGCCGTCCGGCAGGAATTGCCGAAGCCGTTCTGTGCGTTGTTGACGCCGTACCGCTGTGCGTCGGCCGTCGAGAACTTGAAGACCGCGTCCACTTCCGGGTTGTACATCATGGTGCGACTCTGCTGATAAAAGCCGTCCATATCCGCCGCCGGGTCGCCGAGCGGCGAATTCCCGCGGTTGTCTGCGTCCAGGTCCTGAAGCAGTTGGTACCGCTTATCAAAGTCCGCCTGGCCGGCGAAATTGGTCAGGTTGCCGATTCCCGACGGCGACGCGCCGACCGCAAAGGGCGTGTATTTGGCGTTGAAATAGCCTGCCTGAACCACCGTTCCGCCGTTCAGCGAGATGAAACCGGGCAGCTTCTGGTTCGGCTGGCGCTGCGGTTCGAATTCGCGTGCGACGACCGCGCCGATGTTCGGCGCGACCTTCCCCATCAGCGACGTCGGATTGCGCGCAATCTGCTTCCACACTTGCTGAAGCCCGTGCACCAACGCAGGCGCGCGCAAGCTGCGGACGATGGCGATGTTTTTCAGATTGGCGTAGATGTTCGGCATCAACCCCTTCGGGAAAGTAATGCCATTGAAAGTATCCGGCGTAAAATCGGCGGGCGTCCAAGCGCCAACTTTCAGATCAAACGTGTCCACGTGGCTCGGCGCGCCGTCCATATGAATGAAGATGACGTTGCGCGCCCGGCCGCTCAGGTGCGGGCCGTAATCCTGCGCCTTTACCTCTTTGGAAAAGACCGGGGATAGGAAATAGCCGGCCACGCCGGTCCCCGCGATTCTGAAAAAGTCTCGCCTTCCTAATTGAGGCCCCCCGAACAGGGCGGAATTGGCTGGACGCAACACCCGGCAATCTTCACAAGAATGGTCCGGTTGAAGATGATCTTTCATACGTTGTCTCCTCTCTTAATTTCAGCCGCTTGTGGTGAGCCTAGTAGTTGAACAGGAAATCCACCTTGTTGAGCAGCACCCACTGAATGCCCACGATGGCGTTTTGTCTGGTGCCCAACGTGCTGAAGGACGACAAAATCTTCGTGACCTCTTTTGGCGTTGGGTTGCGCGAGAGCGTGTTCAGATAAAGCTGCGTGATGACCTGTTCGTTGGTCAAGCTGGGGGTCTCCACCAGGCGCTTAACCGTCGAGAGAATTCGTTGGGAATTGTACCCGGTAATCGGGTCAATGTAACCGAGCGTGTTGGTCGTCGAATTGTTATTCGTGGTCTGATAAGTGACCCGCTGCCGGATGAATTCGTTATTCATCATGTTCAGCGCTTGCAGAATGGACGCGTCGCCCGAGCGCAGGTTGCTGTCCCGATTTCCGCGCAGGAAGGAATTGAGGAAGCCCGCCGATCCGCCGTTGAGCTGCCCCTGGCGCGGTTGAAGCGGGTCCGGCAACTGCATCGCCCACCCGACCTCGCGCAGCTTTGTATTACTTTCGTCTATGATCGGGAAGCCGATCATACGCGTCGTCACTCCATTGATGGTGTAGGAAGTGACGGGCGGCAGGTTGGTCGCTTTGACGATGGCGTCGTGCAACTCCTCGGCTTTCAGGCGGCGGACGTATTTACGGGCGTAATAAGGCACGTATTCTACTTTCCAGGTTCCGGGATATTTTGACGAAAGCTGATACGTGTTCGCTTGCGTGATCAATTTGATCAAACGGCGTAGGTCGTACCCGTTGTTGCTGAAATCCTGCGACAAGACATCCAGTAATTCCGCATTCGTCGGCTGTAACGACCACCCTTCGGGCAACTGTGCGTTCGGGCTGATGCGGGCCAGATCGAAGGTATTCGACGGCGAGACGAAACCTTCGACCATCAGCTCCTCCCAAATATAGTTGACGATGGCGCGGGCGAACTGCGGGTCTTGTGTGACGTAGCGGGCCAGCGCCGTGCGGCGGTCTTCGCCATTCGTGACGCCGCCCCGCGCGCCGAACATGTACTTCGGCGGGACGCTGCGCACCGTCCCGATGGGCGTGCGGTTCTGACGGTTGCCGGAGTTGGTGTTCAGATCATATTCGCCGGTCGCCGCCTCCGTGACGTTGTATTTCGTCATGTTCGTCCCGGCGTTCTGGTTCGCGCGGCGTGTGCGGGCGAAGAAGGCGGCCATCCCCCAGGCGTCCATGCGCGTGGTCTTTGACCCCCACAGATTCACCGCGTCCAGGTGGCCGGCCCCGTCGTGACAGAGCAGGCAATCCATCGAACTCAAACCCAGAAACGTCGTTCCGGTCACCACGGCCAACCCGTCGTAGGTGTCTTGCGCAGGCCCCATGGGCACGTTACCGCCGACGATGAAATCTACCGCACCGTCCGCATAGCTGTCGCCGCGGGCCGTGATCAGCTCGGTGGCCATCTGCGCGTAGCTTTTGTTCTGCACCAGGGAGCTGTAAATAAATTTGTGCATCGCCTCGGCGCCGTTGATCTGGCGGTTAATGTTCGTGGCGTTGGCAGTGTTCTTGTAAAGGTCGCCGAAGAACATCGCCCATTTGTCGTTGAATTCGGGCGAGGCGATGAGCTTGTCGAGCAGGGCGTCGCGTTTATCGGGATTCGTGTCACTCAGGAAGCCGGTCACATCGTCCGCAGACGGGATGCGGCCCGACAGGTCCAAGGTCGCGCGACGTAGGAATTCTTCGTCCGTGCAGATCGGCGCCGATTGAATTCCGGCATTCGCCATCTTGCCGAAGATCAAATCGTCAATGACGTTTTTGTGCGGCATGTCCTGGGGCGGGACCAACTGTACGCCCTCGCTGGCGAGGCTGGCGGCGAAGGCTTCGGTGACCTCCGATACGGCCTGGCGGTGACGCGCCTCGGTGCCGCGGAAATCTTCCGGCCTTTTGACGTAGCTGCAGTCAGCGATGGTCATCCCAGGTTGTTCGGCTTGGCGCGCGACTTGGCGCGGTGCGCGCTGTCCCAGAACGTTGAATGTGCCAAAGCGGTCAAGCGCAAACCCCAGCCCGGCCACGACGAATACAGCAAGCGTAATCCGTTTCGCCCGGGGTGCCGAAGCGGATAAGCTCAAAGTCTCTCTCTTGCCTTTTGGCATGGAATCCTCCCGAAAATAGAACAAGGTTACTACCAAACGGGCGTAGCAAAACCCCTTAAATTTCTGTTGGCACCAAAATTGGGATTACGACTCGATCTGTCTATTGGCCTGTCCTAGTAGGATGCCGAACAAGCCGCGTAAGAAGTAGCAGGGAACAACGGTGAGATCGCCGAGCGCTCTTTCGAGCGTGACGTCCAATCTTCAAATCGCATAAGAGCCATAGGACTCAGACCATCAGTTCGCTCGATGCCTGAATTTTTCTGAAACCTTATGCATCGTAGCATAGTCGGTATCAGGCGTTAAGCTTCTTAATTATTCTTCATCCTCGCACGACACCAGATATGCTGAACAATCGGTTTTGTGCTAAGTTTTCGCCGCTTTCCGCGTTTAACCCATCATCAAATCGTAGCGAGGCACTTTCACAAGGAGGAATGTTATGTCTGAAGCTGCAATGATCGCTCCGTCGCAATTGCCAAAGATTCCGCAGATGCCGACCTTCAACTCACCCGAAGAAGAGCGGCTGCACCGCAAACAGCGTCTGGCCGCGGCCTTTCGGCTCTTTTCCAAATTCGGCTTCGATGAGGGCGTCGCAGGCCACATCACCGCGCGCGACCCCGAACGGCCGGATCATTTCTGGGTCAATCCCTTCGGCGTGGATTTTAGCCAGGTTCGCGTGTCTGATCTGGTTCTGGTCAATGACAAGGGCGAAGTGGTCGAAGGCAACATGCCGGTCAACGCCGCGGCTTTTGCCATCCATTCGCAGGTGCATGCCGCGCGGCCCGATTGTGTGGCCGCCGCACACGCGCATTCGATGTACGGGAAATCGTGGTCTGCGTTGGGCCGCCTGCTGGACCCCATCACACAGGACGCCTGCGCGTTTTATGAGGACCACTCCATTTTCGACGATTACAATGGTGTCGTGCTCGACCTGGAAGAAGGCCGCCGCATCGGCGCGGCACTCGGGCATTGCAAAGCCGTCATCCTGCGCAACCACGGCCTGTTGACCGTCGGCAAAACCGTGGACGAAGCCGCCTGGTGGTTCATCACGATGGAGCGCAGTTGCCAGGCCCAATTGCTGGCCCAGGCCGCCGGCGAGCCGCAGTTCATCACGCACGAAAGCGCCAAACTGACCGCACAGCAGGTCGGCTCGACCGCCGCGGGCTGGTTCCAATTTCAGCCGCTCTACGCGCGGATTACGAAAGAGCAGCCGGACCTGCTTGAATAAGGCTTCACTGGTATTAACTGTTGAAGTGCCGCCTAAAAAGCTTCGCCAACTCGCTGACATTCGTCCGACTTCAATCTGAATAGGCTTCGGCTTATTGATCGCGTTTGTCCCCGGCTTAAATTTTGAACGCAACTCAGGAGAAACCATCATGCGGCGCGCCACCAGTCTGATTTTGCTCGCGACCACCATTTCTGTCTCCGTTCTCACCGCACAAGCGCAAAGCTGGCAGCCGCCCGCGGACGCGCAGCGCTGCCCATCGAAGTGGGGCGCGGGTGATCAGCGCGGTTCCGGCAATCACATGAAACCCGAAACCGTGCTGCGCGCGGTGAAGCTGATTCAAACCGGCGAGGTGATTGAACTCGGGTACGTGCTCAATTCGTCCATGCCGTTTTTCGGCGCGCGGCGCTTTGACGTGCACACCAAACGAACGTTTATGAATCCGCAATCGAACCGCCGGGGCAGCAACGAAGAATTCATTGCCGGCGAGATCGGCCAGGTCGGTACGCAATTCGACGGGTTCGCGCACCAGACCATCGGCGACAGCCTGTACAACTGCTTCAAGCTGGGCCAGATTGCGACGCGCAACGGATTCGACAAGCTGGGCGTTGAAAACGTCGGCTCGCTGATCGCGCGGGGCGTGCTGATTGATGTTGCCGGATTGAAAGGCGTCGAAATGCTCCCCGATAATTACGAGATCACGCCGCAGGACCTCCAGCAGGCGCTCGCCAAACAGAAGCTGACGCTGCAACCCGGCGACGCCATCATCCTCCACACCGGATACGGCAAGCTTTGGGGCAAGGACAACGCCCGCTACGCCAAAGGCAGCCCCGGAATCGGGGTCGCCGCCGCCGAATGGCTGGCAAAGCAAGCCCCCATCCTGGTCGGGGCCGATAACTCTTCCGTCGAAGTAAATCCCAACCCCGATCCGCAGCTCTCGCTACCTATTCACCAGATCATGCTGGTGGTGAACGGTATCCATTTGCTGGAAAATCTGAAGCTTGATGAACTGGCCGCCAAGCGCATTCAAGAATTCGCCCTCATTGTACAGCCACTAAAAATTCAGGGCGGCACTGGTTCGACTGTCGCTCCGATAGCTATTCGCTAAAGCAGACAGGGCTATCGCAGGGATATTGCGGGCCTGTTTGCTTGGCGGTCCACGCCATTCCCGAAAAGGAAACTGCCGTCGGCACAAGGATTGCTGCCTGCCACCGTCAGGCGCACAGGTGTATTGCTCAAAGTTCAGAAATAGGCAATCTGCAAATCATCGGTGAAATCGGGGATGATGAAATGTGCCCGCTTGGCAGTCTGAATCGGGGGGGTAAAGATGTCGGCCTTTCTGCAGGAGAGCTTGCTAATTACGCCAGGTATTATCCTTAGTTATCTAGCATTCGACGCAAAAGAGCGGGAATCAGCCCATTCCTCAGAGCATTTGGTCACAATCTTTCTGATCGAGATCACGCTGATGCTGCTGGTGGGTAGACTGCTCGGTGAAGTCATGCAGCGAATCGGGCAGCCTGCGGTGATGGGCCAATTGCTGGCCGGCGTTCTGCTGGGGCCGTCCGCGCTCGGCTTAATCTGGCCATCCGCCCATCAGGTGATCTTTCCCAATTTGCCGGAACAGAAAGCGATGATTGATGCCATCTCGCAGTTGGGCGTGCTGATGCTTCTGTTGCTCACCGGCATGGAGACAGATTTGGCGCTGGTCAGTAAAATGCGGCGCACCGCCCTCTTCACTTCGCTCTCGGGCGTGGCGCTGCCATTTGCCTGCGGCTTCGCGCTCGGGGAGTTTCTGCCAGATTCCTTACTTCCAGACCCGGCGCGTCGTTTGGCCACTTCGCTGTTCCTGGCCACGACTCTTTCGATCTCTTCGGTCAAGATCGTGGCCATGGTCATTATGGAAGTTGATTTCATGCGCCGCAATATCGGCCAGATCATCCTCGCCTCCGCCATCCTGGACGACACGATCGGGTGGATCATTATCGCGGTGATCGGGGGCTTGGCGTCCCAGGGGGCGGTCAATTTGCCCGGCCTGAGTTTTATGTTACTGGGCACGATGCTCTTTCTCGTGCTGAGCTTCACGGTCGGACGCCGCGTCGTGGCTTGGGTGATCCGCTGGACGAACGATCACTTGGCAATTGAGACGCCGGTCATTACGGCCATTCTGGTTTTAATGCTGTTGATGGCCTTGCTCACCAGCTACATCGGGGTTCATACGGTACTGGGGGCATTCGTCGCGGGGATTCTCATCGGCCAGTCGCCAATTCTGACGCGGCACATTGAAGAGCAACTACGCGGCCTGATCGTGTCTCTGTTCGCGCCGGTCTTCTTCGCCGTCGCCGGCCTCTCGATTGACCTGACGATTCTGAAGAGCGCCTATTTGGTCAAGCTGGCGCTGGGGCTGATCCTGATTGCGAGTTTTGGAAAACTGGTCGGGTGTTACGTCGGCGGCAGGCTGGGGAAATTGACCAGCCGCGAATCTACGGCGCTCGCCATCGGAATGAACGCGCGGGGGTCTACGGAAGTGATCGTCGCCAGTATCGGGCTGGCGATGGGGGTGCTCAACCGGGACATCTACACGCTGATTGTCGTCATGGCGATCGTCACGACGATGGTGACGCCGGTGCTGCTACGCTGGGCTTTGAAGCGCATCCCGCCGACCGGCGAGGAGGAGCAGCGGTTGGAGCAGGAAAAAGCGGAAGCCGGGGATTTTCTGCCCCAGGTCGAAAGATTACTGATCGTGATAGATTCCAGCCGGGACGGCAAACTCGCGTCTACCCTGGCAGGCATGTTTGTCGGCGCGCGGCAAATTATGTCGACCGTGCTGGACCTGGGGCGACCCGAACATCCGCCATCCGCGAACGCTTCAAAGGCGTCGGGCGAGGCGGTAAAGGCCACGGCGGAAGCCGCCTCTGTTCGCCTCCAAAGTGAGAATGGCGAAACACAAGCCGTAACCATGCCGACGGTGCTGATGAACCAGCCCTCCACGGAAGACTCGACCGAGGCGGTTTTGAAGGAGGCCGAGAAGGGGTATGACATGATTTTCCTCGGCGTCGAGCGCGCGCTAGATGAAGCGGGCGATTCTGCCGCCCATCTTTCGATGGACCGGCTGACGCGTGATTTCACAGGGGCGCTGGCCATCGTCGTTGCAAAAGGCACGCCACCGCCTGAGACATCATTAAACATCTTGATCCCCACAAGCGGGGCGGATTATTCGCGGCGCGCAGCGGAAGTCGCCATCGCCATTGCCAAAGCTTCGCGAAGCCGCGTGACGACGATGCATGTTTCTCCACCGCCACAAGGGACTGACCTATTGCGCCAGCCGCAAAAGCGCCTCTCCACCCTGCGGGCACTGGTCGAGGACATTCAGGCTCTTGGAAAAAGGGAGGGAGTTTCCGTTAGCCCTATGATTAGATTCAGTCGCACGCCGGAAGCCGCGATCCTGCGTCAGATCAAAAAGGGGCGGCACAACTTAGTCGTGTTGGGGGTAAAAGCGCGCCTCGGCGAGGAATTATTTTTCGGGCATGGGACAGAGGTGCTTCTGGCGCGCACCCCCTGTTCAGTAATCCTCGTCAATTCCTGAGTAACCGACTCCGAGTTTTGCAGTCGACAAGATGTAGGGCAGGAAATCGCGTCGTCGAACCCGTATGAGTCTTCGTTTCAAATTCATCTTCTACCTGATCGTCATTCACCTGCTGTTTGCCGGCGTCGCCGTTTACCTGCTGTTAAAACAACGCATCTGGCTGCTGGCGGTGGAAGCCGTCTTCCTTATTTCGCTTTACGTCGGCCTGCGACTGATTCGCCAGCTCTTCAACACCATCGAGCTGATCAACACGGGCGCGCAGTTCATTCAGGACAGCGATTTCACGTCGCGGTTTGCCGAAGTCGGCCAGCCGGAACTGGATCGGCTGATTGTGGTCTACAACCGCATGGCCGATCACCTGCGCGAAGAGCGCACGCGGATGCAGGAGCAGAACTACTTCCTGGACAAGATTCTGACTGCGTCACCTTCGGGCGTCGTCACGCTGGATTTCGACGGGCGCATCGCGATGGTCAACCCGGCGGCTGAGCAGATGATGCAAGCAACCGCCCCGACACTGATTGGTAAACGGTTGGTGGAAGTGGGCTCGGGCTTCGCGACGGCGCTCGATGCGCTACACCTTGGCGAAGCACAGATGATTTCACTGACCGGCCGGCGGCGCGTGAAATGCTGGCGCTCGCAGTTCCTGGATCGCGGCTTCACGCGCGACTTCTTCGTCATTGATGAATTGACCGAAGAGCTGCGGCAGGCGGAGAAGGCCGCTTACGAGAAGATTATTCGGATGATGTCGCATGAGGTGAATAACTCCGTCGGCTCGGCGAATTCGCTGCTGCACTCCTGCCTGCATTACACAGACCAACTCGGCGAAGAAGACCGCCACGATTTCGAAAACGCCTTGCAAGTGGTGATTGGCCGGACAGATCAGCTCAACACGTTTATGCGCAACTTCGCCAACGTCTTCCGGCTGCCGCCGCCGAACCTGCAACCGTGCGACGTGCGGCGCCTGGTCGAAGACGTGGCGCTGCTGTTCAAGGCCGACCTGGAGAAGCGCGGGATCGAGCTGCGGCGTGATGCGCGAACGCCGCTTGACCCTGTTCGGCTGGACCGGGGCCAGATGGAACAGGTCTTCATCAACGTATTGAAGAATGCGATGGAAGCCGTCGGTGAAAATGGGGAGATTGCGATCCGTTTCGGGAATCAAAATGGCCGGCAATTTATCGTCATTGAAGATAATGGCTGTGGCATCTCGCCTTCGGTCAAAGCCAACCTATTCACGCCATTCTTCAGTACTAAAGGCAACGGGCAGGGCATCGGGCTGACGCTGGTGCAGGAAATCCTGGATGCCCACGGCTTCGAATTCTCGCTGGAAAGCAGCCCGGGCGAGCCCACGGAGTTCACGATCTACTTCGCTCAATAAAGTCTGATAGCCCGAGGATGGCCCTCAGCCGAAATGATACTGGAGCTATGATTTGATCCCGAATTTTTCAAACCTGCGGTAGAGCGCGGCACGGCTCAGGCCCAGCGCTTCGGCGACTTTGCTGATGTTGCCGTTGTGGTGGTGCATGGCTTTGACGATCATCGCGCGCTCGATATCGTCCAGGGTCATTGCGCCGACTTGCGGCAAAGCGTCTCCACCTTCGTGCGATTCGCCACGCGCGTCCATGGCCATCGTCATCTCGAAATCTTCGCGTTCGAGCGTGTCCTTGCCGCTGACCAGCAGGGCACGTTCGATGACGTGTCGCAGTTGGCGAACGTTGCCGGGCCACGGTTGATGTTGCAGCCAGCGCATCGCCGCGTCGCTGATGGTCAGGCCCGCGCGGCGATAGACCTTCGCCAGATTCTCTAGAAAGCGGGCAGTGATCAGCGGAATGTCGTCGGCGCGTTCGCGTAAGGCAGGTAGATGAATGGCAATCAAATTCAGGCGGTAAAGCAGGTCTTCGCGGAACGCGGCCGTCGCGACCATCTCCGGCAGATTGCGGTTGGTGGCCGAGACTACGCGCACGTCCACCGTTCTGGTTTGGCTGGAACCCAGGACCTCATACGTCCTGTCTTGCAATACGCGCAGCAATTTGACTTGAGATCCGGCGTCCAAATCGCCGATTTCATCCAGAAAGATCGTCCCGCCGTTGGCCGTTTCGAACCTGCCTTTGCGGTCTTGTTTAGCGTCCGTGAACGCGCCGCGTACGTGGCCGAACATTTCACTTTCAAACAAGGTTGCGGGGATGCCGCCCAGATTGACTTTGACCAGCGCGGCGTCGCGGCGATGACTGTTGCGGTGGATGGCGTCTGCGATCAGCTCCTTACCCGTGCCGCTTTCGCCGGTGATCAAGACTGACGCGTCCGTGGCCGCGATGCGCCCGATCAGTTCCAGCACGCGCAGAAACTTCGGGTCGTTACCGACCAGTTCGCGGAAATCATAGTTTGCGTCAAGCTGCTGACGCGTCGGTGCTTTCCCCAATGGTTTGGAGGAATTGGCTTCGGCAAGTCCCAGCGCTGTGCGGATGGCTTGCAGGATTTGCTGATGCGTCCAAGGTTTGGTGATGAAGTCGGAAGCGCCCGCGCGGACGCCTTGTACCGCCAGTTCGATCGAGCCCCAGGCGGTGATCAGCACGACGGGCAAGTGGGACTCGCGCAACTTGATTTCCTTCAGGAGCCGCAGGCCCTCTTCGCCGCCCGTCTGCCGCGAAAAGTTCATGTCTTGCAGCACCAGCGCGAGCGGTGAGCTTCCGACGATTCTTAACGCCTCAGCAGGCGTCGAGGCGATTTGCGAACGATACCCTGCCTGCTTGAGCAGCAGCGCCAGCGACGCCGTCACTGACGGGTCGTCATCCACGATTAGGATTGGCAGGATCGGCGGGGTCGGATCAGAAGTTTTGTGCGCTCTGTCGGCCATCGGTCGGTACCGTCTTCGGTCGTTAGTGTCGGAAGATATGAATTGCCAACAAGCCCGCGTAAAGGGCCATCAATGCTCCAGGCAGGATGAACTCGCGCGACGTTTCGATTTTCAGACGGTTCAATGAACGGAGCCCGAGCATTGGGTACAGTAGGTACAGCAGGCCTTTCATCGTCCAGGCCCAGCCCGCGAGTGTTAAGACCACCGGGATGCAATACCAGACGTTGTGAAACGCCACGATCAGCGAGCCGAACGCAAAGTGCAGGATCGCGTTGTAGAAAACGCCAACCGCGCCTTTCTCGCGCCAGTGGATGAAAAATTCCGCCCAAACGCGGTGTTGGAAGACGTGTGACAACCCCATCACCAGCATGTTCAAGGCGGCCAGTTTTTGAATCGCCAGTTCCATCCCATCACCGCCGATTGAGCAAGCTGGTCGTCGGTTCGGCCACGCTGGTCGGCCCGACCAGATTACCCGTGGTTGGCACGTTCGCATGCGGCAGTGGTGGTTGGTGCTCCCTTTGCAGAAACGAGACCGGCTGCGGCGGCATAGGAGCGGGGGGAATAATGGGTTGAACCATCACAGACGGCGGCGCAGGCGCGGCATCTTCAAATATCCTGGCGTAAAGCATCCGCATCAGACCTGAAAAGAAGACGAATATTGGAGCGATCAGCGGCACCCCGCTATTTATCACGAAGCAAAGGCCGAAGAAGAGTGGGAAGAACGCGACCGCGCCGAACAGAATCTTACCGCCCTTTCGTAGCCCCTTCTTGCGCGGGGATAGGGGCTGGGGGCTTACGTTCGGCGGCTGGATAAAACCTTCAGGCGCGCCGTTGCGGGCCAGCAGTTGCGCGACGCCGTCGAGCCGGAAGCCGCAATTGCGGCAGAATCGCGAGCCGTCGGGGCCTGTGTGACATCCACATCTCGGACAGAACATTTTCCTTGAACCTCGCAACGAGAAGAATTGGGCGGTTGCCGGTACGGAAGCCGTTAGCGGTAGCGACCTGCTGTTGATGAGAGGTGCGTCTTACACACTCACCCGGCCGCTACCGCTAACCGTTCCATACCCAGCGCCGGGTATTACGAACCGCGCAAGATTCAGGTTTTCTACAAAAAATCCTTAATGCTATTCGTAATGCAGCGCCTCTGCTGGGTGCACTTTAGTCGCCAGCCAACTTGGATACAAACCGCAGAGGGCCGTCAGGGTGTAAATCAGCGCCAGCGAGATGAGAATGCTGTAGGTGTAGACCTTCGGGGAGGCGAAGCCCAATACGCCCAGCAGCGGGAACTGCACGACGACCAGCACGCCCACCAACGCGCCGCAGGTGGTGATGATTAAAAGCTCGCTAAGAATCTGTCGGTAGATGCGCTCCCTGGTTGCCCCTTTCGCGCGGCGCAGGCCGATTTCTTTCAGCCGTTGCGTGACGCTTTGCCACAGCACCCCGATCAGCCCCAAGCCGACCATCAACATTAGAAAGCCTGCGACCAGCGCAAAGGCTGTCATCGGCACGGTGCTTTGCTGATTCATCTCTTCGCGCATTTGCGTTATCGGTGTGATCGTGAACGACCAGTCCTTGGCCTCGGCTTGTAAGCGTTTTAGCAACTTCTCTTCAAAAGCCGCGGTTGTGCCGGGGGCCACCTTGATCACCAGTGTGTTCAGCGGAGGGTGTTGTTTTCCATCAGCAATTAGCGTGTTTCGGGTGATGTAATAACCACGCAATTCCGCAAATTCGCCGTTTTTGCGAAAATCATCAATTACGCCAATCACGCGCTCTTCCGGGCTGTCTTGATCATATTTCTCTCGTGTTTCATTGAAGACTTTGCCGATGGGGTCGGCGTCGCCGTAGGCATCGCGGCTGAGTTGGCGATTGATGATGATCGGTATGTAATTCGCGCCGTCATCCTCTTTGCCGAACCATCTGCCGCGCACCAGCTTGATGCCGAACACCTCTTTGAAATCGTCCGTCACCGAGTTGACCAAATAACGCACCTCGTGCCCGTTGACCTTTCTTCCGCTAGACCAGTTGCCCCGCGAATACGGCGCGTTGATGCTTGCCGCGGCCGTCTGCACTTCGCCGAATTCGCGCGTGGCCGCCAACAATTGTCTGACCTTGGTCATCTGCTCTAGTTTTTCTTCCTCCTTCAGCTCTTCGTTCCGTTTCATGTCCAGGTGGACATTCCAGACATTGCTGTAATCAAAACCGAGCGGGTGCGAATAGTTGTCGGCGTAATACACTGTCAGCACCGTCACGGCGAACACGACCAGGAAGGAAATGAAGATTTCGAGCGTGATCAGGAAATTGATGCGCCGGCGATTCCAAATCAGTTTGCAGAGATGTTTAATCATCGTACTCCTCCGGGCGTTACGCCTTTGAGGGCCAGCACCGGGTGCAGCCGCGACATCTTCCAGGCGGGGTAAACCCCAGACATCAGCCCGAAGAAGACGGCTATCACCAGCCCGCCAAGAAAGACGCGATAGTTCAGGTGAAATTCGGCATACGGAAACCAGCCGCTGCTTGTAATGAGCTGCAAGATCAGCATCGAACCGATGAACCCGATCACGCCGCCCACCAAAGTCAGTAGCACATTCTCGATGATGAACTGGCCGACCAGCGTCCGCGATGAAGCGCCGAACGCCTTGCGGACGCCGATTTCGCTGGCGCGTTCCATAATCCGGCTGACGTTCAGATTGATGAGGTTGATCGTCGGCAGCAGCATAAACAGCAGCATCGCGATGATAATGCCGGCGATGTATCTTTCAGGGTGGCTTTTGCCGTCACGGCTCAACGGCCCTTCGCGCGTAAAGGCTTCAAAAAAGGTTTCCGCCGCGCCATTCATCTTGTTCCATCTCTTCGGGTCGGGGAATTCGACCTGGGGCAAACGCGATTTGAATTCGTCCCTGATGGCCGGAAAGTCCGCGGCGGAGTGCGCCAGAATCAGCGACATAAAATTGCCCATCAATTGGGTCTTGTACGACGGGTTCTTGATCGTGCTGATCGGCACCCAAATGTCCGAGAAAGGAACCATGCGCAGATAAGAAACGTCCGACACGACTCCCACGACGCGGAAGTGCTGTTCATCAACGTCAATCGTTTTGCCGTACGCTGATTCGCCGCCGAAGAATTTCTTGCGCGTGGTCTCGTTGATGACGGCTACGAAGTTGGCATTCTTTTCGTCGTCGGGCGTAAACGGGCCGCCTTCGAGAAAATTGAATTCCAGGATCTGCCAGAACTCGCCGTCCGTGCGCTTCAGGTACGCAGGGATCTTTTCGCCGTGCCAGTATGAATGCACCAACTGGGATTCGGTGAAGAGCGAGACCTTCTCGACGTTCGGCAAGGTCCGGACGTAACGGTTCAAAAAGCCGTACCCGACCGTGCCGTTCCAGGTCCCATTGCCGTCCGGCGTCTTCATCTCCATAAAGTACACGCCCAGTGTCCGGTCTTGCTTGTTTTCCGGTGGCTGTTTGCCTAAGGAGTGATCCAGAAATGCCACCGCCACCATCAACACCACCAGCGTGAAGCTGATCGCAAACAGGCTGATGAAGGTGAAAAACTTGCGGCGCAAAAACACTTTGAAGGCGATCTTTAAATAATTTTTCAGCATAGCTTTTAGCTCCGAGACCCTGTTACACTGAAGTTGCCATGCAAGACTTCCAACAAATCCTGCTCCATCCTGACTTGGTTTGGCAGGAAGGATTCGATTACTTTCAAGGCAAAGGTATGATCAACACCGCTCTCCGCCGACTGGTTGCCGATCTAGAGAGCCATGGAATTGATTACAACCTGATTGGCGCCGCCGCGTTGAACAGGCACGGCTACCAACGATTCACCACGGATATTGATTTGCTGATGTCGCCCGAAGGCCTGCAAAAGTTCCAGGACGAACTTGTCGGTTTGGGGTACCGTCCGGCCTTTACCGGCGCGACCAAGAAATTCCGCTCGACCAATGAAAATGTGCCGGTTGAGATCATCGTTGCAGGAGAATATCCCGGCGACGGCAAACCGAAGCCGGTACAATTCCACGACCCAAAAGAGAACTTTGTCCTGATTGACGGCGTCAAAACCGTGAATCTTGAAACGCTCATCAACCTCAAATTAGCTTCTGGGATGACTGCTCACGGGCGATTGAAAGACCTGGCCGACGTGGAAGAACTCATCAAAATCAAAGACCTCAGCGAATCATTTGCCGAACATCTGAATCCGTTCGTGCGCGAGAAGTTTATCGAACTCGCCCGCGGGGTTGCATTAGCCAAGTCGCAAGGCGAACTGGAACGATAGACCTCGGCCGTGCATCAACTGACTTGACGCCCGTCGAACAGCCGCACAATGCGTTCAGTCTTTTCCGCCTGTCGCGGATCGTGCGTGACCATGACGACCGTCGTCTTTTCGTCAGCGTTCAGCCCTTTCAGCACATCCATGATTTCGTCGCCCATCTGCGAATCCAGGTTGCCGGTGGGCTCGTCCGCCAACAAGATGCGCGGGTTACCCACAATAGCGCGGGCGATGGCGACGCGTTGTTGCTGGCCGCCGGACAATTGGGAAGGGAAGTGGTGCACGCGCGCGTGCAGGCCTACGCGGTCCAGCGCGCGCAGGGCCAGTTTGCGGCGTTCTGAACCTGACATGCCCTTCCGGTAAAGAAGTGGGATTTCGACGTTGTCCACCACGCTCAGGTCGTTGATCAGATGGAAGACCTGGAAGACGAATCCAATCTCTTCGTTGCGGACGCGCGCCAGATTGCGGTCGCTGTAAGACGTGATCGGCTTTTCGTTGATCGCCACCTTGCCGCCGCTCGGCACGTCCAGCAAGCCGATGACGTTCAGCAGCGTGCTCTTGCCCGAACCCGACGGCCCCATGATCGAGATGAACTCGCCCTCGCGGACCGACAGGTTGATGCTGCTCAGCGCGACGGTCTCGATGCGCTCGGTTCGATAGACCTTTTCGATGTTTTCAAGCTTGATCATTGCCCGCTCCTGGTGTTGTGGCGAATTGCTTGCGTGATTGGTGATGGCTGCCGCAGTAGACATCTAAAATCCCCCTTTATTTCAGTTTCACTTCTTTCAAATGCTGGTAATCGGTCATATCAGAAATGATGACCTCGTCGCCTTCCAGCAATCCTTGCACGACTTCGTACTGCTCAAAGCTGGCGATGCCCAACCGAACGGGCGTTTTGACCGCCACGTCGCCGCGAACGACGAACACGTCGCGCAGGCCCTCGCCGTTGGCGAACGGCCCTTTTTTGATGCGCAGCGCATGCTCTTTGCGATCGGTCGAAATCAACACGTCCACGCGCAGGTTCGATTTCAGCAGCGCGTTCGACTTGTCTTGCAGGCCGACCAATAGCGTGATCGCGCCGTTGGTGACGGTCGGGTTCACGCTGGTGATCGTGCCGGCCAGCAGGTCGTCGTTGATTTTCACGTTGACGGGCAGGCCCGCCGACAGGCGATTGGCGTGAACGTCAGAGACGGTGGCTTCGACGCGGAACGAATTCAAATCCGCGATGCGCGCCAGCACAGCGCCTTTCTGCACGGTCGCGCCTTCTTCGTTGACCACCCAGGTCAGCACGCCGTTGCGGTCCGATTTGGTCGTGGCCAATTCCAGTTGCCGCTGTGCTTCGGTGCGCTCCTGATCCAGCGTCTTCATCTCCAGCGCCAGGCCTTCCAGCTGCGTCTGCGTGGAAGCCTGCGCGTTGCGCCGGCTGTCCTCCAATTGCTTCAATTCGGTGCGCGTTTTCTCTTCGGCGAACTCCACTTCGCGCAGCCGCTCTTCTGAAAGCAGGCCTTGTTTGAATAACTCACGATTGCGCGCGGTCGAAGCCTGCGCAGATTTCAGCTCCAGCCCTTTGATTTGAATTTGGCCGTGCAGACTGATGAGCGTGTTTTCCAGATCGAGTTTTGCCTTGGCTTGCTGGTTCTGCTTGAGTTCGATTTGTTGATTGATCTTTTCGATGGCCAGCCGCGATTCATTCAGGTCGAGTTCCAGAATCGGTTCGCCTCTCGCCAGGACCGCGCCCTCTCGCTTCAGAATTTTCACGACGCGCGCGTTGACGGGCGACGAAAGAACCTGCTCCAACTCCGGCACGACTTTGCCGGTGGCGGTGATCTGCGATTCAATCGGCCCGGCGTCCACGCGCGCCGTGCGAATCTGCGCGCGCGCCACCGACGCTTTCAATAATCGCGGCCCCCACACAAAGACCGCCACCCCAACTGCCAGCAATACGACGCTGATCGTCAACCGCCGCAGCAACCGCTTTCTTCGGAATGAAACGTCAATCTCTCTGTCCATTGCGCCCTTTCTGTTCGGCCAAAGGTTGGCGGCGGTGGGAGTGCAATCGGCAGGCCAGTCGAAAATCTGGGGTTACCGGCGGTAAATTGAGGCAGTTGTACGGGCGTGTACAGCCCGCTGTTCACTTCTGAACAGCGGGCCAGCGGGCGGCGGGGCTTGATTAAGCAACCATCTTTTTGAGCAGTGCAATCTGGCCGGCGTGATACAGGTCATGCTGAATCGCGCCATGCAGCATGAAATAGTTCGTATAGGCCATCCCCGGCACGGTCTCATCCAGCTTAGCGTCGCCGACTTGTCCCATTTGTTTAATGCTGTTGCGCAAGGCTTGATTACTCGCCTCCAGCGCGCGCAAGGTCGCTTGCCAGGCGTCTTCGCCATTGTCGCTGACGGGCGGAAAGTTCATCTCGTTCGGAATCTCGTTCAAGGTTTCACCTTCCAGCCTCTGCCGTACGATCTGTTCCCAGGCGATAATGTGATTGACCAATTCCCAGATGCTGTGTGCGTTCGCGATCGGTCGCGCCGCGGCCTGCGCGGCCGTTACGCCGTCGAGCAGCTCGCGCAAGGACGGGCCGTGCCACGCTTCGCCTTGGTATGCGCGTTTGAGCTGGCTATTGATGCGATGTGTTTCAGACATTTTGATCCTCCAGTTTTGGTAGGGTTGGACAAACTGAGAATTTGCCTCGGTTCAAACAAGTGAGCTTAAAGTAAACAAAGCAAACCTGACCGCTTTGCTTACAGCAGATTGCGCTTGGATTAAGAGACCGCTTGCTTACGGTCGCGGTACTGACCGCTAGGTCAGCGGTACTGTACCGCGCGCGTGAGGGAGCGGACTCGCCATTCATGTGCAAACCGCTATAACGTCAATGGCGGCGCGTCTTGATCGCCAACCCCGTAATCAGCAGCAAGGCCAGCGCGGAGATTACGCCGCCAGTGCGCCCCGCCGGGGCCGTGTAGCGCATTTCCACACGATGCCGCCCCGCCGGAACAATCACGCCGCGCAACAGATAATCTGCTGGATAGATGGTCGCAGGCGTACCATCCACTGTCGCCTTCCAGCCGGGATAATTGATCTCGCTGACCACCAGCATCGCTTGCTTGTCAGCAGTTGTCTCGATTGAAAGATGGTTGGCTTCGTAGTCAGTAACGCGCGATTGCGGTGCGGTTTCAAACTCGCCATTCTGAGAACCAGACATCGTATTCACCGCCGGGCTGGGCAATTCAGACATCTCTACTAGCGCGATTTGACGCGGATCGAATGGTAGATTGCTCTCACCGCGGATGGTTTTCAGTGCTTCTTCCGGACCGACGGCTTTGATTTTCGGCACCAGCCACGCGCGCGGCATCGCTCGCATGTTTTCATAAATCTGCACGCTGTCCTGGCCATAAATCTTGCGCCAGTGTTCGGGCAACGCCTGACTCAGCGAATAGGCTCCATTGCCATCTGTGTCGTACGCCGCCGCGTTTGAAACAATCAGCGAAGCATTAGCAGCGATATTTGAGATCTCGATCCGGCCAACATTCACCCGCTCGCCCAAATCAAAGCGCGACCAATAACGATAAACCGGGAAGCCATCGCCCGGACGAGTGTCAAAGATGCGTGCAAGCTGGTGGCGAATCGTCTGCTTGACGTCTGCGCGTTCATGCGCCCATTCGGCGGAATCGCGCCCGGCTTCAAGTTCACGCGTAATGATGCGGCCATCGGCCGAAATGAAGTTAATCTGCGCAACAGGCTGGCCATCCCGCAAGTCGCCGGAGTTGGCCAGAACCGAAACGATCGTCAGCGTATCCATCATCGCAGCGCCGGTCAGTGAGACTTTTTCCTTCGGCTTCAACTCAATTGCGATCTCGGCGGCCGCAAAACGCGCGCCGTCTTTTTCGGTAAACGTGGAGGGCCCGGAAGAGAATTCGACCAAGAACCGGACGTTGAGCAGATCGAACACCCGCCAGTTCGGATTGAGAATCTGTCGGTCAAGCGGCGCGCTGAAATTCGGCGTGGAAAACTGGCCGCCGTTGCCGAACGCTTTGTCGTAGCGCGCCAGCATCAGCGGTTCGTACCCCGCAGCATTGTGAAATCCACGCCGCGCCGTGATGTTGTGCGGTTCGGTGCGAGGCAGGTCAAAGGAATAGCCCGGCGTGACAGACGTATAGATGCGGTTTTCCTGCGGCGGATACTTCTGCAGGAACTGCGACGGCGGCGAACCTCGGGTGTAATAGCTCGACGGTTTGGCAAAGTGAAACCACCAGCGATGCAGCAAAATGTAGGGTTCGACGAAACACGTCACCAGCACAACGGCGGTCAGCAACACCGAACGCTGCCGCGATGCGGCCATCCGCCAACACCAAATCGCCGCCAACGCGATCAACAACGTGAAGCTGAGTTTCCACATCAGCCAGGTTGATTCAAGCATTCCGGTGTGTTGAATCGGCGAACCAGCAATTGGCCGCGTCGAGCGCCACCAGACGAAGCCGACGACGGTGCAAACCAGAATCAGCCCCACGCCAACCAGCCAATCGAACCGCCACACGACGGCTCGCCGCGCAAAAAAGGCGGTTGCCGCGTCCCAGCCGAACGCCGCCAGCATCGCCAGCGCGAACGACCATTCAAACGCATGGCGTGACGGCACGCGAAACAAATTGACCAGGGGAAGCCGATACACCCACCAGTACAGTGGCGTGTGATCGCCCAACATCAGCAGGAGTCCGGTCACGGCCACCACTAGCCAAAACAGGATGCGCCAATCGCGTTCTTTGAACGAAGTTGCAATGGCAAAGATCGCCAACAACGCGGCCAGCGGCGTGATGAAGCTGGTAACCTCATGATAGTTGTACAGCGGCGCGACGAATGACTTCCAGACTCCGTAGCCGTTGAAACTACCCGCGCTGAAAACCTCGTAACTCAGCTTGCTGCGAATACTCAGGCGCTGCGCCTGCATCGTCTCCAGAATTTGAAACGCCGACAAACCGATGGCCAGAAACATTCCGGCTAAACAGACCAATAGTGGCGTGAACGTTCGTGGCATTGCCTTTAGGCGGAAGCGTTCACTTTCTACCATGCCGCCTAAAGGCGGAACTACAAGCGAACAAACGCAGGAGTAAGCGGCCGCAAGAATGCCAACGTATAAAATCCCCTGGCCAACGCCGGTCAACACAGCCATCGTGAAGCTGAAGGTCATCAGCAACAGGCAGCGCCAGAAAGAATGTGTTCGCGCGCGTTCAATGGCAACCAGCGCCAGCGGCAGCCACGCCACCGCGTTCGTCAAAAATCCGAACGTCCCGATGAAGCTGGCCATCATCCCGCCAAAACCGAAGCTCAAGCCCGCCAGCAGCGACGCCGCGCGGCCGCGCCCAATCTGCCGCGCGTACGCATAAGTAAAAATCGGCGCGAGCAGGAATGGCGCCAGCACATAAATCTGCTCCGCCGCGTACCCGGGCAGAACCAAATAAAACCATGTCAGCGGATACCCCAGGCCGAGTTGCGCCATCGAAAGCAGCGGATAGCCCGAAAGCAATGTCGGCGTCCACAGCGGCAGTTGGCCGTGCCGAATCATCTCCCACATCGCCGTCCGCAGCGGATAGGAATAAACCAGCGCATCACCGCCGACAAAAAAGCGACCTGCCAACGTCGCGGGCCAGAAAAACAAGACAAAAAAAATGGGAATGAGTAACCAGTAAAGTGACTCAGCTCGCGATCTTTTGAGCATGGTTATGAAGGCGCATTAGCCATTCACCATTCCCCATTAACCATTAACCGTCAGGGATGATTCCTGCCCAATAATGGCTAATGGCTAATCGGACGGCGCTCGGCGGGTCGGTTTGGTGATGGATTTAGAGAGCCGGATCAGTTCCTCGCAGCCGGCATGAATTGAGTTGAACTGTTTATCGTCCAGGAAATCGCTTTCGTGCAAAAGCTGTAGCCAATATTCAGTTTTGGACGCGTCTTTCAGCGCGGCGTTCATCTCGTGATAAAAATCCGTTTTGGATTCGGCTTCCTGCGGGGCTTTAACGTGTGCGCCAATGCTCGTGCCTACGGTGAGCAACGCCTAGCTCATGACGAACTCTTTCTTCCCTTCGGTCAAGTACAGGTAAAGCTTCACGATGCGAAGCGCGAACTTGTACGACTTTTCCAGGATAGGATTTTCGTTTTCGTCCATTCGCCCTCCGTCAGGTCACCCGCGGGTTAACTGCCTATACTTGATGCGGTGCGGCTGATCGGCGTCCGCACCCAGTCGCGCTTTGCGGTCGGCTTCGTACTCGGAATAGTTGCCGTCGAACCAAACGACTTTGCTGTCGCCTTCAAACGCCAGCATGTGCGTGGCGATGCGGTCCAGGAACCAGCGGTCGTGGCTGATAACGACGGCGCACCCGGCAAAATTTTCCAGCGCCTCTTCCAACGCGCGCATGGTGTTGACGTCCAGATCATTGGTCGGTTCGTCGAGTAACAAAACGTTCGCGCCGGATTTCAGCATCTTGGCCAGATGCACGCGATTGCGTTCACCGCCCGAAAGCATGCCAACTTTTTTCTGTTGATCGCCCCCGGAGAAGTTGAAGCGCGAAACATAGGCCCGCGAATTAACCAGGCGATTGCCGAGTTGAATCTGGTCCTGGCTATCTGAGATTTCTTCCCAGATGGATTTGTCCGGGTTGAGCGTGCGCGATTGGTCTACGTACCCGAGTTGCACGGTCGCGCCCGTTTTGAACGTGCCGCCGTCGGGTTGCTCTTGGCCGGTGATCAGACGGAACAACGTGGTTTTGCCCGCGCCGTTCGGCCCGATGACGCCGACGATGCCGCCGGGCGGAAGCTGAAACGACAGATGTTCAAACAGCAGTTTGTCACCGTAGCCTTTGCTGACCTCGTTGGCTTCGATCACTACATCACCCAGGCGCGGTCCCGGGGGGATGTAAATTTCCAACTCGGCGGCTCGTTTGTCGGCTTCTTGGTTAAGCAGCGACTCGTAGGCCTTAATACGTGCCTTGCTTTTGGCGTGGCGTGCTTTGGGCGCCATGCGAACCCATTCCAGTTCGCGTTCTAGCGTTTTCTGGCGCTGCGATTCGGCGCGCTCCTCTTTGCGCAGGCGTTCCTGTTTCTGTTCCAGCCACGAAGAATAATTGCCTTTCCAGGGAATGCCTTGCCCGCGATCGAGTTCTAGAATCCAGCCGGCAACGTTGTCCAAAAAATAGCGGTCGTGGGTGACCGCGATCACGGTGCCTTCGTATTTTTGCAGGTGCTGTTCCAGCCAGCCCACGGTCTCGGCGTCCAGATGGTTGGTCGGCTCGTCCAGCAGCAGGATGTCGGGTTTCTGCAGCAGCAGGCGGCACAGCGCGACGCGGCGGCGCTCGCCGCCCGACAGGATTTTGATCGGCGTGTCGCCCGACGGGCAGCGCAGCGCGTCCATCGCCATTTCCAGCCGCGCGTCCAGATCCCAACCGCCGAGCGTATCCAGCTTTTCTTGCACTTCGCCTTGGCGTTCCAGCAGCTTGGTCATCGCGTCGTCGTCCATCGGCTCGGCGAATTTGTTGTTGATCTCGTCGAACTCTTTCAACAGGCCCACGACTTCCTGCGCGCCTTGTTCAACGATGTTGCGGACGGTCTTCGTTTCGTCCAGCATCGGCTCCTGCTCCAGGTAGCCGATGGAATAGCCGGGCGATACGTGCGTTTCGCCCTGAAAATCATTATCTGCCCCGGCCAGAATGCGTAGCAGCGAGGATTTGCCCGAGCCGTTCAGGCCCAGCACGCCGATCTTCGCGCCGTAAAAATAGCCCAGATAAATATCCTTGAGGACAGCCTTCTTGTCGTAAAACTTGCTGACCCCAACCATGGAGTAAATCACTTTGTCAGGTTGTTGGCTCATTGTTTTGATGAAGTTGATTGAATGGGATTTGTGCTGTTCAGGAAAGAATCTTGTCGCAGGCGTAAGCAAATGGCAAGGCAAGAGGAGTAACAGGTACTGAGGACTGAATGCTGAGGGTAAAACTTAGCATTCAATCCTCTGCACTCAGCCCTCTTTTGATGCGGCTCAGGATCCCGCAGAGCATTTCGATATCGTACTTGGTTAGCTTCAGCCGAAGCAGACTGCTGCGTAATCGCTGCGTCAAATCCGGTTCATTGCCCGGCAGCACGAAGTCAATTTGTCGCAGGACGCCCAGCATCAATTGCAGCGCCGCTTCGGTCGCACCTGCGGTGGCCGTTTCGGCGGGTTGAGGAACAATGGCCGTCTGCGCGCGGTCGCGGATCAGTTCGTAACAGCAAACGGCGACGGCCTGACCTAAATTCATCGAAGGACAATTGAGCTCAGTCGGGATGCTCATCACACGGTGGCAATGGCTCAGGCTCTCGTTCGTCAATCCATGCTTTTCCGAACCGAAAACCAGCGCCAGACGATAGTCGGCTTCGCTCAGATCGCGGCTCAGATCGAATGGGGTGTAGACGGTCTGTTTGGCTTCTACGCGCGTGCGGTCGGTGGTGCCGACGACCAAATTACAATCAGCGATGGCTTCATCAAGTGTGGCGACGACGCGGGCGCTGGCGAGCACGTCCGTTGCGTTGGGCGCGGAACTGACTTCGCTCCACACGGGCGGATGTACGCCGACGACGGTCAGGTCACTGAACCCAAAATTTTTCATCGCCCGCGCCGCCGCGCCGATGTTGTTCGGATCGCGCGGTCGAACCAGGATGATTTGGCAGTTGGACGGGAGCATGACGACGCGACGAATTATGGTTTGGGGCGATTTAAGGGGTGAAGTGCCAGTGGCGTGATGGTCGTGGGAATTCCGTTTTCGACACCGACCTTCAGCAGAACCTGGAAGTGGAGCGGTTTCGATGAGGTCTTGATTTGCCGCAGGCTCTGACCGAACTGTTCGAGATGATTTTTGTTGGTGACGTATTCGACCGCGGCTTGCGTGCCCTGGCTGTTGATGCCGGAGAGCACCATCACGATATTTTCTTCGGTCAGGTTGGGCTTGATGGTGATCAGCCCATAATCTGCGGACAGTTGACCCGTCTTGCGGTCGAATTGAGGCGCATACTCGTGCGCTTCGCCGGGCCGTGGGATGCGGTTCATGATGGTCGCGTCGCTGGTGTAAACGAAATCTTCGCTGTCGGGCAGCTTGCCGGACCACTCGTTGACCCACGCGCCGCCCAGCAGAATGACGTTGCGGTTCTTCAAGTCTTCGGCGCTGAGCGTGCGGCTCTGCTTAATCACAATTTCCCGACTCGCCCCATGGAAAAAGTTCGTCAGGTAATGAAGTCCCATGGCCTCGCCGATGCCCGTGTATTCGCTGTTGCTCAGGACGAGGCGGAATGGCGTTGACGGGCCGCTGCTGCCCGGCGACCGCACCACTTCGGAACTGTTGAGCACCGCACCGGTCGGAGTCCGCACAAAAACATCCCGGTTGGCAGAGGCTTTTTTTCTGAGCACCTCGACAACTTCGGGCGCAACCGGGACAGCGGAATCGTTGCCAATCGCCGGTTCGTTAACGCTGGTGAACCGAGGAACCAGCGGGTTGCTCAGCACCACCACCGGCGGAGATTTGTCGCGCAGGAATCCTCCCCAGACCTCATCAGACATTGTCGTAGATTGCGACGGTTCGGCGATATTCTTCTGTCGCAGCTCCCAATTGGAAAATGCCAGCGCGATAACCGCGATCACCAAGCCCAGGACAAGCAGGGCAAGAATAATGGCGCTGACGGAACGTGGTGAGCGGACAGACTCGGCAGTAGGCGGCATGGACGGAGCGAAGGGAGCGGATGGCGAAGTTTCGGCGGTTGCGGGTTGACTGACCGAATTGATTTCCGGCTTAGCCTGAGGCGTTCGGCGGATAAAAACCGGCTGGTAGCTGCCCGACGGCAACTCCAAACGCACCTCATCATTGATTCCCTCGGCCTGGTAATAAGATTCGAGCTTTTTGCGAATCTCGTGAGCCACCACACGGACGATCGGGTCCGCCGACGGGTTGTAGCTGTTGTCGCGTTCAAACACCTCGTAGCCCAGAATGTATTCGTTTAGTTCGTGCGCGCGCCCTTTCAAATAAAAATCGCAGACCAGACGAAGGAATTGCTTCTTTTTGTGGGCGTTGATGAAGTGCCGGCTGTGCAGAATTTTCTCTAGCGTTTGTCGCACATCCACCGCATCTAGGATTTCTGGCACTTCTGGTGATTGTTTTGCCGACTGCGTTGCCATTCAATAACTCCCGCGGTCGAGGGAAGAAGGCGCCGGTTATAGGGACGTAAGTCTTTCAGAAACAGCCAAGTTAATAGGATGTGTTAACTTGTTAATTTACCGTAAGTCAATTGACTCGCACGAAAACCAGCCGTAGGTTGTGCTCGGTTACGATTTCAATCCTCCCCTTTCAATCAGAGAGAAATGCCCGGATTGGGCCGATAGGCACATTGGGCCTACTGGCTATCCGTCTGTCTACCAACCGATGTCTGAGATGGGAGCAATTGTACAGATAAACCCGTCAGCTTCCAAGAAGACGGCCAAAGACGGGAGACGAGTCTGACTTTGCTGGGAGAGTTGCTGCTGCTCACATCAGTGCACGGCGCGCCGGCCGGCGCGCCGCGGGCTTGATTGCAGGAGTTTCTGTAAATCAGGCAAAGCATTGATGCCGCCACCGGCACGCCTGATGGGGCGCGCGGTAATCACGCATAAACGAACTTTTCACAGTTCGAAAGGAGAACCCCATGAAACGTGGAAATGAGCGGATCAAGATGCTTCTTTCCCATCTTCCTCTCGTCATCGCCTTAATGGCGAGCCTGACCGCTTTGCCAATGTCCATCTGGGGTCAACAGGTGACGGCGGCAATCACAGGGAAAGTTACAGACCCCAACAACGCCCCAATTACCAGCGCCAAAGTGACGGCAAAAGACCTGGCGCGCGGGACGGTCTGGACAACCGAAACTAACTCCGAAGGAGTTTATAACCTGCCGCGCGTCCCGGTCGGCAGCTACGAAATCAGAGTGGAGGCTCAGGGATTTAAAACTGCGGTCAATCCTTCCATTCGGCTCGAACTCAATCAAACGGCCCGCGTGGATGTCACGATGGAGGTGGGCGAATTCATCCAGACTGTGGATGTGAGTGGAGGGGCGCCGCTAATTCAGACCGATACCACGCAACTGAGCACCGTTATTGATTCCCGAACCAACGTGGCGTTACCGCTGGCGTCGCGGAATTACATCCAACTGACGCTGCTGGCGCCGGGCAGCGTGAACCCGAATCCGGGGTCGTTGACCGGGGCGGGCACGACGGCCAACAGCGGCCGCCCTTACATCAACGGCAATCGCGAACAGGCCAACAACTTCTTGCTCGACGGCATGGACAACAACCAGGTCTCGGACAACCTGGTCGGTTACACGCCCGCGCCCGACGCGATTCAGGAATTCAACCTGATCACCAACAACGCCCCGGCGGAGTTCGGCAACTTCCAGGGCGGCATCATCAGCGTGACGATCAAATCGGGGACGAACCAGTTTCATGGCAGCGCCTTCGAATTCTTCCGCAACGACGTGCTGAACGCTAACAGTTGGAGCAACAACCTGTTCGGCGCGCCCAAACCGAAGCTGCGCTGGAACCAGTTCGGCGGCGGCGTCGGCGGACCAATCATCAAAGACAAACTCTTCTTTTTCGCCGATTATCAGGGGCTGCGGTACAACGTCCCGGCGGCGACCGGCGCCATCACCGTCTTTACGGCGGCCCAGCGGCAGGGCGATTTTTCGGCCCTCTGTTCGCAATATGACGCGGCGGGCGTTTGCGCGGCGGGCAAGGGGACGCAACTCTACAACCCGTTCCAGCGCGACGCCGCGGGCAACCGCATTCCCTTCGCCAGAAACATCATCCCCCCGAACCTGATTGACCCGGTGGCGAAAGCCTTGTTCAGCAACACGAGTCTCTACCCCGCGCCGATCAACGGCCAGCTCGAAGGCAATCAATTCAACACCTCGCGCTCGTTCACGCACGGCGATCAGGGCGACATCAAGATTGATTACAGCCGGTCGGATAAAGATCATTTCTTCGGGCGTTATTCACAGAGCCGCCAGGACAGTCCCGGCACCAATTCGTTTCCGCTCTTCTTTGACACCTTCTTCCGCGCGCCGGCCTACACCGGCGTCGTCAATTGGACGCGGACGTTCAACCCGGGGCTGGTCAACGAAGCGCGCGTGGGCGTCAATTACGTGTTGCTGAACAACGGAGGCACGGACAACGGATTGGGCAATGTCGCGCAGGATTTGGGCATTGCGAACGGCAATGACCGCGGGCCTGGACTATTTGCCATCAACTTCGGCGCGGCGCGGGCCAGCGGCTTCGGCAGCTCGAACATCGGCGACCAGCAGCGCTTTGCCAACACCGTAATCCAGCTCGAAGATTCGCTGATCATTACGCGCGGCCAGCACATCTTCCGCACAGGCTTCCAGTACAAGCGAAATCGCCTGAACATTTTTTATGCTGGCAACAATGGCCGCACGGGCTTTATGACCTTCAGTGGTCGTTATACCGCCGGGCCTGATGCCAGGGCTGTGGCCAGCGGGGCCGCTGGCAGCGGCGAAGCAGATTTCCTGCTGGGTTTGCCAGACAGCCTGGGGCGAGGCGTCAACACGGGAAGCTGGGGGCAACGCTCCCACGTCTTTGCCGGCTACTTCCAAGACGACTGGCGGGCGACCAATACACTCACTTTGAATCTCGGGCTGCGCTACGAAGCGCACACGCCCTGGGTCGAGGTCAAAGACCGTCAGGCTAACTTCGAGCCGATCAGTGGCAAGCTCCAGTGCGCGGGCGCGGGCCGTGCCGACCTGGGGTGCAACAGCCCGGCGACGATCTATGACAACAATCGCGCACTGTACAACAACACCTATTTCGAGATCGGGAACTTCCAACCGCGGATCGGCTTCGCCTGGACGCCGGCAGCGCTGGGCCACAAGACCGTGCTTCGCGGCGCCTACACGATCTCTTCGTATCTGGAAGGGACCGGCACAAATTTGCGCTTGCCGCTCAACCCGCCGTTCACGACGGAGTTCAACACCACCTATACTGACGTGCTGCCGAGCTCGCGCACGAGCCAGGGCTTGACGGTATTGACTTCAGCGACCGACCCCTTCGCCGGGGCGATCATACGGTTGTGGGATCCGAACGTCCGGCCGGCGGTCGTGCAGCAGTGGAACCTGTCGGTGCAGCATCAATTCACCGCCGACACGACGCTGCAGGTCGGGTACGTCGGCCAGCACGGCACGCACCTGATGGTCCCGATGCCGTATTTCCAGTTACAACTGTTGGGGCGCAACGCGGACGGTTCGCCGCGCACCGCGCCCAGCCCGTATCTGTCCGGCAATCCGGCGCTGAAGAACATCGGCCAGATCTCCGGCACCGAATCGAACGGCAACCAGCGGTACGACGCTTTGCAGACTACTTTGCAGAAGCGGTTCAGCTCCGGGCTGCAGGCACAGGTGGCCTACACATTCTCGAAGGCGATGTCCGATTCCAGCGGCTATTACGGTTCCTGGGGCGGCCAGACAACGCCGTCATCACCGTACTGGCAGAATTTGTATGACGGAAAGGCCGAATGGGGCCCGACATTTTACGATTCGAAACACGTCCTGTCGGTATACGCCGTGTACGAACTGCCGGTCGGCCACGGCAAGAAGTTCGGCAGCGGCCTGCACCCGGTTGCCAACGCCGTTATCGGCGATTGGCAAGTTAGTGGCATCTATCAGGCGCACACGGGATTCCCGCTGACGATCTCTGGCGGCGATGCTTCGGGGACGAACTCGCGGGGATCGCGCGCCAACTGCATCGGCCCCTCTCAGGTCTTCGGCGCGGAGACCGTTCCGGGCGTTCTGGGTTATCAATGGTTTGACCCGACCGCGTATGGCCCGGCAGCGCCTGCTACCTTCGGTACCTGCGGCGTTGGCACGGTTCGCGGTCCGGGCTTGAACACGTTGGACCTCAGCTTCCAGAAATTCTTCCCCGTCATCGAAAACAAGCGAATCGAGTTCCGCAGCGAGTTCATCAACTTTACGAACACGCCGATTCTCAATTCGCCAGACACTGGATTGGGGCCGACCCTGGGCCGAATCACCAGTTCACAAGGTGCCCGAACCATTCAATTCGCGCTGAAGTTCCTTTTCTGACGAAAGGGATTATCAGCCACGGTTGCAATCACGGCGGAGCCGCTTTGACAAGAAGTGGCTCCGCTTCTTTAATGACGCCTGAAGGACGGTGTTCAGAGTACCAGCTTTAGCTGGCTGCGGCTCGCGTTCGAGCCAGGCGATGCGGCTAAAGCTGGTACTCTGAACGCCTTCAGTTGAAGGTTCGAGTTACTTCGATGCTTATAGTGGTTTGCACATGAATGGAGAGTCCGCTCCCTCACGGTCGCGGTACAGTACCGCTGACCTAGCGGTCAGTACCGCGCGCGTAAGCAAGCGGTCTCTTCATCCAAGCGCAATCTGCTGTAAGCTAGCGCAGAGGGGTAAACATTCAGGTCCATTAACTTCAATCCAAAGAACCATGCATAAGAAAGGCCGCATCACTACGGTTGGCTCTATTGTTTTCTTAATCACCCTGCTCGCGGCAAGCGCGACCGCACAGCAAACGCGCAAACCCACACCGAGCGGCACGGCGCTGGCCGAAGCCGGTCGCTGCCGTGAAGCGATTCCGCAACTCAAAAAAGAACTGCCGCAGGTCACCAATCCTGACCGGAAACGCGCGGCGGGGCTGGCTGGCGTACGCTGCGCGATGGGGCTTAATCAGCCCGAAGACGCAGTGGATTTCATCCGCGTGCTGACGCGCGATTTTCCGCAAGATCCGGAAGTGCTCTATCAAGCCGTGCACGTGTATTCAGACCTTTCGCTCAAGGCTTCGCAGGATTTATTGGTCAAAGCTCCGTCGTCATACCAGGTGCGTCTGCTCAACGCCGAAGCGCTTGAAACGCAGGAACGGTGGAATGAAGCAGTCGTGGAATATCGCGCGATTTTGGCGCAGCAACCCGGATTGCCCGGCATTCATTATCGGCTGGGGCGATTGCTGCTGTCCTTGCCCGAAACGTCCGTCACCGCAACAACGCGCGACGAAGCGCGCCGCGAATTTGAAGGAGAACTGAAAATTAACCCACGCAACGCCGGCGCAGAGTACGTCCTGGGCGAACTGGCGCGGCAGGCGCGCGACTGGCCGCAGGCGACAGAGCATTTTTCAAAGGCCGCGAAGCTTGATCCGCTGTTTGCCGATGCATTTATCGGTTGGGGGCGGTCCTTGATCGCGATTCGGCAGTTTGCCGACGCCGTCGCGCCCCTGGAACAGGCCGCCAAACTTCAGCCGGATAATCCGGCGGCACACTATCACTTGGCCATTGCCTACAGCCGCACCGGACGCCGGGAAGACGGCGAACGGGAATCCGCCGTCTTTCGCCAAGCTTCTGAAAAGGCGCGGCAGATGAAACAGGATATTCAAACGGGGATTCTCGGCCCGCAAAAAGCCGAGCCCTAAGGTTGCGGATTGAGGATTGCGGAATGTGGATTCAGGAACTGCGTATTGGCAGCGCTATAGTGGTCTTCATCGCCGTGACCTTGGCCCTTTCGCTCAATCCGCAATCGCCCTCCGTTCAATTCACCAACGTCACTAAAGCAGCGGGCATCGGCTTCGCACATTTCAAAGGCAATCAAGGCACCTCCACCATTCTCGAAGAGGCCGGCCCGGGCGTGTGCGTGTTCGATTACGACGGCGACGGCTGGCAGGACATTTACTTCGTTAACGGGCGCGACCGGTACAACCGCGGGATTCAGACGCGTAACGCGCTCTACCGCAACAATGGCGACGAAACATTCACCGACGTGACCGACAAGGCTGCGGTGTCGGGAACGGGCTACGGCCTGGGTTGCGTAGCGGGCGATTACGATAACGACGGCCACAGCGATCTGTATGTGACGCAGTACGGCAAGAACGTTTTGTACCACAACAACGGCGACGGGACGTTTAACGATGTGACTGACAAGGCCGCTGTCGGCGCGATGGAATTCGGCGCGGTATTCCATTCGGGCGCGACGTTTTTCGATTACGACCGCGACGGGCGGCTGGATCTGTACGTCGGCAGTTATGTGGCCTTCGGCGAAAAAAGCCGCCGCAGTTGTCTGATCGGCAACGGCGTCCCGACCAGTTGCCCGCCGTCCGTTTATCCGGGCACGCCCGCCTCGCTCTATCACAACAACGGCGACGGTACTTTTACCAATGTAACGAAGGCCGCAAAGGTGTATCAACCAGGGGGCAAGAACCTTTCGGTCGGCGCCAGCGATTTCGACCATGACGGTTGGCCTGACCTGTTTGTCGCCAATGATGGCGTGGAATTCTACCTATACCGCAATAACAAAAACGGGACGTTCACAGACGTGGCGATGACTTCAGGGATCGCGCTGACCGCCGACGGGCTGACGATGGCGGCGATGTGCATCTCGCACGGCGATTACGACAACGATGGGAACCTGGATCTGTACGTCTCAGATTTTCAGGCCGTGCCGGACCGTGTTTTTCGCAATGATGGCAAGGGCTTTTACGACGAAGTCAGCGACGCTATCGGCATTGCCGCGCAGACGCGCTCGGTCTTGAGCTTCGGCGGAGGATTTTTCGATTACGACAACGACGGCTGGCTGGACCTGTTCATCGCCAACGGCCACGTGTACCCCGAAGTTGAGCAGGCCGAATCCAAAGTAAAGTACAAACAGATCAATCAACTCTTCCACAACAATGGTAAAGGCGCGTTTGTGGAAGTAACCAAAGACGCCGGTGACGGCTTTATCATGCCGTTTGTCGCGCGCGGCGCGGCGGTCGGCGATTTCGACAACGACGGCAACCTAGACGTCGTCATCGCCAACAACAACGACCCGCCTCTGCTGCTGCGCAATTCGGGCGCGGGGAGAAATCACTTCCTGAATATTAAACTCGTCGGGCTGGTTAGCGCCAAAAGCAATCGCGATGCGACCGGCGCGCGGATCAAATTGCGCGCGGGCAACTTGACCGAATTTCGCGAGATTTCCGCTGGCGGCAGCTACTTTTCGCACAGCGACCTTCGCGTCCACTTCGGACTCGGCCAAAACCTCAAGGCCGAAGACATTGAAATCTGGTGGCCGAGCGGAACGCGCCGGACGTTCCACAATCTCGAAGCCGACAAGTTCTACCTCATCGAAGAGGGGAAAGAAGCGCCGGCCTTGCAGCAGTTCTTTTCTCAACGCAAAGACGCAAAAATGCAAAGAGGGCTTCCTCCATAAGCCTCTTTGATCCTTTGCCTCTTTGCGTCTTTGCGATTAAACCTGATTTTGTGTTGCGGCTTGCGCGGCGTTGATGGCGGCGCCAATGACGGCGGTTTCGTCGCTGGTGGCGATGACTTCGATCAGGTTGCCCTGCAGCGGAGTCATTTTGACCATCTCATGCAGGTACAAGTCGAGCAAGTTGATTTGAACAAACTTGGCGTTGGGGCCGGAAATATAAAACTTGCCGGGGCCGTCCAAATGGATGGTGTTGGCGGTGGCGGCGGCCAGCGCGCGGTGCCACAGTTTGACGAACTCGCTGCAGCGCGTATCGCCGGCTTGCGCTTCGGCAAAGACTTCTTCGGGTTCCAGGTCGAGAAATCGCAAGCGCATCGCGCGGTAGCCGGTAATGCCTTCCAGGTGTCCCACACCGCCGCAGCCGCAAAATCGTTCTTTCGGATCAAGCGTAACGACCAGGTGGCCGCCTTCCCAAATGCCCTCGGTTTGCGGGTAACGACCAAAGCCCGTGCCGTTGCCCAGCCACCAAACGCGCACGAGTTTGTCCAGGTGACCTTTGGCCGCGGCCACGCCCGCTGCCAGCGCGTCCGCGTCATTGAAGATTCGCACCGGCGCCGTAACGCCCTGCTGGCTGAGCCGCTCGGTTAATTCGCGCTCTAAATTTTGCCCCTTGGTCTGGATCAAATTCGGTGATTCTTCGACCACGCCGCCGCGAATGATGCCGGGGAAGCCGACGCCGATGGCTGCGACCGGCTGTCCCTGCCGCACGCTTTCGATCTGTCGAATAATCAAGTCAGCGATCTGATCCGCAGGCATTTCGGACAGATAGTCCGACTTGCTGCCGGCGGTGGGAAAGACGTGTAAGGCGCCGGTCAGTCGCTCGTTTTCCACCAATCCGGCGGCGATATGTTCCGCAGCCATTACGCCAATCGTTTTTTGCCCGTTCTGCCCATCTTGCATGCCGATCCTTACTTTCAGACCAATGCGCTGCCCAACCGTCCGGTCAGCTTGGTCAGTTTATTCAGTCCATTGAACGCCGCCGCCTTGTAACATTCGGCCAGCGTCGGATAGTTGAAGACGGTGTTGACGAAATAATCCACTTTGCCTTTGAGTGTCAGCACGGCTTGGCCGATGTGCAGCAGTTCGGATGCGCCTTCGCCGATGATGTGTACGCCGAGCAATTCATGCGTCTCGCGGTGGAAGATCAATTTCAACCGCCCAGTAGTATCACCACGAATCTGGCCACGCGCGATCTCGCGGTAATAGGCGACGCCGACTTCGTACGGCACGTCTTCGTCGGTCAGTTGCTCTTCGGATTTGCCGACGAAAGAGATTTCGGGAATCGTGTAAATGCCGTACGGGTAATTCGCCGGATCGGTCTGAAGCGTGATGCCGAAGGCGTGGCCGACGGCGATGCGTCCCTGCTCCATCGAAACCGAAGCCAATTGCGGAAAGCCGATCACGTCGCCGACCGCGAAAATGTGCGGTTGTTTAGTGCGATATTCCGCATCAACGGTGATGCGCCCGCGTGCATCCGCTTCCAGCCCGGCAGCTTCCAGATTCAGCCCGTCTGTGTTGCCCTGCCGGCCGATGGCATAGAGCAATGCGTCACCGGAAATCTTCTTTTTGCTTTGCAGGTTCGCGATGACCGTCCCGTCTTCGGCCTCTTCGACGCTTTCGACTTCTTCGTTCAGGCGCATTGTGACGCGATTGTCGCGCAGGTGGTAAGAGAGCGCCTCGACCATTTCGGCGTCGGCGAAACTCAGCAGGCGCGGCTGCTTTTCAATCAAGATAACGCGCACGCCGAGCGCGGCGAACATCGAAGTATATTCGACGCCGATCACGCCGCCACCCACCACAACCAGCGTTTTCGGGATGTCGAGCAGTGCGAAGATTTGGTCGCTGTTGACGATCGTGCGATTGTTGATCGGAACTTTTGCCGATTCGGCGGGGCGCGTTCCCACGGCGATGATAATGATGTCGGCTTCGTAATCTGACTGGCCGCGTGAATTTTCCACGCGCAGGTGATGCGGATCCAGAAAGCTGGCCGCGCCGGTGACGACTTCAATGCCGTTGCGCGAAAGCTGAGCGTGGACGACGTCAGTTTCGGTCTTGATGACATGCTGCACGCGGAAGGAAAGGTCCGCGACCGTGATGTGTTCCTTAACGCGATAATTCATCCCGTATAGGCTTTGGTAGCCGTAACCGGACAGGTGCATGACGGCTTCCCGCATCGTTTTGCTGGGAATGGTTCCGCTGTTGATGCACGCCCCGCCGACGACTTCGCGCCTTTCGATCAAGGCAACTCGACGCCCGAGCTTGGCCCCTTGGATCGCGGCACGCTGCCCGGCGGGGCCGGAACCGATGACAATCAGATCGTATTTCTGCATCGTGAACTCCACGCGCCTGTGAGGGCGCGCCTGGTACAGTACCGCGACCGAGAGGGAGCGGTCAGTTTGCGATGGTAACCGCTTCCTCACGGTCGCGGTACCGTACCGTGTTCAGTTGGCGAGCTTCGCCTGCGCCTTGGCCATAGTCCCAGGCAAGACATAATCTTTCTCGGTCGCCGGGGTAAAGGTGATGCGGCGCTTTTGCAGGTAAGCGATCTTGCCCAGGTTCGAAGCCAGCGCCGAACGGTGGCCGCTGACCACGTCGGAGTTGGGCGTCTTGCCCGACTTGACGCAGGCAAGGAAGTTGCGTACGTGTTCAGTTTCCAGTGCCATCGCGGCCCGTTTCGTGACTGGCTCCGGCGGCGCTTGCCGGCGCTCGGGCGCCGCTTGGAAGGTGTACCGGCCGCGGTCTATGTACAGATTCCCGCCCGTACCCATAAATTCAATCGCCGCCCCGCGCGCGCCCGGCACCAGCGTCGCGTCAAAGGTCGCCATCCACTCTTTCGGGTATTCGAGTTGAATCGAGATTGTGTCCGGTGCCGTGCGTCCGTCTTTGTAATTGTAAACGCCGCCTGCCGCAGTGGCCGAAGTTGGCAGATCGTCGCCCAGGAACCAATGCACCACGTCAATCCAGTGCGTGAACAGGTCTGTGATCTGGCCGCCGCCGAAGTCGAAATAGGCACGCCAGTTGTAGAACTGGTGTGCGTTGAATGGCCGATATTTGGCAGGCCCCAGCCACCTTTTCCAATCCAGCCCGGCAGGCTGTTCAGTGAAATTCGGTTTGCGCAGGTGATAACCGTTGCCGTGCCAATACGTGCGGACGTATGCGACCTTGCCGATCTTGCCGCTGTCGAAATATTCGCGCTTCGCCTCGGCGTAATGCGTGCCGCTGCGCTGTTGCAGGCCGACTTGAAAAACGGTTTTGTTGTTTTTTGCCGCCTCGATGATTTTGTGGCCTTCCTGCCAGGAAAAGGTCAGCGGCTTTTCGCAGTAGACGGCCTTGCCCGCATTACAGGCATCAATGGCGATCTGCGCATGCCAGTGGTCGGGTGTCGCAATCAGCACGGCGTCCACGTCCTTATTCGCGAGCAGTTCGCGGTGATCGCCGTAGGTCTTGGCCTTGCCGCCGGCCTTCTCATTCGCTTCATTTCTGGCCTTTTCGTACACGTCGCAAAGCGCGACCACTTCGGCGTCGGACTCCTTCAGGAAGAAGCCCATCACGTCCGAACCGCGATTGCCTGTGCCGATGACGCCCAGCCGCACGCGGTCGTTCGCGCCCAGGACCTTGTTCCAACTTGTAGCCGTCATCGCGATGCCGGCCGCGCTTTTGGTAATGAAATCACGTCGAGAATTATTATGAGACATCGAAGTTTCCTCTCTGAAAGTGAATCTGCCGGTTGAGGGAAATTGGACATTGGGAATTGGTCATTGGTAATTCCAACAGGAAAGGCACATTTGTCTTTTGCTTGAAAATGACCAATTTTCAATTCCCACTGTCCAATTTCTATCTTGTTATTAGCTCTTCGTGGTGCCGGTGATCTTGCCAAGTAACCGCTTCAACTCCAGGCATTCGTCATAAGCCGGTTGAAAATCCGCATCATCCAGAAAACCGCCGTCGTGCAACACGTTCAACCAGAACTTGGTGCGGCCGGCCTTGGCCAATGCCGTCTTCATATCGTGCCAAAACCCGTCGCGTGAGTCGGCATCCTGCGCCGATTCGACGAAAGCGCCGACGTTCGTGCCGTCGCTGAGCAGTGCCTTGCTCAGCACGTATTCGTGCCTTTCTTCAGACAGCTTACGATAAAGCCGCACAATGCGCAGGGCAAACTTGTATGATTTTTCGAGAACAATGTTTTCACCCATTTCACCCTCCTGATGGCTGGAATCCATTACTGACTGAGGAATCGCCCCACCGCCGCATTCACCGTCGCGCCGTCGCAAGCCGCGAAGACATGCCCGCAGGCGTTGTTCACTTCTACAAGCTCTGCCTTGAGCAACCGAGCGAATTCCATCGCCGGATCTGGATTGACCATCATATCCTGCCGCGCGACGACCACCAGTGTCTTGGCCTTTACTGTCGAGGCCGCCTGTGCCATCGAACCGCTAAACTGCCGGGCGACGTCGTGTGCCATCATGGCTTTCAATTGCGCGGCCCAGTCATCGGCCTTGAACGTATTCAAATAGTTCTGCTCTTCTTTTTCGACGAACGACTGAAACTCTTTGGGCGTCGTGCTGCTGTTGCGGAATGCCGGCGTGTAGAGCGCCAGCGCATGAATGCGCGCGACTAGCGGCGCGCCCGAGTTCTCACTGGTGTCGAGCTTGCGCGCCTCTTCAATGGCGCGCAGTTCGGTTGACCAGAGCAGCAGGTCGTAGGCCGTCTGACGCGTCGTGCCGACAATGGGGACGGCCTTCTCCATCATTTCGGGATAAGCCACCATCCATTCAAACGTCTGCATCCCGCCCATCGAAATGCCCATCACCGCATAAAGCCTCTTGATGCCGAGAGCGCGCGTCACCAGTTGGTGTTCGGCGTTGACCATATCCCGTATGCTGAAACGCGGAAACTTCTCGCCCGGTTGCGACCGATTGTTCGAGGGCGAAGACGAAACCCCATTACCGATCGCGTCTACCGCGATGACGAAGAACTTCGAATCGTCTACCATCTTGCCCTTGCCGAAGTTTCCGGCCAGTTGATCGCTTTTGCCGCCGAACCAGGTGGGGAAGAGAATTGCATTCGATTTCTCGGTGTTGAGTGCGCCGAACGTGCGATAGCCGAGCCTGCAAGCGTGGATCACTTCTCCACTTTCGAGCTTGAATTCACCAAGGTCCGCGAATTTCTGCCCGCCTTGCGCCGATGCAGGTGTCTTGCAAAGTATGATGAGCAAGATAAGGCTGACCGCCGTTCGTTTCATCATTTCACCTGTTATTCGTGATGCTGCCGCATAGTTTGCCAGGCGACCCTTTGCAAAAACGCGGCGTCTTCTTTGTTTAGGTTGATAAGCTCGCCTTGCGCGTCGCTGACCTTACCGGTGTGATCAATGATGGTGCCGGTAATTCGCGCGGACAATCCTTCGGGGCTTTGGCCGTAAAGCGTCGCGTAAAAGACGCAGGCGGCCAGATATGACCCGGCGGGATTCGGGTGACTTTTGTCTACGATATGCAGCGCGAAATCGGGTCTAGCTTTCAGCGCCGCTTGCCAGGCCAGCCCAACAGGCACAACCATGTCATTCAACTCTTTGCCGATGCTCAAATATGCGTCCGTCAACAAAGGTTGTTTCTCAGGGCTGTCTTGGCGCGCCCAGGTCATATAGAAAATCGGTTTGGCGCCTAGCCGCTTGATCTCAGCGTCAATCATCCGTGCCGATTCGTGAAAGTTTTTCGGATCGCTGATTTGCGGGATGCCATTTACGACCTGGCCCATGCCCAGTGTGCTTTGTTCCTGTAGCACGACGTAATCCCATTTGCCGCGTGCCAATGCTTCTTGCGGTTTGCCGCCGGCCCATAACGATTTCAACGTCGCGCCGCCGACGGTCACCATTTCGGTTTCGATACTTCGCGACGGTTTGGCCGATGCCGCCAGGCCGGCCAGCATTTGCGGCAGGTTGTTGAAGTAGGTGTAGCTGTTGCCGATGAACAGTATGCGTAGCTTTTGCGCTTGTTGCGAGTGGGCCTTCTGTTGCGCCTGGGAGGAAGGAAGCAGGCAGAAGGCGATCAGAAGGCCCTGCGCGATACCTTTAAATCTTATTCGGTTCATCGTTCGTATCCCTTTTGAATGGTTCGCAGTGCTTTGTTGACGATGTATTCGGTTTCTTTCGTTTTCGATGTGTTCCGCCAGCGTGCGCAAACTTCCCTCGCCCAATCGGGTCGAGTCTTGCTGGCATCGTTGATCCAGTTGGCGACGGAATCGCGAACGTATTTTGACGGATCGTTATTCAGCGGCTCCAAAATCGGCAACCCCAGTTCAGGATGCAGCTTCAAGGCTTCGATGTGTTTGCACCACACGCCGCGCGGGCGCGTGGCTTCGCTGGCAAAGCGGCGAATATTCTGATCCTTGTCTCGCGCCCATTTCGACAGCAGTTTGATCGCAGCCCCAAGCTCGCGGTCAATGTCGGAGCGCACGGCATACCAGGCTTCTTCACGAAGGCCAAAGTGACCGTCCGTCGCAAACCGCCTGATGGCAGCGAGTTTTTGCGTGAGCCTCAATTCAGTATCGAAGCCTACGGCGTAGATGGCCCAACTGCGAACAATGTCTGAAGGGTGCCTTGCCAGCCTTTCAAATACATCCGCGCGATTTATTTGACTCCTTAATGCAGGCAGCAACGCCGCGCCAATTGCGGGGCTGATTCGGGTAGGCTTCGCTTCCCGAAGTTTGGAAATTTCAGCCAGGGCGGGATTCACCGCCGCGCGCAACCCGAGTTTGGGCAATATCGTTTGCAGCAGCCTCCTTCGGTCCACGGCCAGCCATTCGACCAAATTGACGGTTTCGATTTCGCCCGCGTTCAGCAGTTCCAGAACGATGGGCGGAATCTCGCTGATGCGTTGCGCGCCTTTGCGTTTGTCGAGGTCTTCCACGTGTGAGCGGTGAGTCGTACGCCTTTACGCGAGCAGCTTGTTGACCACATTGCCGCTGACATCGGTCAGCCGGAAGTCGCGACCTTGAAACTTGTAGGTCAGTTTGGTGTGGTCAATCCCCATCAGGTGCAGCACCGTCGCGTGCAAATCGTGAACTTCGACCGGGTCTTCGACGACGTTGTAGCCGAGCTCATCGGTCTGCCCAATGGTCACGCCCGGTTTAATGCCGCCCCCGGCGAGCCAATACGCGAACGCGCGAGGATGATGATCGCGGCCGAGCAGCTTCGATCCGGCGCGGGCTTCATTGACCGGCGTACGCCCGAATTCGCCGCCCCAAATGACAATCGTGTCGTCCAGCAAGCCTCGCTGTTTCAAATCGTCCAGCAGCGCCCCGATGGGGCGATCAATTTCACGGCACATACGTGGCAGTTTTGTCGGAATGTCCACGCCGACGCCGTTGCCGTGCATATCCCAGCCCCAATGATAAAGCTGCACAAAACGCACGCCGCGTTCGACCAGCCGCCGGGCGAGCAGGCAGTTGTTCGCGAACGATGCCTGGCCGGGGCGCGTGCCATATGCTTCGTGGACCTTCGCCGGTTCTTTGGCGATGTCGGTCAATTCGGGCACGCTGGTTTGCATTCGGTAAGCCATCTCGTAGGCCGCAACGCGCGTGTCAATTTCGGGATCGCCGATGGCCTGGCGGTTCATCTGATTCAGGTCACGAATGGCATCGAGTGATTGGCGGCGAACATTGCTGCTGACGCCGTCGGGATTCGAAACGAACAAGACCGGTTCGCCCTTCGACCGGAATTCAACCCCTTGGTGAACGGTCGGCAGAAAGCCGCTGCCCCAACAACTCTTGCCGCCGTCAGGATTATTTTCGCCCGACAGCAGCACGACGAAACTCGGCAGGTCTTTGTTATCGCTGCCGAGCCCATACGACATCCACGCGCCCATGCTCGGACGTCCGACGATCTGGTGGCCAGTGTTCATGAAGATTTGCGCGGGCGCATGATTGAACTGCGTCGTTTTCATCGAGCGAATAATCGCGATGTCGTCCGCGTGCCGCGCCAGATGGGGAAGCAGGTTGCACATCTCCTGCCCCGATTTGCCGTAGCGTTTGAATTCGAATGGCGTGCCCAACAATTTTGGCGTGCCCTGGATGAAAGCGAAGCGTTCGCCCTTGATGAACTCTTCGGGGATGTTCTGCCCGTCGTACTGGTTGAGCTTCGGTTTGTAATCGAACAGATCAAGCTGCGACGGCGCGCCCGCCATAAACAGATAGATGATGCGTTTGGCTTTGGGCGCAAAATGTGGCCCGTGCGGCGCATCGTCGTCAAGGCCGGGGGCCGCGAAGATGTTTCCATTCGCCAAAGACGCCAGCGCCATTGCGCCGATGCCGAATCCGGTTTGTTTGAAGAAATGGCGGCGCGTGATGCCGCGTACTTGCTTCAGATGTTTTTCCATCGCACTCCTCCGATACTACTCGATGCGTTGTAACTTCCCGGCTGCCATCAGAAGGGCCCCCACAATCGAAAGCAAAAGTAGTATAACAGTGATTCCGGTTCCAAATCCGCTTGCCACAGAACCCAGGATTGCCCGTTTACGGGTAGCAGGCCAATCTTTATCCTCCCGGCCTTCCTTGGAAAGCACTCTCAATACTTGAACCCCTTTCCACAGCACTGCGCAAGATAGGATCAGCGGCCCTAGGAAAAATCCGAAGGGCAACAGCCCGCCCGCAATACTCAGGACGATCATCGCGATCCCCAGGTATCGGTAATAGTTTCCCGTGTCATAACGGAAAATGAACAGCCCGACGCCTACGCCAATGCCGCCGCTCAAGATCGCCATTCCGAGAACTGTGCTGAGCGCATAGACCAGCGCCGCGATTCCGAAACCTTTGACGAATCGGGCGCTATTTACGGCTTCCGTGTAAGCAGACGACTGTCCGGCATAACTGACCGCCTGGTCGCTAAAGCTCGGTAAAGAATTGAAACTTTCAGACATTGGGTGTTCCTCCGGCGTGAGCACGCCTTACGTTTCCATATCGCGGCTAAGCGCCGAACGCCTGGTCGAGGACGCTCGACACAAATTGATTAATGTTAGGTTCGTCCGAACTTCTTGGGCCGGCGACATTGAGCACGGCGACGTTGAATTGCTCGGTGAAGGACTGCAGCTCCTGCGCGGGATTCGAGCGTTCCTCCTCTTGGCATAGGTGAATCAAAGGCTTGTTGTACGCTTCGGCAAGCCGAAGCGTGAGGAGCGTGCCGCCGTGTAATTCTTTGTGGATCGAAAAGATCACCGTTGCATCAGAATCACGGACGTTCCACTCCGTTCTTTGCGAATATTCTTCTGACGGGGTTTCGGTCAGGCCGTAGCATTGGTCAATCGTACCGTCTTCAGCTCTGCGGCCCTTCGGACACCAGCCACCATGTGGAATCCCGTGATTGATCGCCCAATCGAGCGCCGCCCGGTCAGCGCCCGTTTGCCCGCCGGAGATGATCTTACGCGGCAAATTCACATGCCACCGCGTCTTCTCTAGATCCATTGTACCAATGCCGCCCCTGCACGAGCCTATGTAAAGATGAACTTGCTTCCCCGCCAAGGAAAGGACAATACGCCAACTAAAATAAATAAGCTTATTATCCAGATCAAAGCGTTAATCAGTTTGATAGCCTTTATCTTTCCATTGAATTCTTTAGCCATCGCTTTGGACTACCGAATCAAATAAAACTGCGTTTGCCGAGGGCGAAACCATTGCAAGCCTTGTCCGGTCATATAGGCGTCGTCTTCGGCCATGACCGTCACCTTTTGTCCGCCCCATTCCGGTACGGGCGTCGAAGTATTTAACTCAATCGAAGTATAAGAACCCAGCCGCATCAATTCGGGTTTGCCGTTGGTGGGGCGGCGAAAATCAATGCTCGCGCCTAACGCGTGCCCCTGAGTGCCGACTGAATGTGAGTAGATCATCGCTTCAATACCTTCGCGTTTGCAATCGGCCATTGTCGCGTCGTACACATCCGCGCCCGCGACGCCTGCTTTGGCATGTTTGAACAGGATGTCTTGCAACCGGTTGGTGTTGGCCAACGCGCGTTTCAGCCCTTCCGGCGCATCCCTCTCGCCGGGCTTCAAAAGGTAGGCGTGTTTTTGCCAATCGGTGCTGAAGCCCATGTAATTCAACCCAAAATCCACGTGGATGCAATCGCCGCGCTCCAGCACGACGGCCTCGTCGGCGACACTCAGGAATTGCTGTGTTTTGCCGGTTTCGCGGTTCTGCCGCTGCACGCGCAGGTCGGGCTGAAACCAAACGCTCAAGCCCAGATTGTTGACCTGTTGCAACAGCCACCAGCGAACATCGCCGACGGTTGTTTTGCCGGGCGTGATGACTTCGTTGGAAAACGCGCGTTGCGTCAGAACGTCGGTCAGGGCCACGGCGGTTCGATAATGCTCCAATTCTTCGGGCAAGCGCGTGTCCTGGTATTCGGTGATCAGCGCGGCGGCGGAAACGAATCGTTTGGCCAATTCGTCACCCAGCGTTTCGGCCAGGAATTTGTAGCCGTCATACGTCAGACCGTTCGTTGCGCCGCGCGTGCCGCCCATATTCAAGGCTATGGTTTTGGGCTGGCGCTCTTCCACCAGTTTCCGCAACGTGGAAGCGATCTGATTGCCGGGCGGATTGAGGACGTCGAAATGATATTTCAGATGCTCTTCTGAATAACGCACCAGTGCGATGCGTTCCAGTTTATCAGTGCCTCGGTCGGTAAAGATGAAAAAGTCTCGGCGGCCCACGTAGGGGACCGGCGGCGCGATGTATTCGGCGATGGTGTCGGGGTGAAACTCTTCGGTCGTGACGATCCACATCGAAACGCCATTGCGCCGCATCATCGGCAACAGCAGTGTGTCCAGGCGCTTTTTCAACCACTCCTCACGCACGGCGGTTTGCTCGCGCAGGGGTAACAGCTTCGGCAACGGCCCAGGTTTTTGTGCAGGCGAGGAAGGTTTCTTGTTCTCAGATTGAGCCGTCACAGGGGATGCGACGAAGGCGAGGGCGATCAGCGCCGCCAACAGAGTCCAACTGCGTTGATGACGAATCATCGTATTCTCCTTGTCGGAAGAGCGAGATGAGTTGCCGATCCCAGGCAATCAAATAGAGGAAAAAGTCCACTACAGCTCTTTCACCGCTGCCTGCCGGTCCAGCTTCGCCCGGATCTCTTCGGCCAGCGCGAAGCGTTTGATTTTCATCGAGGCCGTGCGCGGGAAATCTTCGTCCCACAGGACGTAGCCGCTGATGCGTTTGAAATTGAGCAGGCGATTGTTGCGCGTGATGATCTCGTTCTTCAACTCTTCGGTGAACTGCTGGCCCTCATTCAATCGCAAAACGATGATCAGTTTTTCCCCGAGCATGGAACGTTCGGGCCAGATGTAATTGGCCGCGAAGACGCAGAATTCTTTGACCGCGAGGCCGCCGAACGCGGCTTCGATGTCTTCGGGGTATACGTTCTTGCCCTCTTCGGTGACGATCATGTTTTTGGCGCGGCCGAAAAGCTGCAAATGGCCCATCGCATCGAAGCGGCCCAGATCGCCTGTCATCAGCCAACCATCCACGATGGTTTCGGCCGTCAATTCGGGATCGTCCAGGTAATGCGACATCACGGTGTTGCTGCGGACGGCGACCTGGCCGATAGCGTCCGCGCCGGGATTGATGACCTTCACTTCCATACCGGGCAGCGGTTTGCCGACGGTGTCGGCCCGGAATGGGTTGAAGTCATTCAGCGTGATGGAAGTTCCCGCCTCGGTCAGCCCATAACCGATGGCGACCTGAATCCCCAGGTCATAAAAGAACTGTATGATCTGCGCATCGCAAAAGGTGCCGCCGGTAAAGATCGCGCGCAATTCGCCGCCGAAGGCTTCGTGGACCTGTTTGAGAAGCTTACGGCTCAAGGCGAGGTTCGGCCGTTGTTTCGTGATTGTCTTGTTGACCCTGCGCAGTTGATCGAAGACGAAACGTTTGAATGGCGGCAGATCATCGAAGCGTTGCTGCAATCCGGCCTGCAGATTTTTCAGAATCAGCGGCACCAGCGCGACGTAGGTGATCTTGAATCGCGTAAAGGCTTCGCGGACGAATTCGGGGCGAAGCGTGCGTAGGTGAACCACCGTCGCGCCGCAGACGAACGGGCCGATAAAGCCGACCATAAAATCTATCGCATGGTTGGTCGGCAGGATGCTCAGATAGCGCACGCCCGGCCAGAAGGCGTACAGGCTGGTCAGCGATGCACACTGCTCCAAGTAATTTTCGTGCGTCAGCACACAGCCTTTGGGCCGTCCGCCGGTTCCGGACGAATAGACAATGCATGCCCAATCTTTTCGCTGACGGGGAACGAAGGTTGGTTGGTTTTTAGGATTGGCAGGATTGGCATCGCGCGTGTCTTCAAAACGAATCGCGCCCAGCAATTCGGCGTTCTTCGGCACGTCGGTGACGATGACGGTCTTCAGGTGTGGCAATGCCATCCCTTCGCGGTCGCGGTGCTGTACCAGCGCGCGCCAGAAATGGTATTCGGTGATGAGAACTTCGGCCTTGCTGTGCTGTAGCAGCGCCGCGTGCTCGGGCGCACTCAGCTTGTAATCCAGCGGCACCAGCACGCCGCCGGAATGAAGGACGGCATAAGCAGACACGGGCCAGCGCGATTGGTTGGTCATAATGATCGCGGCGCGCGATCCGTCAGCGAAGCCACGGTCTTGCAGGAATTTTGCCAGAGGCAGGGCGGTCTCTTTGAATTGACGATACGTCCAGCGATGGTTTTCGCGCTCGCGGTCGGCTTCGATCAGGCAGATTTCGTCGGCGAATTTATCAAGTGCTTCGCGCAGGGCCGAACCGAGCGATTGATGCTTGCTCAGGTCCACCATATCAGCGTGGGGCATCGCGGATTGGGGCTGCGAGTGTTGGAGCATTTACGTGTTGAGGAGTGAAGAGTCAGAACCGCTGACCCAGCGGTCAGCGGTACTGACTCGATCAAAGCCTGGATTCGATTCGCTCGGCCAGCGTGCGGAAATCGCTGACGCCTTGCACTTCGTAATCGGGCAATTCGACGCCGAAATGGTTTTCCAGTCGCGTCAGCAATTCCAGCGCTTGCAGGCTGTCAATACCGAGTTTCTTGAAAAAATCATCGTCGGGCGTTAACTCAGCTCGGTTAACTTTGAAGTGATTCGCCGCCAGCGTGAGGATTTCATCAATGATCTGTTCTTGAGTGCGCATCAAAAATATTAATTCCTTTCACAATCATGCCTGTGCCGCATTGCAGCCCGGTACGTCTTCAAACTGAAAATAGACCTGTTTCCCGAGTGAGCGCGAAAGCGCCACCATCTCGTCCGCGCCGGTCGAAGGGCCGCCGATGCGTAAACAGGCGTCACAGCGTTCCACAATCCGGCGGGAAATCGGGTGGAAGATTTCGTCAAAAACCTCGTCTCCGACGTGCGCTGAACCGGCGTATTCGATCAACGGCAGCGCCAACCATTCGCCCATCACCGGCAAATGGCCGGCGCGAAACAGACGCAATGACACTTCGGTCATGGCCCGTACGTTGGCGGCAATCAGATTTGGATCGTCGTTGGTGCCGGAACGATATGGGCCGGCTACCAGGATCATTAGTGTGGTGCGTGTCTCCAATGGGACTCCGTTCGTAGCAGTTTTGCAGTCAATATGCCCAACGCGCCAGCACTGACCCCGAGGTGAAGCCCGCGCCGACGGCGGCAAACAACACCAAATCGCCTCTTTTCAGCTTGCCATCATCAATCGCGTCGCCGACGGCCAGCGGGATGGTGGCGGCGGTGGTGTTGCCGTATTTGTGAATGTTCTTGATGACTTTTTCCGGGGCGAAGCCGGCTTTCTTGGCCGTTGCGTCAATGATGCGCATGTTGGCCTGGTGCGCAATGAAACAGCCGATGTCATCTCCGGTCAGGTTGTTCTTCGCCAGAATGTTGGTGCTCAGTTCTTCCATTTTGCGGACGGCGAATTTGAAGACAGCCTGCCCGCTCTGGTGAACGTAATGCATCTTCTTGTCCACGGTTTCGTGCGAGGGCGGATTCAGGCTGCCGCCGCCGGGCATATACAAGCTTTCGCCGCCCGCACCGTCAATCTCGTGGTGATAATCCAAGATGCCGAACTCTTCTTCGCCCTCTTCGGTGGGTTCCAGCAAGACGGCACCCGCACCGTCGCCGAACAGGACCAAGGTCGAGCGATCTTCGGGATCCAGAATGCTGGTCATCACGTCCGCGCCGACGACCAGGACTTTTTTGTGATGGCCGCTTTCAATGAACTGCGCGCCAGTGGTCAGCGCGTACAGGAACGACGAACAGGCCGCGGAAATATCAAATCCCCAGGTCCGCGACGCGCGAAGTTTGTCCTGGATGACGCAGGCCGTAGAAGGGAAGAACATATCGGGCGTGACCGTGGCCACAATGATCAACTCAATATCATCGGCTTCGATGCCGCGCCGCTTCAGACAATCATCCACGGCTTTGACGCCAAGCTCGGAGGTGGGCGTGCCTTTCTCGACCCAGCGGCGCTCGCTGATGCCGGTGCGTTCGACAATCCAATCGTGGTTGGTGTCTACGATCTTTGCCAGATCGTAGTTGGTGACGACGCGCGGGGGAACATAACGGCCCAGTGATGTGATTTTTGCTCTTTGCTTAGTCATAACAAAACTCCGGGGGCGTGGATGTTTGAGGGGGGCTCAGAACGGGTTGCCCCTGAGCCATCCTACCAATCCTGCTTACGTTTATTAAGGCAGATAAGGTTGAGCGTCTGTGCTCTCGACAAATTTCCGCAGCCCAGCCTCGACCGCCGGTTTGGTAAAGAGTTCGCAGAAGATTTCAATCTCCTGCCGAAGCTCTTCATAAGGAATCGGTTTCAGGAATCGTTTGGCGGCGGCACTGGTGGTACGGTCGAATTTTTTGATTTGCGCAGCGGTGTAACGCGCCAGCTTCAGCGCTTCGCCTTCGGCAGCGAGCTGGCTGACCAGGCCGACGGCCTGCGCTTTCGTGGCGTTAATGCTGCGTCCGGTCAGCAATAGATCGCGCACGACCGCATTGCCCAGATCGCGCTTGAGCCGCGGGATGCCGCCGAAGCCCGGGATCAGGCCCAACCGCAATTCGGGAAAACAGAAGCGCGCCATCTTGTCCGCGAAAATCAGATCGCAGACCAGCGCCAGTTCAAACCCGCCGCCGAACACGACTCCGTGCGTTGCCGCAATGGTCACCAGCGGCGAAGCATCAATCGCGTTCATGACCGCATGAATTCGATTGAGGAAGTCGCGCACCAGCGGCGCCGCACTCTCAAAGCCCATCTTCTTCGCGTTGTGGTACAGGTCGCGCAAATCCGCGCCGGCCGAAAAGCCTGCCTTCTGTGTGCTGTAGATGACGAGCGCGTGGGCCTGGTCCTTCAGCGTCTCGTGCGCAGCGACGAACTTTTCTAACTCTTCCAGCGTCTGCAAGCCGATTTCATTGGCCGGCTCGCGGTGTAGGGCCAGTTCGATGCAGCCGTCAATCAATTCCCAGGATAATGTCTTACCGATATAACTTTGCATTTATTCTTCGTCTCGGTCCCTTTCGGCCTCTTTGCGCTTTTCTTCGGTGATTCCGCGCGCCCCGATTGCCATCATCGCCATAATCGCGATGACGAACCCCAGAAACACACAGGTAAACCCTAAAATAAACATCCGTTCTCCGTCAGGCTTTCTTCGCAAAGTACAGCTCGTCGAACTCTTTGGCGAAGTGGGCGCCGATGGCATCGCGCTTCAGCTTCCCGTTGGCCGTCAACAGGCCGCTTTCGATGGTCAGCGGTTCCTTGCTGATGTGAAATGCGTGAATGTGTTTGTAATGCGGCAGGCCCTCGTTGACCAGGTCAATCGCCTGTTGGACCTGCTCGGCGCTCACTTCGCCGGTGACCAGTGCCGTCAAAAAACTGCGGTCATTGCCCATCACCACGCATTGCTGTGCCGCGGGCAGGTTGAATAAGAACTTTTCTTCAATCGGTTCGGGGGCGACGTTGTGACCGGATTTTAGGATCAACAGGTTTTTGATGCGGCCCGTGATCGCCCAATTACCCTTCTCATCCACTTCGCCCTGATCGCCGGTGTGAAACCATCCGTCGCGCAGGGCGGCCCGTGTCGCTTCAGCCTTGTTCCAGTACCCGGCGAAGACGTTCGGGCCACGCACCAGAATCTCGCCGCCTTCCCCCAACTTCATTTCGATTCCGGGGATGGCGGGGCCGACGCGGCCCGGCGTGAAATCTTCGGGATCGTCCATCGTGCAGATGGCCGTCGTTTCGGTCAAGCCGTAGACCTGCAGTACGCGAATGCCCAGCATCAGGAAGAACAACTGCGTTTCTTTGGCCAGTGGCGCCGAACCGCAAATCAGCGCGCGCAGGTTCGGCCCGATCTTCTTTTTGATCGAAGCGAAGATCAGCCAATTGGCCAGCGCGAAGGCCAGCCCGGCGCGGCCTTTGCCTTCGTATCGCCGTTGCCAGGCGGCCTTGCCGTTGTGATAAATCTTCTGCACCGCCGCGGGTTTCTGCGCGATCTGGCTTTCAACGCCGGTACGTATGCGTTCGAGCAGCGTGGGCACGTTCAGAAAGTAATTCGGCGCGGCCAGTCTCAATTCATCGGGCAGTTTATTCAGATCGGTCGAAAGCGAAAGCAGGCTGTTTCTGGAAAGCGCCGTCAGCAGCAGAATCCACGAACCGGCGAAACAGAACGGCAGGTAGTGGAAGATTTGATCCGCCGTGCGCCCGGGCTTGCCTTTCATCAACTGATCGAGCCGCGCGCCGGTGCAGGGAACCATATGATTCAGGTTGCCGACCGTGAGCATGACGCCCTTCGGCTCGCCTGAGGTGCCGGAGGTATAGATGATCGTGATAATGTCGCCATCGCTGAGGGCGTTGGGCGCGTCTTTGATATCGGTATCAGGCGTCGTCGCGAAGATGTCATCGAACAGGGCCAGTGCAGGCGCAGCCGCATCATTACTGTAGGGCCAGTGCTTGGCAATGCCGTCGCGCAAGGTTTGATCCGCGCAAATGACCATTGTCGCGCCGCAATCTTCCAACATCCCGACCAGTTCGTTCGGCGCCTGGCGCGAGTACAGCGGCACCACGATCACGCCTTCGGCCATCAGCGCCAAATCAACCGCGGTCCAACGAATCGAATTCGGCGCGAGCAGGCCACAGCGGTCGCCGGTTTTTAGCCCTCCATGGCGGATGAAGGTTCGCGCAGTCCGAACTTGTTCGAGAAGTTCGGTTCCGGTGGCAGTGACAAAATGCCCGTCACGGACTTCTTGAAGAACGGGGCGCGTAGGTGTCTGTGTGAATTGTTGAAAGATTCTTTCAAGGAAGTTCATCAGGCGGATGATACAAGTGGAGGATGGATTTGGGCAAAAAGAAATGCGGCGGATCGCCACGGATTTCTCCGCTTCGATCCGCCGCATCGGGTTTCGATCAACGGCTCATCAACCGTAATTTTCCAGCAGCCGCCGCAGGTTGGGGCTCAGCGGCGGCAGATAATCTTCCCAGCTCTGCAACCCTTTGCGTACGGGGAAGTCCGTGTAGCGGCGCTGGACGTGCTCTTCAAAATAAACGCCCATCCGCGCCATCACTTTCAGGTTTTTGGCCACCGTCCTGCCGATGCCTTCGCGAATGGTTTCGTTCTCTTTCAGAAGCTTGCCCATAACCACATAGAGCTTGTCTTCCAACTGAGGGTCGTCCACCGTCAGGCATAAATCCGAATGACCGCGCTCGTGCATCAGGTTGCGGATGCGCTCGTCCATCGTTACGCCCGCTGACGCGACCAGTCCGGGCATGCTGGTGACAATGCCGTGATAACGCGACGAAACCATCAGATGGCTGCTGCGCAGGATGCTGACCAACTGGTACATGTCGAATTCGTCGGACGCGAAGATCGGCATGCCCCCCAGTCTTTCTGACACCTTTTCGCAGGCATCCTTGTCGAGCATCTCCATCGCCACCAGAACGGGGAAGACGCGATTTTCTTTGCGGAAGCGGTCCAAGGCGTTCGCCATCCCGGTCAAATAATGGTCGTATGCGCGATCCACCTCCGGCCCCGAACGGTGGAAGTAAATTGAACGGTAGTGGCTGTCCTGGTACGCGCCGGTCAGCGTCTTGGCCAGATATTTGATGATCGAAGCCTTGACCGGCCACCAGAACGGATTGATCGGGCAGACAGCCATCACCGGCGTCTGTTCATCCCAGCCGGCCAGGCGCAGCATCTTGCGGCCGTACCCGTTCAATTTCGGCTCAAACGTCCATGCCGTGTCAGTGCCAAGCTCGGTCGAAACGCCAAGCTTGCTGAGCACGTCCTGCGATTCGGGGTTGCGCGTCACGACCAGCGAATCGTTGCAATAGCGCGCGACCATTTTCGCGATCAGCGGGTCCATGTGCCCGGCTTCCGCGCCGTATCCGACGCTCAGCTTGTTTTGTACCGAAGCGATGCCGAGGCTCCCAATCATCATCGTCGTCAGGGCGTTCGCGAATTTGCTCTTAAACATCGAGCCTTCGCACGCAACGACGCCGTCGTATTTGGGAATTTCCCGGTAGAGCATCGGGGGAAAGATATCAGGGAGTTTGACCTGATGTACGCCTTTGAAATAGCCCTGCGTCAGATCGAAGTTCTGGCTGAGCACACTCAATTCGCAATGCTCGTCCCCGAGGATGTGTTTGACTTGGCGGAGCATCTCCTCAACGCGCACGTCCGCGCCCGTGTTGCGAGTGCCGTTGTAGCCTGTGAAAAGGAGTTTGAGTTTTTGCCCCGGATGCCAACGATGGCCGGCGCCGAGCATCCATTTAAATTTCGATAATTCAATCAGCCCGCTCACCCATCCTTCTAACGCAATATCCATATTCATAGCTTTGATTCCTCCTGACTGGGGATTACTTTACGGCAGCCGAAACCCACGTGCTGTGGTAGCAACATAACCGTCTGAGAATGTACCCCAGATGCTCACGCACGCCGTGTTCCGAAAACGCCGTAGCAAGAGTGACCAAAGAGCTGTGTGAGGATGTCTTCGACACAGTTGCGAAAGGGTGGGCCTTCGAGACTGCAATCTTCGAACACGCGAGTCAGCTCCGTTTCGTCCGGACGACCAGGGGATGACCGTTCAAGCTGTCTGCATTTTCGCGACTTACGGATCGAGCGCTTTGCGAGGAACTCTTTGTGGAAAGAGTCCTGGAAAGACATTGGCTCGAGCTACCGATCGGGAAAAATGCAGCCGCCCTGGCGGCCATCAGCGATGCGAATAAATTCGCCGTGTGAAGTGAGGACGATAATCGCCGCTCCGTTGGAAAAGGAGTGAATACTGTAGGCATCTTCCAATATTGGCGATGTGGGGCTTTTTCATATTCAAACCAACGGCAGTCGCGATCAGACGGGGCACCTGTCATAAAGCTGTAAAGCTGTTCCTCAGGGGAAAGTAGCCTCTAATTGCAAATCGAGCCGCTGGGTACTGCTTGATTCTTTGAGTACTGCCAGTAGCTCTGGTTGTGTCAAGAACTGTTGATATTGGGTATTACCGTATTTCTTAACTGGTTGCTTACATACTTTGTATACGGTTTCCCAGAACTTGGCAAGTGATATAGAACAAATCCAATGTCTTAAAGAGGAAAAAATCACCAGACATTAGCACTTTGCCTTAGCTTAACGCCGTCACAGATGCTGTTTTGGCAATCCGTGCTGCCTCAGGTGGCCAATTTTTGTAGGGATATGTGAAATTGCCTTCTCTGCTGAACCGCAATAACGGATAGCTGTAGGCGGAGAACGGCGCGGGCCTGTTGCCCGTTTCGGTGGTGATGCGCGTATTATCGAAGACTGTATTCCAGACAAGGTAAGGGATGAAAACCTTCAGCAGAGTCGCCCCATACCCGATCGCGCTGCCGCGCATGTTGTCAGCCAGCCAATTATTGATCGTTGTAAACGGCTTTTCGAAGCTCGGCAAAAATACCGGGGCTTTTTTGTTCTGCGCCCGGGCCAGGGCGTCGGTCAATTCTTGGAAGGTCTGTGAATCCACGCCGGACGAGAGGTGATAAATATCGTGGTGGGGCTGCTCTTTCTGGTGAATTGTCACGATGGATTCGGCGACAAAATCCACGTTGACGATGTCTACCTTGTCCGTCGGGCGAAAAGGGAGCACGGGCAGCCCGGCCAGGAACACGAACGACCGCACCATTTCGAACTGCGTGGTTTCAGGACGGCGACTGTCGCCCAGGATGATGCTCGGGCGAAAGACCGTGTGCGGCACGTCGGGCAATAACTCTGCAACCATGTGCTCGCAGAACTTCTTCGTCCGCGCATATGGGTCGTAGTCCGAACGGTTCCAGTCCAGGGATTCGTCTTCTTTGACGACTTCGTCAGAACGGTCGCCGGCAATGGCGACGGTTGACACGTCGCTAAAGCGCCGCAGTCCGTGCAGGTCTCGCGCTCCTTGCGCCAGCTTGATGACTTCCAGCGTGCCGCGCAGGTTGACGTTCAAACAAACCTTTTCGCTTTTGCGGTTGAGCGATGCGGCGCAGTGAATGACCGATTCGGTGGTGTCCGCCAGCCGGCGATAATCATCCTCTGCTAAGCCAAAGCGCTTGTCCGTCAGATCGCCGCAGAAAATGTTGATACGGGATTTGAGGTGAGCATAAAAGGTGGGGAAGTCCAGATGGATTTGCAGTGACTTCCACAGGCGTTCGGCGGCTTCCTGCTCGCTGCGCGCGCGCACCAGCAGGTTCAGTCGGTCCGGGTGTTGTTCGAGCAGCAGCGCCGCAACGTGTGCCCCGACATAACCGGTCGAACCGGTCAGAAAAAGTGCCATATCGTTTTAACTCGCCGCGACGCTCTGCTCCTGCGTGGGAATCGAGACGGAGCGGTTGGATTTGTTTTCGACGGAACGGCCTTCGATCAACGGATAGGACCATTTGCGCAGCGCCGGAATGTGAACGTTGATCCAGTAATCCCACCAGTCAATGTAGCTGGCGTCGTAGCCAAACGCCTCGCGTTCTTCGGCCGAAAGGGCGGCGGAAAGCAGTTCGACGTTGCGGGCCTCGAAGACGTATTCGTTGTGCAGGATGAAGGGTTCGTATAGTTCGACCAGTTTTTCGACCTTGTTCAAGTCTCGCTCGCGGCGCACCAGCGGCGAACGCATCATCGGCAGCGGCGAGACGATTCGCAGCAAGGCCTGCACCAACTGCTTCTGCGCCGGCGCGGACAGCTTACGGTAGCGTTCTTTCGACACGGGAATCGAATCGAACATTGCCAGCAGGCGGTAGTTGAATTCGTCCTGCGCCCGGTAATGTTTGCGATGCGCCAGGCCGGTCAATTCAATTGTGCGGCGCATATTGCACGGGTTCACCGCCGAAGTCGCCAGGTGATAAAGCGCGTCGTGTCGCCGCCCGACGAGCGCCGCCGCGATTAATGCCATCCCCCGGCAGACCAGGTCCACCGGGATAATGTCCAGGCATTTTTTGCCGTTCGACGGCAACTGGCGGAAAAAGGTGCCCAGCAGATAAGAAATCGGCGCGGACGTGTTGACGCCTTCGTTCCAGCCCTTAAATGGCTCGTGCGTGGACGTCTCGACGATGGACGGGCGCACCACCGCGACCGGCAGGTCCTTGCCGCCCCGCCCTTCCTTCACCCGTAGTGCGATCAACGATTCGGCCAGACTCTTGGTGAAGGTGTAGGTGTTAGGCCAGCCCAGTTCTTGTGCGCGATGCATTCCCGCGTCGGTCAATTCGCTGCGCACCCAACGCTGGCGCAGTTTGCGCGTCTGCGCCACGATCTCGGATTCGGTCAGTTGCTTGTTTGCGCGGGCGGCCTTTTCCAACACCTGTCCGCGAAGTTGCCCGGTTAGCTCTTCGCCTTCTGCGCGGGCTTCGATTTTTTTCGCCAGCCTGTGCAGCGATTCGTATTCGATCTCGGCGTCGAAGTCGGCGATGCCTTTCGGCGTGTAGTTGGGCGTCAGAGTTTCCGGGATGCGGCCGTCGCGGTAACCCACGACGTAACAGGTGGACAGGTGCAGCATCGCGGCGCGGGCGCAATCGCGCAGGAAATCCAACAAATGTAGCGTGCCGTCAATATTAACGGCCAGCGCTTGCCGCAGATCAGGATTAAAATCGGTCAGGCCGGAACTATTGATGACGACGTCAAGCTGCGATTGCAGCCGGGCACAGACCGTAGGCGCAAGGCCCAATCCCGGTTGGCTGACGTCGCCTTCAACCACTTCGATCTTTTCGGCCAGAAATCTTCCGAATTCTTCGCCGTAAATCTCGTGTAGTTTGTCGAAGACGGGGGATTCGGCGGCGATCTTTTCGAACCGGCGCTGTGCCGTGGTCGAGCGTTGGCGGCGGATCAGCAGGTAGATTTTGCCGACGTTCGGAATTTCCTGAAGCACTTTGGCCAACCAGACTTTGCCGATAAAGCCCGTAAAGCCGATGAGCAGGATGTTTTTGCCCGACAGCGATTCGCGGATCGACAGTCTCTCGAGTCGCTTGCGCGAATCGAAAACGATCGTGGGAGATTGCATTTGCGGCGCGATGCGGCGGGCCGGGGCAATGGTCTCCACCAAAACTTCGGGCGGATTGCCCAGGTTGCGCGACAGCTTTTCCATCGGAACGTGGCCATCCGGGTTGCGGCCGATGATCTTGGCCAACACCTGGCGCGGGCGGATGACCGGCGAAATCAATCTACCGGTGGCGCGTCCATCACAAAATTCCAGCCGGTTGGCGATCAGCTCTTCGACGCCCAGGTGCTGCGCCAAGGGGCGCATAACGTGGTCGAGGCCCTGGCTGACCAGTACGATCCGTTCGCCCCGCGCCATCGCTTCTTTCAAGAGCGCGACGCCTTCGGCCTTCAGCTTCGGCTTTAATTCGTAATCGAAGTATTCTTCGCCCAGCAAATCCAGCCGATCCCGGCTGACGCCGCGCAACGCCGTGTGCAGCACGCGCGTGGCAAAGACGCGGTCCGTCGCGTACAACAGCGGGCGGATCAGCGCCGACAGCGCCAGGCCGCTGCGCCGCAGCCAGCGTTCCGAAAAACTCTGCGCGTTCCAGGTGAAGAAGGCCACCGGGCGGACGGCGGTCAAATTAACTAGACTCCCTTCCACGCGCCAGTATGTCGGTTCGGACGCGCGAACGGGCGTTGAGGGCTGCGAACCAGTCTGTGGATGGATGTGGACTGCGCTCACGGTCAATGGGTGAAACTCAAAAAAAAGTCGGCGTTGCTCGGCGGGGAAATCGCTTCGTGCGTCACCAAATGCCTCTATCTCTATAAAGTTGCGATACCGCATGAAACATGAAATTGCGAGGCGAGTCAAATCTTTGCCTTCGCGCCCCGCGATGAGACGTATTGGTTATCCAGGGAACTTTTCTTTACACAAGTTTCGGTTAAGATGGTCTGGGCCCACAATGCCCAACGCGCGTGCTGTGTGGCCAAGACCAACCAACCCAGAACGAATATGAATAGAGACCGCAGAGAATTTTTAAGCAGAGGCATGGCGCTGGCCGTCGCCGGTTGGCCCATCCTTGCTTTAGCACAAGACCCGGTCGCGCCGGAATCGTTCGTCTACGTTTGTCCAATGCACCCCGATGTGCAGTCCAAACTTCCCGGCAGGTGCCCGAAGTGCAATATGAAGCTCGTGGCAACGAAGGCTTCGGCCGTGGGAAGCGAGGATTTCTATACTTGCCCGATGCACCCGGACGTCATTTCGAACCAACCTGGCACGTGCCCGAAGTGCAAGATGAAGCTGGTCAAATCGGCTCCGCCCGAAACCAGCGATTACGTAGTCAGAATGCAAATCAACCCCTCGCCGCCGCGCACAGGGCAAAGGCTGAAGTTCCGCTTCACGGTCTTTCATCCGGTGACAGATGAACAAATCAAGCAGTTCAACATCCTGCATGACATGCCCTTCCACCTGTTCGTCGTCAGCCAGGATTTTGAATCGTTCCAGCACATACACCCAAACAAGCAAGCCGACGGCAGCTTTACGATTGAAACGACGCTACCGAAAGCAGGCTATTACCGAATTTACTGCGACTTCTTTCCGGTGGGCGGCACGCCGCAGGTGACGCACCACAGCCTGGTCACGGCGGGTTTCGACGGTGATCTGATTTCATCGCAGGCGAACCTCGCGCCGGACAAAACCGTGGATGGCAAGCTAGTCAAAACCGTCGAGGGGATTCGTTTTGAATTGGCTTTTGAACCGGCAGAACCGTTCGCCGGTAAATCTGCTGAATTGCGCTATCACCTAGTGGATGAAAAATCCGGCCAGCCAGTCACCGATCTGAAGCCTTATTTGGGCGCCTGGGGGCACACGCTGATTCTGAGCGAAGACGGCACGGACTATTTACATTCGCACCCGACCGAAATGATTGACGAATCGCTGACCGCGGAAGAGCGCAATAAGCTGACCAGCAAACCCGACGTGACCTTTGACACCTTTTTCCCGCATCCGGGCAATTACCGCATCTGGTCGCAGTTTCAACGCAAAGACAAAGTCATCACAGTTCCGTTCACAGTCTATGTCCCCCGATTGAAGTAGGCGTTAGGCCGCTGGAGTTTTGAGTTCGCCTCAGAACTGGAAAGGAGAAACCAATGCGAAAGGTGACGTTTGGAGTTGCCAATAGTCTTGACAACTACATCGCCCGCGAAGATCAGAGCGTGGATTGGATCCTTTCAAGTGAAGAAGCGGCTAAGGCCATGAAGGAATTCTGGGACAAAATAGACGCCGTCGTAGTAGGGCGCAAAACTTACGAGCCTGTGGTAAGGAGCGGCAAGGCCTGGCCTTCCTATCCAGGCGTAAAAACCTATGTCTTTTCGCGCACAATCGGCGAAAGCCTTGATACAGGCGTCCAAATCATTTCGGAAGATGCGGCCGAATTCGTCAGAAAGCTAAAGAGTCAAGAAGGCAAGGGCATCTTTGTGATGGGGGGCGGAGAGTTGGCGAAATCGCTTTTCGGTGCAAAGGTAATTGACGAGATTCGCTTGAGCATCCATCCGGTATTGCTTGGCTCGGGCACCCCGCTTTTTCTTCCGATGGGGCGGCAGATTGATCTGGAACTTCTGGATTGTAAGAGCCTCCAAAACGGCTGCGTGCACGTTACATATCGCGTCAGGCATTGATCGAACCTGACAAGCTAAATTTTTTCGCCTATACTTCGCGCACCCCTTTGAATCAACCGATTTTCGACCACAGTAAGGAGCATGCCATGAATCGCTGCGCGCATTGCTTCGGCGACCTGCCAGAGCTCGCCGTTTTCTGTCCCCATTGCGCCCGCGCCGACCAGCCGGACTTCCAGCAACTGCTCAATCAGACCATTGCGGGCCGCTATCGCCTGTACAAACGGTTGGGGCAGGGCGGGCTTTCGACCGTCTTTGCCGCGACCGATCTGGAAACCGATCGCGTGGTGGTTGTGAAAGTCAGCGACCCGGCGCAGCTCATTCAGCGCGAATTGAGTTACGCGATTGACGCCGAAGCCGCGCGCAATTACTGGCATGAAATGCTGGAACGCATGCGCCTGGAGGCCGATACTCTGGCGGCCATCCAGCATCCGAATATTGTGCGTTTTTACGATACCGGGTTGCTCGGCGAAGACCTGCGGTATGTGGTGATGGAATTTCTGCACGGCCACACGTTGCGCGAAGAACTGAGCGCCAGGGACCGGCTTGATCCCGCCGAAGCCGTCCGCGTCGCGCTGGGCATCTGCGCGGCACTCAGCGAAGTCCACGCGCGGGGCATCGTTCATCGCGACATCAACCCCCGCAACGTGATGTTGGAGGCGGAAACAAAGCTGATTGATTTTGGCATTGCCAAATTTCCGCAACCGCCGGGCGCGCCGCCGTTCACGCAGCATTCGGTTTTGAGCGGCACGGTGGCATACGCGTCGCCCGAACAGTGTCAGAGCCGCGCAATGGATGGGCGTTCGGACATTTATTCGCTCGGCGTGGTGTTGTACGAGATGATCACCGGCGAACGGCCCTTTACGGGCCGCACGCCCACCGAAATTGCGCTCAAACAGATTCAGGCCGAACCCACGCCGCCACGACAACTCAACCCGGACGTTCCCGCCAGCCTGGAAAGAGCTGTGCTGCGGATGTTGGCGAAAAACCCAGACGAGCGTCCGCAGACCGTTGAGGAATTGACGGAAGAGTTACGTTACGGCGCCCGCCAAATTTTTGTCCCGCTGCAAGCGTCGGAAGAGGCGGGCCAGGATGAGGTTGAAAGCTCGCCGGAAGATGATTTTGATCGGCTGATGCTGGTTCGCCGCCGTCGTCGCCGTGTTGCCATTGCGGCGACCGCGGTCGTGTTGTTTGCGGCGTCCGCGGGATTGCTGTTCGGGAAGAACTGGCTGGGGTCCCAATTCGCCGGGGTGTCCTCTCCCAACACCGCAAACCTGACTCCGTCTCCTTCACCTTCTCCCACCAGTTCCGTGGCGACAGCCAGCGATGCCGACTCCCTTGAACTGGCCGCACAGCTTCCGCTTGGTCGGACACCGAACAGTGCTGACGGCGCAGCCAGCGGTGGTTCGGGCAATAAGAATTCTTCGTCGCAGGCAAACGCTCCGGCCGATCAATCGGCGCCGAAATCGTCCCCTGCCGACGCAACAAGCGCTCCGGCGAAACCGGCGCCGAAGCCAGTCCCTGCTACCAAATCGGCCGCGAGGTCCGCACCGCCGCGGCAAGTCGCCACCAAAACCCATTCGCGTTCGGCGCCGTCACCAACGGTCGCCGCGTCCCGCGCACCACAGACAAACAATCCGTCGAAGCACACTGAAGTCGCGCAGGCCACGCCTAAGACCGAAAATAACCCTCCCAAGCCGCGTGAGGACAATCCCGTGGCAGAAAATGCCTCAAACCCAACCTACAACACGGACCCGTCGCCAGTCGCCCGACGGGATCGTATTGCAAATAACCGCAGCGACACCTTCGGCCGTGATCGCAACGAGACCGCCGGCAATTCTCGCCGTAATCCGAGGGGGGATCATACCGATGCCGAGAACGGACCAGACGTAGAACACTTGGGGCCCAAACTGATCCAGTGGAGCGGTTCGGTCAACCGCGAACGCGAGGTGACGATTGACCTGCCTGGCGTTCCGGGCACACTTGAAATTCCGCGCGTTTACCGCGACCGCGTCGGCATCGTTCAGCCACCCAGTGCCAGCAATCATTGGCGCATCGCCACAGTGCGCGTCTTCGGTCAAGGCGGCGTTTCCTTCGTCGTGCGATGGTGGCCCATGAGCAGCCACTATTCGAAGGTCGCGGAGCGGGGCAATTAAGGCTGGGACAGACCTGGGACAATCGTTGTTCGATCACGCTCTATAATTGTGGAAAATAGTCAACAAGCCGCGCGTTTTCTGCTCACTCTTGGTTTGTTGTGGGCGGAAAACCGACTCCTGCTCTCGGGGTCGCTTGACTATCGGTTCTCCTTGGCTACTATGGGCTTAACGTCCCCATCTTGACGGAGATTAAATTTTTAGAAATACGGGAGATTGCGGTGAAGAACATAAAGAAAAACATTCTGCTCTTCGGCACTCTGGCGCTGGCAGTCAGCGTGGCATTGATTGCCCCGCGTTTGGCCGCCGCACAGGAAGCCGCAGCGGCAAGGCGCATTTCCGACGATTACCAGAAGGCAGCCGATATCATTCGCAGCAAATACGTTGTTGATGTGGACGACGAAACGCTGAGCAAGGTCGCAATTCAGGGCATGCTCAAATCGCTTGATCCGCATTCGGATTATTACGACCCTAAGTCCTACAAGGAATTTAACGATCGGCAGCACAGCCAGTATTTCGGCATTGGTTCGCTGATCCGCACGGCCAACAAACAGACGTACGTGGCAGAGCCGTTCAAAGGCAGCCCGGCTTCGCGCGCCGGATTGCGTTACGGCGATCAAATCATCGGCGTCAACGACAACGACACTTCGAATTGGACCTCTGACCGCGTACGTACGCTGCTGCTGGGCGAACGCGGGACGACGATCAAGGTGAAGGTCAAACGCCTGGGCGTCGCCGAACCGATCACCGTCAGCATTACGCGCGACGGCATCTGGCGTCCTTCGATCCCGAACTACTACATAGTCAAACCTGGAGTCGGCTACGTCGGTCTGACGACCAATTTCCAGACGACGACCAGCCGCGAATTGGCCAACGCGATGGCGGACCTGCGCGAACAGGGGGCCAACAGCTTCATTCTGGATTTGCGCGGCAACGGGGGCGGCCTGCTCGACCAGGGCATACGCGTCTGCGACCAGTTCCTGCAGCGCGGGCAGAAAATCGTGACGACCAAATCGCGCCCCGGCGTGGATTTCAATCAAGACGAGTACGCGCGCATCGGCGCGTCGGAAAACTTCCCGCTGGTGCTGTTGGTGGATCGTCAGTCGGCGTCGGCGTCAGAGATCGTGGCCGGCGCGATCCAGGATCACGACCGCGGATTGATCGTTGGTGAACAGACCTTCGGCAAGGGCCTCGTGCAGCGGATCTTCCCGCTGATCAACGGCGGCGCGCTGGTGCTGGTCATCGCGCACTACTACACGCCGAGCGGGCGCCTGATTCAGCGCGATTATTCCAACGGCTCGATTTTCGAGTACTACACGCGCCGGGACGCCAGCGGCGAAACCCGCGCCGGAGCGAAGCGCACCGAAGAACGTAAGACGGACCTGGGCCGCACGGTGTACGGCGGCGGCGGCATCGAACCGGACGTCAAGGTCGAAAATCCGGAATTCTACCTAACTTCCGCGCAGGTTCGCTTGCAGCACGCGATCTTCCTGTTCACGCGCGAACTGGTCTCGGGGCAAGTTTCGATCGCTCCGAACTTCAAGCTCAACGGCATTGAATATGATCACAACCTGAAGCCGACGGAGTTTGTCATTACGGACGACATCCTGAAGAACTTCCGCGAATTCGCGGTCAAGTTTTACCGTGACAATCCCGATTACGGGTTGACGCCCGCGGCCATTGACACCAACCTGAATTGGGTGCGGAAACAGCTTCGCTTTGAAGTCTTGACCGCCGCCTACGGCACCGACCGCGCGCAGCAAGGCATCGCCGAATACGACGTGCAGTTGCAAAAGGGAATTGCCGAAATACCCGAAGCCGCCGCGTTGACGGCACGCTCATGGAAGGGCAGCACCGCCAACAACCGGGGCAAATAACCCTTCGCGCGACAACGCGGGATTCGATGGGGCGGCTGGAGCATCTTCAGCCGCCCTTGTTCATGCGGTGCGAGAAGCGTCACCGGCCTGCGCTTCCGTTCCGCTCGACCGCTGAAACTTTCAGGTCGCTAACCCTCCACCTACCACCAATCCGCCATGCAAATTGTTGACACGCACCAGCACCTTTGGGATTTGGACTTGCTGCCGTATTCGTGGACGGCCCGAGACCCGAACTTCAACCGCAGCTTTCGGCTAAGCGACTATTACGAAGCCACGCAAGGCATCGAAATTATCAAAACCGTCCACGTCGAAGCGGACATTGACGAACCGTATATGCTGGCCGAAACGCGTCACGTTCTGGCGTTGGCCGAACGCGACGACAACCCGATCGCGGGCGTGGTGGCCGCCGCACGGCCCGAATACGAAGGCTTCCGCGAATACCTCGAACAGATCGCCGGCCACCCGAATCTGAAAGGCGTTCGACGCATCCTGCATGTCGTGCCCGACGATGTTTCCACTACGCCGCTGTTCGCCGAAAACCTGCGCCTGCTGGAAGAGTTCGGCCTGTCATTCGACATCTGCGTGCTGGCGCGCCAACTGCCACTGGCCGTCAACCTGGTTAAACAATGCCCGAACGTCGCCTTCATCCTGGATCATTGCGGCAACCCCGACATCAAGAACCGCGAATTTGACACTTGGCGCCACGGGATGCGGGAGCTCGCCAGTTACCCGAACGTCCTGGCCTGCAAAATCTCCGGCATCGTCGTCAACACAGACATTGCAAACTGGACGGTCGAAGATTTGCGCCCCGCGGTTGACGGCGTGATTGAAATTTTCGGTTGGGATCGCGTGATGTTCGGCAGCGATTGGCCCGTCTGCACACAGGCGGCAAGTTTCAAACGATGGTTCGACACACTGACCATCCTGACCCAGAATGCCAGCGAAGAGCACCGGCACAAACTGTTTCGAGACAATGCCGAGCGCGTGTACAGGCTGAGCCTGACCTGATCCGCTTTCTCACGCGAAATTCCTTTGGTGCATGGCCAACCTGTAAAGTTTTTGGACGGGAGGTGGAAGTTGGAGCGAAAGATCACCGGCAACGTAACGGCCAATGAAATCAGAGTGACCGTCATAGACGCCGAGCGCGAATTGCACGACACGATGCCCACGGGAATGGCCGACATCATACTGGCCGCGTTGACGGCGGAGCCAGAGACCCTGGAGGATCTGGAAATCGCGATCGCGCGTTACGACGAGCCCGTCGGCCGAACGGGCTGGCTGAAGCATCTGAGACCCGGCGCGGGCGAAACCCCGTGGGACGCCGGCTTGATGATTATTGACCTGCCCGGACGGCTGATCATTGCCGACACCGAAGCCGAACTCTACATACCCACGTGGGACGGTTTTGTGCGCTATTGTCCCGACCCGCCTCCGGATTGGTCTCGGGTCGCAGACGAAGACTTGTGTTGGATCCCGTATAGCCTCTCCGATGACTGGATCCTGGTAATTGATCCGCTGGATACCTGGCTCGATGACTGGCGCGAACTTGCCGCAAAGCGTCGAGAAGACCGCGGCTACCAACCGCCCTTTGACGCGCACCCCGGGATGTTCGACCCGGTCGCGGAGTTTATCGCGCGTGAATGTCTGGCCGCCCGCGACGCGGGCAAAGAAAATCCCGTGGTTGAAATTCACGAACGCTGGATGCTGTCGGAGCGCGAAGACCTGGATTACTACGCGCCACGTAAGGTGTTGCTCCTGCACCGCCGTTTCATTGAAAACGACCTCGACTCTCGGGCGACACAATGGACACTCACCGGCAAATGTCCCTCGGGCTTAGCCCCCGATTCCCCTGGCTATCGGCATTCGGGATTCGGCGTCAGCAGCAACGTCGTCTATTTCGATTTGCTGCGTTATTTGGTCACCCAATGCTGGGAGCACGTTCGCAACGATCCGTCTGTGACGTTGGCCGACGAGACCGTCCGGTTGAAAGGGCTGCAGGCCGATTGGCTGGAAAAAGGCGGCGATTACGGCCGCCGCCCGGGCTGGATTCTGGAGCAGGAACGCCGCCGCATCCCCATCCCCATCAAGTCTGAAGAAGAGTTGGTCTTCGGCTGTGACAGTTATGCCAACCCCATGCCCGCCGACCCGGAAATGGGCCTCGGCTACTGGCAACTGGACGGCGATAAAATGGATGACGAAAAAAGCTGGGTCTTTTCCACCTTCTCCACGCGCGAAAGGTGGGAAGAAGACCAGCGCTACTGGGAGGAGTTCCACCGCAGATACTGTGAAGAGCAAGCCCAGGAACAAGCCGAAATCGCCTGGGCCGGCGGCGCACAGATTTTCGATGATCGGCGCGTCGTGGCTAAGAAGGGGTATGAGTAGTGATGAAGAGCGCAGAGTTCATCAGCCAAATCATTAAGTCAGTAATGCAGTAACAGTTTGAGTTGAATAGCGCAGCCTCCGCGTCACGAGCTACGCAGCACCACCTGCACCACAAAACCGTGCGACGCCATACTTCTTCAATATAAATCTTGCGTAAAAAGTCAGAATCAGGAAAGTGGGCAGCGGATCCGTATCCGCGTCGGGAGGGCGTCAGACCGCGAAAGCGGGCAGAAGGATCGCCCTACCCGCTTTTCACAGGTTCAGGATGAGGCGGTTAAAGAACCTCTTTGACCTTGGCGCCAATGTCGGCGGGACTTTTGACGACGTGAATGCCGGCGGCGGTCATCGCCTTCATCTTTTCGTCTGCGGTGCCCTTGCCGCCAGAGATGATTGCGCCGGCGTGGCCCATGCGGCGGCCCGGCGGCGCGGTCTGGCCGCAGATGAATCCGACGACGGGTTTCTTGACGTTGGCCTTGACGTATTCGGCGGCCTCTTCCTCGGCGGAGCCGCCGATTTCGCCGATCATCACGATGGCGTCGGTGTCGGGATCGTTGTTGAACAGTTCGACGGCGTCGCGCTGCGTGGTGCCGATCACGGGGTCGCCGCCGATTCCGATGCAGGTGGATTGGCCGATTCCCAGGGCGGTCAACTGGCCTACGGCTTCATACGTCAGTGTGCCGCTGCGCGAAACGACGCCCACCCGGCCTTCCAAATGAATCCGCGCTGGCATAATACCGACTTTGCATTTCCCGGGCGAAATGACGCCGGGGCAGTTGGGGCCGATCAGACGTACGCCGCGCGACTGGACGTAATGAAACGCCTTGACCATATCCAGCGCCGGAATGCCTTCGGTAATGCAGACGATCAGCGCGACCCCCGCATCGGCAGCTTCCATAATCGCGTCGGCGGCGAACGGCGGCGGGACGTAAATAATGCTGGCATTCGCGCCGGCTTTGGCCACGGCGTCGGCGACGGTGTTAAAGACCGGGATGCCTTCGTGCGTTGTGCCGCCTTTGCCGGGCGTCACGCCGCCGACGATATTGGTGCCGTAATCGCGCATTTGCAGCGCGTGGAATGATCCTTCCTTGCCGGTCAATCCCTGGACAATCAGACGAGTGTTTTTATCAACCAGAACGCTCAAAGCAGTTCCTCCGGGGGTGTGGGACGGGCATTTGGCTGTTAGGCCATCGCGCGTCCGCATCGAGATTAAATTTTGATGTGATTTGAAAGAGGGCGCAGCATAGCACACGCTTCGCGGGCTTCAAAAGATTCGGCTGAAGCTTACTTTGGTACGGGCAATTTTTTCAGCGATTCCGCCGCCAGTTGCCGCACGGAATCGTCCGAATCGGTCGCCGCCGCATCTTGCAGCGCGTCGCGCGCCCCTTCCAGCCCGATCTTGCCGATCCATTCTGCCGCCCAGCGACGCAACGCGGGGTTAGGGCTTTGCTTCAGGATCGCGCCCATCTCCGTCGCGCCGTTGCGGGTGTTCTTCAATTCCAACAGCGTTTGTTCGGCCAGGTTGCGGATGTTTTCGTGACTGCTGCGCAGGAAGTCGTACAGGAACAGGATGGATTTGCGCGAATGGCTGACGTCCGTGAACTGGCACGCGGTCAGGATCGCCACGCAGCGCACGCGCATATCGTTTTCGTCTGTGATGTCTGCGCCGCTGGGATTGGCAATGTGGTTGACGACCGAGTTGCGGGCCAGAAACGTTTTGAACGAGGCGAAGGAACTGACCAGTGCCAGGCGTACGCGCCAGTCCGAACCGCCAGTGATCTCGATCATCGGTTGCACGGAGTTCGGCTCGCCCAATTTGCCCAATGCCTCAACGACGGCGATGCGAACGTCTGAATCTGCGTCCGGCAGCGCGTCAATGAGCGGGTCCACCGCGCGGCTGTCGCATGACGGGCCGAGTTCTCGGGCGGCTTGCGCGCGCGCTTTCGCGTCCTGGCTCTTCAGGGCGGCGATGGCTCTGGGGACGGCGTCGCTGGTGCCCGCCGACAGCGCCTTGCACTGTTCGTACATCGGCGCAGCCTTGATCGGTGCGGGCTGCGCTTTGGCGCATGCCTCGCTCAACCACACGCAGGCCGACAGACAGACCAGGAGAAGAAGGTTTTGTTTTCGGCAGGGGTTCATAAGACGATCTACGCCACGGTGTCGGGATTGTCTGAGCTCAGCAGTTTTAAGCCCCGCGCTGCGTGCGCGGTGGCAATCACCGTGTCGCTAACGAACTTCGGATACCAGTTCATAAACGGTGCCATATCCGTTGCTCGTAATTTGACCAGGTTGTCATAGAGTAGTTGTTCGCCCGCTTGCAAACGCCCTTTCTGCGCCGCCGTCAGCGTGTAGAGCTTGTGAAGCTGGATGTAGTTGATTGACTCCATTGCGTGGCCGAGCAGTCGGATTTGATAGCGGTAGCGCATCACTTCCAGCACGTTGGACGGCGCGGTGCCTTTGGTCGCGATCCTTCCGCCCTGATCTTCAAAGGCCATGCGGGCGACCAGTTCCGGCCCCGCGCCTTTGGCCGCGTCGGCCTCGCGGTCAATCGCCTGCGAATCGGTCTTCATGCGCAACAGTGTGTTGTCCAGCAACTTGCCTAACCGGGCCTCCAGGTCGTTGTTCTTATAGCCGTGGTTCAGCAACGAATAGTAGCTGTACACGTTATGCATCCCCGCGCAACTGAATTTGGAGATGGCCTTGCGAAATTCCATTGATTCCTTTCCAGCACATTGGGATCCTAAGCTTAGAATTCCACGTGGACAAGTTGTCGCGG